>RRYU01010075.1_pt1 | contig 25257 bp, 18 predicted proteins | sample 2162651 | NCBI WGS metagenome assembly RRYU01 (sample SAMN10267283, study PRJNA491782) | microbial mat metagenome | isolation source: biomat in the production well | place: Japan: Minami-Kanto gas field, natural gas well KTG3 | collected 2017-06 | reverse complement strand
AAGAGCTGAAGAGATGTCTTTCAGCAACTCCAGTCGGTCCTCATCCATCCACGTATGCAGATCTGCTGGCTCTGGATCCACATCGCTATCACGAAGAGGTGTATCCAAGACACTCAATAAAGTGACCTGTGCATCCTGTGCGATCGCAGACACCTCGGCTACCAATGCTTGCTTGTCAGCACTACTATCTATTGCTAAAAGGACCTTTCTGATTTTCTTCATCTCAATTTACCCGTTTGTCAGCTGTATGCAGGATCAGTTTGGCAAGCCCGATTTCAACGCCGGTTTGGCTTGGCCGTGATGCGCCGTTCACTCAGCGATGATACTCTCCCGAACGTTCGGGCTGGTAGAGGATCTCGTCGATCCGAACCTTCATCGTCCCCCCGCCCGGTTTGCTCCACTCGATCTGCTCGCCAGTGGCCAATCCCAGCATTGCGCTACCCACCGGCGCCAGGATCGAAATCGTCGTGCCGCTGTTATCGACATCCTTTGGATACACCAGCGTGAGGGTGAACACATCGCTCGATGAGGAAATAGAAAAACTGACCGTCGAGTTCATGGTAACCACATTGGGCGGAATAGCCTCCGGGGCCATCACTTCTGCGCGTTCGAGTTCGGCCAGCAGCTCAGCCTTGCCCGGAAAAGCGGCATCGGGCAATGAATCCAGCAGCTTTTCGAGTCGTTCTGCATCGATTTCAGAGAGAACGATCTTCGGTTTCGTGTTCATTGCACTCCTCAATGGGACAAACTGGCGTACTGTCCGGCAAGTATACATCGGATATTAATCAGTCCGCGAATCAGGCTTAGGGAGCACAGTGTCGATACGCGAATAGATTTCATCTGGCCGATATGCGCTTTATATTGCGCCTTTTGCCGCGCCTTGAAGACGAACAACGGTACGGGCAATACCTCGAACTTTTTCTCGGATGACACCTTAGGACCCAGGTTCTTTCGACTCCGCCGCCTGCTTCAAAGGGGTCACTACCAGACGCTGGAAGTCCTTAGGTGCGACATACTGGAACACCTCTTTCCTATTGGGATCCACAGCTATGTCCAGCCCCTTGTCCGGGTACAGCCAGTGTATTACATCGGACTCGGCGGGAATACGTTCGCCGGGGATGCCGAAGCGGGCTTCCAGCAGTTCCGGGTCCAGGTCGGCCATGGGCAGGTAGGTGAAGTACTCGATGGCGGCCTGGCCAGCAGCCTTTTCGTCCGCCTTGCTCAGGGTGATCTTTTTTTCTCCGCTGCCCAGTTTGCTCATGCGCGCACCGCGCTCGAACATGGCCTGCAGTTCGGAATCAGGCAATCGCAGGTTCATCACCATGTCGGCGCGCAGTCCGCTGATGAATATGCGCTCGAAATAGGCCTCGATGCTCATGCTGCCGTCCTTGGCCAGGAACAGGGTCAATTCCGGCGTCTGCTCGAACTGCTGCTGGATTTCCTCCAGGGTGGTGTGTCCCAGGGTCAGACCCAGCACGCTGCTGCTGCCGTCTGCATTGACCTTGATTTTCCAGGGTACCTTGGGGTCCGGGTCCGCGGTACGGGCGCCAGGCAGCAGGATGGCGATGGCGATGGCGATTAGGGCCAATGCGGCTATGGTGAGAGCGATGTGGCGTTCCATGGTGTCCTGCGGGATTCCTTGCTGGCGGTTCAGACGATCAGAGCGGCGGCTACCTGGCGTCCTTCCGACATCAGGATGTTATAGGTGCGGCATGCCGCACCCGTGTCCATGATCTCGATGCCGATGCCCGCGCCCATGACAGCGGCATAGGTTTCCGGGCCGGGGAAGACCTGGGATGCGCCGGTCCCCAGTACGATCAGTTCCGGCTCGAGGGCAAGCACCGCTTCGAAATGCACAGGTTCCAGGTCTGAGGCGCTTGCCACCGGCCAGTCCGGGATGATTTTTCGCGGTGTCAGCAGCAGGCTGTTGCGGAAACGCCTCTCACCGATGAGAATGGCGCCCGCTTCGTAGCCACCTACGAGTAAGCCGTCTGAACTGTCCATTTGGGCAAATTTCATGGGGCTATCTTGAAGCAGTATGGCGCGGGCGGCAAGTCCGGCCCGGCGGGACGGGGCAGCCCGCATGCTCATTCATTGATTCTTTCCACTTCCCCGGTAAACTACTTTGTCTTTGGGCAGGCGCTTAGCTTGTCCCGCATTTGCCCTGATCAAGGAGTCGTCGTGTCCACGCCCGAGATGGAAGATTTTCGCCGTATCAATCGCCTGCCGCCCTATGTTTTCAATATCGTGAATGAGTTGAAGGCGGCAGCGCGAGCCCGGGGCGAGGACATCATCGACTTCGGTATGGGCAACCCGGATCAACCAACGCCCCCGCATATCGTGGAAAAACTGGTGGAGGTGTCACGCCGCAGGGATACGCACCGTTATTCCATGTCCAAGGGCATTCCGCGCCTGCGCCGTGCCATGTGCAACTGGTACAAGCAGCGTTATGACGTGGACCTGGATCCCGAGACTCAGGCCATCGTGACCATCGGATCCAAGGAAGGCCTGGCTCACCTGGCCATGGCGACGGTAGGGGCGGGCGATACCGTGCTGGTGCCCAATCCGGCCTATCCGATACACCCCTATGGTTTCATCATAGCCGGCGCTGACGTGCGCCACGTGCCGCTGGTGCCCGGGGTGGATTTCTTCGATGAACTGCACCGGGCCATTCATGAATCCTGGCCGCGGCCGAAGATGCTGGTGCTCAATTTTCCCGGCAATCCCACCACTCAGTGCGTGGAACTGGATTTTTTCGAGAAGGTGGTGGAAATCTGCAAGGAGCATAATATCTGGGCGGTGCACGACCTGGCCTATGCGGACATCGTGTTTGACGGCTACCAGGCGCCTTCCATCCTGCAGGTGCCGGGGGCGGATGAGATTGCGGTCGAGTCCTTTTCCCTGTCCAAGAGCTACAATATGCCGGGCTGGCGAGTGGGTTTCATGTGCGGCAACCAGGCTCTGGTGGCGGCCCTGGCGCGCATCAAGTCCTACCTGGACTACGGGACCTTCACGCCGATACAGGTGGCGGCGATTGCCGCCCTGGAGGGACCGCAGGACTGTGTCAGGCAGATCTGCGACATGTATCAGAGCCGGCGGGACGTGCTTTGCGACGGCCTGAACAATGCCGGCTGGGCGGTTGAAAAACCCCAGGCCACCATGTTCGTATGGGCACCGATCCCTGAAGCCTACCGGGAGATGGGCTCGCTGGAATTCTCCAAGCTGTTGCTGAGAGAGGCCAAGGTGGCGGTGTCGCCGGGTATTGGCTTCGGCGAACACGGCGACGAGCACGTGCGCTTCGGCCTGATTGAGAATGAGCACCGCACGCGTCAGGCGGTACGCGGGATAAGGGATCTGCTGCGCAGCAGATAACGGATTATTCAGCCTAGAGACGCAGGCCACGGAATACCATGTGTTTACCGCGCTCCGTGACCCCTGGCGCTCTGTATTTGATGCTAGATTGACCAGCCGCTGCAGCTGTTATGTTTGCGCTAAGCGGGATAGAAAGGGGAGAGAAACTTGGAGCCTGTAAAAGTCGGTTTGTTGGGACTGGGTACGGTTGGCGGCGGGACGGTCAAAGTGCTTGCCCGTAATGCGGAAGAAATCGCCCGCAGGGCGGGGCGTGGCATCGTCATCACCCACGCGGCGGCCAAGGCCTATGATGACGAGTCCATACCGGGTGTGGAGCGAATCGCAAAAATTACCGATGATGCCTTCGCAGTGGTCAACGACCCGGAACTGGATATCATCATTGAACTGATCGGCGGTTATTCTCCGGCCCGGGAACTGGTGTTGCAGTCTATCGCCAATGGCAAGCACGTGGTGACTGCCAACAAGGCCCTGATCGCCCTTCACGGCAACGAGATATTCACCGCTGCGCAGGAGAAGGGTGTAACAGTGGCCTTTGAGGCGGCGGTGGCCGGCGGCATTCCCATCATCAAGGCGGTGCGCGAGGGCCTGGCGGCCAATCATATCGAGTGGATCGCGGGTATCATCAATGGGACCGGCAACTTCATTCTCACCGAGATGCGCGACAAGGGCCGCGATTTCGCCGATGTGCTGGCCGAGGCCCAGTCCCTGGGCTATGCCGAGGCGGACCCGAGCTTCGACGTGGAGGGAATCGATGCCGCCCACAAGCTCACCATCCTTGCCTCCCTGGCGTTCGGCATACCGCTTCAGTTTGACAAGACCTATACCGAGGGGATCTCGAAGATCCAGCCCCTGGACGTGTCCTATGCCGGTGAACTGGGCTATCGCATTAAGCATCTGGGTATCACCCGCCGCACCGCACAGGGCGTCGAACTGCGTGTGCATCCCACCCTGATCCCTGAGCGCCGTCTGATCGCCAACGTGGACGGGGTAATGAACGCCGTGCTGGTGTATGGCGATGCAGTAGGCCCCACCCTGTATTACGGTGCTGGCGCCGGTGCTGAGCCTACCGCATCCGCCGTGGTGGCGGACCTGGTGGACGTGGTCCGGGTGCTGACCACCGATCCGGGCAACCGGGTACCGCATCTGGCCTTCCATCCCAACGAATTGTCCGATCTGCCGATCCTGCCCATGCAGCAGGTGGAGACCGCCTATTACCTGCGGGTGAGCGTGGAAGACAAGGCGGGCGTGATGGCGCGCATCGCCGGTATTCTGGGTGATGACGGCATCAGCATCGAGGCCATCAAGCAAAAGGAACCGGCGGAAGGGGAACTCACTGCATCCCTGGTCATGCTGACGCACCGCGTCCTTGAAGGCCGCATGGACAATGCGATCAGGCAGATCGAGGCCCTGGACAGCGTCAACGGCCCGGTGGTTCGCATCCGTGTTGAGCACCTGAAATAAACCGGCGGCCTTTGTCCCGGGTGTCACCCCGGGTTGGCCGGCACCCCATTGCCTTGTCGCCCCCGGCCCGAACCATGGGCTGAGTCCCAGGATCGTCAGCCACTGCCATGTCCGATATCAACTCGCGCCTGTTCCTGCTGCTTCCCGGCCTGTTCGGACCACAACCGGGCCTTTCCGGGTGTGGCGCACAGCCGAAGGTGCCGATGCTCGAGCGTCTGCTGAGTCGAGCAAGGCAGGCTGACTGCGCCGGCAGCGACGCCGTTTCCACCCTGTTCCACCTGCTTCTGCCCGCCGCCGCCGGTGACAACGGCTGGCCCAGCGCGGCCGTCGAACGCTATGGTATTACCGGCAGCGACGATGGGGCCTGGTGGATGCACGCCGATCCGGTCTGGCTGAAGCCTGACATGGAACGACTGATGCTGTTTGATCAGCGTGCCCTGGACATCGGCATGGAGGAGGAGTCCATTCTGCTGGCGGAGATCAATGCCCATTTTGCCGACCAGGGCTGGCAGCTCGAGGCCACCAGCCCCGGACGCTGGTATCTGCGCCTGGAGCAGACGCCGCGCATTACCACCAGCGCCTTGTCCCAGGTGGTCGGACGCAGCGTTTTTCCCTTTTTACCCCAGGGTGAGCAGGCCTCGGTCTGGCATGGCCTGCTCAACGAGGTCCAGATGCTGATGTACCAGAGCCCGGTGAATGAGGCGCGCAGGCAACGAGGCTTGCCGGAGGTCAGCGGGGTGTGGCCATGGGGTGGCGGACGCCTTCCTGCAAGCGCGGAATCCGTGTCGAACTGGAGTCGGGTGTATGCGGATGACCCGTTAGTAAAGGGGTTGTGCCGCCATGCCGGGATAGTATGTGAACCCCTGGCCGCCATGCCCGAGACACTGGAGCCGAGCGGGGATTGCCTGATCTATCGCGACGGCCTGCTCGGCAGCATGCTGGATGCCGATGCCTTCGAATGGGTCTCGGGCATTGAGCAACTCGAGCCCTCGTTTCATCGCTTGCGAGAGGGCTTGAGCCACAATCGGCCCGCTGTCCTGTTGCTTTGTCCCTGCAACGGCCATAGTTATCGGACAAAGGGGCGGGACATGTGGCGCATCTGGCGGCGCACCCGTTCAATCACCGATTATCTGGATAAAACATCGATCCCATGACGGTCTTTCTGCTAAACCTCTGGCAGGTGTTTCTCGACCTCTCTCCGTCACTGCTGCTGGGACTGCTGCTTGCCGGTATGCTGCACGTATACCTGCCAAAGGGCTTGATACACCGCGGCATGAGCCGTCCGAACCTGACCAGCGCCTTGCGCGCCTCCCTCGTCGGCGTACCCATGCCTCTGTGTTCCTGCGGCGTGGTGCCGGCCGCCCTGGCGCTCAAAAATGAGGGGGCCTCCAAGGGCGCAACCACCTCTTTTCTCATCAGCACGCCGCAGACCGGAGTCGATTCCCTGTTGGTCAGCGCATCCTTCCTCGGCTGGCCGTTTGCCCTGTTCAAGCTGGCGGCCGCCTTTCTCACCGGTCTGATCGGCGGCTCCCTGGTGAACGCTATACCCAGCATGAAGAAACGCTGCCCTTGGCCGGGACGGCTGCTGATAAGCCATCCGGCAGCCGTCCCGCAGCTGTCGTTCGTTACGCGGCCTATGACCTGATGGGCGCCATCGACCTGTGGATACTGGCTGGCGTAGTGGCCGCCGCGCTCATCACCACGCTGGTTCCGGTGGATTATTTCAGCGACCGGGCCTGGAGCGCCGGTATACTCGGCATGCTGGTGGTGCTGGCCATTTCCCTGCCTTTGTACGTGTGTACCACCGGTTCCGTACCCATTGCCGCCTCGCTGATTGCCGCCGGCATGCCGGCGGGTTCCGCTCTGGTATTCCTGATGGCCGGTCCCGCCACCAATATTGCCACCATCGGAGCTGTGTATCGGGCATTGGGCGGAAGGGTGCTGGCGGTCTACCTGGGTACGGTCATTGTCATGAGCATCGGCCTGGGACTGGGTTTTGACTTCATTCTCGGCGATGCCACCCAGATGCATGCGGCCCATCAACACGGGACGGATTGGCTTTCCACCGCCTCCGCCCTGCTGGTGATCGCCCTAATGCTCTATCTGTCCACCTTGCGTATCCGCAATCATCTCAGAGAGCGCAGGGATACGCGTACGTGCGATGCGGATCTGGTTCTTCAGGTGGACGGCATGACCTGTCAACATTGCGTCGGCCGGGTGAAACAGACCCTGGAAGGTTTTGCTTCGGTGCAGCAGGCCAGCCCCAACCTGTCTTCCGGCCAGGTGCATATCCGTGGCGCCGACCTGGATGCCGCCGTGCTCATCGCCGCCGTGGAAAAGGCGGGATACAAGGCACGCGAATAGCGTAACGAAAGCACAATCGCGCTGTGCCGCGGCCGGCTTTTGTATTGGCGCCAGCCGGCACTGGATGCATCCCTGATTCCGTGGGCCTGGTTGATCTGGGTCTCCTATCCGGGCTTACACAGCAGGTAGACTGTCTGTGTGATCTGCGCCGCACCAGCCCCACTTCCCGTTTCGTGGCCATCAGTGCGGAACCTGGTGATCAGATCGCACTGGATGGCAGCGCCGAGAGGCCATAGTGAGCACGCCTGTCGATAAAGATAGCCTGCGAATCCGCGTGTGATTATTCGATGATCTTGTTGATGGGCATCTCGATGATGCCACGGGCGCCCGCCTCGTATAGCATGGGGATCAGGTCGCGCACCAGTTTTTCCTCCACCACGGTGCTCACGTCCACCCAGTCCTCGTCCGCCAGGGTGGATACGGTAGGGGTGGCCAGGGCCGGCAGCAGTTCCACGACCTCGTCGATCTTGCCCATGGGCACATTCATGGCCAGGGTCACCCGGGTGGCCGCGGCGATAGCCCCGTTGAGCAGCATCAGCAGCCGGTCGATCTTGCTCTTTCTCCAGTCATCCTTAAGAGAATCGTGATTGGCGATGAAGCGTGGCGTGCTTTCCAGCACCACGTGCATGATTTTGAGATCATTGGCGCGCAGACTGGATCCGGTCTCCGATACATCCACGATGGCATCGGCCAGAATGGGTGGCTTGACCTCGGTCGCGCCCCAGGAGAATTCCAGATTGGCCTTGACGCCATGCTCGTCCAGGAAGCGCTGGGTCATACCCACCGTCTCGGTGGCGATGCGCTTGCCTTCCAGGTCCTTCACATGGTTGAAGGACGAATCTTCCTTGGAGGCCATCACCCAGCGTACGGTGCCGTAATTGGGCCAGGGTGCCTTGAGGTCGGCCAGTTCGGCCACATCGGCGCCGGTTTCCAGGACCCAGTCCCTGCCGGTGATGGCGCAGTCCAGTACACCCTGCTCTACATACCGGGCCATCTCCTGTGGGCGGATCAGAATGCACTGCAGTTCCGGATCGTCGATGTCCGGGTAATAAGAGCGTCCGGAGATGCGCAGGTTGAATCCGGCCAGGGTGAACAGCTTTTTGGTGGTCTCCTGCAGGCTGCCCTTGGGAATGCCGATGCGCAGGCGGTTATCGTCGGTATTCATTTTTTATAAACCTCTTTGGGATCGAATACCTGCACGCCCACATCAGCGATAGCGTCGTCCTCCAGCTTGCGGAAAAAGCAGCTGCGCTTGCCGGTATGGCAGGCGGCATCGCCGATTTGTTCGATTTTCAGCAACAGTGCATCGCCGTCGCAGTCCACGTACAAGCCCTTGACCTTCTGTACGTTGCCGCTCTCCTCGCCCTTGTGCCACAGTTTCTGGCGCGAACGGCTCCAATAGACTGCCTCGCCTGTTTCCACGGTGCGGGCCAGGGACTCTTCGTTCATATAGGCCAGCATCAGGATTTCGCCGGTTTCCGCATCCTGGGCGATGGCGGTGACCAGTCCGTTACCCTTGGAGAAATCGACTATTTTCTTCAGTGCTTCGTTCAATGCCATAATGTTAGTGATATTGTCCGGAAAAAATCGAGGGCGTACTATAACATTACAATGCCGTTTACGTTGCATTTGTCAATGTAACGTGCCGGAAAACGTCCACCGCCCGGATCAATGCGCAAAGAGCCTAAGAGCCTGTTGGGTTATAGGGGATTGTAGCGACCATCCATGGGGTAGATTCATCCATAATAATCCGACATGTTCCTAGAGACGGGGCAGGGCAGGTGTGGATTCAGCCGAGGAGCGAATCCGTTTCATTCAGGTGTGTGAGCTTGGCCGAGGGTGGGATGATGATGCCGTGTTTGACGAACTCCGACAGCCTGCCCAGTTCGTCGTAGCGAGTGCAGTGGGCACTTTCTATCTGAAAATCTCCGATGTACTTGTGGGATATCTTACGCTTAAGATTGCAGGCGTATTCCAACCCCAGGAAGTGGCAGATCAGACCGCGGATAACGCCTGCATGAACGACCAGTAGTGCAGTACGTGGCTTGCTCCCGATCTCCAGTTCGGTGACGAAGCGTATGCTGCGGGCCTGCATCTGGCGGAAGCTTTCGCCTTCGGGGAAGACATAATCCGGGTCGGTCTTGTATTCCCGGATATTCTCAGCGACCCATGCCTTGCTTTTATGGTACAGGTTGCCGTAATTCACCTCGTTCAGCAGGCCGCTTCGTCCCAGAGTGGCCGTGTTTCTGCGTTTGGCGTAATACGCTGCGGTGCAGCGCGCCCGCTCCAAGTCGCTGGAATGGATGGCGTCTATCTCGATGCCCTGGTCGCGCAGGGCCTGATCCACAAAAATGAGGTCGTTTTCCCAATCATCCGCAGGAGGAGAATCACCCCAGCCTATGATCCTGCCGGCAGTATTGGAAAGGGTCTTGAAATGTCTGACGACGATCAGGCGCATGTGAGAACGGTTTCCGCTCGTGGAGTCAGTGTGCACTACCCCTGTTTATGATTGACTATATATAGTCATCCCGATTGTCTTAGTAATGAAAATGCAAGGCGATCAAAATCGGGTGATTTGTTGATAGATGTCACATGTGGCGCTACGTTTATAAGCTACCTGAAGGGCTTGGGACCAAACAGGCTTTCATCAAGGTACTATTTTCAGGTTTATGTAATACACATCCGCAATCCGGAATCAGGTGTCCAGGTGTCGAGAAAATCCGTAATCATCGTTTCATCCAGTGGCGAGAAGGTCCCGTTCCTTCGCGGCATCCTGGTGCAATCCCTGGCCGGGGCGGGTCTGGGCTTCGATGAGGCCTATGCCATGGCTCAGCGGGTGCGTGACGCCTTGGCTCAGGTAGCGGAGATTTCGACCGGTGAACTCAGGGAACTGGTGGCCGAGCTTCTGGAACAGCACCTGGGGACGGAGATCAGACGGGCGTACGAGGCAGGGCAGGGGGGGGAGTTTGAGGTCATCGTTCGGGCGCCGTCGCGAACGGCCCCGTTTTCCGTGGGCCTGTTGAGCCATTATCTTGAGGGGTGCGCCATCGGGCGGGATGAAGCCCTGAAAGGCGCGCGTACAGTGCAGGAACTACTGCGCCAACGCAATGTGCCGGATATCGACTCCAAGGAATTGCGCAGAGTCGTATATGAGACTCTCAAGCAGGATTGCTGCACCCAGGCGGCGGACCGCTATCTTTCCCGTTGCCGTTTCGAGGACAGCCACCAGCCACTCATCATCCTGGTCGGTGGGCCGTCGGGCAGCGGCAAGAGTACGGTGACAGCCAAGCTGGCCTATCTGCTGGATATCACTCATACCCAGTCCACCGACATGATGCGGGAAATCATACGCTGTTATCTTGCCCCGCACGTGGTGCCGACCCTGGGCTATTCCAGCTATGATGCCTGGCGCGGCCTGCCGGAGGTGGCGGTGGAATCCGGACGACGGGCCACGGACAACCCGGTGATCTCCGGTTTTCTGTCCCAGGCCGCCACGGTTCGGGTGGCGCTCGAGGCCACTATCGCGCGGGCGCTGAAGGAACACCAGGACATCATCGTGGACGGGGTGCACGTATTGCCTTCCCTAATGGATCTGGACGAGGTGCGGGAGAAGGCCGTGTTGGTGCCGGTCATCCTGGCGGTCACCACGTTGAACCGGCTGTGCCGCCAGCTGAGCCGGCGCAGCCGGGAACAGCCCAATCGGGATTCTACCGCGCAGCAGGAACATGTGGAGGCGATCTGGGACATCCAGACCTATATGCTCGATCAGGCGGAGCGCAACGAGATCCCGGTGGTTGTCAACTGGAGTCCGGACGAGACAGTGCGCCTGATCCTCGAGCAGGTCATGGACCGGATAGCGGAACGCTTTCCTGCTGATCCGGATGTATTGAATGGGTAGCCCGCGACTATGAGGTTTCCTTCCATTGAGCATCTAACCCAACTGATGCGCACCGGCCTTACGAAACTGGCAGAATCCGCTTCGTGGCGGGTTTCCTGGCAGGGCTATACCCCGATTCTGCTGCTGGTATTGCTGGGCCTGGCCACCACCTGGGCGCTGGTGCGGGAGGTGAGCAGACTGGACCTGGAGCGGGTGCACACTGCATTCTCCGCCGCGGCGCGCGACCGGGTGCTGGTGGTGCAGCGGGAACTTCAGTCAAGTCTCAATGTGGTGCAGGACGTTGGCAGCTTTTTTGATGCCAACAGCAACGTGCGGCGAAGACAATTTCGGGAGTTCGTGCAGCCCGTGTTGAAGCGCGATCCCGGCATCCAGTCCCTGGAATGGGTGCCCAGGGTGGCGGTCAAGGAGCGGGAGGCGTTCGAAGCTGACGCCAGAAAGGGTTTTTCGCGTTTTACCATTGTCGATCGATCCGGTATCGTTGTGCCACAGCGGCGGCAGGGCGAGCATTTTCCCTTGTTGTACGCCCATCCTTATGAGCGGGGCGTGACCCCGCTTGGACTGGATTTCTCGACTTTGCCAAGAGAATTATCCATGCTGGAGCGGGCGAGGGATGAACATCGCATCCAGGTTACCCAGGGCCTGAGCGAAGTACCCCAGAGTTCGGGACAGGCGGAATTCACGGTGTATCTGCCGGTATTTCAGCGCCCGTTCGAAGATGAATCCCGTTTCGAAGAGCCGGATGATAGTGCGTGGCTGAATACCATTGGCCCATTGCGCGGTTTCGCCATCGGCCGTTTTCTTGTGGCGGATATCGTCAACCAGGCACTGTCCAATCTCAGTGTGAGCGGCATCAACATCGAGATTCAGTTTCTTGACACGGATGGGGAACTGCGAAGGCTGCATGTCCACGACTCGCGACTAACCCTAGGTTCGGATCCACCCGCAGGGGATGGGGAGGATACCAGGCAACTGGTCTTTACCATCGATATCGCAGGCAATACCTGGACCCTGGTCTGTACCTCCATACCCGGGAGTTTCCAGACCGGTGCCTGGAGCGCCGGCCTGGTGCTGGCCGGCGGCGTGGCCTTTACCCTGTTGATGGCTGCCTATATGTTCAGCCTGATTGGCCGGGCGGAGAAGGTGGAACGCCTGGTATCGCAACGCACACTGGAATTGGAGCACTTCAACCAGGCACTGAACCGCCAGGTATCTGAGCGCCTGAAGGCGGAACAGGCGCTGCAAACCTTGAACCGGACCCTGGAACAGCGTGTCGCTTTGCGTGCAGCGGAGGCGGAACGCAGGGCGGCGGAGCTGGAGCAGTTCGCCTATGTCACCTCGCATGACCTGAAGGCTCCCTTGCGTGCCATTGGCAATCTCGCAAGCTGGCTGGCCGAGGACCTGGACGAAAAGCTGACTCCGGAGACCCGTGAGCAATTGAATCTGATGCGTGACCGTGTCGTGCGCATGAATGGGCTGGTGGAAGGGCTGCTCAGCTATTCCCGTATCGGCAGTGTCGAAGGCGAGCGTGAACATGTGAATGTCCGGGCCATGATCGCGGAACTGATCGATTCCATTGCCCCTCCGCCCGGTTTCCGCATCGAAGTGGCGGAGGATTTGCCGGACCTGCATACCGATCGCCTGCAACTGGGGCAGGTGTTTTCCAATCTCATTGGCAACAGCATCAAACATCACCATCGAAAAACCGGTCTAATCACCATCTCGGGGCGGGATCGCGGCAGCTATTGTGAATTCAGTGTGAGTGACGATGGCCCTGGCATACCCGCCAAGTACCATGAGAAGGTCTTCAAAATGTTTCAGACCCTTAAAGTGAAGGATTATGGCGGTGATACCGGTATCGGCATGGCATTGGTGAAGAAGATCGTGGAGGAGCACGGAGGGGTGATCAAACTGCAGTCCGCGGAGGGCAGGGGGACGACGATACACTTCACCTGGGCCAGGGAAATGCACAAAGACCTGCAGCCATCCGAAGCGGACACGCCCACATGAAACAACTGGCTGGTATGCTTAAGGTAGGTTATGCGCCATTTATTCTTAATCAATGCGGGCATGTACAATTGACGTCCGGCGATCCATGGGGTCGCCGGCATGCTCCCAATGAAACCGGACAAGGGTAATGATCGATAGCACGGCAGGCATACTTTTGGTGGAAGACGACCGGGTGGACGTAATGACCGTGCAACGGGCATTGAGCCGCTACAAGGTGCAGAATCCCCTGCATGTGGCGCGTACGGCCACGGATGCCCTGGACATGCTGCGTGGGACGGGCCGGCAGAAGATCCAGCCGCGGCTGATCCTGCTGGACCTGAACTTGCCGAAGATGAGCGGGATAGAATTCCTGGAGGAACTGCGCGCGGACGAGGAGTTGCGGGACATGAGCGTGATCGTGCTCACCTCGTCCAACGAACCCAACGACCGGCATGCGGCCTTCAAATACGAGGTGGAGGACTATATCGTTAAACCCCATTCGTTTGACGAATTCGCTTCCGCCATCTACACGGTACTGCGCTATGCGATACCGGCGGAGTCGCAGCGGACGGGGGCACTGGCGCAACAATTACCTTGAGCCGGTTCCCTCCTTGAAACCAGCATCCTCAACGGAACACTCTTGGCCTTATCCTCTTTTCTTGCGGAATCCGGCTTTTCATTGAGATGCATGACAATGTGCTTGCCTGAAGTACTAGACGTTTTAATATTAAGTTAACGGTATTGGGCTACTAGTTGGTTGCAATTTACCATCCCATTATTCAGAGGCTGGCCACCCGCGTAGAGTAGAATGTCTTGTTCATTCATGCTTCCCTGCGCCGAGATTCCACCCGCTTAGTCTATTCCTTCATGGTTCACCAGCCAGTCTTTTTCAACTCAACCAAGATACAGGCTGTTGAGCTACATCCATCTATGATCTGGGTTGTTTTCAAGGCAATCTCACAGACCATGTAACTTATGTTTTCTTGACTGATTGATTCGTTCAGGCGAATCATGAGGCTTACAGCCATCGGCTCCGGTATTAATTGAACGGGCCTTGAGGGGTATAACCATGCACCGCGTTCGACCACCGGCAAATAGCATTCTTGGCTTACTCAAAAATCATGTCGTCATATGGGTGGTTGCTGGTATTGGGCTGAGCTTGTCGCTGCTTGGTTTTGCGGTGATCCAAGATCAGATCAGTGTGCAGCGAAAGATTGAATTCAACTGGGTCGCTCACAATAGAAACAGATTGCTAAAACAGGGCTTCGAGAACGCCTTGGAGCCAATCCGGGTGATGCGCGACTATGTGCTGTTGAGCGAAGGAGGGGGAGATGATGGTTTCCAGCAATTCGCGCGCGCCCTGTTGCGCCGCAATCCCGGGATCGAACTCATTGGGTTGATCGACCAGGGGTACGACAATAGACATAAGTCGTCAGACGCTCAAACTTTACCGATTGGCATGTCGAATAATGAGGCTTTATCCCTGACCCGGATCGAGTCCCGAGGAACGAACCGCTTTATCGCGGGATATGATGTCACCGCTCATCCGGTCCTGAAAGCAGTTTTGCACAAGGCTCGTGACACGGGGGAAATGGCGGTCAGTGGCCGCCTCAAATTGTCCGGGCAAAGCGGTGAGACTTATGGCGTAATGGCCTGCCTGCCTTTGTACCTATCAAGCCTGGATCCGTCAAAAACGCCGGTCTTGCGTGGATTCGTGGTCGCGCTGGTGAGGCTGGATGAACTGGCCCATGCCGCTATCAGCTATCTTGAACCGAGAGGGGTCGATCTGGTGATTGCAGATGATTCCGCGGATGAACAGACACGTTTTCTGGAGTTCTATGCCAGCCGGCTGAGTCCGTCAGCCCCTTTCCCGGAATCCCTGGTTCAGCAATGGCTGACCACGGCGGAGACCAAACTCACCGAGGTGGTGCAAATGGCGGACCGAAAATGGTCGATCAGCGCTGTCCCCAACACCTATTTCCGTAGCGCGGAGGCCTTTGACGAAGGACCCTGGGTGGTGCTTTCGGGGGGTGCTCTGCTGACGCTGCTGCTTTGCGTCTATCTGGTGCGGATGAAACTCCATATGGAAGAACGGCTCACAATGGGGCGTGAGTTGAAGGATCGGGAGGCGCTTTTTTGGCAGATGACCGAGACGGTAGACGATATTTTTTGGGCACTACCGATCGACAGGAGCCGCTTTCTCTATGTCAGCCCGGCCTTTGAATCCATGTGGGGCATCGATTGTCAGGCCTTGTACAAACATCCGAAGTTATTTGCCAATGGCATCCATCCTGATGATCGCAGCCATTGGGCTCAGGCCTTGGATACGGCAAGCCGAGGAACCGGGCCAGTCGAATCCATCTATCGGGTGATCCGCCCGGATGGCGTGCAACGCTGGATTCGCGATAACGCCTTTCCGGTGCGCGATGAGTTTGAGCACATTTATCGCCTGGTAGGCGTGGCGGAAGACATCACCGAGAAAAAGCAAGCGGAAGATGCCCTGCGCGATTCGGAACATAAGCTGCGTACCCTGTTCAATCAGTCGCCGGATACCATCATGACCGTGGATAGGGAGGGGCAGATCTTATTGATCAATCGTGGAGCGGCAGTGGAGTTTTCCGGTAGCCGGGGAGAAGGAATGCACTCCGCCGATCTGTTGCCCGCGGCCTACAGGGAAGAATACCGAAACCTCCTGGCCCTGGCCTTCCAGAACAGCGAGGTCAATTATCTTCAGTATCAAACAGAGGATTTCACCTGGTGGGAGATCAGGATCGTACCCATTGTGCAACAGAGCCTGGTTCAGGCATCCATGGTGATCGCCACGGACATCACCGAAAAGCGCAATCTTCAATCCCAGGCGATACGCAATGCGCGCCTGGCCTCGATCGGCGTTCTTTCCACCGGGGTTGCCCATGAGATCAACAACCCGAACAATGCGATTCAGACCGGAGCGGCCTTCTTCGCCCACGTCTGGGATGATGCGCTGCCGGTGCTCAGAGAATATTATCAAGAACAAGGCGATTTCTCTCTGGGTGGTCTTTCATTTGCCGAGCAGGGTGATAGCTTGAGTGGTTTGATTTTGGAGATTAAGGACAACTCCTGCCGTATCAAGACGATTGTCGAGAATCTGAAACGCCTGGGGAAAAACGACCCGGGTGAACTTGATGAAGAGGTGGATATAAATTCCGCCATCAATGCGGCCATCAGCGTATTGGGCAGCAGTATCCGTAAATACACCCATCATTGGACCGTGGAACTGAGTGAAGACCTGCCTCCGGTCAGGGGCAATCTCCAGCAGCTTGAGCAAGTGTTCATCAATGTAATGCTCAATGCACTGCAATCCCTGCCGGGAAAAGACCATGGTGTCAAGGTGCAGTCCACTGTCGATGTCGACGATCAGTCGCTGCTGATTCGGATAGAGGATCAGGGTACAGGAATAGCGAAAGTAGACCTGCAGCGAGTGACCGAACCCTTCTTCACCACGCGATTGCAGGAGGGAGGGACCGGGCTTGGGCTATCCATATCGAGTACCATTATCGAGAATCATCGCGGTTCGATCACTTTAGAGTCAGCGATAGGCGCAGGAACCGTGGTTATCCTGCGGCTGCCGGTGATGGACAGGGCCTGACGCACATGAGCACCCAAACCTCTCCCAATCTCCCCTTGATCCTGGTGGACGATGAAGCCACCGTACTGCACAGTTCCCAATTGCTGCTGACCGGCGCGGGTATAAAACCCATCCTCACGGTGGAAGACAGCCGGGATCTTTTCCCACTGCTCGAACAACAGGCGGTGGGGGCCATCGTGCTCGACCTCTTTATGCCTCACTTATCAGGGATAGACATGCTGCCGGAGATCATAAAGACCTATCCAGAGGTCCCTGTCATTGTGATGACAGCAGCGCATGACGTTGAAACGGCCGTGTCCTGCATGAAGCATGGGGCATTCGACTATCTGGTCAAACCCGTTGAGGAGAGCCGACTCGTATCCAGTGTCAAACGGGCCTTGGAGATGCGCTCACTGCGCCGACATGTCAACGTCCTCAAGGAATACCTGCTCTCCGATAAACTCGATCACAAACAAGCCTTTTCCGCCTTCGATACCATCAGTAAAAAGATGCATTCGATATTCCAATATGCGGAGGCGATTGCAAATTCATCCGAACCTGTACTGATCACCGGAGAAACGGGTGTCGGGAAGGAAATTCTAGCAGAGGCCATTCACCAATTGAGTAGCCGGAAAGGGAGCTTAATGCCCGTCAATATTGCCGGCCTGGATGACGCCTTGTTTTCCGACACCCTGTTCGGTCACAAAAGGGGGGCCTATACCGGAGCGACGAAGGATCGGGAAGGTTTTGTCTCGCAAGCGGCGGGTGGCACCTTATTTCTGGATGAGATCGGTGACCTGGCTCCGGAATCCCAGGTGAAGTTGTTACGCCTAATACAGGAAAAAAGATACTATCAATTGGGTTCGGATATTGCGAAAAATTGCGATGTCCGGATCATCTGTGCCACCAATCGAGATCTGCATCAGCGAATGGCGGACGATATGTTTCGCTCAGATCTCTACTTCCGGCTTTCGGTCCATCAGATCGAACTTCCAGCGTTGCGTGAGCGCAAAGAAGATCTTCCTCTTCTGGTGGGCAAGTTCGTTGAAACAGCCTCCCTTTCCATGGGAAAGGATGTCCCCGCCACACCGCCGGAATTGTATGATCTGCTTGGCGTATACCAGTTCGCTGGAAACATCAGGGAACTGCGTGCATTGGTCTATGATGCTGTGGCCGCTCATCGCTCAGGGCCGGTAATATCGCTCGAACGGTTCAAAAAGGCCGTCGAGAAACAACAGCAGACACAACAAACGAAACCATCAGATACCGAAACCGCAGAAAATGACAGGTGGATTCTGATACCCGGAAAATTTCCTACCCTGACCCAGGCAGAAACCTACCTGACGCGTGAGGCACTGCTGCGCGCCAACGGCAATCAAGGCGTCGCCGCTATATTGCTCGGCATATCCCGCCCTGCACTCAATCGTCGGCTTGCGCGACTCTATCAGGAGCATGAATAGCAAGAGCACGAGGCATGCTGACGTTTCTTGCGACATTACTTGCCATCTCATTTGGATCTTGAAGGGGGGGGGGGGGGGTGTAAGAAAACGCCAAACTGGCTCTACAGCGTTCTTTGTGCATTTCAGGCTTGCAGCAAGCGATTTGAAGTACAGGCTATCGTGGAACCCATCCTCGCAAGTTCATCTCGTCACACCCCCCTCCTATCTTCCATTAATAAGTAGAGAACAGGCCTACTTGTTGTTTTTATTGAATATTAACGGTCTTTTCTCGTGTTGGTACCATCATTGCAGTAACTATGGCTCAAGCCCTTAACTGGAATGAGTCATGAAAATGAAAGCAATCTCAGTAGCAAACCAGCCGCATCGCAATACAGTAGATGCCACAAAAAGCAGTGTTCAGCGCCAAAGAGAAAAATTTTCTCGGTTGTGGAAATCCTTAGCCTTCACCGTGTTACTGATCGTCCTGGCTGTTGCGTCTGTTTCCGATGGAGACTTGGTCTCTCCCATACCTGATATCGCATCTTCAACAGCAAAGCATTGACTTGAAACGGATGCTCATCATCCCTTTCCTGTCGTCGATCGGCTCATGTGACTTGGGGTTGCCCTGCTGAGAAAGCCCCAAGTCATACACTCGTGTGGCGCTCAGGTAATTGCGCCCTGATAAATAAGAACCTCTAGAAGCGAGGAAAATCGGAATGCTAAGAAAAATTCTACTGCCAACAATACTAGCCTTGCTGGCCTATGGCTTTTGGATAAGCCCGAACTTTAAGGAGATTTCCGCGGGCGTTGCCATCTTCTTGCTGGGTATGTTCTCCCTTGAAGAGGGTTTTCGGGCATTCACCGGCGGTACCCTGGAAAAAATCCTGCGCAATAGTACCGACCGAATGTGGAAAAGCCTCAGTTTCGGCTTCACCGCTGCTACCGTAATGCAGTCCAGTTCCTTGGTATCGGTTATCACCATATCCTTCCTGAGTGCTGGCCTGATTGGGTTGGTTGCAGGCCTGGGCATCCTTTTTGGGGCCAATGTCGGTACTACAACCGGTGCCTGGCTTATTGCGGGCTTTGGTTTAAAGGTGAAGATTTCCGCCTACGCCATGCCGATGCTGGTTTTTGGTGTCGTGCTCATTTTCCAAAAATCAAAATCCATGCGAGGATTCGGCTACATCCTGGCAGGGCTTGGTCTGCTTTTCCTCGGTATCCACCATATGAAGGAAGGTTTTGAGACCTTCCAGAATACAATCAATCTGACCGACTATTCCATGGAAGGCCTTGCGGGTGTGCTGACCTTCACTGCGGTTGGAATCCTCGCCACCATCATTATGCAGTCGAGTCATGCCACACTGGTATTGGTCATTACCGCGCTTTCTGTGCAGCAGGTCACCTATGACAACGCACTTGCGTTGGTTATTGGTGCTAATGTCGGCACGACGATTACCGCTGTAATCGGTGCATTGACATCCAACATCGATGGTAAACGCTTGGCACTGGCCGACGTTTTATTCAAGGTGGCAGCGGGAGTTGTCTTCATATCAGTGTTGAGCCCAATAACCGGGCTGGTCGATGGCATCGCCTCCACCATTGGACTGGCGGATGATGACTACACGCTCAAGCTGGCAATTTTCCACACCATTTTCAATGTGACCGGCGTCATCATCATGGTGCCGTTGGTTAACCAGCTTGTTCGACTGGTCTCCAGGGTTCTCCCCGAGGAAAAAGTACTTGAGACAGAGCCCATGTACTTAAACGAATCCGCGCTTGAACTTCCGGATACCGCGATAGAGGCCGTGCGCAAAGAGGCTGTCCATCTCTATAACAACGCCTTTGCCATCATTGCCCACGGGCTTAGCCTGCATCGCCATGACATCCTCTCCGACAAGGAGCTGAAAGCTGTTGTTGAGGAAAACAACAAGATTATGGCAGTCGATATCGATGAGCAATACAACAATAATATCAAGGGTCTCTATAGCGAAATCGTCACGTTCATAAGCAAGGCGCAGGTCACTATGACGACAGGGCAAGCCGAGGAGCTTTTTGAGCTGCGGAACGCCTGCCGCGATATTGTTGAGGCTATCAAAGACACCAAACACCTACACAAAAATATGGTGCAGAACATAACCTCGGATAATGAGTATATTCGGAGAGAATATAACAAGATCCGCGTTTTCTTGGGATCCGTATTACGGCACATCTCAATCGCACAGGAAGGTCAAGGCGATCCTGCTACGCTTCTTTCTCTTGATGCCATCAAGCTGGAAATGGAAGAGAATGACAGCACATCCAACGGCATGCTCGATACCCTCATTCGGGAGGATAGGATTACCGCCCAGATGGCCACATCGCTTATGAACGACTCAGCCTATGTGTACGATGTGACAAAAAATCTTGTGCAGATGGGCGGGACACTATTTGCCGCCAGTGATTTTGTAATGAAAGAAGCCGAGCGTGAGATAAGCCTCGATGTCGAAGATATCGAGGAAATCATGCAGATAGAGACAGCAAAGGCGTCGGGCTTGAGAGCAATATGAAGACGAATTGGGAAAGCGTCGAATGTCATCTTGGTTCAGCAAGAGGAGGGACTGGGTATCATAAAAAACTGAAACACTAGTTGTGGAAGGTCAGGCTTGATCCGACAACGAGCTTGTGAAAAGGGGGGCTGCCGGTTTAATGGAACTCAGACAGTTCCATTAAACCGGCAGCCCCCCTGCCCGATTCAGGTTGAACCTGATTATAGCGCCCGGATCTTCTCCGCCTGGGCCTGCAGATTGGACAGGGCCGAGTGTCCGTCCTCCAGCTTGTCCCGCTCCTTCTGCACCACCGCCTGCGGGGCCTTGTCCACGAACTTGGGATTTTGCAGTTTCTTCTCCGTGCGTACCAGATCCGCCCTGATCTTGCCGATTTCCTTCTCCAGTCGTTTGAGTTCCGCCTCCTTGTCGATCAGGCCTGCCAGGGGAATGAGCACCCGCATCTCGCCCACCAGGGCGGTGGCGGATTCCGGGCCTTCTTCGCCGTGGGGCAGGATGCGAACCGACTCGGTGCGGGCGAGAAAGTCCAGATAGGGTCGGGCGGCCTCCGCCCAGGCCTGGTCCTGTTTCCCGGTATTGGCAAGCAAAACGGGCACGGGCTTGCCCGGGGCGATATTCATCTCGCCCTTGATCTTACGGATGCCCAGGATGAACTGCTGCACCCATCGCATTTCGGCCACGGCCCCGGGATCGTTCAAGCCCTCGTCCGCTTCCGGGAAGGGCTGCAGCATGATGCTCTCGCCCTCGGCGCCGGCCAGGGGGGCGACCCGCTGCCAGATTTCTTCGGTGACGAAAGGCATGATGGGGTGGGCCAGGCGCAGCAGGGATTCCAGTACCCGAACCAGGGTGCGGCGGGTGCCGCGCTTGGTGGCATCCGAGGAACTGTCGCTGGTCAGCACCGGTTTGCACAGTTCCAGGTACCAGTCGCAGTATTCGTTCCAGGTGAAGGCGTAGATCGCCTGGGCGGCCAGGTCGAGGCGGTAGCCGGTGACTGCTTCGTCCACGGCCTGGATGGTGGATTGCAGGCGGGACAGGATCCAGCGGTCGGCGGCGGACAGTTCCACCTCGCCGCCGCCTTGCCCGCAGTCCTGGCCCTCGGTGTTCGTCAGCACATAACGGGAGGCGTTCCAGATCTTGTTGCAGAAGTTGCGGTAGCCCTCGATACGGCCCAGGTCGAAATTGATATCCCGCCCGGTGGAGGCGAGCGAGGCGAAGGTGAAGCGCAGGGCGTCGGTGCCGAAGCCGGGGATGCCGTCCGGAAAGTCCTTGCGTGTCTGTTTCTCGATCTTCTTCGCCAGTTGAGGCTGCATCATGCCGCTGGTGCGCTTGTGCACCAGGTCTTCCAGGCCGATGCCGTCGATCAGGTCTATGGGGTCGAGCACGTTGCCCTTGGACTTGGACATCTTGTTGCCGTGGGAGTCGCGCACCAGGCCGTGGATGTAGACCTCGTGGAAGGGTACCTCGCCCATGAACTTCAAACCCATCATGATCATGCGGGCGACCCAGAAGAAGATGATGTCGAAGCCGGTGATGAGCACGTTGGTGGGGTAGAACTGCTGCAGCCGCTGCGTATCCTCCGGCCAGCCCAGGGTGGAGAATGGCCACAGGGCGGAGCTGAACCAGGTGTCCAGCACATCCGGGTCCTGTTCCAGTGGGTAGTCGGCGGGCAGTGCGTGCTTGACGCGCACCTCCTGCTCGGAACGGCCCACGTAGATATTGCCCTCGGCGTCATACCAGGCCGGGATGCGGTGGCCCCACCAGATCTGCCGGCTGATACACCAGTCCTGGATGTTGCGCATCCAGTCGAAGTAGGTGTTCTTCCAGTTGTCCGGCACGAATTTGATGCGACCGTCCTCCACCGCCTCTATGGCGGGCCTGGCCAGGGGTTCGATCTTCACGTACCACTGGTCGGTGAGGAAGGGCTCGATGGCCACGCCGGAGCGGTCGCCACGGGGCACCGGCAGCCGGTGGTCGACGATCTTCTCCAGCAGGCCGGCCGCCTCCAGGTCGGCGACGATTTGTTTGCGGGCCACGTAGCGATCAAGTCCTCGGTACTTCGCAGGAATAATCTCTTCTGGGAACTTTCCATCCGGCGCATCTCCCACAAGGACTTTGTGGCCATGTCGTTGAGCGGATTGATACCTCGTCTTGTGGGTTAGGTCCGCTCCAGCGGAAAGTAATGTCGCGTCGGGTGTAAATATATTTATGAGCCCGCCATATGGTTGCGAGGAGATCTGAACTTCATCCCGATGCCGCTGCCATACCGCGTAGTCGTTGAAGTCGTGGGCCGGGGTGATCTTGACGCAGCCGGTGCCGAACTCCGGGTCCGCGTGCTCGTCGGCGATGATGGGGATGCGCCGGCCGGTCAGCGGCAGTTCCACCAGTTCGCCGATCAGGTGCCGGTAGCGCTCGTCCTCCGGGTTCACCGCCACCGCGCAGTCGCCCAGCATGGTCTCCGGCCGGGTGGTGGAGACAGTGAGATGTCCCTGACCATTGGTGAGCGGGTAATTCATGTGCCACATGTGTCCGCTCTCCTCCTCGGAGATCACCTCCAGGTCGGACACGGCGGTGTGCAGCTTGGGGTCCCAGTTCACCAGGCGCTTGCCGCGGTAGATCAGTCCCTCCTCGTACAGGCGCACGAACACCTCCTTCACCGCGTTGGACAGGCCCTCGTCCATGGTGAAACGCTCGTGCGCCCAGTCCAGGGATGAGCCCAGGCGGCGCAGCTGGCGGGTGATGTTGCCGCCGGACTCGCCGCGCCAGTCCCAGATGCGCCCGATGAAGGCATCCCGTCCCAGGTCGTGGCGGGACCTGCCCTCGGCCTCCAGTTGGCGCTCCACCACCATCTGGGTGGCGATGCCGGCGTGGTCGGTGCCCGGCTGCCACAGGGTGGGGCGCCCCTTCATACGCTGGTAGCGGATCAGGCTGTCCATCACCGTATTGTTGAAGCCGTGGCCCATGTGCAGGCTGCCGGTCACATTGGGCGGCGGGATCATGATGCAGTAGCCGCCGCCGTCCCCCCGGGGCTCGAAATAGCCTTTGTCCTCCCAGATCTGATACCAGCGTTGTTCCAGGGCGTGGGGGTCGTAATTTTTATCCATGGGTGATTTTGGTCTTTATTTGTCGGGACGGCAGAAAAGAGTCGCATTATAGCCCAAGCATCTGCTTCATTGATGGTGGTCTTGCGGGGTGATTGCCCGTATCGCGGCTCTGTATGTCTTGCAGATCAGTGGTTGGTATGCCTATGCTGGCAGTGACACACTGGGTTCTTCTTAATGGGTGTGTTCCACAATAGAAGCGTGAAACCATACCCGTCGGCTGATCGGTATGGTCGAGCGATACGGGAATGGGTCGTTTCCTGTCTTTGTCTCGTAACATGCCTATGTGAAATTGGCCGGCTTATTCGTTTGCAGGCGGAATCTGGTTAGCGAACATCCCCCCGGAATTTATCACGCAGTGCAGCAGAGGCAGTAAAGCAATGATGGATCACACCATGGTAATGAAAAAGCAAGTATTCGCCTTTGAAGAGGGTGACGGCAAAAACAAGACCCTGTTGGGCGGCAAGGGCGCCAACCTGTGCGAGATGACCCAGATCGGGCTCAATGTGCCGCCCGGCTTCGTGATCAGCACCGAGGCCTGCCTGGCGTATCTGGCCGATGAGGACCACGAACTGCCGCCGGGCACCATGGACCAGGTGCGCGAGCACATGCGCACACTGCAGCAGCAGACCGGCAAGCGCTTCGGCGGTGGCGACAACCCGCTGCTGGTTTCGGTGCGTTCCGGCTCCGCCATGTCCATGCCGGGCATGATGGATACCATCTTGAACCTGGGCCTCAACCCGGAGACCCTGAAGGGCCTTATCGAACGCACCGGCAACGAACGCTTCGGCTACGATGCCTATCGCCGCTTCATCCAGTTGTTCGGCAAGGTGGCCCTGGGCGTGCCGGACGAGGCCTTTGACAAGGAGTTCGAAGCGGTGAAAAAGGCCGCAGAGGTTGAGCAGGACATGGGCCTGTCCGCCCGCGACCTGCGTGAAATATCCGCGCGTTTTCTGGACGTGGTGGAACGGGAAACCGGCAGGCCCTTTCCGGATGACCCCATGGAACAGCTGGAAATCGCCGTCAAGGCGGTGTTCGACTCCTGGATGGGCAAGCGCGCGGTGGACTACCGGCGTGAATTCAATATCACGCCGGACATGGCCAACGGCACCGCGGTGAACGTGGTGACCATGGTATTCGGCAACCTGGGCGATGACTGCGCCACCGGCGTGGGATTCACCCGCTACCCGGACAGCGGCGAGAACCGCCTGTTCGGCGAATATCTCACCAATGCCCAGGGCGAGGATGTGGTTGCCGGAATCCGCACCCCCAAGCCCATCGACACCCTGGCCGACGAGATGCCGCAGATGTACCGGGAGCTGATGGACCTGCGCAACAAGCTGGAGGCCCATTACAGGGAGGTGCAGGACTTCGAGTTCACCATCGAAGGCGGCCGCCTGTACTGCCTGCAGACCCGCAACGGCAAGATGAACGCCATCGCACTGGTGCGCACCTCGGTGGAGATGGTGCGCGAGGGCCTGATCAGCCG
>RRYU01004440.1_pt1 | contig 25257 bp, 28 predicted proteins | sample 2162651 | NCBI WGS metagenome assembly RRYU01 (sample SAMN10267283, study PRJNA491782) | microbial mat metagenome | isolation source: biomat in the production well | place: Japan: Minami-Kanto gas field, natural gas well KTG3 | collected 2017-06 | reverse complement strand
GCTGTGCAGCACCTGGTCTATCTGCATATTCTTGCCTTCGTCATCACGCTCCTGGGACCACAACTGGTACCCTGCCGTCACGAGATGGGTATCGCCAAGCGCCCTGCTGTACCCGGCTTCCATCTCGTAATCCCTCAGGCCGTAATCTGTCGTACGGTCCAGCGTCCACTGGCTGTAATCGAACACCGATCCCCGGAAACTCCATGACGAAACATCGTCAGGTCGCCACCCGGCAAGCGCATTGAATCCGATCCGTTCCTGCCGACGCTCCTGCTGTTGCATATCATGGAACGAATAATACGGTTTCAGATCGATATCAACCCGTTCCGAAAGGTCCAGGGACACCGTGCCCTGCAGAATATGTTCATCATAAGAATCGAACTCTTTATCAACCCCGTCGGACTCCCTGTACGTATAGTTAATGCGCGTCCGAACCTTTTCGGAACCTCCGGAAGCGGAAACCTCTCCAATCGAGGTATTTCTCGAACCCATGGTGAGCGTGCCGGCAAACCCGGGCTTTTCTGACGCCGGCCGGGTAATGATGTTAATCACGCCCCCCATGGCGTCACTTCCATACAATGCCGACGCTGGCCCCTTGAGAATCTCGATCCGCTCGACCATACCGATGGAGATCTGCTGCAGGTCAATCCCATCCTGGTGCCCTCCGAGTACCCGCTGACCGTCAACCAGCACCAGGGTATGGCGCTGGTCCATTCCATGAATGGACACCTTGCCCTTGTCACCCCATCCTGAAGAGTTGCTTTCGACAGTCAGTCCCGGTTGTTGCTCGAGAGCCTCCTGAAGGGTTTGCACATTGCGTCTCTCCAGCTCCTCCCGGGTAATGACCTCTGCTGCCACCGGCACATCTCCAAGCGTATGCGGAGTCTTTGTTGCGCTGACAACGATCTTGTCCAGTACCGGGTCACCCGGGCCGGCTGCCAAGGCCTCGCCTAAAGAGGCGCTCGCCAAAACGAGCGCCAATGCACGTGATATGCTTTTGCGTGTAAACACCGACTTCATATTGTTCTCCGTTCCTTCCGGCTTTCTCCGGCTGTCCGGTCGTCAACCGCATCATGATAGTGTTGAGCTCTGCCCGCGCAGTCGCCCGTTCTTGATTGCGAAAATCTTTTTTTCTCCCGATGCTCGACCTGAACGACCCTCGAATCATGGATCGTGATGAGAATCTCTCCGAACGCAATCCTGTCAAGCCCGCGAAGGATCTCGTCGAAAACATCGTCGTACTGTGTCTTCTCTGCCATATACCCTGCTGTTGTTTCAATGCTCCTGTTGCATTCGGGCCCTCTCCTTCCTGTGCATCTGGCGCATGGATGGATCGTACTGATCCCAGAACCAGGCAGAAACAGTTTTGAGCTCATCATCAGACAGTTTCATCGCAGGCATCAGCCCGAAACGCTCGATCGCCTCACGATCACAGACAGCCTCATCCGGGTCGGGACTCTTCATGAACGCAACCATATGCCGAACAGCCTCCTCCCGGCTGTCGAACGCCTCGCGGTAGTGAAGAGCGACACCTTTGACCGGAGGGGCCGCTGCCGGCGGCGGAGCCATGGAATGGCACATCATGCAATGCCGCTCATAGATTATTGTACCCTCAGCCCCCCCGGCAACAACGTCCTTCGAACCCGCTGCCACCTCGCTCTTCCCGCCGCCCGGCAATGAGCATGCAGAGAGAAAGAGCATAAAGCTTATCCCTGCGGTATGAGCCGCAACCCGCAGATTATTTCCTGGTGTATGCATATCCGGTATTCCCCTTGAAAAAGTGATTAAAGATTCAGCCCGATCCCGGCGTAGAGAAAGGTCCCCGTGCTACCCGGACCGTATACGTTGCCATATCCATCTTCAACCACTTCATTGAAAACATTGTCGACGCCCCCATAGAGATTGGCATACGGCGTCAACGATTTGGAGAGAGAAAGATTGACAAGCGTATACGCTTCAGCCTTCACGGATGACCGGGTATCGGTATACTGCCCCCCTACGGTCACGACCCTGACATTTCCGGAGAACCCCTGAGCAGGATCACGGTAGGATATTTTGAAAACGTTCGAAACGTCAGGAACGTAGGGAAGTTCATCGCCACTCGTTGTATTCTCTCCCTCGAGAAGGGTCAGTTCATCATGTATCGAAAAACCCGATCCGAGAGATACTCTTGCAGTCAGCTCTACCCCCCGGGTCATTGCTTCCGAGATATTGCGCGCCTCGTTAATCGGGATAGTACCCTCATAACTGCCCGTAAATACCTCGGCAATCATATCGTCGATATCGTTCCTGAACGCTGTCACAGACAGGGCAAACCTGTCATTTTCAAAATCGGCTCCCACTTCCCAGGTTCGGGAGGTTTCAGGATCGAGATCGGGATTAGGGATCAGTATCCTGCTTTTGGTATATTCAGACCCCGTATAGAGCTCAAATGCCGACGGCGCACGAAAACCTTCTGCATAAGCTCCCCGTATGCGCAGATCATCGTTCAGCCGGTATGCAGCACTTACCCGTGGACTGTACACCGACCCGAAACTCGAATGGTCGTCAAACCGCAACCCGAGAATTGCGTTGAATCGCCCGGTAACAGCTACTTCATCCTGCAAAAAAATACCGAGATTCTCTATGTCACTGCTGAGATCATCTTCCTCCCTGTCTTCAGTTCGATATTCGATTCCTGTCGTCACCTTGTGGCCCCCGAGCAGCATCCCTGCCCAGCGGGCTTCGAACTGGTCGGTCGTCTGATTGACAGCATGAACCTCCGGCTCGCCACCGCTTGTCGGTGTCAGCGTGACGCCCCAGTCATAGACAGAGCGATAGGCCCGGAGCAGAACCGATGAATCCTCGCCCAGATCACTGCGGAACTCAACCCTTCCGGTGGAACGCTCCGAACCGTTACTCCACTCCTGCTCCTTCTTGTTCTTGAAACGAAGCCCCTGACGTTCTACATCGGCATAGGTGACACCAACGACAAGCTCGGAATCGTTACCCGGCTTCCAGGACAGGGTTGCGGAACCTGCTTTGATATTCTTGTCATCTGCATCCGTAAAACCATCAGACAAATTCTCATCGACCCTGCCCTTGTCGGCAAAAGAACCGGTAATGACATATCCAATATCTCCGCTTCTTCCGCTGACGCCTGCATCGAAGGAGGTCTCTTCAGCCTCTCCCTCCGTGTTCGAACCGTAACGAGTTGAAAACCATGCCTCCGGTTCCTCAGAGGGTTTTCTGGTAATAACGTTGATCACGCCCCCGATTGCATCGCTGCCATAGAGAGCCGAAGCCGGTCCCCTGACAATCTCTATCCGCTCTATCGACCCTGAAGGTATTTCACCAAGATCGACCTTATCCTGAAAACCTGAAGGAAGCCTCATCCCATCGATCATCACCAGCGTATTACTGCTGCTCAGGCCACGCAAACGCGCGGTACTCTGTCGACCGCTCACCGACTCGAGATTGACACTTTGCGCCTCTGTCAGAACCTGATGCAGCGTCTCAGCCCCCATATCGGAAATTTCTTTCCGCGTGATAACCTCTACAGGCGAAGGTATCCGGTCGATTTTTGTGTCGGAAAGCGTTGCCGTAACGACCGTTTCGTCCATCACATGAACCATCGATTCATCTGCGGCATGAAGTGATGAACAACCGAACGGAAGGGTCAGCAACAATGGCATAATTTTTTTTCTCATCGTCTGGAAAAAGATTGTTGATTTATGAGCCAGTTTTTATCTTGTCTAAATAAGAACAAAAAGCCTCAAACAAAAAAATTATTTTAATGCAACCCTTATCTTATGTCGATGTGGAATTTTGTTGACGCCGGGGGGCCTTTGATGTACCCTCTTCTTTTCGCCTCGATTCTTGTGGTGACCTTCGGCTTTGAACGGACGGTTCATTATATCAGAGCATCCCGAGGCTCTTCTGCCGCCCCGGTAATTCATGCTTTGATTGAGCAGGGACAGCTCGAAAAGGCCATGGCGCTTGCGCGACAATCATCGGGACCAGTCGCAGCGGTACTTGAAAGAGGGCTTCTCCTTGCCGGAAAAAGCAAAGATGAGCTTGAAGAAGAGATGGTGCTGACAGGAAACGCAGAAATGAAAAGACTGAGCAGGAATCTCCACCTCATCGAACTCATCAGCAGAACAGCCCCGCTTGTCGGCCTCCTTGGTACGGTTCTCGGTATGGTCAACGCCTTTCAGAACGTTGCCGATTCAGGAGGCGCCGCAGATCCGGCAATGCTTGCGGGCGGAATATGGGAGGCCCTGCTGACAACGGCAGCAGGACTTTCTGTCGGCATCCCCGCCATGATCACACACCACCTGCTGGAAGAAAAGGCCCTCTCCATTTCCTTCAGTATGAAGCATTACGCGAATGAAGCCGTCAGGCACCTCGGGAAATCATCATGCTGAATTTTGAGGAACCGAAAAAAAGCGTGAGATGGCCTGACCTTGCACCAATGCTCGATGTCATTTTTCTGCTCCTGATCTTTTTCATGCTGACATCCCTCTATGCACATCCGGTCATCCCGGTCGACCTGCCCGGTGCTGAATCGGGCGAGTCGGCAGAAGAAAAGAGTATCACTATCGTTCTTGACCCATCCGGAACGATCTATGTCAACGGGGAATCAACACCTGAACACCTGCTTGAAGAACGACTTCGCAACACGATTAGCGATCCGAAAAAGACCCATATCACGTTGCATGCGGATGAAAAGTCAAGTTTCGGCCAATTTCTCACGATAATGGACAAAAGCCGTTTGTGCGGGGTCAGCAATATTTCTATAGCGACAGACAGAGCCGAAGCGTATGAAGAATAACATCACGGCTCTCGGCCTTGCTATCGGCATCATACTCCACCTGCTGCTGCTCTTCGCTCTTCCAGCCAGAACAACAAGAGCCGTTATCCCCTCGCCACCCGTCACCCTGGCATTCACACAGGTCAGCCGGAGCCATTGCGATGGTGCGGTTTCCGAACCGGCAGAACCTCGGCTGCAGGAAAAAAAAGCGGATCAGAGCACCGTCAGAAACGACATACATCGAAAAAAGGCTGCTCCTGTAAAAAAAAGAATACCGGCAACGCCCCAACAAAGCACTGCCGATAAAAAAAACGATAGTGCACCCGACAGTGCTCCGGCAATGCAAAAAGCACGTTCATCGGCCCCCACTCCTGATCTCTTTCTTTCGAAAATCCGTTCACTGATCGAGAGAAAAAAGTACTACCCAAGGCTGGCCAGAAGGCTGAGCCATGAAGGCACGGCAGTCCTCAGGCTCGTCATAGCAGCAAACGGATCAATAGACGAGTTGCATCTGCTGCAGTCTTCCGGATACAGCTTGCTTGACAAGGCAGCTCTTGATGCAGTCAAAAAAGCCGGACCTTTTCCCTCTCCCCGCGACAGTGAAAGAGGAAGCATAAGCCTGACAATCCCTTTGCATTACTGCCTCGACTGACCTGTCTGTCACGCTGCATGATAAAAGTCGGGAAAGAAATTTGACAGCAGGCCTTCTTTATTTATATTTAATCTAATTATAAAACAAATAACAGAACCAATGCACAACAACGACAACAACAACGGGAACCTTCCGCAGACAATACTGAGGGCATGCAGTTGCGGTAATTACCACCTCCACTACCGTTACATCATGTTGACCATCAGTAAACAAACGCTTTTCAAGATCATGGAAGAGTGCTACGAATGGGATGAGAAAAGAACTCATTCCCGGACACCCGATCTGCATAAACCTTTCAGGCTGATGATCGGCCTGGCTGCAATCACCATCATGCCTCAGGATTTCAGGGAATTCAACGATGCCATACAATCCGCCACCAATGAAGCGTTAAGCATCAACGATCTTGTCCGGCAGCCAAAAACACGGTAATTTTTTTTTCAAAAACATGTAACTCCTCGCAACAATGAAACCTATCGGTCTTTTCTACGGATCTTCCACCGGCAACACTGAAGCTGCCGCCAAAGGCATCGCCGATGCACTGGGAAATGACAATGTCACGCTGTTCAATATCGGAGAAACCGGAGCAGAAACACTGCTCTCCTATGACAATATGATTCTCGGAACCTCGACATGGGGGTTCGGAGAGTTGCAGGACGACTGGCAGAACTTTCTGCCGCAACTTGAAAACCTCGACCTGTCCGGAAAAACCATCGCACTTTTCGGGCTTGGTGATCAGTACAGCTACAGCGATGTCTTTGTGGACGCTATGGGGATCATCTATGAAACCCTCAAAAAACGGGGAGCAACGATTATCGGAGCATGGGCGACAGACGGATATGAATTCGACGGATCAAGAGCGGTCGTTGAGGGTTATTTTGTCGGCCTTGCGCTCGACTCCGATAATCAGGATGATCTTACGCCTGTAAGGATATCGCAATGGGTCTCGGAAATCACAACGCAACTCCAATAAACGCATGAAACGTCCGGATATTCTCTTCGTGGCATTGCTGGCGGGTCTGGTGACATTTGCTCACACGCTGTCAGCTAATGAGCATCAGGCCGAAAAAGCTGTATTGACACAACTCCTGCAGGCTCTGGCCGACAATGACCACCAGGCGTTCATCTCCAACGGAACACCGGAATTCAAACAAAATATCAGCCGGCAGTCATTCCAGACCGTTTCACAGGAACCGGGCAAGCTTATTCGTCAAGGATATTCGGCTGATTACCTGACTGATCTTTATCAGCAGGGCGCTGTCGTGCATGTATGGAAAATCAGTTACCGGAACAGTAAAGAAAACAACCTCGCCAAGCTCATTCTGATCAGAGGAAAAATCGCCGGTTTCTGGTTGCTGTGATCATATTCCCCATCAGTATTATAGCTGAAACCTCCAGAGGCATGATAACGCAAAAGGCTGCATCGAGAAAGGGCAGCCTTTTGCGTTATATAACAGAAACTTATAAAAACCGGACTCTGTTAACATGGCAAGAATAGCTGAACTTGTCCATTTGTCAACCATATAACCAAACAAGGAGATCTCCAATGCTCAGCAAAACACTCCAGAAAGCGCTCAACGAACAGATCCAGAAAGAGTTTTACTCTTCATACCTCTATCTCTCCATGGCCGCATATGCCGAATCGATGAACCTTCCCGGCTTTGCACACTGGCTCAAGCTCCAGCAGCAGGAAGAGCATGGACACGCCATGAAACTTTATAAATACGTGAATGAACGCGGCGGCCGCGTCGAACTTCTCGGAATCGATCAGCCTCCGGTAGAATTCAAATCACCGACAGCGCTCTTCGAAGAAGTATTGCAACACGAACAGTACATTACCGAATCGATCAACAAGCTGTATGAAAAAGCCCTGAAGGAGAACGACTACGCCACACAGGTGATGCTCCAGTGGTTTATCAGCGAACAGGTGGAAGAAGAAGCAACCGCCTCGGAAATTCTCGAAACATTGAAGATGGCCGGAGAAAAAGGCCAGTCGCTCCTCATGCTCGACCGACAGCTCGCACGCCGGGGCATGAACTGAAGAAAGTCGATGCTGGTGAGGCGTGCTGACGCCTCACCCCCTCGACAACGCTCCGGCTCCCGCGTCTCAAGCCCGGCGACCTGATCCGGGCAGATAAGGTCAGATGTCGATAAAACGCTGGGAAAATGAATGATCGTCACGGATGACAATTTCGCTGTAACGGCGAGGATTGTATTGAAAACTTCCGCCGTTGACAATCTGCACCCCGCCGTATGTATAGGCCTGAAAACGGTGGAAGTGTCCATGCAGAACAATTCCGGCCTGCAGGCCTCTCATGGTCTGGAGCAACTCCTGACGGTTGATAAGCTCCATTGTCCAGTCAAACGCTTCGTCGATCGCAAAACCGGTACCGTATATCCTGAAAGCATGGTGGCATACCCCGATCACGAAACTTCCTTCAAGAGCAGCAGCAGCATCCTGCGTCTGAAGAGCTGAAAGCTCGCCGGGACTGACATACCCTCTTGCCCCAAGAGGATTCTCCACAGGCATCCATGGATAGACCGTGTTGACCATAACCAGAGACAAGGCAATCCGGTCGTACTGGAGAATCTTGATAAACGGAAATCCTGTTACGGGCTCACTGTCGGTAATGAGTTCCCTGAAAACCTCGCAAAAGCGCATGATCCGGCGGTGCAGGCGCCGTTTTCTTCCCGCCATATCAGGATTTAACGCATTGTAAAAACGCATCTCCTCCTCAAGATTGATCAGATCGTGATTGCCGGGTATAACGGTCACCTTATCCCATGAATACAGGCCCTGCCGGGCAAGAATATCGCGAAACACCATCCAGTCTGCAGGAGCGGCCGAATCGACAATATCCCCCGTGACCACAATATGATCGTACCGGGCTCCCCTGATCACTTCAAGCAACTGTTCGAGGGCTGCAATTTTTGAACGATCACGCCCTCCGGACAGATGTAAATCGGAAAAATGGGCTACTTTAACTGTTTTTTCAATCAACGCTGCCAGCTTGTGGTTTTAACAATAGAAAGTAAAGTGTAAATTAATCCCGTTCAAGATAACGATTCAGGAAATACTCTGACAACTTGTTCCTTGAAAGAAGCAATGGAACAAGTCTGATTTCAACCATCCTTTTTACCTCAAAAAAACTATGCGTCAATATATTGCAGACCTGCAACGTCTCTCCCGAAACCTCTGGTGGTCATGGGATACTGAAGCAAAAGAACTGTTCAAGGAGCTTTCACCTCTTCTCTGGGAACGGGTCAACCACAACCCCGTCGAGCTGCTTCGCCATATTTCAAATGACGAACTGATGGCAAGGCTGGATTGCGAATTTGGCGAAAAGCTCAACAATGTCACACAGCGCTTCGATGCCTATCTCGACGCAAAGAACACATGGGCTGCTGAACATGCCCCGGCCGTAACCAAAAACCCTGTCGCCTATTTCAGTGCGGAATTCGGTATTCATGAAAGCGTCAGGATCTATTCCGGAGGTCTTGGAGTGCTTTCAGGAGATCACATCAAATCCGCAAGTGATCTCGGATTGAATTTTATCGGCATCACCCTCTTCTACAAAGAAGGATACTTCCGCCAGTACCTGAACCAGGAAGGCTGGCAGGTCGAAGACTACCCGATGCAGTACCCCGAAAGTCTGCCTCTCGAGAAAGTCACCGACGAGGAAGGCAAAGATCTCATCATATCGTTTAACATCGCGCAGAGCGAAGTGTTTGCCCAGGCATGGTGTCTGCATGTCGGCCGGGCGAAGCTCTACCTTCTCGACACCAATATCCCCTCCAATGAATCCCACTATCGCAACGTCTGCGGGCGGGTCTACGGAGGCGACCAGAACATGCGCATCAATCAGGAAATCCTTCTCGGCATCGGCGGCATCAAGCTGCTCAAAGCCCTTGGACTTGACCCTGCAGTCTATCATATGAACGAAGGGCACTCGGCGTTCCTGACCCTTGAACTGCTTGCCGACAAACTGGCTGAAGGGGTGGCATTTGACGATGCTAAAAAAGCAGTCGCATCGAAATGCGTCTTCACGACCCATACGCCGGTACCCGCCGGCCATGACCGCTTCTCGCGCGACATGATGCACTACTCATTCGACAAATACCTTGAAAAAGCCGGAATCACGTTTGACGATCTCATGCGTCTCGGCATCGAGGATCAGGACAATCCCGGCGGTCTCTTCACAATGACCGTTCTGGCCCTTAACCTCTCAAGAAGCGCCAACGGCGTATCCAGGCTGCACGGAGAAGTCTCGAAGGAAATGTGGCAGCATCTCTATCCCGGCAAAAGCGTTGACGAAGTACCGATCGGCTACATCACCAACGGCATCCACATCCCGAGCTGGAGCAGCGGCTTTACCGACAAGTTCTGGAGACAGTATACCGACAGCGTTGAAACACTCTCATCATCTACCGAAGAAGCGGAGAAAATTCTTGCCATGGTTTCCGACAAGGAACTCTGGTGCCTTCGCTACCGCCTGAAACGCAACCTGATCGATTTTGTCTACCGGTACCTCTCCAATCAGCTTTTCCATCAGCACACCTACGGAACCTATATGGAGGAAGACTCTTCGAAATCGACAAAAAACCCGCTCTCTCCGGATGTCCTGACCATCGGTTTTGCCCGGCGCTTTGCGACCTATAAACGGGCACCGCTGATTTTCTCCGATCTCGAAAGGCTGAACAGAATCATCAACAATCCGACGATGCCCGTCCAGATCATCTTCTCGGGCAAAGCTCACCCGCACGACGATGCAGGCAAGCATTTCATCCAGCAGATCGTCGAATTCGCACGACTTCCCCAATTCAGAGGAAAAATCATCTTCCTCGAGAACTACAACCTCGGCGTAGCCAAAAGAATGATCTCGGGAGTCGATATCTGGCTGAACAACCCGCTCAGACCGATGGAAGCCAGCGGTACATCAGGCCAGAAAATCGCGTTGCACGGCGGGCTCAATTTCAGCATCCCCGACGGATGGTGGCCTGAAGCCTACAACGGCGAAAACGGATGGTCAATCGGCCACGGAGAACAGTTCGACAATTACGAGGAACAGGACCGTCACGACGCCGAAGAGCTGTATGCCGTCCTTGAAAACAAGATCATCCCGACGTTTTACGAACGCAACGAGGATAATATCCCGGTCAAGTGGCTCAAAAAGGTCCGTAACGCCATTTCGACAATCGGGCCTGTCTATAACACCCACCGTATGGTCAGGGAATACACGACAACCTATTACCTCAACGGCGAATAACTATACACCTGAACCGGAGGGACCGAACCTGTCCCTCCGGAACGAAAACAGGAATCACGACAGCACCTCCCAGAATGAAACACGCCGGAACGCTACCGGTCCACGTATGATACAGGAATCACGACACACTGCACTATCTCTCGGAAGAGGGCTTGACCTCCGCTCCCCTGTCCTTCTCGCCTCCGGAACCGTCTCCTACGGCGAAGAACTCTCGAAACTCACAGACCTAAGCCGTATAGGCGGAATCGTCACCAAAGCGATCTCTCCGGAACCGCGCGTCGGAAACCGGCCGCAGCGTATTGCCGAAACGCCATGCGGCATGGTCAACGCCATAGGACTGGCCAATGTCGGGCTCGACCGGTTTGTCACCGAAAAAATCCCCTTTCTCCAGAAGCTCGACACCTCGGTGATCGTCAACGTAGCCGGCAGGTCCATCGACGACTACGTTCAGGTTGTCCGGCGTATCGATGAATTCGACGGCATAGACGGTTACGAAATCAACCTCTCCTGCCCGAACGTCAAAGGAGAATGCATGATCATGGGCGTCAGCAGTACAGCAACCTTCGAGATCATCTCGAAACTGCGATCGGTCACCAACCGTCACCTCATGGTCAAACTCACCCCGAACGTCACCTCTATCAGCGCAATAGCCCTCTCCGCCGAAGAAGCCGGTGCCGACTCCGTATCGCTCATCAACACGCTGGTCGGCATGGCCGTGGACCATAAAACCAGAAAACCGCTTCTCACCAACGTCACCGGCGGTCTTTCAGGCCCTGCCATCAAACCGGTGGCGCTTGCCAAAGTCTGGGAAGTCTTCAACGCCGTCAGGATCCCCGTCGTCGGCATGGGAGGCATTGCCGGGTTTGACGATGCCATGGAATTCCTCGTCACCGGGGCAAGAGCTATCCAGATCGGCACCATGAACTTCGTCTACCCCGACATCGGTGAAACCATCGCCGACAAACTCGAAGAGCACTTTTCGAATCCGGACCATATGACGCTGGAAGAGTATACGGGAAGTCTGATTGTCGGGTAGGCATACTGGAAAACCGGGTTCATCGAACCGAAGCGGCAGATTCTCTTTTTCTGAAAAATAGTGATATCTTTGGTCCACATGAATCATTCACCATAACCCATGTACCGAACATATCATGCGCATAGGTATAGGCATTGACGTCCATCAGTTTGTCGCAAACAGAAAACTCATCGTCGGCGGGGTCGAAATCCCCCACATCATGGGCCTGAAAGGCCACAGCGATGCCGACGTCCTGCTCCATGCCATCAGCGATGCCCTCCTCGGAGCCGCAGCGCTGGGTGACATCGGCAAACACTTCCCCGACACCAGTCAGGAATTCAAGGACATCGACAGCAGAATACTCTTGCGTCATGTCGGCAAACTGATTGCCGACGAAGGATACTCCATCGTCAATATCGATACCATGCTGCTCATGGAACGACCGAAAGTCGCCCCGTATATCACGGCCATGAGAGAAAGCATCGCCGCATGCCTCGATATCGATGTAAGCAGGGTATCGGTCAAGGCAACCACGAATGAAAAACTCGGCTACATCGGGCGCGAAGAAGGCGCCGCGGCGCACGCCGTCTGCCTGATTGAAAAAAAATAACCGGTGACCAGTGACCAGTGACCGGGGACTGAGAACTGAGGACCGGAAAAAAAAGCTGATTGTCCGGTTAACCGGTTCAATATCTCCTCATATCTGGCCTCGCAGAATTTTTACAGGGAGGAATCCTGCTGCGCGTCGGGCAGGGCCCACTGACGAGATAACGGCAATAAAAATACCGAACACTATCACCAGCAGATGAGACTCAGGTGTTTCAAACACATTGAGCCTGTCACTCTGCAGTGTACCGGCAGTATTGGCTTCATAGCGAATAGAGGCGATCAGCGTGCAGATGAAATGCCCCAGCGGACTGCCGAGAACCACCCCGAAAAGCCCGATCAGAAAGCCTTCTACCATAAAAATGCGGGTAATGCTCTGCTGCTGGACACCCATCGAGCGCATGATGGCGATATCCTTGTTTTTCTGAAGAACGACAGTCGTCATAACCGATGATACCCCGAGCCCGGCAACGATAAACACAAAACCGACCAGAACAAGGGTGATCTGACCGTTGCGTTCATAAAAATCGATAATATTTTTATTGGTCTCATCCCAGCTCTCGGCGCTGTAGCCTGCCAGCGATTCAATACGGTCTGCAGCCTCTCCGGCCAGTCCGACATCCGATGTCCGTATTCCGATACCCGTTACCGCATTGGAGGCGATCGATTCGATACGCTGTGCCAGCGCGAGATTGACATATGCCTCTCGCTCATCTTTCACATTGAACCCGGTACTGAACCGCCCGACAACAATAACCGGATATTCCCGGCTGCCCTGGCTGATCAGCACGAGACGGGAGTGGTATCCTGCATTCAATTTATCCGCCAGCTGGTCGCCGAGAATAATACCGGCAGGAGTATAGTCGAGTTCCAGCAATGCATTCGGGTCAACAAGCTTGCTGCGAAGGCTTGCAATACCAGCCTCATCGGCAGGGATAACCCCTTTGGCAATACAGGGCGTAAAACGTGATTTGTTGCGGATGATCAGTTTGCTCGTCACATAGGGCGAAGCCACCTCGACCTCCCTGAGAGCGGCGATCTTTGCCACAACGTCAGGATAGTTTTTAATCGTCTCCTTCTCCTTCGTCGCAATATTGCGCTCCACCATAGCAATCTGCCCGTCCCTCGATCCGATCAGGTTTTCGGGCACAAGCGGAATAATACGTTCAGCGCTGACAATGACATGGGGAGCGATATCAATGATCTTGTTGATCACGTTCTGTGTCGATCCGTTGGCCACCGCGATCGTGGTAATCAGCATTGCAGAGCCGACAGCAACCCCAAGCGCCGTAAGAAAACTCTGTCGTTTCCGTTCCCTGAGATGCACCCAGGCTATCTTGAACTCATCGAAAAAGGTCATGAGAATGCAAACTTGAAGAACGCAAGAAATGAAAAGATCCCTGTGCCTGAAAACATAATAGCAGAAAAGAACCGTTCATCCCGCAAAAAAACCCTTCTAACAGGCCGGGGATCTATGAATTCAGTTGAAAAATCAGCCTGCATCATCTATCTTGATCTACAGCAATTCAGCCCTAAATCACAAACCTGACTATTCATAGGAGACCGTTACCGTGAAAAAAATTGGCATTCTCACCAGTGGAGGAGACTGCGGCGGACTCAATGCCGTCATCAAGGGGGCTGCGTTCATGGCCCTGTCGAAAGGCCTTGAGCTCTACATTATCCCCAACGGTTACGCAGGACTGTACAACCTTGTCGACCAGGAAAAGCTCGTCCTGCTCGACCGCGCCCGTCTCGATCAGTTTCCGGGAAACTTTGCCGGTTCCGAAGCCGGCCATTCAAGAGTAAAAATCAAGGCCATCAGCAATCCGGAAAAATACAACCGCATCAAGGAGGGCATGAAGAAATTCGAGCTCGACGGCCTTGTAATCAGCGGAGGTGATGACTCCGGAAGCGTCATGGTCGACCTGAACAACAACGGTATCCAGTGCATCCATGCCCCGAAAACCATGGACCTCGACCTCCAGACCTATTCTGTAGGAGGAGACTCGACCATCAACCGTATCGCCCAGTTCGTTCAGGACCTGAAAACCACCGGCCGTACCCATAACAGAATTCTTGTCACCGAAGTATTCGGCCGTTACGCAGGTCACACCGCATTCCGAAGCGGTATCGCTGCCGAAGCGGACTGTATTCTCATACCTGAAATCCCGGTCGACTGGGATGTCGTCTATGAACATATCGTCGGCCGCTTCACCAGCCGCATCCGCCAGAGCGACGTCCACGCAGGCACCTACACCATCGTCGTGGCTGAAGGCATGAAAAATGCCGACGGCACGGACATCGTCGATGAATCTGCCGGCGTCGACGCATTCGGCCATAAAAAACTTGCCGGTGCAGGCAAATACGTCTGTCAGGAGATGAAAAAGCGATTGAAAGCCGATCCTGACATGCCGACTTTCATGAAAGAAACCGGCATGTTCGTCGAAGGCATCTATGAAATCCCTGAAATCCGTGAAATCCATCCGGGACACCTGGTACGGGCAGGAAACTCCTCTGCGTATGATGTCAACTTCGGCTATGAAGCCGGCGCAGCAGCAGTGATACTCCTTACCGAAGGCAAATCCGGTGTCACTATTTCCAAGGTAAAAGGTCGCAAAATCGAGTTCATAGAATCCACCAAAGCGATACAGCAGCGTTACGTCGACCTTGACCAGGTCGCACTCTATGAATCGATCGGGATCTGTTTCGGACGTAATGTAGCAGCCTATGAGCCGATCCTCAGAGAGGTTGACGGTGTCTATGAAAGAATTTACTGAGCGCATCTGTCAGAACCATACCATCGATACCATCGCACGAGGTCCCGCCCGAAAACGCGGGACCTTTCTTCTTGTCAGCGGAGGGTTTCTTTTTTGCTGTCCTGCCGGAAAAATCGCCTGGACCGGCTTTTAAAAAACGTAAAACAATCTATCTTTGAAGATTGTATTCAGCTATTTACCAAATCAATGAGCGAGCAATGAACAAGTCCGAAAAAATCTGGATGAACGGGGAACTGGTGAACTGGCACGACGCCAAAATCCACATTCTTTCCCACGTCATTCATTATGGATCTTCCACGTTTGAAGGTATCCGGTGCTACGACACCGCCAAAGGCTCGGCAATACTGTTTTTTGACGAACATATCAAGCGCCTCTACCAGTCATCCAAGATATACCGTATAGAAATTCCATACTCGGAACAGGAGCTGAAAGACGCCGTTATCGCAACCATCAGGGCCAACGGCCACAAAGCCTGCTATATCAGACCGCTGGTCAAACGAGGTCAGGGCGCGCTTGGCGTCAACCCTGCCCTGGCGTCCATCGAAGTTGCCATAGCGACCTGGGAATGGGGCACCTATCTCGGTGAGGAAGTCCTCGAAAAGGGTGTCGACGTCCGCGTTTCCTCATGGGCCAGGCTCGCACCGAATACGCTTCCAACATGGGCAAAAGCCGGCGGCAACTACCTCAACTCCCAGCTCATCAAGATGGAAGCCCTGATGGACAATTACGCTGAAGGAATAGGGCTCGATGTCCACGGCTATGTTGCAGAAGGCAGCGGGGAAAACATCTTCGTGATCCGCGACGGGATCATCTACACGCCGATGGCCGGTCAGTCCATCCTTCCCGGCATCACGCGCAATGCCGTTATCCATATCGCCAGGGACCTTGGCTACGACGTCCAGGAAACCCTGATTCCGAGAGAAGCGCTCTATATCGCCGACGAGATCTTCCTGACAGGAACAGCAGCGGAAATCACCCCGGTCAGAAGCATCGACAAATATGCTGTAGGAGATGAAAAACGCGGCCCGATTACCGAGCAGCTGCAATCCAGATACCTCGATATCGTCAAAAGCGGTGAAGACCCCTACAACTGGCTGACATTTATATAGAAAGCTGTCGAATCACCGATCTGTTGACGCGAAGGGGCGCACCTTTGAGTGCGCCCTTCTGTTGAATATCGACAAACCACGAACGTCAGGAATCCGAACCGGACAGGCGTATAATTCAGACTGAACTCGCACTATGAGCTGGGACAGAATTGTCGGACATTCGCTGCAAATCAATATTCTCAGGAAATCCATTGCCGCCGACCGTCTGGCACATGCCTACCTTTTTACCGGTCCCGAAGGCACAGGAAAAGAATCCGTAGCATTCGAGCTGGCCAAACAGCTCAACTGCCCCCATGCTCCGGAAAATCCGGAAAAAGGGGCTTGCGACACCTGTGAAAGCTGTCTCAGGGTCGCCTCATTTCTCCATCCGAACATCGAGTACATCTTTCCTGTAGAATCGGTGCTGCTCGACCGCATCGACCCGTCAAAAAGCGAAAACAAAAAATTCAGTGAAGCAAAAGCCCGCTATGATGCCCTCATAGAACACAAAAAGCAGAACCCCTATTTCACGCCTGTCATGGAACGCTCCATGGCAATCCTGACCGAGCAGGTCAGCGACCTTCAGCAGAAAGCCGCCTTTATGCCCTCCGGTGGAGGCCGTAAGGTTTTTATCATCTCCCAGGCTGAAAAGCTCAACCAGTCAGCAGCAAACAAGCTGCTCAAACTGCTCGAGGAACCACCGGCACACGTCCTGTTCATTCTCGTGTCATCCCGCCCGGATGCAATTCTGCCAACCATTCGCTCTCGGTGCCAGACACTGAAGTTCTCGAGAATCAAACCCGCCGAAATCGAAACGTGGCTCTCCGAAACCTGTCCGTCCGCCGAACAGGATGTCCGGCGCTTCATCGTCGGCATTTCACGGGGAAACCTCGAAAAAGCGCTCGACCTCTCCAGGACAATCAGGGATGAAACAGCAATGACGCTGCCGGGACTGGAACTTCGCGACAGGGCCCTCGACTGGCTGCGCAACGTCCTGACGCCAAACCGCCTGCAGCAGACCATAGGAGAAACCGAAGAGATATCGAAAAATCTCTCCCGCCAGGAAATAGCATCAATGCTGGGCTCACTGCTCCTTTTCTTTCAGGATATCAATCACCGCACAATAGACGATCGGTGGGAAGAGCTCAACAACCCTGATCTGGAATCATCGATTCTGCGTTTCGTCCGCAATTTCAGAAACCCTGACTTTTACGAACTTTCAGCACAGACAGAAACAGCCATCCGCTCCATCATGCGCAATGCCAACCCGTTTCTTACCCTTTCGGCATACGCCATCCAGATCAAACAGCTGATCGCCCGATAGAAAGGAGGATTGGTGATTGGTGATTGGTGATTGGTGCGGAAGAAAACAAAATAATTGTCGGGAAACGCAAGAGCGGCTCACAGGCATTCCCTCATCCACTCCAGATACCTCATCAAGCCTCCTTCGACAGGAATCCGGAGAATTTCGGGAACGTCATAGGGATGACGTTGCAGAATATACGCTTCAACTGCATCATACCGCTCGCTGAGGGTCTTTATCGTCAGCCTGATCTCCCGATCCCTGCACAGCTTTCCCTGCCAGCGATAACGACTTTCGACCGGCTCCATATGAATACATGCAGCAAGACCAGCTTCAAGCAGCCCTTCAGCAAGCTCTTCAGCACATGCCATCCCAGGCGCGGTTGTGATCACCATGCAGAAGCCGGAATCGTCTTGCATCATACGTGTATGCGATCAGAGTTGAACAAGTTCTTTGGTATACCGCTGAAGCGGTTCGGGCCCCGATTCGTGAAGAACGACCGTGTCCTCGATCCGTACGCCGTACTTTCCCGGAAGGTAAATTCCCGGTTCCACGGTAAATACCGTCGAAGGATGAAGATAATCCTTCGATAGGGAAGAAATCCTCGGATACTCATGCACCTCGACCCCGACGCCGTGGCCAAGACCGTGCCCGAACGCCTCGCCGTACCCATGATCGGTGATGTAGCTTCTGACCCGTGCATCGAGTTCCTTTGCCGCCATGCCGGTTCTGATCGAATCGATCCCCAGCTGCTGGGCATCGCGAACAATGCGGTATATGTTTTCAGCCTCCTCAGGAATCCTGCCAAGTGCAAATGTTCTTGTCTGATCCGATGCATAACCATGGTAGACACACCCCATATCGATGACAATGAGGCTCCCCTGCCTGATTCTTTCGGGCTGCGGCCTGGCATGGGGCATTGCCGAACGGTGTCCGCTGGCGACGATAGGCTCGAATGAATCCCTTTCAGCTCCGAAACGGCGGTGCCAATAGGATATTTCAGCAGCGATATCAATTTCAGTCACCTGATCGGAAATCATCGGAACAATCTTTTCAAGCGTCTGTTCAGTGATCTGCGCAGCCATCCGCATACAGTGCAGCTCCGTCTCGTCCTTGATCATTCTGAACTCATCGAAAAAACCCGGTACAGGAACGATGGTGCGCCGTTCAAACGTCGCCGACAGTCGTTCGCTCTCCTCGAGGGTCAGCACCTCTTTCTGGACGCCGAGGCGCTCTCCTGCAACAACGCCGCTCTCTGCATATGCCTGCAGAAACCCTCCGTTGATGATCCGGCATTCCATCGCATCGACCTCTGCCGCTACCTGTTCGCGATAGCGGAAGTCGGTAAACAGCACAGCCCTGTCCCGGCTCAGGAGCACCTTTGCACTCGAACCGCTGAAACCGCTCAGCCACCGGATGACATGAAGATCCGTCACCAGAAAGGCATCGAGGCGGAGAGCTGCCATCTTCTGCCGGATAAGATCGAGTTTCCAGAAATAGCTCATGGATAACGATAATCAGATGGTTGTCCAGGCCAGGGCAAGGCAGATCGACCGGAAAAACCCCGGACCCGGCATAATTTGAAACCTTGTAACCTGTATGTATATTGCGTATCGAACAGTGCTATTTTTCAGCATCTATCCAGCCGGTCACAAGCACTGTTTCTAATTTACAATCTTAAAGTTTTTTCCCATCCGTCATTGCACTGTTTTCCATGCAGCAGAACGCATTACTTCAACACCTTCTCGCAGATAACGATCTCAGCTCCACTGAGATGGAGTCCTGCCTTACCGGCATCATGACCGGGGTATTTTCCGACATTGCCATTGCCGCAATACTTGCCCTCCTCCAGAAAAAAGGAGTCAGGGCGACGGAACTCAGCGGGGCCTACCGGGCAATGATTGCGCAAGCCATCCCGCTCGATCTCGACGAAGATGCCGTCGACACCTGCGGGACCGGCGGGGACGCAGCCGGCACATTCAACGTCTCTACCGTTGCCGCAATCATCGCCAACGGCGCCGGGGTCAGTATAGCCAAACACGGCAATCGCTCTGTGACAAGCCGCTGCGGCAGTGCCGATGTTCTTGAAGCTCTCGGTTACACGATCGATTTGAGTCCGGAAGCAACCCTGGAACTGTTCAATAAGACACAGTTCGCATTTCTTTTCGCCCCGCTCTATCATCCTTCGATGAAAGCAGTGGCGCACATCCGCCGCGAACTTGGCATCCGAACGATTTTCAACACCCTCGGGCCGCTTGCAAATCCGGCCCGCGTCAAACGCCAGGTCATCGGGGTCTACGACCCTTCGATCATGGAACTCTATATCGGGACACTGATGCAGACCGGCTGCCGTCATGCCATGGTTGTGCATGGAAAAACAGAAAACGGCGACCCGCTCGACGAAGCCAGCGTCTGCGGCATAACACACATTTCCGAACTGTACGAAGGAACGGTTTCCTATCACAGTGTTCTTCCCGAAGACTTCGGGCTCTCGCGATGGACCATAGCCGATCTGAAAGGGGGGGACAGTAAAGCCAATGCAGCCATTGTCCGCTCGATTCTCGACGGCTCAGCCACCGGAGCGCAGACCGACGCATCGCTCTACGCGGCAGCCATGGCCTGTTACGTATCCGGCAAGGCAAGCTGTATCGACGAAGGATTAAGCCTGTGCAAAGAAAGTCTGGAAAGCGGCAGCGCCGCAAGAAATTTCTCGCGTATTGTTGACCTGAATCGTGAAATTGCCGTCAAACACCGGGCAGCCGCCAACTAAATGCTTACATTTCTGCAGAAAAACTCGTATAATTGTTGCTTTGTTTTCCGACGAAGAGTGAACCAGTAAACAATGAACGGACGCAACGCAGCCAACAGCGGACCCAAAGAGCATCTGCGATCGCAACTTCTCTCCTCCGGAGTCAGTTCAGCGAGGGAAAAAGTCATCCATCAGGCGCTGGAAAATGTGAACAGGCCGGGATTCAGGCTTGAACCCTCTGCGATACTTCCGCTCATGAAACCGGTCACATGGTTCCCGCCGATGTGGGCGTTTGCCTGCGGCGTCGTCTCTACCGGAGAGGACATCAGTTCAAACTGGTCCATACTGCTTCGGGGGATCATCCTTGCCGGCCCGCTGATGTGCGCAATGTCGCAGACGATGAACGACTACTTCGACCGTGAAGTTGACGCCATCAATGAGCCAGAACGCCCAATCCCTGCGGGAAGGATTTCAAAACAGGCCAGCTGGCTCATCACCTTCGGCCTGATCATGACCGGCTTTCTCGTTGCCTGGTCCATTCACCCTTATGTCATGATTATCGCTTTCGTCGGCGTTCTCATGTCTCATGCCTATTCCGGCCCGCCCATACGGGCAAAAAGAAACGGCTGGTTCGGAAACCTTATCGTCGGTCTTGCCTACGAAGGGGTAGCGTGGCTGACGGGAAGCTTTGCCATAACCCAGGGCGTTCCGGCTGCCGAATCAATAGCGCTGGCCGTCATTTTCTCGCTCGGGGCGCACGGCATCATGACCCTGAACGATTTCAAATCCGTCGTTGGCGACAACATCCGGAAAGTCGCATCGATACCCGTTCAGCTCGGCGAAAAAAAGGCAGCCGTTCTGGCATCGGTCATTATGGATGTCGCCCAGCTTGCCGCGATCAGCATTCTTCTCTACAAATCCGCATATACCACCTCGGCAATCGCTATTCTTCTCCTCCTGATGCAGCTGCCGATGCAGAAAATCCTTGTCGACAACCCCAAGGAAAAAGCCGTCTGGTATAACGCATTCGGCACCCTGCTCTACGTCCTCTCGATGATGGTCTGCGCGGTAGGAATCCGGCCATGAGAAACGACAATATTTTTCAGATTCGAAAACTATTACTATATTCCGAATCATTTTTCTAACACCAAGAGGAAGTTACCATGTCCAAAGTTTGTGTACTGACCGGGAAACGGCCCAAGTACGGCAATACAGTATCGCATGCCAACAATCATCGTCGTAAACGTTTCGAACCGAATCTGCATACCAAGAGAGTCTGGCTTGAAGAGGAAAAACGCTGGGTCAAAGTCAAGGTTTCCGCAAAAGCGCTGAAAATCATGTCAAGACAGGGCACTGCCGAACTCGCAAAACTTCTCAAGTAACCCCTACCGTTGCAGTCAGCTTACAGAACGTATTGTTACAGGGCTCAATTTTTCGGGATTGAGCCTTTTTTTTGTCTATGAGAAAAAGAATCATCATCTATACCGACGGGGCATGCAGCGGCAATCCGGGTGAAGGCGGATGGGGCGCAGTCCTGATGTTCGGAGACCTCAAGCGTGAACTCTCGGGATATTCGCCCGCGACGACAAACAACAGAATGGAGCTTATGGCCGCCATACAGGCGCTTGAAGCACTCAAGGAACCCTGCGATGTCGATCTCTACAGCGATTCAAGCTATCTGGTCAACGCAATAAAGCTCGGCTGGCTGAAAAAATGGTCTTCCGGCGGCTGGATGACGGCATCGAAAAAACCGGTGGAAAACCAGGATCTCTGGAAAAAGATTCTCCAGTTGATTAGATTACATAACGTCACCTTCCACAAGGTCAAGGGCCACAGCGACAACGAGTACAACAACCGCTGCGACTATCTTGCCAGGCAGGCCATCAAAAACAACAGGTAACGGCAGATCATATGCAAAGCCAACCCACTGAATCTTCCGCAGCCGGAAACACCAAACCGGTCAGGAAAAAACCCAGCCTGCTGGCAATCACCCTCATACTGGGGACCATCGGTCTTGTCACGCAGATGCTGTGGGTCAACTGGCCGAAACCGGTCACCGAGCCCGAACCGCTCGGCACCGAACTCCGTGAGGTTATCGACCGGCTACCGGGCCTCTCCGACGCGCTCATCTACATCGGGCTCAAGGATATCCGCCAGACGCCGTTCTGGAACACGGTTGTACCCGACTCCATAAAACAGGTCAACTGGCTGCAGTTCGACACCACCCTCACACGGGTCATGAATGCATCGGGTTTTCAGCCCTCACGCGATATCGACACCCTTCTGGTGCAATTCCAGAGCAAGAATTCCTTAAAACAGAACTACCTGAGCGTTATCTGGGGAAACTTTCCCGACGGGCTCGACGAGCAGCAGCTTGTGCGTCAATCCGAAAGAAAAGAAATCTTTTCAGGCACCACCTGTGTCGGCCTGACCGACGACCTCTGGGTCTGCCGGCCATCCGAACGAATGGCTTTGGTAGCCAGTTCAGCCGATATCCTGGAACGGTTCCTGGAGCCCGGCTCCAGTTTTCTCGCACGGGACTCGACGACAACCGCGCTGATAGACAAAGCCATCTATAAATCCCATCTCTGGTTCACGCTCTCATCCACCTACTGGACAATCGGCGCGCTCCAGAGCCTGACCTCAGGCAACAAAGACATCGAATCGCTTGGCAACCTGAACAGAATACGGCAGCTTGCCCTCTCCCTCTGTTTCGATGACGGGATCATCGGCCAGACAGAATGGATCTACAAAGACCGCCAGACCGCGTATTTTGCATCAACGTTTCTGTGGAGCGCCATCAAGCTCTCGAGCACGTCCGGCACAAGAACATCGGATCAGGCAAAGGAACTGCTGAAAAGGCTCCATGTGATGCAGAACCTGAACTCCGTCGTCGTCAAAACAGAGCTGCCTCTCGATATTTTCACTCCGGGATCAACAGCCGCTCCTGAACAACAGACCGGACAGTAACCCCGGGACGCCGCAGGGAGCTGACAGCTACATCAGTCCCCTGCGGCGTTTATTGCATTCCGGGTGCACCGAACACAATAAATCCTCCTTTCCAGACAGCCTCGACTCCGCCTGAAATCCGGATTTTCCTTCCTGGCTGGGTTTCAAGCAACCTGCAGAGGCTCGTGATAACGCTCGCCGACGGCTCGACTGAAAGCTCCTGAAGAGCGCGTTTAAACAACTCTTTACGCTCAAAAAGAGTCAGCATCCGCAGCTCCCTGACAGACAGGCGATTCTCCAGGAACCGCAGCCCCGGATGCTCCTGCTGAAGTTTTTCAAAATGCAGCTCAAGAAACTCCTCCAGTTCCCCGGCCTGCTCCGATAGACGCCGAAGAGAGGGCAGCAGCTTGTCCCTGAAACGCTCTTCAATAACGGGAATAACCCGGTGACGGATAAAATTCCGGTCCGGCTCGATCCCGAGATTGCTGGCATCGGTACGATACGGGATATTTTTTTCATGGATATAGCCCATAACCTCTTCCCGCCGCATCAGGAGCATAGGCCTGATCAGCCTGCCGTGATGGGCCCGGATACCTTTCAGACCAGGAACCGATGTCCCCCGGAAAAGATTGAAAAGGATCGTTTCGGCATTGTCATTGACGTGATGGCCGGTAGCGACCCGATCGAAATCATAGCGCTGGCGCAACTCCTCAAAAAAACCGTAACGTTCGATCCTGGCCGTCTCCTCGATCGATCTCTTCCACACTCCGGCATCTCTGCGGGTATCGAAACGTCTGACGTGACAACGAAGCCCCTGACGGGCCGCCTCCTCAAGCACCAGCTCCTCGTCAAGGTCGCTCTCGGCACCCCGGAGACCGAAATTGCAATGCGCAATCTCCACCCTGCAATGAAGCACAGGAATAACCGAACGAAAAAGAGACATCAGCGCCATGGAATCCGGTCCCCCGGAAACAGCGGCAAGAACGCTGGAACCTTTTTCAACGAGTTTGCGTGTCGTCAGCTGTTCAAGAAAGACTTTCTCCAGTGCAGTAAGATCGTTGGCCATGAATAGATGCGTAGGGGTGTCATTGAAACCGGGGCTCTCCTGCCGATCAGGTGCCGCCATATCCTCCCCGGAAGGAAGAACAGACAATCCCGGCCAACAGGGTTGCGATATCATCAATAAAATGTATTTTTCGGAGCATTTTCCACAACATCACGCAACAATAAACGCGCTTGTCTCCCGATGATAGCTCGCTACGGCCGCACAACCCTGACAAAAAGCCTGCTCATCTGCCTCGCGGCAATCGTCCCTGCTCTCCTGCTGCCGCCACTGCTGCAGATACCCCTTATTGTCCTTTCGCTCCTGATGGCACTTTTCAGTGTCTTTTTTTTCAGGGACCCGCAGAGAACCACTCCCGAAAATGATGCATTTGTGATTGCTCCCGCCGACGGAAAAGTGCTTCTTATCAGAAACACCGACCACCCATTTACAGGAAAGAGCTCGATACTGGTCAGCATTTTCATGTCTCCTTTCAACGTCCATGTCAACAGGATTCCTGTTCCCGGAAGGATCATGCATCTCGATTATCATCCGGGCAGATTTCTCATGGCATTCGACCACAGAAGCATGACCGACAATGAACGGATGGATATCGGCATTGAAAACCATCGGGCCAGGGTATTTTTCTCCCAGGTATCGGGTTTTCTCGCCCGGAGAATCGTCTGTCATCTGAAGGAAGGCCAGCAGGTCACGGCCGGAGAGCGGTTCGGCATGATCAAATTCGGTTCCCGGCTCGACATCATTCTCCCCGGCAACGCACAGATCAGGGTCAAAGAAGGAGAAAAAACGCGCGCCGGAGAAACCGTGATCGCAAAACTCCCCGATATAACTACATGATCATGTATCAGGCAAAGAGACAAAAACGTTTGCTAAATGACTTGGTATTGTTTATATAAATAGTCGTTATCGAAGTATCTTCAAGAGATTTAATTTTTCCGGAGGACCAGCGATGTTTGGTTTAGGCGGTCAGGAACTCCTGCTTATCCTGCTTATCATTCT
>RRYU01003919.1_pt1 | contig 25356 bp, 15 predicted proteins | sample 2162651 | NCBI WGS metagenome assembly RRYU01 (sample SAMN10267283, study PRJNA491782) | microbial mat metagenome | isolation source: biomat in the production well | place: Japan: Minami-Kanto gas field, natural gas well KTG3 | collected 2017-06 | reverse complement strand
GCTCGACGCGCAGCGAGACATCGGCGAATTGACCCGCGCCACCAGTTTGCTTCTTATGGCGATAACTTGCCTCGGCGCGCGTGCGGATACTCTCGCGATAGGCAATCCGGGGCAGTTCCATATCGACACTGGTATCAAACTTGCGCTTCATGCGCTCGGCCAGCAGTGAAAGATGACTCTCGCCCAGGCCGGAAAGCAGCATCTCGCCAGTTTGCGCATCGCGGTCAACATGCAACGTAGGATCTTCTTCAATCACCCGCGCAAGCGAGCTACTCAGCTTATCCAGGTCGGCACGGCTGTGCGGCTTGAGGGTTGCCGTAAAGGAAGGGGCTGGAAACTCGATCGGTTCCAGTTGCACTGGACGTTCAGGGGCGCACAGCGTATCATTGGTCAGCGTATCGGTGAGTTTGGTAGTCAGCCCAATATCACCCGGCCCGATCACCGTGGCAGGTGTATGCTCTTTGCCGAACACCCCATAGACATGCGCAATGCGCTCGTCCTTACGTGTACGCGAGTTTAAGACGGTTGTATTTTCCCGTAGTTCTCCGCTGTAGACGCGGCAGAGACTAACCTTGCCATACGGATCGGCCAGGGTTTTAAACACCAGTGCCGCCAGTGGTTCACTCGCTTCTGACTTGAGCATAACCGGCTCGCCGCTTGCAAGCTCTACGGCTGGTATGGGCTGACGCGCTGCCGAGGGAATGCAGTCGATAATATCATTCAACAACTGGGCCATACCAACCAGTTCCAGGGCTGATCCACCGCAAACTGGTATAATAGTGCCGTTGGTGACACCTACACGCAAACCCTTCAGCAATTCATCACGGCTCAGAGCATCTTCGCCCTCTTCAAGATAATGTTCAATCAGATCATCGGTGGTTGCCGCAATCTTATCGATCAGTTGCGTGCGCCACTCGTGCATCTGAGCATCGAGTTCAGGCGGCACATCACCCTCGACATAGCTGCCATCATGTTTATCAGATAATAGCCATGCCCGCATACGCCGTAGCGAGATAATGCCGCGAAAATCACCCGCCGATCCAGAGCCAATCGGGATTTGCAACGGGATAATATGCCCATCGAGTACCTCCTGGGCCTGCTCGATACAGCGGAAGAAGTTGGCATTATCACGATCCAGCTTGTTGATAAACAGCATACGCGGTATCTTCGCCCGTGCCGCCATTTCCCAGGCCATCTCGGTACCTACTTCAACACCGCCGGTTGCATCCAGCACAATAATTGCCCCGTCGAGCACGCGCATGGCGGCTGCCATATCACCGGCAAAATCGGCAAAGCCAGGCACATCTACCAGATTGATCTTGTTTCCGTTCCATTCTAGCGGCATAACCGACAGATTAATCGACATGCCACGTTTCTGCTCGTCTGGATCATAATCACTAACAGTTGAACCATCCTCAACGCGACCCATGCGTGAAATAGCATGGGCCGTCAGTAGTAAGGATTCGGTCAGGGTAGTCTTGCCACTACCAACATGACCAAAGATGCCTACATTGTGAATCTTGTCAGGACCATAGGATTGCATGAATTGTCCTCCTTGACAAAAGACATGAACGCCCTGGGGGTCAGAATGTGAGGGACATGGTTAATTAGTACATTATAGCAATTTTTTGGGTGGGGTCAATGGACAGTGTTGGTATGTTTCATAATTGATAGGAGTTATGCGGTGGGTGTTCAAACCAGACGTTTGATCGTCCGAAAGGTCTCTTTCGCCTGCGGCAGCGTGGAATTGTATTTCTTTTATTTTCAGCATTTTTCGCCGGAGGCGAAAAATGCTGGAAATGTGGTACATGATCTCTACCCAGCCGAATTCTTTTTTGCGGGTGCCGGAGCACCCGCGTCCCCAACGTGTGGATGCATTGTATCAGGCACTGCTCTGCGCTTTGCGCTTATTTCCCACCCTCTTCCGGCGACATATTCATTAACTCGGCCACAATGTCTGCTGCAACGGCATGTTCCACGATTGTGCCGCCCAGCCGTTGTAGCTCGGTTATCACCAGGGAGATTTCCCCTGACTGTACCAGCGTGATCAGGGCTGAACTGCCAGCATTCAGTTGAGCGCCGATCTCCTGCAACGCAGGATCGGGAAAGCCCATATCCCCTACCAGTCGCCGGACACTATTTTCAGTCTTGAAACGTGCCATTGGGCCAGCAACTGCTCCGAATGAACCGGCAAACGCATACACGAACCAGGCCACGCCTCCGGCAATGGCGCCGGTGATGTTGCCTAGCTCCTGTCCGATATCCTCGGTTTCACGAAAGCTAATCTGACCGTCAGAGGTTTTTTGCACAATCGCAATATTCCCCAGTCGAACCGTATCAATCTGCCGATCCCACGCACGTATGGCTTCCTGAACCTCTGATGCACGGGTGGCGGCATCAAATGTACAGATGATCAATTGCATAGAGTCTGACATGTTGCTTCCTCTAATCTGTAGACGATGGCAGGTAGAACAGAGATGGTCTACCGTCTTCCTCTTAGTCTTTCATAATACCACTTTTTCAGCAAAGGGATGCCATGAATGCCTATGCTACTCGTTGACATGGTCTTATGTATCGTGTATACTCTTCTCCATACTGACCTCGTAGCTCAATTGGATAGAGCGTCGGCCTCCGGAGCCGAAGGTTGTGGGTTCGAGCCCCGCCGAGGTCGCCATACGTGCATGTGCTAACCCGCAGCTATTGCTGCGGGTTTCTTTTGATTAGGGTGAGATTTCGGCCAGTGCCATGGCGAATATAGTCGATAAAGTTTGCGCTTTCATAGAGAGCAGTCAGGTAGAAGGTAAAGAAGCGAGGGCTGGCAGTATGCTTGATCTATTCTTCTGCGGCGGTGCTGCCTCGATTGTCTGCATCAGCAACATCACAGACTCCTGGCGGTGGTGCTGATGCTGCACCAGGGAAAGCGTCCCGCAATGTGTTGACGCCATACTGAGGATGCGCACGGTGCAATAGATGTTTTTGCCGATCCCGGCGTTTATGGGTGACATCGGATCCCATATGCTTGATCCGGTTCTGGCGCAGGCTCTCGTCTACTTCGCCATCACGGTTGAATGACCACATCAGCATAGCATCTCCCATGGGCAGGGAATGGCCTGGCTGCCCATCGTGCCGGCCTGTATGCCAGAGATGCCAGGTCTTGCCGTAGCTGTTCACCAATAGGGACATTAACTCGCGCTCGGCCACTTCTGGCAACCCTGGTGCAACCAGTTCGCCTGAAAAGACCTCGTAGTTGTGTGGGTGCCACAGGCTTCGTTCGGCGTCAGGCAGATCCAGGAATAGCCGCTCGGAGATGATATACTCGATACCGATCAGATTTGCCTCGGCGGTATTGCCATCGAAGATGGCACACTGCAAGAAATTGGCATTCACCTGCTTGCAGAAGTGATGGGCTTCCATTTGCATGGATGGTTCGTACCGGGCACAGTGGAAACCAACCACATAGATATCGAAGCCGTGCAACGGCGTGTCCGACTGGAGTATAGTCGAGCCTAGCTCTAGCGCACGCCGCTTGAGTGTTTTTGCCTCACCCGGCGGTTGTAACGGACTCGGACGTTTTGTGGACATGGTTTGCTCCATATGGTATATCATCACGCAGTTTGTAATTGTTCAGGTGGAGAAGCGTCCGCATTCTGTGTAGCGTACCAGAAAGCAATCTGGCAGCGTGCTTTGCAGGGGTCGCCAGCCTTACCCGCTGAATGATGCAGCAAGATCTGTACCATTCGTTATCTAGCCCTCCCAACCTATCGGCCAGGCTGTAACCGTTCAAGCGGTACCTACGCCAGCGGGGGCGCGGGGGCCGCAGGCCCCCGCAAAACCGTCTTGTCGGCCCGTTGTGGCGGCTTTGCTGCCACAACGGGCCGACAAGAAGGGACTCCGGGAGGGGCAACGCCCCTCCCGACCACCCCACCTGAACGGTTACAGCCAGAGTTGGTATAATTCATGGACAAAGGAGCAGACATTCATGAGACACATTTATGGCCCGATTCCATCACGGCGACTAGGACAATCGCTGGGCATTGATACGCTTCCGCTGAAGACCTGCAACTGGAACTGCGTGTATTGCCAACTAGGGCGCACACATCCCGTAACGAACGAACGGAAAGACTTCTTTCCTCCGGAAGAGATTCTGGCCGAAGTGCATCAGGCGCTGGCTGCGCATGGTTATGGCGAGATCGACTGGGTGACTTTTGTCGGGTCGGGCGAGCCAACACTGTACGCCAGCATTGGCTGGCTGATTCGCCAGGTGAAAGCATGTAGCATGCTGCCAGTGGCGGTTATCACCAACGGTTCGCTGTTGTATATGCCAGAGGTACGCGATGCGCTGATTGCCGCAGATGCTGTTTTGCCGACGCTTGACGCGGGCACGCCTGAACTCTACCGCCAGATTAATCGACCACACCCGGAGGCTAGCTTTGAGCGCTTGCTGGCAGGATTGATCGCCTTTCGGCAAGCATATCAAGGGCATCTATGGCTGGAAGTTATGTTGATTAAGGGCATGAATGATACCAAGGAGGCCCTATCATGTATCGCGGCAGCCGTAGAAAAGATCCGCCCGGATCAGGTACATCTCAACCTGCCCATCCGTCCCCCGGCGGAACCCTGGCTCTTACCGGCAGATGAAGAAGGTCTGCTGCGCGCTCGCGCCATTCTAGGGGATGTGGCACACGTGGTGCATCCCGCTGAGGGTTCATTCGATCTGAGTGGGGCTGATAACATTGTCGATGCGATTGTGGCGATTATTACCCGCCATCCCATGCAGCAGGCTGAACTGGAATGTACCCTGTCACAATGGACACCAGGACAGGTCAGCCAGGCGCTGGCTGACCTTGAGGCAAGTGGACAGGCGCAGATCATTAATCGCTACGGTGTTGTGTTCTGGAGTGCAGCTTTATCACGATATGCGCAGGAGAAGAATTAGCAGATGCTGGCTGTCAATCCGTGTCAGATTTATGTCAGTAAATCGCCAGCTATAATCAGGGCAAGCAACTGGCTACAATAGTACAATAGAGACAGATGGTTCACGGTTACTTTACCGATTGGTTAGACGATACGCCCTCTCCCCCCTGCCCCCTCTCCCTCAGGGCTATGCGTTACCCACACATCGGGGGGCGGGAGCCGGAGGCTCCCGCAAAAAGAATACTGTTCGGTTTGTTTTGGCGGCTTTGCCGCCAAAACAAACCGAACAGTATTAATCTCGGCGGGGCGCAGCTCCGCCAATACCCGTGGAGAGCAGGAAGCTGCCGGTTCTACCGCACCAGGATGCGGTAGAATTGTGGGTCATGTATAGCCCTGAGGGAGAGGGGGGTGACGGGGCATCCTGTCTCGTGTAGGGGTGGGGCCAGGGGGTGGGGTGACTCATATCACAAATCTGTCTGTGATAGATACAGTACAATTGGTCGGTCTGAAACCATGTCTTGGCAAGCCTGAAAACAGTAGTATTCCCATGACTCACGTGCCACATAGACGCGCAATGCGCGTATTTGTCGAACAGATTCTCCCCTTTGGTCTGCTTGTGCGACTCGAAGATAACAGCCAGGGACTTATCCGCGAGCGCGAGATTGCCTGGGAGCATCATGCACGCCGCTACTGGCGTGAACACTTCCGCGTTGGTGATGAACTCGAGGCGGTGGAACTTGCAGATGCCGACACGACCCATCAGCGCATCGAGTTGAGCCTGCGTCTGGCGCAGAGTGATCCGTGGGAAGGGGTGAAAAGCGACTGGCTCGGGCGGGTGATCGCAGGGATTGTTACCGGCGTACAACCCTACGGTGCGTTTGTCGAAATCGAACCTGGGATTGTGGGCCTGCTGCATGAGTCACGGCTACCTGACTGGGTACGCTCGGCCGGGGTCGAGGATCTCTTCTGGGTTGGTGATCGGGTGCGCGTTGCGATTGAGCGTATCGATACCACACGCCGGCAGATTGCCCTCTCGTTGAGCCGTGCGCTTGTCGAACGCTGGCCAGCACGAAAATCTATCCCCCAGATCGTGAATCCAGTAGTGCCGGGAGACTGGCACGATCATTCGATCACATCCGGCGATGATAGCGATACCTTTGATGTACCTTATGATCCAACCAGAGCCTCCTGGCGGATTCTCGTGGTTGAAGATGACAATGAACAGCGCCGGGCACTGGTGGCCTGGCTGCGTGACACAGGCCATATCGTTTATGATGCAGCCGGGGCCGAGGCCGGGCTGGCAGTACTCGAATCCGAACGCATCGATCTGTTGCTCAGCGATTATGGCCTGCCGGATCAGAGTGGCATTGACCTGATTTATATGGTACGGCAGCGCTGGCCTCAGGTGCGCTGCACGCTGGTTACCGATTGGGCACAGGTAAGTGTGAATGCTGCTGCGGTTGATGAACTTCGTGGTCGCAATGTCGCTCTGGTACTCAAGCCGCTCCAACCCGCCGACATTGAGGCACTGCTGCTCGATCATCCATTTGATCCAGCTGAATCTATCGACCTGGAGGATCTCTTTGAGCATGAAGCGCCGGATGTCAGCCAGATTCTCCGGCCAGCCGAACGACGTATACCAACCCGGCAAGCGTTAAGCAGGATGCTTGAACGGGTACGGCGCACTATTCATGCTACCCGGCTGATCCTCTTCGCTCTTGACACAGCAACACGCCATGTAACGGTTTTGGCTGAGGCAGGAAGTAAGCCCTTGAACCGTTCAGCACTCACCAGTCTGATCTATAGCCCGGTGCGTGATGTTGCCGAAGACGGGGTTGTCTTTCGGGTCGATGATGCTAGCCAGTCCGAGCAGCGCGTGCGTTATCTGCGCCCATTGCTGTCTTTCGAAGCAAGCGCTGGCGTGCCGGTTGCAGTGGATGTGACAACACGCTTCGCTCTGTTTGCCTTTCGTAGCAAGGCCGAGCCATTTACCGACAACCAGGTTGACCGTCTGAATATTGCTGCCTATGCGCTGGCCACAACGATTGAACGCGAGGAGTATCTTGGACGAGCGGCTGATACCCATCGTCAGGCTCTACTTGGTCAACTGAGTAGTGCGCTCGTCCACGAGATGAACCATGTATTGACTTCACTCAACTTTACGTTACCAAACATGGAGCATCTGCTCACCAGAGTTACCACGGCAACCGAGCCTGGTCGCCAGAAGAATCACGACGAGATGTTGCTCTATGCAACGATGACCGATTTACGGCGCGGGATTGAACGACTCACCGACACGGCCCGTATGTTTGGCAAGCTGACGATACAGACGAGCAGTCAGATCGTTGATCTGGGTGAAACCTTGCATGAGGTGATCGATCTGGTTCAGGATATGGCTGAACGCCAGCATGTCGAGGTGACAGCCGCATTTACCGCTGATCTGCCCGCTGTAGCTGTGTCGAGTGTACAACTGCAGCAGATTTTGCTCAACATTCTGATTAATGCAATTCAGCAGATTGGCCTCGCTCGCCCCACCAGCGGTGGAATGGTGATCGTGCGCACAGCAATGCGCACGCGCAATCATCGCAAGGTGATTTGCATCGAGGTCGAAGACGATGGCCCGGGCATCCATCGTCAGCTCTGGGAGCGTATCTTCGAGCTTGGTTTTACCACGCGCAGTGAGGCTGGCAGCGGACTCGGTCTGTATATTTCGCGTAGTCTGGCCGAGCCAATGGAGATCCGGGTTGCCGTGGCTGAGAGCTACCGTTTCTGGGGAACAATCTTTGTGATTGAGCTGCCGCTGGTTGATATGAGCTAAGTGATAGGACGTATGCAGTGGTTTATTCTCCGGGCGGATATTGCCTCTGGCAGGGCGAAAGAAATTATTTGTTAGCACGAATAAGGTCTGGGTTAACCAGACGCCCTCACCCCCCTGCCCCCCTCTCCCTGAGGGAGAGGGGGGAAATGGGGCGTCCTGGCGGCACACGCGGCGCGTGTGCCGCCAGGATGCCCCGTCCAACGCCCCCGCCCCTTGCAGGGGCGGGGGCCGAGGGGTGGGGTGATTCAGATGCACGTTTCGCCGAACGGATGGTTGGGAGTCTCCTCCATCCCAGGGCTTTTTTGCGCCAGAGGCGCAAAAATCGGGAACAAAATCGATCATTTTTGTAACCGTGGTCGCCGGAGGCGACCACGGTTGCAATCATAGGATATACGCCGCACAGGCGCGGCGAGAACGGAGGTGGACAATGCTGCTTGAGTATTGTACAGAGCACGACCAAGCAGCCGAAGTACCGCGCTGGCTGTATGTGCTGATCCTCGACGACGATCCCCTCTTTGGTCGCCAGCTTGAATTGCAACTCCGGTTCAATAGCGGCGCCGAGTTTGCTTTCAATACAATTGCTGTAGATACGGCTGCAGCAGCATATGCTGCGGTTCAATCTGCCAGCATACCTTTTGATGTGTTCTTGATCGATCAGCGCCTTGGGCCAGGGCCTGATGGCGTTGATGTCTTATACCAACTGCGTGTACAAAGTCCTACCAGTGATGCAATAGTCTTTACCCTCGCTGGTGATTTTGACGCTGCACGACGTGCGCATCAGGCCGGGGCTTATCGCTATTTGCACAAACCTTTTCGGATCGATGAATTGCTGCTGGTTCTCCAGACCTTATCCGAATGGCGGCAGACTCGTGCGCAGCGCGACTGGCTGCAAGTGATTAATCGAATTGCTGAAGACGCCCAGCGGCTCTACTCGCACGAGAAGATCGAACAGGTAATCGTTGAGCGTGGGCTGGAGTTTGGCTTCGATCGCGCATATCTCTGGCTATCCGGTGACAATGAGCAGTGTCTACGCGGGGCGGCATTCGCTGGCGATGGAATACTGGCCGCTTTGAAAGACGAGCGAGTGCAGGTGAACGACTCACCCTATTTGCAGGAAGTGAGCGCCGCTCATGAACTGGTTGTGTTTGATGGTCTGGCACGCGGTGAAACGCTTTTTATGCGGCGTAAAGGCACAGAGACATACCTGCCGCCCCAGGGTGAGTGGGTCGGCCTGCCCCTGCGTGCGGGTCAGCGCCTGCGTGGTATCTTGATGCTTGATCAGTTCAAGCGTGCTGGTATGATTCGCGGCAATATTTCTTTGCACGAGGCGCTCGGTCTCTTTGCGCGTCAGGCGGCGGCGGCGCTCGAACGGGCCTATTTGTACGAGGCAGAGCAGCGCAAGAATAGCGAAACAAAGATCCTGGCCGAGATAGGCCATTTGATTTCGAGCAAAGCTGCCCCCAACAATGGCCTTGATGTGCTTGAACAGGTACGTGCAAAGGTCGGGCGGTTGCTCGATATGGATGTTTCAACCTTCTTTATCGCCATGCGTAATGAAGTTACTGACTTTGTTGAGCTGTTGATCGATGTCGAAGACAATAAACCGCAGGAACTGAAGCCCCTTCAGCCCGGAAAAGGACTGGTGCGTTGTGTGATTGAACAGAATCACGCTCTGCTCTTCGCCACTCTGAGCGAGTCGCGGCGGTTCTGTCGCGAACACGACATCAAAACGGTTTTCAAGGGCACAGGCAAACGAACCCAGAGCTGGCTAGGCGTTCCGCTGCAGGTGGAGGGCCATGCGGTGGGGGCAATTGTGGTGCAGAGTATCAAGCCGCATCTGTTTGATGCGCAACATCGTGAACTGCTGACGGCGGTAGCTCAACAGATCGCTGGCCCCCTGCATAGCCGTCAGTTGCGCCAGCTTGCCGAAAATAAGAGTACCCGCTTGAGTGTTTTCCAGCAAGCAACTCAGGCACTGATGCAACTGGAAGACCACAATGATGATCATCTCTGGCATACTGCCCTGACGGTGATCACCGCTGGTTACGGTCTTGAGTTTAATCTCGCCGCGCTGTTTACCCTGACCCGCGGTGCTACCCGCCTGGATGGCCGGCTGGGCATTGGTCACCGTACCTTGAAGTCGGCCCGGCAGGACTGGGAGAAAGATAGTCCGTATGATCTGAATGCCTATCTACAGCAACTTCAAGCTGGCTTGATCCAACCAACACCGGTCGACCGACTGGTTAAACAGATCTCGATTGATCTTACGGCTGATGCAGGTGTTTTCGGCGAGGTGCTGCAAACAAAGCGTCGCATGCGTGTATCAGAACAGGAACTCGAGAGCTACTTTCCAGCAGCCTTTCGTGAACGGTTTCTGCGCGATCGGCTGCGCGGAATTGAGTATGAGATTGCTCCTATCCTGGTGGGTGACCGGCCGATCGGGGTCATTCTGGTTGGCAACCCGCACCTGCGTCGCCGACTGGGCCAGATGCCGCTTGACGAGCTTGACACCTGGCTATCGCAGATCGGTGTCGTCCACGAGAGCTGGCGTCAGCGCCGGGCCGGTGCGCAACTGGCCGCAGTGAGTCAAAGCATCCTGGCGCGCGCATCGGAACGGCCTCTGAGTGAAACGTTGACGGAAACCTGTGAAACAGCACGGGTGCTTATGGGGGCAAGCTCTACGATGATTATCCCACTTGATGATCGGGACGAGACGGTATTCGATCTCGACTCGGCGGGGTATGATGGCTTGCGTCATCCACTGCATAGGGTCTTTCCTGCCATACTCGACCCCTTTACGCTGCATGTTATTTCGGGTGATAAGCCCTTGCCGATCATAAACCTGCACAATGACGCGCTGCTCGAAGGGCCACATACCCGGGAACTGCTCGAGCGCGAGGGTATTCAGGCCTGCATCATTGCGCCGTTGCGCGATCGTAAAACTCGACGACCAGGCGGATTGCTTTTGATCAACTATCGCCGCCCACGTACCTTTACCGACTATGAGATTGAGCAGGCGTGTTCTTTTGCCGGGTTAGCCAGCGAGGCTATTCGCAGCAACCGGGTGAGTGAGCGCAGCGAGGCCGAACGCCGTGAGCGTGATCGGGAACTGGCGATCATCAGTGAGGTACTTAAGGGAGCGCTTGAGCTAAACATTGAGCAACCGGAAGCAGATGCTGAACTTGCCAGGTTAATCCTCCGCGCCGTCGAGCAACTCCTGGAACATATGACCGTGCGGGCTGGCTTGATCCGCCGTGTACGCCAACCCATAACACCTGGGGCCGAACCACATGAATTGCGCAAGCAATACTTTCTCATCGATAACGAGCTACAAACCACCACACGCACAACGCTCGACGCAGGAATTACTGGCGTAGCCTTTACAAACGGTACAGACTTGAATGTCGCCGATGTAACAGCTCCGGAATGGCGTGGTCGCTTTGAAAACGAATTCTCGCAGCATACGCGCAGTGAACTGGATGTGCTTATCCACTATGAAGGGCGCGTACTCGGCCTGATCAACGTCGAATCGCCTGATGTTGCTGCTTTTCAGCCAGCGCATCATCAGGCTTTACGACGGTTGGCTGACGTTGCCGCTATCACTCTGGAAAGCATTCGTACCCAACAGCAGATGCGTGGTCTCTTGTATGCCGCCGAACCAATGATCGCCGCACAGAGACTACAACCAACGCTTGAACGCGTGCTGAAAGAGATCCGTAAATTGGCCCCCGAGTTATCTGCTGTGACGATCTGGTATTGGGACGAAAGCAGAAAGTCGATTCGGCGTGGCCCCTGTTTTGGCGTGCATTACACCGATCGTTTTGGCGACGACCATGCTGTGCAGATGAAAACTGTCCTGGGGCAGGTTCTGGATGCCTCCGCGCCGATCTGGTCAGAGCATGTTGTCAGCGACGAACGTTTCGCCGGACGTTTCGCCCACGACGAAGCGATCGTCGCCTGTGCAGCGTTTCCGCTACGTGCCGTCGAGAGCTACGAACACGATACGATCCTGTCTGAAGCACAACCGGTTGGCTTCACAAGCATACAGAACCTTGATCAGCGTACAATCGGAGCGCTCTTCCTGAGCTATCGCCATCAGCATATCTTCACTCGTCGTGAGCGGGTACTCTTCCCCATGTTGGCCGCGATTGTGGCCGCATGCATCCGTGATGCAATCGTACTCGAGCAATTGGCCAAAGAACGTCACCGTCTCAATGCTGCGCTAGATGTCACCAGAGCCATTGGCACAAAACTCGATCTGGATACCACCCTGACAGCCATTATGGCCACCCTGCGCTTGCTCTTTGAGAAGCAGTCATGCACGGTTCAGATCTGTGTCCTGACCTGTGATGATAGGGATACGACGCTCCGCTTCACCGAGGCATCGCGGGCGTTCTATGATGGGCACTATATTGATCAGCACACCTCTTTTCCGATTGATGTTCCTGACGCCAGTCAGGGCAGCATCGCCGCCCGTGTTGCCCGCAGAGCACGGGCAACCGGTCAGGCCATTCTCGAAAATATTGCGGATATTGGTATCGACCAGGATTACGTTCGGGCGAATGATGCCACACGCTCGCAGCTTAGCCTGGCGCTTTTGCCGCCTGACCAGAGTGATCAGGCGGAACGCAAACTGCTTGGTGTGCTGGTGATTGAGAGTAATACGCTAGATGCCTTTGATCATGATGATGAACTGCTTATCGAGGGTATTGGCAATACCATAAGCCTGGCGATCGAGCGCATTCGCCGCACAACAGAGCTGCTTGCCCAACGTGATCAACTGCGCTTTAGTAACACCGTCCTGACACGCTACTACTGGGCGGCTGAACTGGCGCATGATTTCAAGCGTGATATCGGACTTATTCGCAACCGCCTGGACTGGATCAAAGAGGAGCCGTGTCTTAGTGAAGATAGTATGCGCTCGCTGGCTGAACTCGAAGCGCGTATGGAGTCATTAGCAAAGGCCGCAAATGCGTCGCGATACGATACGTCTGACACCATTGCGCTCGATGAGTGGTTGGCGACGACCATGGATGGCAAGATTCGGGATATGATCGCTTCGCGCAATGGGGATATCGTTTTTGATCTGGTGTGCAACGCCAGCCAACTTTCCATTCAGGCCTCGGTCTATTTTCTGGAATATGCCATTCGCAGTATCGTCAGCAATGCCCTTGATGCGATGGGTGAATGTGGCATCCTACGCATTATCACCGAGCAGAAGGATGCGCAGTACTGTGAAGTATCCATATGCAACTCCGGGACACCGCCCGATGCGGAAACGCGCAAGAAATTGCTGCAAGATCCGGTTTCGACGAAAGGGAGTGAACGAGGATACGGTCTGTTGTTTGTGCGATCCTATCTTGAAACGATTCAGGGCAGTATTCGCCTGCTGGATGTAGATGAATCTCAGGAGACAACGTTTGTGTTGCGCTTGCCGATCTATCAACATTGTGCGGCGCAATCGCATGAGCATCTAATGTAAAAATAGCGCCCCGTCGGTAGGAGCGGTTCGCGAACCGCCCCGACACGCCTTTTCATTTCATCCCGACCGTGTGCGCACCGCGCATGGAGGGCTAAGACAGGTTTCAGACTGACCAGTTGTACTGTACCATTCACGCACAGATTGGTCGTGTGAGTCACCCCACCCCCGTCCCCTCACAGGGGTAGGTTTTTCGATGGATGGCGTTGGAACGGCATCCGTAGGGACAGGCGTCTGCCTGTCCGTGGGAACGTTTTCCGCATCAGGACTCCATGCGGACGCGCAGAAGCGCGTCCCTACGGAACAAACCTACCCGTGAGATCCCCCGGCCCCCGCCCCTGCACGGGGCGGGGGAGTCGGACGGGGCGTCCTGGTGGCACACGCGGAGCGTGTGCCACCAGGACGCCCCGTTTCCCCCCTCTCCTTCAGTGAGAGGGGGAAATGGGGCAGGGGGAGAGGGCGTATCGTCCAACCAAACGCTACAGTAAACGTGAACCTTGTCTAACGTAAAAATAGCGGTTGTTGGGGGGCCAGACCTTAAAAGTCTGGCGATGCTGGTGTACTATGAGGTGCATATGACAAATGACCACAGACCAGTGCGCATCCTGGTGGTTGAGAACGATTCAACCTGGCGATCTGATCACGAGCGCAATTTAAAGCGTTGGGGCTATCAACCATTTATCGTCAGTGGTAGTAGACGGCGCTTGCTCGATGCCGCCATGGAACGATCAAAGCACGACCGTTGCCATCTTGCCCTGGTCGATATGCGTCTGATCGATGACGATAGCAGCGACGATATTACAGGACTGGAGCTAGTAGCGTCTTTGCAGCCGACGATTGCTATTGTTGTTAGTAGTAGTGATGATCGACGGAAAGCGGTTGCTGCACTGCGCGAGTATCGGGCTGTGAATTTTGTGGGCAAAGAAGATGGGCCAGCTGCATTAAAAACCGCGATTAGCGAGGCTATGCGAGACTTTGCTATCGGCGCACGGCATCTTAGCATTTTCTGGTCGCATGATCTCTCATCATCTGCGATTCGCACCCAGATGTTTCCCGATAAGACTGGCATTCCCGACGATGAGATTGATGATTTGATTGGTCGTCTGTTCGCCCAGGCGAACCATGTACGGCTCACTCTGGTTGCCGACGACCGTGAATCTTCGGATAGGGACGTTTCAGATGCAACAGTGGTACTCCGCCGCAAGTCGCGTGTGTTCCTGGCAGAGGTCGATCAGCAACCGGCGTTGCTGGTGGTGAAGCTGGCTGATCCAGATAAGATCATGCGCGAGGCCGACAATTTTGATCGCTACGTGAAGTTAGGTGTGTCGAATAACTATATTCCGGTCAAAGAGAGCCAGTGTACGCTCTGGGATGTCGGGGCAATTGCCTACCGTTATATCGGTGCCAACGGCCTTGGTAATAAGTACGGCCCGCAGACATTAACGACCGCCTTTCGGCGCGCCGAGAATTCCGCACAGATTACCCCCTCGCTGCGCTTCTTTTTTGATCTGCATGGGTGGGGCCACTGGTATCGCACGCGGCTTGAGACGCTGACAACCAGTCTCGTCACGGCATATGACCAGATCTGGCGCAATGCGCTGTCGCAAAACTACAGCGCCTGGCAGACGCAGACTAGCACACGACGCTTCGGTGGTTTTGAGGCCCTCTTGCCCAACCCTCCATGCTGGTTTGTACAAAACTATCATCTGTGCGAGCATCTCCGTCAACTTCGCCAGGCGATCACGCATGGGGATCTGCATGGCGATAACCTGTTTGTTGATGAACGGGCAGCCTGGCCGATCGACTTTGAACGAACCGGCTATGGTCCGCTTTTGCGTGATTTTGTCGAATTAATCCAGGATCTGACTACACGCATCGCCTGCTTCGGCGATGACGACCTGCCACTGATCTATGAACTGGCTGTGGCTATTTGCGTCCCTGAACGCCCAAACGAGCCGATGCAGCCAACCGCAGCTCTGCTGTCCCACCCGGAGGCACGCAAGCTTTTCGAGGTTGTTCAGGAGTTGCAACTACTGGCCGCCGAGCGCGCCCAGTACGATGATCGCCGTGAGTATCTATGGGGTCTGCTTTGCAACCATCTATTTGTGGCCTCCAAGTTACCGCCGGAAAGCCCGCGCTGGTTGCGTACTATGCTTTTTGCGGCAGTAATCTGCCAGCGGCTCGATCGCTGGGATCGTTCGAGTTGGATGCCTGTCGACTGGCCGGCAATTGCCTTTGTTGATCGATCTGCGGGTAACAGTGCCTCTGTTCTGGCTTGCGAGGACGCAACCCAATCATCAGCGATAGCACATGTGCCTGCATCACACCCGCTATCAACCGATATTCCGCTTCAGCAACAGGGGTTGCTTGATGTGTCTCTTCCAGACCAGGATACAGCTACCTCTATCACGCATACAGGTGATGCAGAACGTACACATCTGCAAACGCTCCGCGACATGAAGCTCAAGCGGTTGCACGTTTTACAGCTTCAGGTAGCAACATTTGGTATACAAGCACCCCCCCATGTGGTTATCGAGATGGAAGAACTGCAGAAAGAGATTGCCAGTTTGGATGCCCATGAACCTCCACGTGCCTCTACATGACAGTCGGGGCGGTGCGCACACCGCCCGACTGTCCGTCGTTCATTTTTACAAGATAGGGCGTAAAGCCCAGGTGCTTCTAGCCCTGGGATAGAAGCCCTTCATCTGCTTTAGCCTTTAGCCGCTTCAGATGACAAAACAGTCGTTCTGTGCTATACGTCATATCAGTACGTTTGTACGTTTCCAACTGAATCGTGCCGGTTCCGGCAGGCAATCCGCTGCCGGGTAAAAGATTCACGGTCATGGGGTGCGCTGGTTCGGCGGAAGGAGCCAACCTGAAAGTCAGCACAGACACGCGCCTAGCAGACCACACATGTTTCTCTTTTTTGCTGTGGGACGACACAGCATGGGTTCCAATCCCTGGAAGCCCACTCCTTCGAGGAGTGGGAGTAGTCACATGATCCGACCCTTTGCCAGCCGCAACCCGACACCGCGTACTGTCAACACGTGGCGTGGCTGGCGACCGTCTTCGCCGAGAGATTCTCGTAAACGCCGTACCAGAGTATCAATGCGGTCGTCATTTATATCGAGGTAATCGTCGGGGTAAAGAGCAGATAGGATCTCATCACGCGCACAGACTTCGCCGCCCCGGCTGGCCAGGTGTTCCAGTAGACTAAACTCCAGCGGCGTAAGCTGGTTCTCTAACGGTCGTCCATCAACCCAGACTAGCCGCTGCCGTCGATCTACGATGATCCCATTGTCAGTGAGACTGGCCTGTCGCCGCACATAGGCAGTGAAGAGCGGGGCAAACAACCGGGGTGGTTCGCCTCGCACGATATCTTTGAGCCGCAATTCACTCAGTGTTTCGGCATCGTCTTCGGGACTATCACCGCCAGCGATGACGCGTACCAGATGCTGCTCCTCAGGCAGCAGATCTTGCCATAGCTTGGCACACTCGTGCGATACCTCGGGGGTAGCAATGATCTCATCGGCGTCCAGGACAGCCTGTTTGGCCACGAGCAACTTCCAGTACAGCACGCGCAACAGGGCCGGGTGACCCCCGGTCATCTCAAAAGTTTGCCTGGCTACGGCGGTATCAACTTCAATTCCGCGTCGTGTCGCAATGCGTTCCAACACAAGCAGCGCATCTTCCATGGGGCACATACTCAGACCAGAGACATGCGGGTCAAACATTTCCCAGAACGACTCGACCGCAACCAGGTCGTTGCGACCACGCTGGCGCACGCGCTGGAGACGCTCGCGCGTGATTGTAAGGTAAACCAGTCGGTACTTAAACTCGTCACGCAGATAACGCAGATTTAAAAAGAGCTGGGCATCCAGATTGGCCCAGATATCCTCAAACTGATCGAAGAGCAGCACAAGCCGCCGTAATCCCTGACTCTCAAAGAGTCGTCCGAGGATGCGTTCGAGGTAGCGTAGCCCCAGCAGCGGGTCAGGCTGGCTGATAAGCCGGCTGTACAAATCATCAAGCCCGGCCACAAACTCCGGGGCCAGTCCACGCTGCTCGGCTGTGCGAATCAGACGATGTATGATCAGTTCAAACACAACAAACACATCAGGACGTTCACCGAAGGTTAGCGCATTACTGTCGATCAGCACAATCCAGGCTGGCTCGTCACCCCAGTACCGATGTTGAGTTGCCACATCCGCAAGAGTACGTGCCAGATTGCTTTTTCCTACGCCTCCCGCACCGATGATTGAGCAGCACTCGCCTGCTTGCAACGTTTGCATCACGGGTTCAAGTATATGTGCGCGAAAGGATGGAGGCGGAACAGCAGCGTGATCTTCACTCTTTGTCACGTCAACACCTTCATATATTGGTACAGCGGATAATCTTCCCGCCTCTCACGGGTACCGGCGGGGCGCAGCCCCCATACGCATCACGTTACGCCTCCCGGCGGGGGGTTGGGGGCCTCCGGCCCCCAAAGAATATCTTTGTCGTGCTCGATTGTGCCAGCAAAGCTGGCACAATCGAGCACGACAAAGTGAGTTTTTAGGGCTACCGCCCTAAAGTTGATGCGTATGGGCGCAGCCCCGCCGAGATTCTCGTGTTGTCGGTTTGGTGTGGCGGCAAAGCCGCCACACCAAACCGACAACACTTTTTTTGCGGGGGCCTTCGGCCCCCGCGCCCCCGATGTGTGGGTCATGCATAGCCCTCAGGGAGAAGAGGCAGGGGGGGAGGGCGGTTCGCGCATCGCCCCTACTGTACCGTTTGGCCGGGTTGTATCAGGGTGTTCGAACAGTGCCTTCAGATTCAGACTATGGTCGTCGAGCAAGCGTAGCAGTGGCTTAGCCGCGATAGGAGTACCATCAGCCGTACTGTCTGCACGTAGCTCTGCCTCACGTAGCCAGCAGGACTTGCTGGCTGGCAGATCCAGCCCATCCCTCAACTGAACCAGGAAGGGGTGAAATAAGGTTTTTGTAAGCACCCCGTAGGTGGGTGACTCACGAATCTCGGTTAGCAGGGGCAGCGTGTGTAATGTCAGGTCGACGTGTTCACGTAGATTGACCAGTCCCAATTCTTCACCCAGTTCCCTGAACAATGTTGCTACAGTCGTCACATCGGTGTGTTCATACCGGCCACCAGGAAGTTGCCAGGCCCCGGCGTCATCATCGTAAACGAATAAAAAGCGTCGCTCGCCCCGTTCCTCACAACGGGATAGGATGCCGATCGCAGCCACAACCTCGCGTATCGGGGCCGGGTTCGTCAACAGATAGCCCCGGCACTGCTCGAGTGCATGCAATAGATTAGTAGCCCTGCCAAAGAGATGCGACGTTTCGGCAACAGGCATCAGTCCAGCACTGTGCCAGTCGGCCACCAGTGGCGCTTGCGTCTCGATTAGATCACTCAGCAAGAGCATGAGCCAGCCTGCCTGCGGTGACACAGGCTGTATGCTCAAACCATCATTGCTCAGGTCAAGCGCCCCCAGGAACGCCAGCATATCGACCAGGCCAAGCAGATAATCCTGTTGCGGAACCCCAGGGAGATCAACCAGCCGACCGGGCAAACCTGTTTCAGTTGGTGCCGCAGCCGCCAGTTTATTCAGCAAAACACGGGCGTATGCACGACGGATATCAGTAGTAGTTTCATGTATCAGCAATGTTGGGTTCCTTTCAGCAATAATCCATCCTGCATACGGCTCTGGCACTCGTGAACAGAAGAGTTAGCTCAGACCAAAAAACGCGGCAGCCAGGAGTCCAGCGAAAATCAGCAATGGCAGACACCCACCCCCGTTCTGTTCATAGGGTATTTCACGTGGCATCACGACGATAGTAGAACTTGTGCGCCGGGAGGCATTATTCAATAATGCCAGGGCAAGTACCACAATCAGCAACAGAACGAGCGGCGACTGAAGTAACGTTTCCATTTCTTCCTCCTTCGTCGTCGCGGGTAGCTCGTACTAGAGCAGTTCCGCGAGTAGATTATTGGGGTGGATACGCACTCTTATCATAGCTCGTAATCGCCATTGCAGCTTGTCAGACAGGTGGCGAAACCTGTGCAGGAAGCTGGCTTTGAACTGACAAGCCTGTTTATGCCCAAAGACATGGTTTTAGATCGTTCCCGCTATCGGGTTACACCAGGCCGTAGTCGTGCGAACAACATCTTTCGCCCCTATAGGAACCCTGAACTATGTCTTACTCGGCCAGTCACCGACAATAGGCTTATGGTGTAGGGAAATATTCCTGAAACATGGTATTCTCGAATTGGGTTGTTGTCCATGTTTTAGCGTGAGACCAGTATCGGATAGCAGTCATATACCGGTTATACGCTTCCCAGGATACTTTACTGTCACTCCAGGGGTGAGGGAGTGGGAAGTCGTGTGCGACCTGCATTGCCTTGATAGCAGATTGGAAGCATGGCCACACCTGCTCTATCACGACTTTGCGATCCATGGGTACGGGCGGCGTGTCTTCATAATCAAGTGAGCGCGCAAGAAAGTGGAGTACTTTCGATGAAATGACCGCACTCCACTGTAATCTATTCACCAGCATGTTCCAGGCATGCTGCACCGTGTCATGCTGCCTGGTCATAAGCATACAGGTGCGTAACGTTGTCTCGATAAAGTCATTCGATTGTGTATAAATCTTGCCCTTTGTTCGCGTCATTGATCCCCAGGCTATAACCAGAACCAGCGCCTCTAAGTAGCAATCGTCGCGAAAGCATTGAATAATGTTGGTAGGGCTTGGGAGGATCTGTTTGCCTGTCATGTCCAGACAATAGACAGGAAAAGCCGGTTTATTGATATGTTTTAGCCATGTAGACTCTGTGACTAATGATTGACTTCCATCATATTGAGGTTGAATATCAAGCACAAGGGGAAGTTGCCATTGGCGTGCCCAGTATGCGGTATATTCATCATCGTTCCATTGAAGGATCATAGACATGTATCACCTGATGTTGCTGCGTAGACAGTAGTTCCTACATCACTTGTAGGCACGGTCAACTATAACACACTTGCAGGCTATCGAGATGTACAGGGTTCATGTATAGACGCGTGTCATTACGCTCTCAGGGGTAGGTTTTTGGACGGATGGCGTTCCAACGCGATTCGTAGGGACAGGCTTCTGCCTCTGTCCGTGCGAACGTTTTCCGCATCAGGATGCCCTGCGGACGCGCAGAAGCGCGTCCCTACGGAAAAAACCTACCTGTGAGGGGTGTCATTACGAGGGCTACAGCATGTTGCGCATGGACAAGCTCATTTTCAGCGCTCATGATACCGTTGTCATCTGTTCCCAATCTGGCCCGACCTCGATATCTACCTTCAGAGGAACATGCAGCTCAACGATCTGTTCCATCACGGTGCGTACCAGGGTCTGCACCTCAGCTACCTCGGCGTGGGGCGACTCGAAAATCAGTTCATCGTGAACTTGCAACAGCATGCGGGTTTGCCAGGATCGCTGTTGGATCTCCTGGGCAACCTTGATCATCGCCAGTTTCATAATATCGGCGGCGGTGGCCTGGATAGGCGCATTAACCGCCTCACGTTCGGCTGCCTGACGACGCTGAGGCAGAGGATGCTTTAAATCCGGCACAGGACGGCGGCGCCCGAACAGGGATTCTACATAGCCTTGCTGACGGCCTCGTTCCAGCGTCTCATCGATATAGGTACGGATCTGGGGGAAGCGCGCAAACAGAGCATCAATCAACTCTTGCGCCTCGCTGCGGCTTAAGTTGGTGCGCTGGGCCAGGCCAAAGGCACTGATGCCATAGATCACACCAAATACCACCGTCTTGGCCAGCCGCCGCTGATTTTTATCCACCGCGTTGATCGGCACATTAAAGAGTTGGGCCGCTGTGGCTGCATGGATATCCTGTCCTTCTGCGAAGGCCTGCACCAGATTGGGATCATGTGTGATATGCGCCAGAACGCGCAATTCAATCTGTGAATAGTCTGCGGCAATAAACAGGCAACCTTCCTGGGCCACAAACGCCCGGCGGATCTCACGCCCCTCTTCAGTCCGCACGGGGATATTCTGTAAGTTCGGGTCGTTACTCGATAAGCGCCCTGTGGCCGCCCCTAACTGATTGTATGACGTATGCACCCGTCCGGTCGCCGGGTTAACCAGGGCTGGCAATGCCTCGACATAGGTTGACTTCAGTTTGGCCAGCTGGCGGTACTGCAGAATCAGATCGATAATCTGGTGATCCTCGCGCATGCGTTCGAGCGTGTCTGCAGTCAGGGAATACTTTTTCGTACGCGCCGTCTTGCTCACCTTATCGCTAGACAGACCCAGCTTATTAAACAATACATCACTTAACTGGTCACTCGAATTGATATTAAACGACCGTTCGGCATAGGCATAGATCTCCGCTTCGAGGCTGGCCATGCGTGTACTCAATGTGCCATTCAGGTGCTGCATATAGTCTGTATCCAGCATGATGCCAGCCTGTTCCATAGCCACTAACACAGGTACCAGTGGCATCTCCATGCGCAGAAAGATATCCTGGATATGGGGTGTATCGGCCAGTTGGGGGGCAAATACCTCTTTCAGGCGCAGGGTCATATCGGCGTCGGCAGCGGCATAGGGAGTTGCCAGTTCAATTGTCACCTGGTCGAAGGTTCCCTGCTTTGCACCTCGCCCGATCAGTTCCTCGATACCGGTCATCGCATCAGAGAGCTTGAGTTCATAGAAGGCCAGGTCTTTCAGGCTGCCGCGCTGTCTGCCTAGCAATCGGGCCGCCAGCAGTGTATCAAAGGCCAGTCCCTGCGTCTCAACGCCGGCAGTCAGTAACATCTCGATATCGAACTTGGCATTGTGGGCATATTTCGGTATGCGCGGGTCGCTAAAAAAGGGCCGTAGTGCGTCTAGAACCATCTGGCGCGGCAGTTGCTGGCCCGTGGTATGACCAATCGGAATATACCAGGCCATCTCTGGCATAGTCGTCAGCGAAATACCCACCAGGTCGCTCTGAAATGGACGCAGACCGGTGCCCTCAGTATCAAAAGCAAAGCCCACGGTTGTATTGCTCAGCGTATCGATCACCCCCTGCAAGTCTGCCTCGCTCTGCACGGCGCGATAGTCGCCAAAGGCATGCGGTTTGACTATGGTGATAGTTGGCGCAGGGGTAAGGTCTATGGGCGGCAATTCAAATAGCGCCAACTGAGTTGTGCCACTTGCCGGTGTGTCTGCGCCACTCACACCCGGCGCAGGTGGCTCAAACTGGGGCTGCTGGCCGATATGCGGCAGTTCCTGAATTTCCAGCGGCGTCATGGTGACCGGAAGTTTCTTCACCAGGCTGCTGCCAAATTCCATCTCTTGAAATAGCGCAATCACACCGGCACGATCATAGTCGGCCAGGGTAGCCGATGGCAGATCAAGCGTTACCGGCGCATCACAGACGATCTGGGCCAACTTTTTGCTGAAAAGCGCCTGGTCACGCTGACCCTCCAGATGCTTGCGATAGCGTTTTGGGGCTTCATCCAGGTTGGCATAGATCGCCTCGATACTGCCAAACTGATTCAGCAGACTAATTGCGCCAGACTCGCCAATACCACGTACACCTGGCAGATTGTCCGAGGTGTCGCCTTTCAGCCCGCGCAGGTCGGCGAGTTGGGCCGGTGTGAGACCTTTGTATCGTTCGATGACTTTGTCCAGGTTATACAATGTGGTGGTGGTTTTCTGACCGTAGGGATTGGCCAGCAGCACCTGGACATGATCATCGACCAGTTGCAGTGTGTCGGTATCACCAGTCAGAATAATTGTATGAATATCCTGATCGCTGGCCTGACGTGCCAGGGTGCCAATTACATCGTCGGCCTCGTAGCCTTCGGCGGTATAGATCGGAATGTTGAGCGCCTGGAGCATTTGTTTGATCCGGGCAAGCTGCTGTTCAAATTCGGCAGGAGTCTCTGCCCGGCCAGCTTTGTATTCGGGATACATATCGTCGCGGAAGGTGCGCCCGATGTCAAATGCCACCACAACATACTCAGGGTGATATTCCTGCAGCATTGTCAGCAAGATCTGGGTAAAGCCAAACACTGCGTAGGTCGGCTCACCCTGCGACGAGCGCAGGTCGGCCCCGGACATAGCATGAAAGGCACGATAGACCAGGGCGTGGCCGTCAACCAGTACAAGCTGCTTTTGCTCTGTCATACGTGCGTTTGCTTTCTGTGTTATCTTTTGCTAGATAAGGTTGTTAGCGCGAATAACTCATGGGTGAACCAGTCGCCCTCACCCCCCTGCTCTTACAGGGGTAGGTTTTTTAATAGGATGGCTCATCCTGCGACGATACCCCACCCCCTCTCCCCAGTGGGGAGAAGGGTGCAGGGGGGAGAGGGGCCATATGGCGTCGTGATGCCCTATCGTGAAAAAACCTACCCTTGAGAGACCTCCCTGCCCCCCTGCTCACACGAGTAGGTTTTTTGGCCCGACCGCATGCCAATGGGATCGGGCCCCGTGGTTGCCCCGCACGGGGCGCAGCCCCGCCGAGATTCTAGTGTTTTCGGTTTGGTGGGGCGGCTTTGCTGCCCCACCAAACCGAAAACATTTTTTTATGGGCACCTCTGATCCCCGCATGCTCCCAACATGTGCTATTTAGTAGTATAGCATATTAGAATGAATGTTTCAAATTACATAGTCAGGTGCAAACATTCCGAGCGGGGAATTCGGCGATCTAGCTTACAGCAGTTGTCAGATGCACCTGCGCCAGGATATCGGTCAGGGGCAGTGTTGCGAGCGTAGGCAGTACCAGATTGGCAGGAGGCAGGGAAAGACGTTGTGAGATCGCGCCGGGGACGGCGACACAGCGCATACCGGCAGCGCGGGCCGCCAGAATGCCACTGGGCGAGTCTTCAAATACCAGGCATTGGTGAGGAGCATATCCCAGGCAGGCGGCGGCGGCTAGAAACAGATCCGGGGCAGGTTTGGTGATCGTGACATCTTCGCGGGTCAAGAGACACCTGAACTGATCGACAATGCCATGGTGATGCAACCAGCCTTCTACCCAGGTGCGCCCACTGCTCGAAGCAATGGCACATGGCAACCCCCGTTCGCTGGCCTGACGGAGGATAGACTGCACCCCTGGCAAGAGTGGCTGACGCAGACTCATAGCATGCTTAAGTTCCATGCGTCGCTCAACCACCGCCGAGCGTTCAAGCCTGGCAGCCAGATCTGGTGCATGCTGTAGCAGCAGCTCATAGAGATAGCCAAACGAGTCAAAGCCATGATTAGTTCCCAGCGCACCCTGCCAGAGGCTAATTGGCAGATCCTGGCCATATTCGGCATAGATTGTGCGCCAGCTCTCATAGGCGGGGGTTTCGGTATCGACAATCAGGCCGTCAAAGTCAAAGATCAGGGCGGCGATCATGCTACCGCAACTCCATTAGGATGGGTTACTGGTTCAATTCGTTGCACACTACCGTCGCGCAGATGAATGATGCGCCGGGCATAGCGCGCCACATTCATATCATGGGTTACTAGCAGCAAGGTCAGGCCTTCTTCATCGATCAGGCGCTGTAGCTGGCGCATAATCTCGCGCCCGGTATGGCTATCCAGATTGCCCGTTGGCTCGTCGGCCAGAATGAGCTGGGGATTATTAGCCAGAGAGCGGGCAATCGCCACACGTTGTTGTTCGCCGCCGCTTAGTTCAGACGGGCGATGTTCGGCGCGCTCACCCAGGCCCAGTTGTTCCAGCAGATACATGGCGCGTTTGCGGCGTTCGCCTGGGGGGATATTGGCCAGCATCATGGGCACTTCCACATTTTCTACCGCGCTGAGGATGGGCATAAGGTTGAAATTCTGGAACACAAAGCCGAGCATATCGCGGCGATAGGCCACAAGCTGGCGATCGCTGCTGCGCCCCAGTTCTAAGCCATTCACCCATATTTCGCCCGATGTAGGGCGTACCAACCCGCCGACCAGGTGCAGCAATGTAGATTTGCCACTACCACTTGGCCCGACCAGGGCCACAAGCTCCCCGCGCTGGATCTCGACATCGACGCTACGCAGTGCATCAACATGCGTTTTGCCCATCGGGTAGCGTCGTGCCAGGGCAACCGCTTGAATAAGAGGGTCTGGTTGTATCATAGATTCTTTGTTTTTCAATTAGACAAGTTTCAGGTTTATTTTGGTGGGTACGCCCT
>RRYU01023092.1_pt1 | contig 25380 bp, 19 predicted proteins | sample 2162651 | NCBI WGS metagenome assembly RRYU01 (sample SAMN10267283, study PRJNA491782) | microbial mat metagenome | isolation source: biomat in the production well | place: Japan: Minami-Kanto gas field, natural gas well KTG3 | collected 2017-06 | reverse complement strand
TCATTTCTTGTGCCGAATGCATTTTGTGTGCGGACTTTGTGCAGTCCTTTTTCCCTGAAAATGGTGACTGGTGTGTAGGCGGCGATACGATTGGCAAGCTCACGTGCATTTTCAAGCGAACTGAAACTGCCGAACTGGAGGATAAAAGACCCCTGTGTTACTGTTTTGCTTTTTGCCCCGCTCGAAGAGAGGGCCGACTGATAAGCCGCCAGGCGGGCCTTGCTCAACGAGTCGAGAGCGGGGTCGGGGTAGTTTTGAAGCTGTTTCTGGAAAAGACGTGCGGCTTGTGGACCGTCTTCCGTAAGCAGGGCGTCAATGACTGTCTGCTCTGATTTATTGGTGACTCTCGAACGCAGATTTTCTAACAAATAAACCTTATCTTGCTCAACGTATTGGAGAATTTGAGCCCTGTAGTCCGTTTTTTGTTCAGCCGCTGTGGAAATCGCCGAACACATCTGAAAAAAGATGAACAGCACGAAAGCGGAAGAAATTTTCATCAGGGTTGTAGACATATTGCGGGGTTCAGGAGGCAGATTGCCGGTATTGTTCACGATGCAATGTCTCCCTTTTTCTGGCAATATGGTAAATATTCGGTTAAAAACAATTGCTTATCAATTCAGGAGTTGGTTTCTATGCAGCATATTGCCGTTAAAGCGTTTGCAAAAATAAATCTTGGTTTGCTCATCACCGGTAAACGGCCGGATGGGTATCATACGCTTGAAACCGTTTTTGCGCCTATTAACTGGTATGATGAGTTGACGTTTGCTGCTGCCGATGAACTCGGCATGACCTGCAGTAATCTCGACCTTCCGTCGGATGACAACAACATTTGCCTTCAAGCTGCACACGCCTTGCGTGAATATGCCGGGATCAGAAGCGGAGCATCCATCTGTCTGACGAAAAACATCCCGTTTGGGGCGGGTCTCGGCGGTGGGAGCAGCGATGCGGCAACCACCCTCAGAGTGCTTGATACATTGTGGGACATTCATGCGCCCTCAGCCGACCTCCACGCTCTTGCGGTGAAACTCGGCGCGGACGTCCCCTATTTTCTCGAAACCTCAGGCCTGGCATTTGCCGCCGGCATCGGTGAAGAGCTTCAGGATCTCGATTGTTCTCTCCCGTTTCATATCGTGACTGTTTTTCCGGAAGAGCATATTTCCACGGTATGGGCGTACAAGAATTTTTATCCACGTTTCGAAAGAAACGTTCCGGATTTGAAAAACATGGTTACAGGGCTTTGTCAAAACAGGGAGCTTGCCGTTCTTCCGGCTTTTGAAAATGACTTTGAGCCGGTTGTTTTCGACCATTACCCTGCCGTGCGAAAGGTTAAAGAGCAACTGCATGAGAAAGGGGCTCTTTTTACAAGTCTTTCAGGGAGCGGTTCAGCGGTATTCGGGTTGTTTGACGGGCAGCAGGGGGCTGAAAAAGCGATACAACATTTCGGTAAGCACTATCCTGTCAGCCTGACGCCGCCATCGTTCAGGATGAGGTAATGGTGAACCGCTAGAACCACTGACTATCTAACTGTTTTTGACTTTTTACCTTTGCCTTTTGACTTGTGCTCTTACTCCGGTCTGCAGGTCATGATGTCGTGGAGTTCAGCTGCGAACAGCCGCAGATCCTCATCGAGAAAATGCGATGAGTGCAGGCGGGCCTGCTTTACGGCATCGAGGTCGATGGTTACATCGAAGGCGTGCTGCTTGAACAGCGGAGCCGTCGCAAGGGTTGTGCCGTCAGGCCCGGCAACGGATGAATTGCCCCAGTAGGTGAAACTGTCTTCATTGCCGACACGGTTGACACAGGCAACATAGGTGCTGAAAAGAAACGAGTAGGTACTGATTATCTGCTGCCACTGTTGTACGATTGCCGGTTGTGTTTCGCCGGGAGTCAGCCGGAGCGGGCTCGACATGAGCACAAACAGCAGTTTTGCTCCCTGGTGAGCAAGGAGATAGGGGACCGAAACATGCCACATGTCTTCACAGATGGCGATGCCTATTTTACCGAGCCTTCTCGATGTCAACGCTTCGATTTTCTGTCCCGCTGAAAAATAGCGCAGTTCTTCGAACATGCCGTATGTCGGGAGGTAGATTTTTCTGTGGGCACTTTGAGCGCGGCCGTCCTCGAAAAGAAACGCGGAATTGTACACCCCGTAGTCATTGCTGAGTTCGATTCCTCCGCAGATAATCGTTATCTCCCTGCTCAGTTCTTTCAGAGGATCAAACGCCGGATCATCGATGTGCCGCGCAACATCCTGTGCGGCATCCTGGACATTGTATCCGGTCAGGGATAATTCGGGAAAGGCAATTGCACTGATGTTGTCGTCGATGGCTTTTTCGATCAATGCCCTGTGCTGTGCGAGGTTTTCCTCGAAGTTGGCAAGAACGCAATCGGTCTGTGCTATTCTCAACCTGGATATCTGCATGGTCATGATGTCATGAATGATAAGGGTAGAACAGATAGAACGTCAAGGAAAATGCTGCCAGGATCCACATCCCCGGATGGACTGTCGCGGCTTTGCCGGTAAACGTCTTTAACACAACATAAGCAATAAATCCGGCAGTTATGCCGACGCCGATATTGAAGGTGAACATCATCAGGGTGACAGTCAGGAATGCAGGCATCAGCTCGGTATAGTCGCTGAAGTCGAGCTTCGCGACAGACGGAAGCATAAACATGCCGACGACAACAAGAGCCGGACCGTAAGCGCCGGCAGGCACAATTGTCAGTATCGGGGAGAAAAACAGGGCAAGGGCAAAGAGCGCTGCTACGACAATTGCGGTCAATCCTGTCTTTCCGCCCTGCTCGATGCCTGCGGCCGATTCAATATATACTCCTGCTGTGGTCGTGCCGAACAGTGACGCTGCTACGGTTGATAGAGCGTCAACCAGCATCGGCTTTTCGATTTCAGGGAGGTTATCGTCATCGTCAAGCAGGTCGGCTCGTGAAGAAAGTCCTATGAGCGTGCCCATCGTATCGACAAAATCCATGACAAGGACGCTGGTTATGACACCGATGAAGCCCCATGTCATAGCTCCATGAAAATCAATATTGAGAAAGATCGGGGCGATGGACGGCGGGGCACTTACCAGTGCATCAGGAAAGGGCAGGATGCCAAGAAAAACAAAGGCGGCGGTTGTCAGCAGCATTCCGATAAGGATGGCTCCGGGTATCCTGAAGGCAAGCATGACGGAAATCAGCAGCAGTCCGGCAAGACTGGTAAGAACCGGAGGATCTGAAATATCGGCCATTGTTACCGGCGCACCGGGCACCCCAAGCGCGACGATTCCCATATCGCTGAAACCGATAAACGCGAGAAAAAGACCTATTCCGACAGCGAAACTGTGCTTCAGGGTGCGTGGTATCGCTCTTGATAACCAGCTTCTGAGCCCTGAAAGCGTCAGAACAGTGAAAAGAATTCCGCTGATGCATATTGCGGCAAGCGCAGTCTGCCATGAATACCCCAGAGTCTGTACGACCGTGTAAGCGATAAATGCATTTTCACCCATATACGGCGCTACGGCAAACGGTCTTTTCGCATAGAGCCCCATAAGCAATGTTCCGAAAACCGCGGTGAGAATAGTCGCTGTCATGGAAGCTTCACGGGGTATGCCCGCTGCCGTCAGTATGGCGGGGTTGACGATGATGATGTAGGATACGGTGACAAAGGTTGTCAGCCCGGCAAGTATTTCCTTTGAGAAGCTTGCCTGATGACGGTCAAATTCGAAAAAGGTGCACATGGCTTTCATGAAAACAAGATATAAATATTCATTGAGAGATCGAAAGGATGATGCCGTGTGAAAAACCGGTCGGGATGCATTTTTTGATATTTTGGCTTGTTTTTACACTGTTTAAATAATATATTAGGACTGAAATTGTCTTATTTGTTCGGTCGACCTGAAAACAGGTTTTCATATAATTCAATCATTGTTTAAAAAATCAAAGGGAGATACCAATGGGCGTATTAGTTGGCAGGGAAGCACCTGCATTTGATCTTGAAGCTGTTGTTGACGGGGGGAAGTTTGTCGACTCATGCAAGCTGTCGGATTACAGGGGTAAATATGTGGTGCTGTTTTTTTATCCGCTGGACTTTACGTTTGTCTGTCCTACGGAGTTACATGCTTTCCAGGACAGGCTTGAGGAGTTCCGTCATAAAAATGTAGAGGTTCTTGCATGTTCGGTGGATTCGAAGTTTTCTCATCATGCATGGCTCAAGACGCCGCGCAAACAGGGTGGTATTGAAGGCATAACCTATACCCTGCTTTCGGATATCAATAAAGAAGCTTCAAAAGCTTACGATGTTCTGGCGGAAAAAGAAGGCATTTCCTACAGGGGACTGTTTCTTATCGATAAAGAAGGGGTCGTGCGTTACCAGGTTGTCAATGATCTGGGTCTTGGCCGCAATGTCGATGAGGTGCTGAGGATGGTCGAGGCGTTGCAGTTTACGGAGCAGTTCGGAGAAGTCTGCCCCGCAAACTGGAACAAGGGTGACAAAACCATGAAGCCAACCAACGAAGGTCTCGAGGATTATTTCGGCTCGGAATAATGAATTCTACTTGATGCGTGATGACAAACGCCCCGGAATAGCACTCATGCTATTCCGGGGCGTTGCTTTTTAGTGTGTCTCATTACTTGTCACTCGTCACACGTTACTTGTCACTATTTTTTAATAGGCTTTGGCAAACACTACTTTCCGTTCCGAAGGTCTGCCGCTGAACATGCATACTCCGGGTTCATTAACGGAGTAGCGATCGATGAAATCAGCGGTTTCCGGCAGGACACGGATCGTTGCTTTGGTTTCCTCCTTTATCTTTGCCTCGGTTTCATCAGTGCCGTCCCAGTGGGCAACGACAAAGCCTTTGTCGATAGACGCCTTGAAGTCGTCATAAGATGTTGCTTCCATGGTATTGGCTTCTCTGAAGTCAAGCGCCCGTTCGAACATTGACTGCTGAATGGTTTCAAGCAGTGTCCTGATTGACGGCGCAAGCGTATCGTCCAGTGTGAGTTTCTGTTTTTCTCCTGTATCGCGGCGGGCGGCGATGCAGATGTTGTTCGTGATGTCTCGTGGCCCGATTTCAAGACGGACAGGTATACCCTGCAGCTCATATTCGGCAAATTTCCACCCTGGCGAGTTTTGTTCACTGTCATCGACAAACGCATGGATTCCGCTTCTGTTCAGTTCTCCGCAAAGAGCGTGTGCTTTTTCCTTGACAGCCTGCTTGTCTCCTTTGAGAATGGGGACGATGACTACCTGACGGGAAGCAAGTTTTGGCGGTAGTATAAGCCCCTTGTCATCGGAGTGGGCCATGATAAGTGCTCCGATCAGGCGCGTTGAAACGCCCCAGCTTGTCGCCCAGACGTATTCAAGTTTTCCTTCCTTGCTTTGAAACTGGCAATCGAACGCTTTTGCGAAGTTTTGTCCGAGATTGTGGGAGGTTCCGGCCTGCAACGCTTTTTTATCCTGCATCATTGCTTCGATGCACCAGGTTTCATCGGCTCCGGCAAACTTTTCACTTTCCGTTTTCCTTCCCATGATAACAGGAAGGGCCATGTACTCTTCGGCAAACGTCTTGTATACGTTGATCATCCGGAGTACTTCTTCCTGTGCCTCTTCGGGAGAGGCGTGTGCGGTATGGCCTTCCTGCCAGAGGAATTCGGCAGTTCGGAGGAAGAGTCTGGTACGCATTTCCCAACGGACGACGTTTGCCCACTGGTTGATCAGGAGCGGGAGGTCACGGTAAGACTGGATCCATTTCTTATAGGAAGCCCAGATGACCGTTTCCGATGTCGGACGGACATACAGTTTTTCCGCGAGTTCTTCGCCTCCTCCATGTGTTACAACCGCACATTCAGGCGCAAAGCCTTCGATATGGTCGGCCTCTTTCCGGATGTAGCTTTCGGGAATAAACAGTGGAAAATACGCATTGACATGACCGGTTTCCTTGAACATGCCGTCCAGAGCCGCCTGCATCTTTTCCCATATTGCATAGCCGTTGGGACGGATAACCATGCAGCCTCTGACATCGGAATAATCAGCCAGTTTTGCTGAACGAACAAGATCTATGTACCACTGTGAGTAGTCTTCCTCTCTGGAAGTGATTTTGTCTGCCACGTAACCGAGTGTTTTGTTGGTTTGAAAAATAGTTCGTGGGAATATACACGCTACTCCCTGAAATTTTTGATTTTATCCATGAGGTCTTTCAGGTGCTCCTTCTGTGTCCGGTTGAGCGGTTGCCGGGAGTCAACGATTTCGGTGTATCCTTCCGGGATAGTGAACTCGGAAGATTCCAGGGGAGTCTGCTGTACCGAGACGATCTCCATTGCGACTGTTCCGTTTTCATTGTCCTGGATGATTTTAACCGGAAAACCGTCAAGACCCTCGTCGGAAAGCTTTTTGGCGAGGACGGTGTTGGAGAGACGGGGATTCTGGGATTGCAGGAGCCTGAACGTCTGAAAATCACCGATGTCTTTGGTCAGCCACATCTCGATGGTATCGGAGGTGCTGGAAAGCTTGACATGTTCGCAGGTGTATCCTTTTATGCGTTTTTTCCCGGCTTTTTCAATTCTGTAATCATCGTCGAAATCAACAAGTGTCGCATTTTCAGCAGCGGTTTTCAGGTTTACTTTTGAATAGGAAGCGGCTTTATGGTTCACGATGATTGCCTGGTCGGGCTGAGCCGCACGGGTTATTACCGTTGTTTTAAGGGGGTCGGGAATTTTTTCAAGCTTCGTAGTCATGTCCATCCGCTGAGCCTTGTTGCCGAAAAAGTAAATGATGTCTGATGTTCCGTTGGGCATGGTCAGATTCATGTCGATGATGCCGGTGAACCCTGCACATGCAGGGAAGGTCCACAAGCTTTGAAACATAAGTGTCATCAGCACGGCGTGGAGCAGTTTCTTCATGGTGTCTTCAGTTTGAGCCTTCATAAAATGCTTACAAAACTAACGATTTTTTTTTGAATTCTGTTTGCGTAAATAGCAGTAACACGCTACTGGTCTGGAATGAGGACGTTTTCCGTATGCGCATAGGCGGGCAGCATGTTCAATGCAGAGACAGGTTTTTGAATTTGACGACAACTTTTCCGGATACAGGCTGTCATGATGCGATATTGTTTTGAAAAAAGTGATCCGAACAGGGAATATGCAGGATAGTGAAAGCCAGTGGTTGACACTGGATCTGCTCAAGGTCGCCGAGGAGCATTTCAGAGAAAAAAAAATCGAAGCATCCCGCTTGAATGCCGAGATTCTGCTTGCACATGTTCTGCGATCAACCAGGATGGACCTGTACCTGAGGTATGATCGTCCTGTTTATCAGGAAGAGCTCGATGCATTCCGTTCTCTCTGCAGAGAACGTCTGAACGGACGGCCCCTGCAGTATATTACCGGGGAGCAGATTTTTTATGGGCATTCGTTTTTAGTCGATGAACGGGTGTTGATCCCCAGACCAGAGACCGAACTCGTTCTGGAGCATGTTCTCGACCGGATGAGGGCTGGCAAGGCGGTGAAAGGAGGCAACGTTACGATCCTTGATATCGGCACAGGCACAGGATGCCTTGCGATCACGCTTGCCCTCGAACTGTCTGGAGCGAACATAACCGCCGTAGATCTTTCTGCGGAAGCGCTTGAGGTTGCCGGGCATAACGCCAGAATCCACGGTGTCTCCGACAGGATCCGTTTTCTGCAGGTGGATGCACTGGCTCCCGGGTTTGCTGATGCAGTCGATGGGGAATATGATGTGATTCTTTCCAATCCGCCCTATATTCCGGAGCCGGAATGGGCCGGGCTTGAAAAAGAGGTTAAAGATTACGAGCCGAAAATAGCCCTGACTACGCCTGACGGGTTTGCTTTTTATCATGCAATAACCGCTCATGCCCCTGCTTTGCTCAGAGCAGGCGGGGTACTTTGTTTTGAGCTGCACGCAGAAGGGGCTCCGAAAGTTTTAGAAATTGTGAACGCCCGGAATTTCAGGGATGTAGAATTGCACAGGGATTATTCGGGTTGGGACAGAGTGCTTTCGGGAATATTGGGAGAGCCTGACGGTGAATGATGCGTCATGCCGGATGAAATTAATAGGTTGCCTCCATTGTTTAAAAAGTCGAAATTTATTTTCCGGGTTGTATCCGTATCAGATTGTTTTTTCCTAAATTGAGCATTTTATGCTATCCCGACTCTATCGGAATGGCCGAACAACCGACCGGTTTGAAGTTTTTTTTGATAAATTTGGCCCGATATTTACGTTTGGCCATGTACAAGCTGTTTCAATGTATTGATGAAGATGTTCCATGATCTTTCAGAGCGTGAGCGTCAGGTGCTGTCTATTATTATTCAGGCGTATGTCATTAATGCAGCACCGGTTGGTTCACGGTATATAGCCAGGAACTATAACCTCGGGCTTTCAGATGCGACCATCAGAAATGTTATGGCCGATCTTGAAGATGAGGGGTATATCAGCCAGCCGCATACTTCCGCCGGTCGTGTGCCTACCGACAAGGGTTATCGCTATTACGTTGATCTTATCATGAGAGTGCAGCGTATAGATGAGGAGGAGAAAAAACGGATTGATCGCAACTTCAAGCAACTGAATTACGATCCGAAAGATTCTGCCGAGGTTCTTCAGGCGGTGGCAAAGGTGCTGGGGAGTATTTCCCAACAGTTGAGTGTTGTTATCTCGCCGAGGTTGTCAAACGCCGTATTCGAGCGTTTGGACATGATTCTGTTGAGTTCATCGAGAATAATGGTTGTCTTGTCCATCCAGTCGCTTTTTGTAAGAACCATTGTTATGGAACTCTCTCTTCAGGTGTCCCGTCAGCAGATCGATAGTGTTATCGAGCTGCTCAACCAGAGGCTTTCGGGACTTACGCTGACGGAAATCCGGAACTCGATCAGCCGTCGCCTTGCCGATTGTGATAAGGATGACAAGGAGTTGCTGAATATGATCGTTCGTTCGGCAGGTAACCTTTTCGATGATTCTCCGGTTCTGGAGAGACTCTATATCGCAGGGGCTGAATATATTGTCAATCAGCCGGAATTTGACCAGCCCCAGAAAGTACGTGACCTCGTATGTATGATCGAGGATAAAAGCCGTGTGGCGGAGCTTCTTGAAAAAGACGGGGGCATTACCCCGATTACATCTTCAGGAACTGATGTGAGCATCTCGATAGGAAGGGAAAATACCGCCTCTACGGCTGAGGATTTTACTGTCGTGACGACTCCTTACTATGTCGGTAATACAATGGGAAAGCTTGGAGTACTTGGTCCTAAAAGAATGGATTACGAGCGTGTTGTAAGGCTTGTGAACTATATGGCTGACCGGCTCTCGCATTCTTTATCCTGAGTGCCGGTGAGAGGGGAGATGAAGCAGATTGAAAGATGAATACGCCTGATAGCGCAAACAGGGTGTATCATAGTTCGGATTGAGCGCTGCAAGGTGTACTATCAATTAAAACAAGTGTAAACATATGACAAGAAAAGCTTCAAAGCATAAAACAGAGCAGCATGAAACGGCCGGAGCAGAAAAAGCGGTCAGTCAGTCTGAAGATTTTTCGGTGAAAGCACAAGAACTTGAAGAAAAACTGAGTGAAGCCAGACAGCAGGCAGACAAACTGCGGGAAGAACTTGTGAGAAAGGCCGCAGATTTTGAGAATTTTCGCCGACAGAAAGAGCGTGAGGCGCAGATGGCAAGTTCCAGGGCGCTGGAAAAAGTCATAAAAGAACTGCTTCCTGTCGTTGATGATGTCAATCGTATTGTCGAACATGCGCCGGAAGTGCTTGAAAAGTCTGAAGAGGCGCGTCCATATATTGATGGAGTCGGGTTGTTACAGAAAAATCTTTTTAAATGGCTTTCCGATAAAGGGGTGAGCAGGATGGAGGTTCTCGGAAAGAAGATGGATGTCAATTTTCATGAGGCCATTACGCAGGTAGATATTCCGGATACCGAGCCGGATACGGTTATCGAAGAGTTCCAGGCAGGGTATATTCTGGGAGACAGGGTGCTCCGTCATGCCAAAGTCATAGTGGCTAAATAGGGGCGGAAAGAAAGAGTAGTATCAGAAAACAGTTATTACAAGGAAGAGTTGAAAAGAGATGAAGAGAGATTACTATGAAGTTCTCGGGGTATCCCGGTCGGCTGGCAAAGATGAGATAAAAAAATCATACCGCAAGCTTGCCATGAAATACCACCCGGATAAAAATCCGGGGAACAGTGAGGCCGAGGAACATTTCAAAGAGGTGAACGAGGCATACGAGGTGCTGAGTAACGACGATAAACGGCGTCGTTATGACCAGTTCGGGCATGCAGGCGTGGGTTCTTCCGCTTCCTCGGAGGGAGGTGCTTATGGTGCAGGTTCAGGCGATTTTGGCGATATCTTCAGCGCTTTCAGTGACATGTTCAGCGGCGGTGGCGCACGATCGTCGGGTGGCGGTTCTCCGTTTGGTTTTGAAGATGTTTTTGGCGGCGGTTTCGGTGGTGGAACTCGACGCTCGAGGTCTTCGGGAGGTATACGGGGCAGCGACCTGAAAATCCGCTTGAAGCTTACACTGGAGGAGATTGCCAAAGGTGTTGAAAAAACACTGAAAATAAAAAAACAGGTGCCTTGTGAGGTCTGCAATGGCTCGGGTTCCAAAACAGGTGAGCTCGAAACCTGTTCAACCTGCCAGGGTACGGGCGAAGTTCGCCAAGCTTCGAAAACAATGTTCGGGCAGTTTGTCAATATAACCGCATGTCCAACCTGCGGCGGCGAAGGAAAGGTGGTTAAAGATCGTTGTACTTCCTGTCATGGCGATGGTATCAAGCAAGGTGATACAACGGTGAAAGTGAACATTCCCGCCGGGGTCGAAGACGGTAACTACCTTACCCTCAGGGGTCAGGGGAACGCCGGTCCGAGAGGGGGCATCAATGGCGATCTGATTGTGGTGATTGAAGAGGCGCAGCACAAGTTGTTCGTTCGAAGGGGAGATGATGTTATCTATAATTTGCCGGTCAGTTATCCTGATATGGTTATGGGGACAAAGGTGGAAGTCCCGACGCTTGAAGGGCGTGTGAAGCTGACTGTTCCTCCGGGAACGCAGCCGAACACCATGTTGAGAATCAGCGGAAAAGGTATCGGACATTTGAAGTCTGCGGGCAGAGGGGATCATCTGGTAAGGGTTAACGTCTATATTCCCAAAGATCTGTCACATCGGGACAAGGAACTGCTCAAAGAGATGAAGAAATCGGATCATCTGGTGCCGGATGAAAAAACTGACCACGAAAAAAGCTTTTTTGAGAAAGCCCGTGATATATTTGGATAGCAGCGGTGCTGCAAACAGAATGAGGCTGTCTCAAAAGCACTGCAATTTGTCTTAATGTAGTCATCCTCGGGCTTGACCCGGGGACCCATCTTCCAAAGAAAGTCGGTATGGATGCCGCATCCCTGTGAAATCCGAACATCTATTTCACGGGGCGGCATGACTCTCTGCCGGAAACGTATGCATGGCGACCGATAGTCGTGAAACAGTGCTTTTGAAACAGCCTCTTTTCTTTTTTTCCGGGGTTACAATTGCGCCGGCTACTCGAGTTCTGCTTTGGCTTCGTCGATAACGTTAACGGTGATTTCCCTGTAGCCCATCTCTTCAGCGTACTCTTCAGCTGCAATTTTTATTCTGTTACGGAAAAACGAAGGGATCTGTGCAAGCAGCTCCTGTGCTTCTTCTGTCCAGATGAGCGCGCTGTTACGGGTTTTAAGCGCTTTTCTGTAAGCCTTTGTAATGTCGTTGACATACTCGTCGATCGCCTGTTTGTCGGAAAGCTCCTGCGGAGCGAAAACCTTTTCGGCAAGGATCTTGTTGCGCACCAGGTGCATCTTGAGTTGAGGAAGATACATCATGTAAGCCATTGGCTCGGGGCTGCCGCAGGTGAGAAAAAGCGCCACTTTTTTCCTTCTGAGGTATTTCTTGAGGTTACTCTGGAAAAAAGAACCGAGCAGTTCAGAGGAGACAAGCAGGTAATACACGGGGGCTCCCATGATAATAACATCGAAATCCTGGACAAAACTGTAGTCTGCAGTGGCCTTGCATTTTCCTTTTTCCACGTATGCTCCGGCTTCTGCAAGACTTTTGCCGAGCGCATCGACAAACCTGTCGGTTGATCCACCTACGGAGCGTGTGTCATAAAGGATAACAGCTTTCATTTGCTGGGAAGAATTGGACATGGTTTCAATGTCAAAGGTTGTGCGGCTAAGCGCTTGGAACGCTTCAGTATGTAATGACTTAGTATAACATATTAGAGCTTAAATCTCAACAATGGCGGCTCGGTTGAACTGTTGATTTGTCGAGATGTTCTCTTGCTGAACCGATGCTGGAAAGAGGATGCAAAAAAAGAGGGAGGCTGTCAGCCTCCCTCTTTTTCGCATTGCGATTATGTCGCCCGGATCATACAAAGTGTGCGTAGACCTCGAGAAGATCGACGACCCTTGTAGAATAGCCGAGTTCATTATCATACCATCCAACTACCTTGGCCATGTTTCCGGTTGCCATGGTAAGCAGTGAATCGAGGATACAGGAGTTGGGATTGCCAACGATGTCGGAAGATACGACAGGGTCCGTGCAGAACTGGAATACCCCTCTCATGTTTCCTTCTGCGGCTTTCTGCATGGCAGCGTTGATTTCCTCTTTTGTTGCCGGTTTTTTAAGGATCACCGTCAGGTCGGTTACCGATCCGTCCGGCACAGGAACGCGCATTGCCATGCCGTCAAGCTTGCCGGACAGTTCAGGGACAACAAGGCCGATCGCTTTAGCAGCTCCGGTGCTTGTCGGTATGATCGAGCTCATTGCTGTACGTGCACGGCGCAGATCCTTGTGAGGAAGATCAAGGATTCTCTGATCATTGGTGAAGGCATGAACGGTGGTCATGAACCCCTTTTCAATGCCGAAGTTGTCTTCGAGAACTTTTGCCATGGGAGCAAGGCAGTTGGTCGTGCAGCTTGCGTTTGATATGATTTCCTCTTTGCCTGTAATGGTGTCGTCGTTTACTCCGAGTACAATGGTCGCGTCAACATCGTCCTTGGCCGGGGCTGAAATAATGACCTTTTTTGCCCCTGCAGCGATGTGTTTCGCAGCGCCTTCCCGGTTTGTGAAAATACCGGTTGATTCAACAACGAGGTCAATGCCGAGTTCTTTCCAGGGAAGCTGTGCAGGATCTTTTTCCGAACAGATGATGATTTTGTTCCCGTTGACAACCAGGGAGTTGTTTTCAACCTGGATGTCAGCATCAAAGATACCGTGGGTTGAATCGTATTTCAGAAGATGTGCAAGGGTTTTTGCGTCACAAAGGTCATTTATTGCAGTTATTTCGACTTTCTCATTTGTCATTGCCTGACGGAAAACCAGGCGTCCTATACGTCCGAATCCGTTTATGCCTACTTTTACTTTTGCCATGATAACGTTCTCAGGTTTGTTTTGTTCAGAAAAATTTCTGCGCAGGAAAATAAGATAACTATAACGAAATATTCAGCTTTTTTTAAGAAAACTTTTGGTTAAAAGTGTTTTTAAGCCGTTGAAGCTGCCATTGCTCAAGAGAATGATAATATCGTCAGGTCTTATCGTATCATGAATGAAGCGTACGATATCCTCCGGGTAAGCGTCACGGTCTTTTCCGGAAAGAAAAACTGTTTTGCCTGACCGGGTGATTGCCGAACTGAGTTTTTCGGTGTCGAGCCGCTCATGCCCGGCGTATCGCTCAGGGCGATGAATCTTGCCGATAATAATAATATCGGCGTCGACGAAGCTGTTTTCCAGCTCCTTCTGGAAGATGCTTCTTGTGCTGGTGTTGGAGCGGGGTTCGAAACAGGCGACTACTCTCCTGTGGGGAAATCGCTGGTGCAATGACGCAAGGGTTGCCTTTATTGCTGTGGGATGGTGTGCGAAATCGTCGATCAGCGTGATGCCGTTATCGAATTCTCCGGCAATCTCCATTCTTCTTTTCGGTCTTATGAAGGAAAGGACTCCTTCGGCAATAACCGGAACGGGGATGCCGGCATGAGAGGCCGCGGCGACAGCAGCAACGGTGTTGAGAATATTATGGTTGCCGAACTGGTCGATCCGGATAGTGCCCGCCGGCCTTCCTTTGTGTATCAGTTGAAAAGAAGTCCCGTTGTCGCTGATATCGGGATCGGCAACCGACCACTCGAACTCTTCGGAAAAGCCGAAACGCTCAACCGGACAGAACGCCTGCCGGCTTATTTCCGAAGCGGTTGTATCATGGCCGTTGACGATCAGTACGCCGTTCGACGGGATAAGTGTTATGAACTGCCTGAACGATTTTACGATGTCGTCAAGGGAATCGAAAATATCAGCGTGGTCGAATTCTATATTATTGATTACCGCAATATCCGGACGGTAATGCAGGAACTTGCTTCTTTTATCAAAATATGCGGTATCGTATTCATCACCTTCTGTTATGAAGTAGCCGTCCTCTTTTTTGCCTGATGCTCTGCATCCGGCGTTGAAATTTTCAGCGATACCACCTATCAGAAAGCCCGGCGTCAGGCCGGCGTGTTCGAACAGCCATGCAGTGAGGGAGGTTATCGTTGTTTTGCCGTGCGTGCCGGTTATGACGACCGATCTGTTTTTCCCGATAAGTTCCCGGCGAACGATTTCCGGCATCGACACAAGGTTCAGGTGGTCGTTCAGTGCAGCCTCGAGCTCGGGGTTTCCCCTGCTTATCGCATTGCCCACGACGATAACGTCCGGGGCATTTTTTTGCAGGTTCAGAGGATCGAAGCCCGTATGAAATGGGATTCTGTGTTCGGTGAGATAGTCGCTCATCGGCGGATAGAGCGCAGTATCGGAACCCGAAACAGAGTGACCCGCTTTTGAAAGAGCAACGGCGACCGATGCCATGGCTGTTCCGGCTATACCGATAAAATACAGTGAGGACATGATGTTTTATCGGGTTTTGAGAGTGAGTGTATTCATCATCATGCGTTTATTCCGGATTGCCTGCAGGCATCTTCTGAGCCGAGGTGATTTTTTTTACATAAAGGCTGTAAAATACAAGCAGGGCATTGATTATGCCGACAATCACAAATGGTGCTTTTGGGCTCATACCATCAAAAAGTCGTCCTCCTGTCGATGCAATAATCAGGATGCCTATTGCACCGCTGATATTGAATGTCCCGAGAATAGAGCCTCTTTTTGCTTTTGGGGCTTCCTGACCGATGAGCGACTGTGCTCCGAGAAAGACGCTGATCTGGCCGATGCCGAGCAGGATAAAGACCAGGTAGCCCATCGGCTCGAAAGGATTATCGATAAGAAGAACCGAAAGATTGCCGATCATTGCCAGAAACATGCAAAGAGCGAGGGCACTGACACGGTTGACTCTGTCGATGACCGGCCCTATGAGTGGAGCCCAGAGAAGGGCGGCGATCTGGGTGATGATGAATATGGTGGTACCCTTTCTGAATGCTTCGCCTGATTCCATTCCCATGGTAAGACCTGCCGTAATGCCCCAGAGGCTGAGAAAAGTGCCATTGATCGACTGGTCGCCTCTTGCAATGAAAGCAGCGGAGTAGGAGAGAAGAATTTTCGGGTTTTTTGTCGCTGCAAATCCGCTGTGGAACAGTTCCCTGAGAGGAGGGCGCTCATGACTTTTAACCGGTGTTCCTTTCTTGAGGCCTATGGAACAGACGACTGCGGTGATTGTTGCCAGAGCGGCTATACTCAGATGAGTGATGAATCCGGCTTCGATTTTTCCGATGCCCCGGCTGGTCAGTATTTCCGGAAGCGAGCCGAAAAACTGGTTTGTGATAACGATTCCGAGTCCGTTGAGCAGCCCGATAAGGGCGACCATTTTACCTCTTGAACGTTCTGCAGGATAGTCCACAAGAACAGTTGACAGTGCCCCTGCGATGGCGACTATTGCCAGTGCATATATGATTCGAAATAACAGCAGGTCATTGACTGATGATGCGAAAGGATAGAGGGCATAGGTAAGGGCCATGAGCAGAAAGCCGGCAACGTAGACCTGTTTTCGTCCGATGCGATCCATGAGAATGCCGGCAGGAATAAAAAGAAGCAGCGTTACGAGTTCTGTCCAGAAAACAAGATCACCGCTTATTGCACCCTGTTCGGAAACGGGGATGTTAAGATGGATGTTGAGAATGTAGGTCTGTCCGATGGACAGAAAGGTGATCATGCCGATAGAAAAAAAAGCCGCATAGAAAAATGTCCATGCATGGTAGGGCTGTATTGATGGAGCCAGTTCAATCGGGCCCATTTTGCGGGTGCTTGTTTCTGTATGCATGAACTGTTTCGGGGCTGAAGTGTAGGAGCCTGAAAAACTAAAATGTTAATATAAGCAACCGGATGATAATAGCGTGGCTGGTGAAAATTGCGGCATTGTTTGCTGCTTAATTGGGATGCAGTACTCCATCCTCCATACGCAGGCACCGGTCCGCTGTTACGGCATATTCTTCATTATGGGTCACGATGATGAACGAGGTTCGGTGTTCCTTGCTGAGGTTGGCCATCAGGTTGTACAGTACCGTACTGTTTGTACTGTCGAGGTTGCCGCTCGGTTCGTCAGCCAGAATCATCGTCGGTGAGTTCATCAGGGCGCGCGCAATTGCAACGCGCTGCTGTTCTCCGCCCGAAAGTTCGCCGGGAAGGTGGTGCAGTCGGTTGCCGAGACCGAGCTTGCCAAGCATCTCCGATGCCTTTTCTTTGGCCTGGTTGAGCTTGCCGGTTGCTATGAATTCCGCCATGGCGACATTTTCAACGGCAGAAAAGTCGGAAAGCAGGTGATGGAACTGAAAGACAAAGCCGATTTTCCTGTTTCTGAAAGCAGCCAGGGCTTTTTGTGACAGGGTGTAGCGTTTCTCAATGAATATGGGCTCTCCGTTGAAGATGATTTCGCCGCTGTCGGGAGTGTCGAGTGTTCCAAGTATGTTCAGCAGCGTTGTTTTACCGCTGCCGGAAGCCCCGACAACCGTTACCATTTCACCGTCGCCGACCTTCAGGTCGATGCCCCGGAGAATCTCTATGCTCTTCTGCCCGGGAAGGCTGTATGATTTATAGATGTTTTTTCCTTCAAGCATCTAAAAAATTGTTAATCTGATGATTTGTTGATCTGTTGAATCGCAGTGCCAAAATTACTTACGGGCTTCAGGCTATTCAGGTTTCTGTGTTTTCTTTAAACAACTCAACAGTTCAACAAATCAACACTATAATTATGGTCTTGTCTGTCCCTCTCCTTCGATAACCCACTTGTAGCTTGTCAACTCCTGAAGAGCCATTGGGCCTCTTGCGTGAAGTTTCTGGGTGCTTATTCCTATCTCCGCACCGAGGCCGAACTGCGCTCCATCGGTGAAGGCGGTCGATGTGTTGGCATAGACTACAGCGGCATCGACCCGCTTGAGAAAATCCTCTCTGACGGCGGAATCGGAAGCGACGATCGCTTCACTGTGCATCGAACTGTATCGCGCGATATGGTCCAGAGCTTCATCAAGGTTCCGTACTGTTTTTACCGACATTTTCAAGGATAGAAATTCAGTGCCGAAATGCTTTTCATCGGCTTTTTGCAGGAGCTCCGAAGGATAGCGGCTTAACAATGCAGGATAGGCATCGTCATCCGCGAATATGATGACCTTTTTTTCGGCAAGCGGTTTCGTGATACTTGCCAGGTTGTCCAATTGTTCCTGGTGAATGATCAATGTATCGAGCGCATTGCAGACGCTCGGTCTTCTTGTCTTGGCGTTGAAAACAATCTCTTGTGCCATCTGAACATCGCCGCTTTTGTCAACGTAGGTGTGTACGATGCCCGCGCCGGTTTCGATCACCGGAACCGATGATTTTTTCCGGGCGAAATCAATAAGCTGCTGGCTTCCCCTTGGAATGATTACGTCGATGTAACCGACTGCATTGAGCATGATTTCCGCGGCTTCCCGTTCAGCCGGCAGGAGATACAGGGTGTCGCTGCTGATGTTGTGTTTGCGCAGCACATCATGAATCAGATCGACGATTGCAATGTTGGAGTAGAGAGCATCGCTTCCGCCTTTCAGAACCGTTGCATTTCCTGATTTCAGACAGAGTGAGAACACGTCGAAGGTCACATTCGGTCTCGACTCGTAAATAATACCTGTGACGCCAAGCGGAACCGTTGTTTTTTTTAACTGGAGACCGTTCGGCAACGTTCTTTTTTCGAGAATCCTGCCGACAGGTGACGGAAGCCCTGCCACGTTGCGAATGTCGCCGGCGATGGCTTCAAGGCGTGAAGCATTAAGCAGCAGCCTGTCGTATTTTGGATCGTCAGGGCTCATCCTGTCGAGATCCTTCCGGTTTGCTTCAAGGATGGCTTGAGATCTGCCGGGTATCACGTCGGCAAGATCGGTCAATATGTTATTGATATCGTTGTCCGGAAGAGTGCAGAGTTTTCTGCTTGCTTCACGGACGTTTTGCAGGTTGCTGTAGATTGTCTCTTTCATGGTATCGGTGCTTACACTGTATAGACGTCGCATCACTTCACGAATGTAACAAAAAAACGTGTAGTTCCGACCGGATTTCAGGATGAAGAAGGCAAGAATTTACGTATTGAGAGGCTTCGCGGGAGCAGTCGATTCATCGGGTTGTTGATTCTGTCTGTGTTGACGAGATGAGGTCATTCCCGTCACGATGATGAGCGGGGTGAACGAATCGTTGTTCTTTTGCATTATAACAATTGTTACATTCTCTTTCTGAGTGGCCTATGAGGGCGGGAGTAATTATTATTATCCGGTTGAGGTACAGGTGAAACAGGGATTGATGAACGTGCTATTCCGGAACGTGTGTTTCACGGAAATGATGATTTTTTGTTGCGTTGTTTATGTACAGCCTGTTATGGGCGGGCAAAAGACGCAGGATACAAGTAATGGTGTTGCGCAGTCGGACCGGGACTACAGCGAAAAGAATATGGACGGCCTCGTTGAAGAGTTGCTCGAGTATAACCCTCAGTTGCAAAGCCTCGTTGCTAAAATCAATGCCGCCCGTGCCTTTATTCCTCAAGCTTCTGCTCCGGATGACCCCCGGTTGAGCTTTGAGGCAAGTAACCTTCCTGTAGGCAATCCCTCGTTCAGTCGTACTCCCATGACGGGAATGCAGATCTATCTGAGACAGAAAATACCTTTTCCCGGAAAGTTGGGCCTGAAGAAAAAAATTGCCGAGTCCAGGGAGGCTCAGGCAGTGGAAGAGCGTCTTGAAACGCTCAATCAACTCGTGGCAAAATTTAAAGGGTCTTTTTATGATTACTCCTACATCACGAAAGCGGTAGATATTAGTCAGAAAACGATAGGTCGTTTACAGGCGTTGACAAAAACCCTGGAAGCAAAGTATGCCGTTGGAGAGGTGCCCCAGCAGGATGTTCTCAAGACAAAGGTTGAACTGTCTAAAATGCATGAGCGGCTTATTCAGCAAGATAAAATGAAGGACATACTTGCGTCGCGCATCACTACCCTGTTGCATCGTCCTGCGACAACTTCCCTGAATGTAGTCGTTGCAAAAAAAACGCTTACTGAAGTTCCCTACGGGCTGGAGGATCTCCGGAAAGTTGCGCAAAACTCAAGACACTGGCTTAACAGGGCTGATAAAATAATCGATGAAGCCGAGTACCGGTACAAGTTGGCAAAAAAAGAGCTTTTGCCGGACTTTGATTTTTCGGCAGGCTATCGTTTTCGCAGTAATGCCATAGAAGGACCCGTTCTCGGGGAAGATTTTTTCTCGGTAGGAGTAAGTGTAAATATTCCTGTCTGGACTACCCGCAAGCAAGGTAAAAGGGTGGAGCAAACACGTTATCTGGTTACAGCGGCCAGAAAGGATAAGGAAGCGTTGGAGCAGGAAACGATCTATCAGGTTGAAAAACTTTTTTTCGAGGTTGCACAGCTTGAAGAGCAGTATGAACTGTACCGTTCGCGCATTGTTCCTGAATCTGAATCGGCCCTGGTGTCTTCACGAAGAAGCTATGAGGCAAATGAAGTTGATTATCTGAACGTTATAACCAATGAGCTTAATCTGTTTCAGGTCCAGCTTCTCATGCATCAGTATTATTTCGAACACGAAAAAAAGATTGCCGAGCTTGAAATGGCGATCGGAAAACCTCTTGCTCCACTTCCTGTTATGGGAGGCGCTTTATGAGATCTCATAAACCGGTTCACTTTTTCTTTATAGTGCTGGGTGTCGTGTTTCTTTCTCTTGGGATCATTGCCTGCGAGAAAAGCATCCCCAGGGAGGACATATCGCACTATACGTGTCCGATGCACCCGCAGATCAGGATGGATGATCCGGGATCATGTCCTATCTGTGGAATGGATCTTGTTCCTGTTGCCAAAGAGGTGACGGGGGAAGACGCTCATTCCTCACATGAGCATGCGGCTTCTGATACTCAAGAAAGCACGGATACAGAAGGCATTCGTATTGACCCCGTGCGAACCCAGAATATCGGAGTCAGGACAGATAGCGTTGCCGTTCGTTCTCTCACCCGGTCTTTTCTCGTTTACGGAAAGGTTGCCCATGATCCCGAACTCTGGGTGGTACAAAATGAATATATCGAAGCTTTGAAACTTGGCGACCGTTCTCTCATTCAATCAGCAGAGCTGAAACTCCAGTTCCTGGGCCTTTCTCGGGAATGGATAGGGCTGATCAAAAAAGAGCGTAAACCGGACCTGGGTCTCCATTTGCCTGCCGGGATTGCGCGGGGCTATTTCGAGGCTTTTATCAATCAGGGAGATGTGGGAATTGTCAAGGTCGGTCAACAGGTGGATATTCTCGATGAAAAGGGGCGTATTCTGCAGCAGGGGGTTATTGCGGCCATGGGGGTCATTGTAGACCCGAATACCAGGCTTGTACGGGCTTTGGTTAGATCCGAGAAAAGCATTGACTTAAAGGCGAACACTTTTGTGCAGTTCCGGATTCTGATTCCGTTAGGGCAGCGTCTGAGTGTTCCGCGTGAGGCCATTCTTTTTAACGGGGATCATAATATGGTTTATGTTGTTGCCGGTACCGGTCGTTTTGTGCCCCGAAAAATTGAGCTTGGTGACGAAGCTGAAGGTTATTTTGAAATTCTGGAAGGAGTAAAAGAGGGTGAAACCGTGGTGACCAACGGACACTTTTTGATCGATTCGGAAACCCAGATAAAAACGGGCGGTACAGGTGCGGGCCATCAACATTAGAGTAAGCCGGCATGATTGAAAAGATCATCGCCTTTTGCAGCAGGCAACCGGTTTTTGTTGTTCTTGCGACGATATTCGGGATTGGGTGGGGTATTTACTCGCTGAACCGCATTCCTCTCGATGCCATTCCTGATCTTTCCGATCCCCAGGTTATCGTTTTTACCGAATGGAATGGGCGTGCTCCCGACCTTATCGAGGATCAGATCACCTATCCCATAGTGTCCAGCATGGTCGCTGCTCCCAGGGTTACCGATGCACGTGGGTATTCCATGTTCGGGCTGAGCTTTGTCTATGTTCTTTTCGAAGAAGGCACCGATCTCTACTGGGCAAGGTCCAGAACAATCGAATATCTCGCGAAGATACGGGAACATCTCCCGGATGGGGTCAACCCCGTTCTGGGCCCCGATGCATCGGGAGTGGGCTGGGTTCTTCAGTATTCGATTGTTGATGAGAGCGGCCGGAACTCCATCGAGGATCTGCGTTCTTTTCAGGACTGGAAGCTTCGTTATCTTCTCGAAGCTGTCCCCGGGGTTGCCGAGGTGGCAAGTGTAGGCGGCTATGTCAAGCAATATCAGATCCAGATCAACCCCAATGCATTACTGCATTACGGTCTGTCCATCCAGGACGTCATACAGAAGGTCAAAGAGTCCAATCGTGATGTCGGCGGGAAGATTTTAGAGCAATCGGAGCGGGAATATTTTATCCGGGGTCTCGGGTATCTCAAGAGCTTGGAGGATATTGAAAATATAGCGGTCGACGTCAGTTCGGACGGTGCTCCCATTCTCATCAAGCACATTGCAAACGTGAAGCTTGTTCCGGAACTCAGGCGCGGTGCATCGGATTTGAACGGCAGGGGGGAGGCGGCATCGGCTATCGTCGTTACCCGCTACGGCTCGGATGCCTATCGGATTATCGACAAGGTCAAAGAGGTGTTGCAGCGTGTAGAGCCCTCGCTCCCGGAGGGAAGCCGGATAGAGATCACCTATGACCGATCTCGGCTTATCGGTCGTTCCATCGACACGTTAAGCAAAAAACTGATCGAGGAAATGCTTGTGGTCGGTGCGATTGTGCTCATCTTCCTCTTCCATTTTCGCTCCGCTCTGGTGCCGTTTGTTACGCTTCCTGTCGCTATCATTCTCTCGTTTATACCCATGTACTATTCAGGGGCTTCCTCCAATATCATGTCTTTGGGGGGGATTGCCATTGCAATCGGTGCCATGGTGGATGCTGCAATTATTCTCGTGGAGAATTGCCATAAAGGACTTGAAAAATGGGAGTCTGAAGGGAAGAAAGGAGATGTTTCCAAAGTTTTGCTTCACTCCTCCCAGGAGGTCGCCCGTCCGATCTTCTTTTCGCTCCTGGTTATCGCCGTGTCGTTTATGCCTGTTTTTACTCTTGAGGGGCAGGAGGGACGGTTGTTCAAACCATTGGCGTTTTCCAAAAATTTCTCCATGTTTTTTGCGGCTGTTTTGGCTATCACACTGGCTCCGGTTCTCATTCAGTGGCTGTTGCGCATTCCGAAGAAAGTCGAGCTCAGAAACCGCTGGTTGTCAAAGGGTATAAACTTTTTTTGGGCAGGACGCATTCATTCGGAGGAAACTCATCCGGTTTCCCGATTGCTTCATCGGATCTATACACCTGTCCTGACGTTTGTTCTGAAACATCGAAACGGAGCTATTCTGGTTTCCCTTGCCCTCATTTTGAGTGTTGTGCCGATATACTCCAAACTTGGTCAGGAGTTCATGCCTCCGCTCAATGAAGGCGACCTTTTGTATATGCCCACGACGCTTCCGGGGATTTCAATTGAAAAGGCCAAGGAGTGGCTTCAGCAACAGAACAAATTGATCGGGGAGTTCGATGAAGTCGAGTCTGTTTTCGGAAAGATCGGCCGTGCCGGAACAGCAACCGATCCGGCACCGCTTTCGATGGTGGAAACCGTCATTCAACTGCATCCCCAGGACGAATGGCCTGAAAGTTATCATGAGCGCTGGTACTCTTCATGGATGCCCGGATTTCTCAAACCTGCCTTTCGTATGGTCTGGCCGGAGATGAAAAGGCGCGAGTGGAACGAGTTTATCGATGCCCTGAACAAGACGGTGAGTTTGCCCGGCACTACCAATGCATGGACATTTCCCATCAAGACACGTATTGACATGCTTACGACAGGGATAAGAACGCCCATCGGGATTAAGGTCTATGGGGATAACCTTGAAGAGATCGAGAAAATTGCGGTTCAGGTTGAACAAAAAGTTCAGAAACTTGACGGGACGCGATCCGTCATTGCCGAACGCTCACAGGGCGGGTACTACATCGATATCAGCCTGAAAAGAGAAAATCTTGCTGCATATGGGCTGAGCGTGGAACAGGCCAACAAGTTGATTGAGGGTGTCATCGGCGGCCAGAATGTTACAACGATTATTGCCGGTCGTGAGCGATATCCCGTCAACATTCGCTATCAGTCCTCATTCAGATCGACTACCGAAAAAATCAAACGGGCACTGGTTTCAGTTTCCGGGGAAAAACATATCCCCCTTTCGGAAATCGCCGATGTAATAACCAGTCGTGGTCCGGCAGTAATAAAGGACGAAAACGGTCTGCTTACTTCCTGGGTTTATGTGGACCTTGAAACGGACCAGGACATCGCAAGGTACGTTGATCGGCTTAAAAACACGCTTCAGGAACCCGGACTCTTTCCCATAGGGTACACCTATACCATCAGCGGCCAGTTTGAGTTTATGGAGCGGGCAGCGAAGCGGCTGCTCATGGTTATTCCATTGACTCTTTTTATCATCGTGTTGCTCCTGTATATGAACACCCGCTCCTGGATTCGTACGGGAATTGTTTTATTGGCGGTTCCATTTTCTCTCGTGGGAGCTTTCTGGATTCTTTTTCTTTTGGACTACAATCTCAGTATTGCCGTGTGGGTCGGTATTATTGCGCTTGCCGGTGTCGATGCGGAAACAGGGGTCATTATGCTGCTTTACCTTGATCTTGCCTACAAAAGGTCCAAAGAAAAAAATCAGATGAACACAAAGGAGGACTTAAGGCAGGCGGTCATGGAAGGGGCGGTCAAACGTGTCCGCCCGAAAATGATGACGGTTGCCACATTGTTTCTCGGGCTTCTTCCTATTATGTGGTCGGGTGTTCACGAGATCGGGGCTGATGTGATGAAACGAATCGCCGCCCCCATGGTCGGTGGTATTTTTACCTCTTTTTTGATGGAACTCCTGATTTATCCCTGTATCTACATGATCTGGAAGGAGCGTTCGTTACAACGTGCAGACAGTGACAAAATACCATGAAAATAAGGCGGGAAAGGAATGCTTTCTTGCCCGGTAACCCCCCGATAATCCGTATATTGAAATCATTAAACCGGGAGTTGCTCGGCGAGTTGAAAAACGAGGTGAGGCTTTGAAGATTACAGTGAGTTCAGATTACAGGATTAAAGAAAAGGGTGGCTGCATTGGATTTGATAATAAATTTCACTCCGACCGGAATGATTCCGACCAGGGAAATGACTCCTCATGTTCCGATCTCCGTTGAGGAAATTGTTGAGGATGTTCATAAAGCTGCAGAGATCGGGATAACCATGGTGCACCTTCATGCCCGGGACGAAGAAACAGGTGCTCCGACGTACAAAGCGGATATCTATGGTCGGATTATTGCAGGCATTCGGGCATTTGCTCCGGATTTGATTCTCGGTGTTTCTTTGAGCGGGCGCAACTTCAAGGAATTCGAACAGCGTGCCGAGCCCCTTCAGTTGCAAGGTGATGAAAAACCCGACATGGGTAGCCTGACCCTCAGCTCGACGAACTTTAACCGTGAAGCCAGTATTAACTCTCCCGATATGATACAGGCACTGGCAAGCGAAATGAAGTCACGGGGAATTCTACCGGAGCTCGAGGCTTTTGATGCCGGGATGATCAATTACGCCAAGTATCTGGAGAGCAAAGGTTTTTTACAGCCCCCTCATTATTTTAATTTGCTGCTGGGAAATATTGCCTGTGCCCAGGCGGATTTGTTGCATGCGGGAGTGATGATCCGTGATTTGCCTCCGGACTCTTTTTGGGGACTGGCGGGGATCGGCGACACACAGTTGATGATGAATTCGGTGGCAATTGCTTCTGACGGCGGAGTGAGGGTTGGTCTGGAAGACAATATCTGGTTTGATCCTGCCCGTACCCGACTCGCTTCCAACAGTGATCTTCTT
>RRYU01018114.1_pt1 | contig 25400 bp, 20 predicted proteins | sample 2162651 | NCBI WGS metagenome assembly RRYU01 (sample SAMN10267283, study PRJNA491782) | microbial mat metagenome | isolation source: biomat in the production well | place: Japan: Minami-Kanto gas field, natural gas well KTG3 | collected 2017-06 | reverse complement strand
GGGGGCCTGCAGCGGTTGGGACGAGACCCGCGCGGCCTATCGGCTGTTCGACCACGACGCGGTCACCGCCGAGGCGGTGCTCGCCCCGCATATCGCCTGCACCGAAGCGCGCCTGCGCACGCACCCGCGGGTGTTGTGTATCCAAGATACAACGGAGCTGGATTACACCAAGAAAAAGGGCGTCATCGGCGGCTTGGGCGTGCTGAACCTGGAAAGTCGCTGGGGCATGTACCTGCATCCGACGCTGGTGGTCACCCCCGAGCGGGTGCCGCTGGGCCTGCTCGATGCGCTCCGCTTCACGCGCGAACCGGGCAGTCTCGGTCAGCCGAAGGATCGGCGCCGCCCGCTCGAAGACAAGGAGAGCGTACGCTGGGTCGATGGCTTCGCCCGGGTCAACGCGTTGGCCGAGCGCTTCCCCGAGACGCGTCCGGTCTACATCGCCGATCGCGAGGGCGACCTCTACGATCTGTTCGTCGAGGCGCCATGCCCCGAGACCGGCGCCGACTGGCTGATCCGCGGACAACACCACGACCGGCTGTTGACGGACGGACGCACCTTGCGCGACGCGCTCGAGACCGCCCCCGTCCTGAGCGAGATCACCTTCGAGCGACCGGCGGCAAGCGGCCGCCCGGCACGTCCGGTGACCCAGCAGCTCAAGGCCGTGCGGGTGACGCTCAAAGCACCGGCGCGCCCCGACCGGACCTTACCCGAGGTGAGCGTCACCGCACTGCTCGCCGAGGAGAGCAACCCACCGCCGGGGGAGGCGCCGCTGCAGTGGTTGTTGCTGACCAATCTGCCCGTGGAGAACGCCGAGCAGGCGCTCGAGAAGCTCTCGTGGTATCTGTGCCGATGGCAAGTGGAGGTCTATTTCAAAATTCTCAAAAGCGGCTGCAAGATCGAAGAGTTGCAACTGGAGACCCGCGAGCGCCTGGAGCCGGCGCTGGCCTTCTACATGATCATCGCCTGGCGCGTGCTGTTTCTGACCCACCTTGGGCGCGACTGCCCCGAGATGCCGTGTGACGTGGTCTTTGCCGACGCGGAATGGCAAGCGGTCTATCTGGTGACCCGACGCCAGCCGCCCCCCACCGAGCCGCCCGCGCTCGATACCATGGTGCGGATGGTCGCCGGCCTCGGTGGCTTCCTCAACCGCAAGGGCGACGGCTTTCCGGGGCCGCAAGCGATGTGGATCGGCTTACAACGCGCCGCCGATTTCGTGCTCGCGCTGCAGGCGCAACGCGCCGCCGACGGAAGTTATGGGTAATAGCATGGTGGCGGGGGCCGGAACCTGCCAGATCTCCATCTCCAGCTCTTCCGGTCCATCGCAGTTTGTTGTTGGCGCGAAGGACTTCGACCACCTGCTTCTGGCCTTGGCCGGGCTTGTCCGAGGCACTCTGCAGGTTGATGGCGCTATGGGCGAGGTCTGGGTCGGCGCCCTCGATCCGGTGTTTGGAGGCATAGATGACATGCCGGTAGCACTGCTGGATGGCTAGGGCGAGCTCATGCTCGGAGCGTTGGTACCACTCCTTGATCCGGTCCTGTTGATGATCAGGCAGCTCGTTGAGCCGCTCCGGGCGGCGCAGCTCGGACAACGCCAGTCGCCGAACCATCTTGTGCCGCATCTCCTCCTTGCGGGCCTGGTCGGCCAACAGGAAGACGAGGTTGTTGCGGTTGATCCGCAGGCCGCCGCTGGCATCTTTTTGTGCGTAGATGCGACCGACCAGCTCGGGGACGGCGACATTGTCCGATGTAACCTCGACGGCATCGAACCCCATGAGGACCAGGGAGGGCTTACCGTCGCCCGCGTCGTCGGGCGCCTCGTAGGGACCGCCGGGGAAGGGGTAGAGGTTGAAGACGGTCCCGCCGAAGATCGACTTGATGCGGTCGTTGAGCTGGGCGCGGGCCTCGCCGGGATCCGCGTGCTGCTCTTGACGGCGCAGGATCTGGGTCAGGTTGGCCTCGGCCAGAAAGCGCAGCGGGACGTTCGGGCGGTCGTCCAGATAGGCCGAGCCCTGCACGAAGCGCCGCCGGGCGTCGTCGATGAAGCTCAGGTCGGTGCCGGGCGAGAGGAAGTCGACCAGCGCAGCTCCTCGGGGGTCGCTCCCTTCAGGTTTTCGTTGAAGGCGAGTGTGTGAAACAGGATCGCCCGGCCGACGTAGGAGCCATAGGGCGCGAGTCCCTTGTAATGGTCGGCGTCGAGCTGCTGGGCCAGTGCACTTTGATCGCCATCCACCGCGGCCACGTCGGACTTGATGGCGGGGACGAACTGGCGCTGGCCGAGCCGGGTGACGATCTCCTGGCGGATGGGTTCGAAGCCGGGGTCGAGGTGATGCAGATGAATGGCGTAGGCATCGGCGGGGCGCGGCTCCCAAAGCCGGCCCACGCTGCGGGCGAGCAGGCGCTGCATGCCGCGGACCCGTTGGAAATTGCCCAGGGTGGACATCTTCTCGCGCAGGGTGTCGATCAGCTCGGGATGCAGCGGGTAGCCTGATGCGAAGGCTTCCAGGCACGCGTCGCGGCCGCCGACCGGGGGCAGATTGTCGCGGTGCTGCTCCCAGAGCTGGCGATAGGATTCGATGATGGCGGCGATGCGGATCTTGGTCGTCGGAAGGATGGCGGGGTCCAGGGGCTCGGCCGTATTGGGAACGCCGGTCATGCCTTTGGTGACGTGGGTCAGCGCAATCAGTGCATGCGTCTTTCCGCCGCCGTATTTGGTGTCCAGACGGAAGATCGCGGCCACTTGATCCGGACTTCCGGCCAGACGCAGACAGACATTGCGCAGCAGGTCCTTGAGTCCGCGGGTCGGGTGGGTGTTCGCGAAGAATTTGACCGGGTCAAGGTACTCCTCCGGTGCGTCCCCGCGCAGGACCTGGGCGAGGTCCGCTGCGAAATCCGACTCGGAGATTGTGCCCTTTAGAACGTCCCGGCGGGGTGTGCAGATGTCGAAGATGGTCGGCAAGGTCATAGTCCGTTAGATCTCGCGTCTTGTTGCGAACCGGGTCGCTGGTGGCGGGTCGGGTTTCAGTTTACCGGGCTCGAGGTTGGGGGCTTCGCCCTTCTCGCATCCGACGGTCTTGTCGACACGAGCCCTAACCCTTCGGCATCTGCGTGACTATTTGCGGGTCCACAGGTCCAGCGAATTTGTGTGCCATTCGCACAGGATTGGACACTGGCCCAACCTATCGCATGCTGCTGGCGTTTGTAGCATGTCGATGCACAGGACACCACCTCGGCCATGCCGAAGATTTCGAAGCGCGGTCGGCGTGGGCGCGATATTCTGGCCGGCGGACTCGAGTCGCCGGCTCGAATCGGCACACCCCGGCAGCGGAGCGCACCATGAGCGAAGGCATCCTCTTTATCGTCTCGGCGCCCTCGGGGGCCGGGAAGACGTCCTTGGTCAAGGCGCTCCTCGAGCGCGATCCGGGCCTGTCCCTTTCGGTCTCCTGCACCACACGTCCGCCCCGCGCCGGTGAGCAGGATGGGGTGCACTATCATTTCATCGACCAGGCGCGTTTCAGGGATTGCATCGCCGACGGTGATTTTCTCGAGCACGCCGAGGTTTTCGGGAACCTCTACGGCACCCGAGAGGCGGATGTCCGCGCGAGCCTGGCCGAAGGTCGAGACCTGATCCTCGAGATCGACTGGCAGGGGGCACGACAGGTCCGGGCGCGCTTTCATTCCGCGGTCGGGATCTTCATCCTGCCGCCGTCCATCGCCGAGCTCGAGCGCCGCCTGCGCGGACGTGGGACCGATAGTGATGAGGTCATCGAGGGGCGGATGGCGCAGGCGCGCGCTGAGATGGCGCATGTCGACGAGTACGCGTATCTCGTCGTCAACGAGCGATTCGATGCGGCCCTGGATGCGCTCGCGGCCATTGTTCTGGCGGAGCGGCAACGTCTGGATCGTCAGCGGCCGCGGCTGGGTTTTCTGCTCGATCGGGCGATCTGAGCACATATCGTTTTGGGTCGTCGGGATTCGGCCCTTGGTGTGCCGCAGACTGCTGTTTGAGTTTTCGTCTGCGGCTGGGGGCCTCGCCAGCAGCTCCAAATTTGCTGCTCACCTCGGTCGCCCAGGTAGGAAGCCCGTTGCCCGGGACCGCCGACTTTAGTCGGCGCGAGTGGCGCGTGCTTCGCAAATGACGGGGCCTGCCGCTTGTTCGGGGATTCTCGCCCACTGAAGTCAGCGGTCCCGGGGTCGTGCTGGCCGCCGAGGAGTCAAATTTGGAATCGCTGGGCCTCGCTGCCTCGCTGCGCAACTCCTCCTGCTTCGTGTTGTATGTTAGGCTCCCAGCACAACCGTCTGCGTTCGTGATCGGATGCGGAATGATGAACGGCAGGCATCGTGGCCGGTCGAACATAAGACCAGCGTTGCACCGGCGTCCGCCGGACTCCCGGCCCGTCGCTCGGGCGCCCCGGAATTTAAAGACCCTGATGGAGATGATTTTGCATGGCCAGAATTACCGTTGAGGACTGCCTCGATCATGTCGATAACCGCTTCGATCTGGTTTTGCTCGCAACCAAGCGGGCCCGCCAGTTGGCGAACGGCGTCGAGCCGGTGCTCCCATGGGCGAATGACAAGCCCACCGTCATGGCGTTGCGCGAGATCGCCGCAGGCTACATCTCTCCCGCCACCGTGCAGGCGGCCCAACGCGAGATCGATGAGACCACTGCTGCACTCGAGCAGGCGCTCGCCGAAGAGCTGGCGTCCGGGCTGGGCGAGGCGGAGCCGAAGTCGGACCCTCGCGAGTAAGTTCAACGAGTGAGGCGACCCATGAAGCATGACCAGGATCGACCAGTGACAGATGGCTCCGGCCGCGATCGGGTCGATATCGGCCACTGGTGCGTCTCGTCTTGAATGCATGCGAATCCGGACTCATGCACACCGCCCGTTTAGCCCAGATCGAGACCCGATCCCCAGAGCCGACTCGAGCCGACACGGGCACCTTTGTCGACGCGGAGCACGCCCCCGCCGCGCGTTACCTGATTAGCGATCTCTGCTCGTATCTCGAGAGCTATCTCCAGCCCGAGCAGGTCAGCGAGTTCTACCGCGCCTATCTGTTCGGTGCCGAGGCCCATGAGGGGCAGCGACGCCGATCCGGCGAGCCTTACATCTACCACCCGGTCGCGGTGGCGCGCATCCTCGCCGAGATGCGGATGGACTACAAATGCCTCATTGCGGCACTTCTGCACGACGTCATTGAGGATACGCCCGTTGCCAAGGAGCAGGTCTCCGCGGCATTCGACGATGAGATCGCCGAGCTCGTCGACGGCGTGAGTAAGCTCTCTCAAATCGAGTTCGAGTCCCGCGCGGAGGCTCAGGCGGCGAGTCTTCAGAAGATGCTGCTCGCGATGACGAAAGACATCCGCGTCATCCTGATCAAGCTCGCCGATCGTCTGCATAACATGCGCACCCTCGGCTCCATGCATCCGGAGGCCTGTCGGCGCATCTCGCGCGAGACACTCGAGATCTTTGCGCCCATCGCCAATCGACTCGGGATCGATCGCTTTCGGGTCGAGCTCGAGGATTTGGGGTTTTCGCACTACTGGCCCTGGCGTCGCCATGTCATCCAGCGGGCCCTTCAAAAGACCTGCGGCGCGCGCATGGAGATGGTCGGAATTGTGGAGACGGCCCTCAAGCACGCACTTCATCAGGAAGATGTGCATGGTGTCGTGGAGGGGCGGCGCAAGCATCTCTATGGTATCTATCGCAAGATGCGCGAAAAGCGCCGCGCCTTTTCCGATGTCGTGGATGTCTTTGCCTTCAGGGTGACCGTGGACCGTGTCGATACCTGTTATCGGGTCCTGGGTCTCGTCCATAACCTCTACAAGCCGGTTCCCGGACGCTTCAAGGACTATATCGCCATCCCCAAGGCGAACGGCTATCAGTCCCTCCATACGGTGCTCATCGGCCCCCAGGGCATCCATATCGAGATCCAGATCCGTACCGAAGACATGCAGCGCATGGCCGAGTCGGGGATCGCCGCGCATTGGATGTACAAGACCGGCGAGCAGTCTTCGGCCAGTGCGCCGGCGCTTGCCTCCGAGTGGTTGCAGAATCTGCTCGTCATGCAGCGCGGGGCCGGGAACTCAGTGGAGTTCCTGGAGCATGTCAAGGTCGATCTCTTCCCCGACGAGGTCTATGTCTTCACGCCGAAGGGCCGGATCCTGACCCTCAAACGGGGTGCCACCGTCATCGACTTCGCCTATGCGATCCACTCCGATATCGGCAATTCCTGCGTTGCCGCACGCATCGACCGGAGGATGGTCTCCCTCAGCACCATGCTGCGCAGCGGGCAGACCGTGGAGATCATCAACGCACCTGGCGCAAAGCCGAATGCAGCCTGGCTCAACTTCGTGGTCACAGGCAAAGCACGCGCGAGCATCCGCGGCTATCTCAAGAACCTCAAGCAACGCGAGGCTCAGGTCCTGGGCCGCCGTCTGCTGTCCGCGGAGCTCGGTGCGTTCGGGCTCGACCTGGAAAGCCTTGATCCCATCCGCGTTGCCGCTTATCTGGAAGAAGCGAGTCAGCGCGATCTCGACGATCTGTTAGGCGACATCGGGCTCGGCAATCGGTTGGCCGCATTCGTGGCACGTCGCCTGGCGGCGGGTGAGGACGAGGAGTTGGCGAATGCGATGCAGGCCGACACGGATATGCATCCACATCGGCTGGCGATTCGTGGTACCGAGGGCATGGTCGTCACCTTCGCGCGATGTTGTCGACCGATCCCGGGGGACAACATCGCCGCGCTCTTCAGCCCGGGCCGCGGGATCGTGGTGCATCGCAGCGAATGCCGCAACCTCGGAAGTCTGGAGAGCAAGCACGACAAGCGTCTGGATGTCGAATGGGCCAGCGAGCCCGACGGCGAGTTTCCGACCGAGGTCCGCGTGGAGATCGGAAATCAACGTGGCGCATTGGCAATCGTCGCGGGGGCCATCGCGGAGCTTGGCTCGAACATCGAGAACGTCCATTCACGCGAGAAGGACGGGATGACGACCGCTCTGGAGTTCCTGATCCTGGTCAAGAGTCGTGCACATCTAGCCCGCATCATGCGCCGGCTTAGGCAGATCCCCTTGGTCCTGCGTATTACTCGCGTGCCTCGCTGACCACCGACCGAGAAGGATTATTTCCTACACCCGAAGTTGGGTATTGGGTTGCAACCCAGACGCGCCGGCGCCATGTCCCCCTCCAGGGGCGAGTCCGGGATGTCAAATTCGACTGAGCTCGCGATCATCAAGCAGTGCGCGCTCGAGCGTGCCCAAGATTTAGGATTGACTCATGTCCGAACTGACGCTGGACGAGCGTTGCTCACTCACACGCCGCGTGATGTCGCTGTTGGAGGGATGGAATCTAGGCGCAAGCGATATCCTGGTGCTCCTCCAACTGCCGGACAGCGTCAAGCCGCGCAACCTTTCCCGCTATCGGGACGAGGAATGCTTCCCGGATGAACCCCAGGTCAATCGGCGTCTGGCCTATCTCGTGCGGATCGAAGACGCCCTGCACACCTATTTCCCGCGTAATCCCGAGATGCGCCATCTTTGGGTCAAGCGCGCCAACAAGCAGTTCAACAAACGCTCGCCGGTCGCAGTCATGGTCGAAGATGGTGAGAGTGGCCTGATCTCGGTCCTCTCGCATCTGGACTGCACCTTTGCCTGGGATATGACCGGGTCCAAGGCCGAATACGGCAAGGGTTGATCATCGAGCCGAGGGTGACTCCTCGCTGAGCCAGTCGCGGGGTCTCAGGAAGACCTCGTAGAGCGCTGCCTCGGCGCTGCCCGGCTCCGGACGGTAATCGTAGCGCCAGCTCACCTCCGGAGGCAGGGACATCAGAATGGACTCGGTGCGACCGCCCGACTGGAGCCCAAACAGGGTGCCGCGGTCGTAGACCAGGTTGAACTCGACATAGCGCCCGCGACGGTATTTCTGGAACGCACGTTCCTCGTCGCCGTACTGCTTCGCCCAACGGCGCTGGACGATGGGGAGATAGGCGGGCAGATAGTGCTCGGCGACGCTGCGCATGAACGAGAAGCTGTGGTCGAATCCACCCTCGTTCAGGTCGTCGAAGAAGAGCCCGCCCACCCCGCGCGGCTCGTCGCGATGTTTCAGGTAGAAATACCGATCGCACCACTCCTTGTAGCGCGGATAGACATCCTCGCCGAACGGGAGGCAGGCTTCACGCGCCGTGCGATGCCAATGCCTCACGTCCTCCTCGAACCCGTAATAGGGCGTCAGGTCGAACCCGCCACCGAACCACCAGACCGGATCGGCCCCCGGTTTCTCGGCGATGAAGAAACGGACGTTCAGATGAGAGGTCGGCACATAGGGGTTCTGGGGATGGACCACCAACGACACGCCCATTGCCTGGAAGGCGCGCCCGGCGAGCTCCGGTCGATTTGCGCTGGCTGAAGGCGGCAGACGGTCCCCGAAGACATGCGAGAAATTGATGCCTCCGCGCTCGAAGACGGCGCCGTCCTGCATGATCCGGGTGCGTCCGCCTCCGCCGGCCTCGCGCTCCCATGCATCCTCCCGGAAGCCGGCGCCGCCGTCGGTCTCGCGCAGAGCCGCGCAGATGCGGTCTTGAAGGTCCATCAGATACGTCTTGACGGCATTGGCGTCGGGTCGATCGAACATCGCGGCAACTCCTCGCAAGGACGGCTATCATGAGATGGTTGCTCGGATATTACCCAATCTTCCGGTCCTTGCGGCCCTGTCAGTAGGGTCCGATCCGAAACCGGCCTTCATCATCACATCTGGAGCCCCTGACATGACCAACCGCCTGCGTTCCCTGCTTGTTGCACCAATGCTACTGGCCGGCTTCGGCTCCGCCTCATCGGATCAATCGGTTGCCTTCATCGACATGGAGTCGAGCGTGCCGGATGCCTGGGTCGCAGAGACGCCGAAGAGCGAGATGCGCCAGCTTCAGTTTCGGGTTCCGGCTGCGGAAGGCGAGGGGGCCGAATTCGTCGTTTATTTTTTCGGACCCGGTCAGGGTGGAACCCTGGAGGCCAACATCGAGCGCTGGCAGTCCCAGTTTAAAACCCCTGATGGCGGTCCCGTTGATCCTGCTGTGAGCGAGATCGGCACGGACGCCATTCCAGCCACACTCGTCGAGCTGCGTGGCAGCTACGGCCGAAGCGTCGGGATGGGGCCCAGTGATGATCTGCTGTCGGATCGGATGCTCCTGGCTGGTGTCGTCGAGACGCCCAAGGGCAATCTCTATCCGCAGTTGCACGGTCCGGCCGAGCTCGTCGCCGGTCATCGCGACGGCTTTATTGCGTTCGTACGCGGGATTCGGCCGGTCGGTCAACCGACCCCATGATTTCGCGGACATCGCCTGACATCCAGAGATCGAGCAGCGTGCCGGATGGACGCGTTGACTCGCACGGCGATGCGGGCATGTCCGACTCAGGCAATTCAATCCCGGGTCAACCTTATGCGGCGTCGCATCATCCTTCTGATCTTCACGCTCCTGCTTGTCGCTGTTCTTGTCGCGGCGGGCGGTGCCTACTGGATTGCCAAACGCGCCGAGCCGACCTACGACGGCAGCATTGCTCTTTCCGGACTGCAGGCGCCGGTCCTCGTGCGATATGGTCCGCGTGCGGTTCCGACCATCGAGGCGGATGACATCCATGACCTGTTGTTCGCTCAGGGTTATGTCGTGGCGAGCGAGCGGATGTGGCAGATGGACCTGCTGCGCCGGCTGGCCAGTGGGCGTCTGGCAGAGGTGTTCGGACCCCTGGTGCTGCCGGCCGACCGCTTCTTCAGGACGATTGGGCTTGATCGGGAGGCCAAGCGAAGCCTGGCTGCCCTGGAGGATTCGGACAGGCGCCTGTTGGCTGCATATGCGGCGGGCGTGAACGCCTATCAGGCGGAGGCGAAGTCGCGCCGGCGTCTGCCGCTCGAGTATCTGATTGCGGGTGTCGAGCCCGGTCATTGGACGCCGGAGGACAGCCTCCTGATCGGGGGCTATATGGCCTGGAGCCAATCCTACAACCTGCGCAGCGAGCTGACCTTTCTGCGCCTGGCAGCGAGGATCGGACCCGAGCGGGCCCGCGAGCTCTTCCCGATCGATGCCGGCGTCCCTGCGCCGGAGGTGCCGCCTGAGTTGACGCGCGAGCTTTCAGGTCACCTGATGCGCGGCAGCCCGCGCAGTGACGGCGGGCAGGGACTGACGATCGATCCGGTCCTCCAGATCCTTGCTCGCCTGGGGCTGCCCCTGCCGGCGGCGGCAAGCAACGGCTGGGCGGTCAAAGGCCCACGCACGGAGCGCGGCGAGGCGCTGCTCGCCAACGACCCCCACCTGGCGGCATCCATGCCGGGGATCTGGTATGAGCTCGAGCTGATCACGCCGCAGCTACAGGTGGTCGGGGCAAGTCTGCCCGGCGTGCCTTTGGTCATGATCGGACACAACCGGGATTTGGCGTGGGGCTTCACCAGCACAATCGCCGATACGCAGGATGTCTTCATTGAGCGTCTCATGCCCGATGGGCGGCACGTGGAGCGCCCCGGCGGCCAGCAGGAGCCCATCGACACTCGATTCGAGCGCCTCTTGGTCAAGGGCGCCGAACCCGTCGATCTGGAGATCCGTTCGACCAGCCACGGCGTGATCATCAACGACATCCTGGGTCCCATCACCAAGACACCCATGGATCTACCCGGCATCGACACGCCCCATCTGCTCGCACTGCGCCAGACCAATGATCTGCCGGACCTCGCGTTCGGCGGGCTGGTCCGTCTCAACCAGGCCGAGACGCTTGCCGAGGCCGGCGCCGCCGTCCTGAGCTTCCGGCACGTCGTCTTGAATCTCATGCTGGCGCATCGCGACGGCGGCATCGCCTTGCAGGTCAGTGGTGTGTTTCCGCAACGTGGCAAGGGTTCCGGAGCCTTCCCGTCGCCGGGTTGGGTGGACGGCTATGCCTGGGAGGGGCTCGTTCCCCAAACCCTCAATCCTCGGATCCTCGATCCGGCCGGGTCGGCCTTGATCACGGCCAACAACCGAATCGTTCCGATCGATTACCCGGTGACGATCAGCAACGCATGGATGGCGCCCTTTCGTGCCCAGCGGATCGCCGAGCGGCTCGATGCGGCCGGTCCACTGACGCCTGAGGTGATGGGCGAGATCCAGAACGACCGCGTGAGCACACAGGCACGTTTGACCCGGGTGGTCCTTCGTAAGATCGAGATGGAGCTTCGGGCGGTCGATCCGGATGCCTGGACCATTGCTGCCGACGAGCTGCTTGACTGGGATGGTGATATGGCGGGACACAGTCGCGCCGGGGCCTTCTTCGCACTGCTCGAGCCCGCCCTGTATCGGGCACTGTACTCGGATGAGCTCGGCGAGGATCTCGAGGTGCTGAGCTCGATGGCGATGTTCGCCTACAGCCCCTTGCAGGAGACCCTGCGCAGCGGTCGTTCGAGCTTCTGGGATGACGTCACCACTCCCTGGACCGAAGGTCCGGCCGAGATCTTGGCACGGGCGCTGAAGGCTGCCAAGTCCGAGCTGGATGCGCGGACGGGCTTGCTTGAGACGACAGGGCTAGACCGGATTCGGACCCTCACATTTCCGCACGCCTTCGGCGTTTTACCGCTCGTCGGACGTCTATTCGATGTCGGTCCGATTGGCGTCGGCGGCCATGCCGATACGATCAATGTCATGAAGCCGATGCCGCTCGCACCCGAGGAGGCCATCTTCATTCCGTCCATGCGGGTCGTCTATACGCCCGCGGATTGGACCCGGACGCGAGGCATTCAGCCGCTCGGCCAATCCGGCCACCTCTTCTCACCCTACCGGACCGATCAGCTCGAGGGCTGGCTGACCGGGGAAACATACGCCTGGCCTTGGAGCGGACCAAGTGAGGACGAGTCGATCGGGAGTCTCAGACTGACGCCGCCGCCGTGATTCAACACACGGCAGCGACACCGGGGGCTGCGCTCATCAGGCCGGCCAAGACCAAGTTCGACAACTGGGTTCGACACCTGGGGATGGGGCGGCGGGGATATCGCGGGATCCTGGACATTTCCCGCCTTGCAAGTCCCCTAGGCCATTGAGCGCCTCATGCCGCCGCTCTCTCGTTCTGCAGATAGTCTTCGTAGTTGCCGCGGAAGTTCACCACACCGCGGGGCGTCAGCTCGATGACGCGGGTCGCCAGGGAGGAGATGAGCTCCCGGTCGTGGCTGACGAAGATCAGGGTACCCGGATAGTCTTCGAGCGCGGTGTTGAGCGACTCGATGGACTCCATGTCCAGGTGGTTGGTGGGTTCGTCCATCAGCAGGATGTTGGGTTTTTGGAGCATCAGCTTGCCGAACAGCATACGGCCCTGCTCGCCGCCGGAGATCACCTTGACGGGTTTCTTGATCTCGTCCTGGGAAAACAGCAGCCGTCCCAGGGTGCCGCGGATGACCTGCTCGTCGTCGCCCGGTTGTTTCCACTGGTCCATCCAGTCGTAGAGGCTGGTGTCCTCGGCAAAGTCGGCCGCGTGGTCCTGGGCGAAATAACCCAGCGTGCTGTTCTCCGACCATTTCACCGTGCCCCTGACGGGTGTCAGATTGCCGGCCAGGCTGCGCAGCAGGGTGGTCTTGCCGATGCCGTTGGGGCCGATGATGGCGACGCGCTCTCCCACCTCGACGGTCAGGTCGAGTCCACTGAAGAGCGGTGTGCCTCCGTAGCCCGCGGCCAGGGACTTCACTTCCAGCGCCAGACGATAGAGTTTCTTGTCCTGACTGAAGCGGATGAAGGGGTTGACCCGACTGGAGGGTTTGATGTCTTCCAGTTTGATCTTCTCGAGCTGACGCTGACGGGATGTGGCCTGCTTGGCCTTGGAGGCGTTGGCGGAGAATCGGCTGACGAAGGTCTGCAGCTCGGCCATCTGGGCCTTCTTTTTGGCGTTGTCCGCATACTGACGCAAGCGGGCCTGGCTGGCGGCCGTCATATACTCGTCGTAGTTGCCCGGGTAGACACGTAGCTCGCCATAGTCCAGGTCGGCCATGTGGGTGCAGACGCTGTTCAGGAAGTGCCGGTCATGGGAGATGATGATCATGGTGCTGTTGCGCGCATTCAGCACATCTTCCAGCCAACGGATGCTGTTGATGTCCAGGTTGTTGGTGGGCTCGTCGAGAAGCATGAGGTCGGGGTCGGCGAAGAGCGCCTGGGCGAGCAGCACGCGGAGCTTCCAGCCCGGCGCCACGGCACTCATGGGACCCTCGTGCTGCTCCAGCGGGATCTCGAGGCCAAGCAGCAGCTCGCCGGCGCGCGCCTCGGCGGTATAGCCGTCCAGCTCTGCGAACTGCACCTCCAGCTCCGCGACCTTCATGCCGTCTTCGTCGCTCATGTCCGGCAACGCGTAGATGCGGTCACGCTCCTGCTTGATCCGCCACAGCTCCTCGTGGCCCATGATGACGGCATCCAGCACCCTGTGGCTCTCGAAGGCGAACTGGTCCTGGCGCAGCTTACCCAGACGCTTGCCGGGCTCGACCGACAGGTTGCCCGCGGTGGGCTCCAGATCGCCGCCCAGGATCTTCATCAGGGTGGATTTCCCACAGCCATTGGCGCCGATCAGGCCGTAGCGATTGCCGCCGCCGAACTTGACGGAGACGTTCTCGAACAACGGCTTGCCGCCGAACTGCATGGTGATGTTGGCCGTAGAGATCAAAGCAGGGTTCCGCAAAAGACTGTGCGTGGATGGCCGGGCCGCCATTGCTCGACGGGCCGAAAATGCAAAAGCCCCGCCGGGGCGGGGCTTTTCGGGGGCCGGGTGACAGGCACCTGGCGCCCGGCTTTATTGGGGCACGACGTTCGCCGCGCTCGGGCCTTTTTGGCCTTGCTCGACGTCGTAAGAGACACTTTGTCCCTCGGCCAGCGACTTGAAGCCACTGCCCTGGACGGCGCTGTGATGGACGAAGACGTCCTTGGATCCGTCGGCAGGAGCGATGAAGCCGAAGCCTTTTTCGTCACTGAACCACTTTACTGTACCTGTAGCCATTCGGGTTACCTCTGTATGAAACTCAACGTGTGTATATGCAGACGACTTTCGACATATTACGGAAGGATCTGCCACACATCGTGTAGAGGAGGAGCCACCGGAACACTACAAGAAAACACTGCACAGCGGCATGTTGCCGAATACTGAATCAGTTTGCAAGGTTTTTGACGATTTCTTTTTGACGATTGCCCGATTGCCATGTGCTGACAATGGGCGCTGAAGATGGGCTCTGGAGACGGGCGCTCACAAAGGATGTGCCGATATGTCGGGCGAAGATCATGATTACGGACTCCGGCGCTGGCATCCAGCCTGATATCCCAGGCTGAGAGCCTGCCGGATGCCTCCAGTCTCATCCCTTTATGCTGATCAAGGGTGCCAGTCGGGCGACCTTCTTCGCCAATCCCGCCGCCTCGGCCACGTCGACGACGGCATCGACGTCCTTGTAGGCGCCCGGAGCCTCCTCGGCGACCCCTCGCAGCGAGGGGCTGCGGATCAGGATCCCGCGGCCGGCAAGCTCATCGACCAGGGCGCGACCGGTCCAGCGTCGCTTGGCCTGATGACGGCTCATGCTTCGGCCGGCACCGTGGCAGGCGGAGGCGAAGGCCTGCTCAGAGCCCATACCGGCGAGGATGTAGGAGCTGGTGCCCATGCTCCCGCCGATGATGACGGGTTGGCCTGCCGGTCGCAGCTTCGCCGGCAATGAGGCATGGCCGGGGCCGAAGGCACGGGTGGCGCCCTTGCGATGGACGAAGAGACGACACCGCCGACCCTCGACGACATGCTCCTCTTCTTTGCAGGTGTTGTGCGAGACGTCGTAGAGCAGATCGAGCCGGGCCTCGGGGGTGACCGCGGCGAAGGTCTCGCGTGCGAGATGGGTGAGGATCTGGCGGTTGGCCAGTGCACAATTGATCCCGGCCCGGATGGCGCCGAGATAGGCGCGCCCGAGATCCGAGTCCAGCGGTGCACAGGCCAGCTCGCGGTCCGGCAGGTGGATGCCGTGACGCGGTGCTGCGATGACCATCTCCCTCAGGTAGTCCGTGCCGATCTGGTGGCCCAGACCGCGCGAGCCGCAATGGATGCTGATCACGGCATCGCCCTCGGCCAGGCCGCAGCAGGCCGCGATCGCCGGGTCGTAGACCTGCACGACCTCCTGGACCTCGAGATAGTGGTTGCCCGAGCCCAGGGTCCCCATCTCGTGCCGCTGCCGGTCTTTCGCCTGTTTCGAGACCTGATCCGGGTCGGCGCCAGCCATGCGGCCGCCTTCCTCGATGCGCTCCAGGTCGGCGTCCTCGCCATAACCCTGCTCGACCGCCCATCGCGCGCCACCCTTGAGCATGGCATCCATCTCGTGCTGACTGAGGCGCAGGTCGCCCTGACTGCCGAGGCCGGCGGGGATGCTGCGAGCGAGGCGATCGGCCAGCGAGGTCTTGACCGCCTCGATCCGGCTGGCCTTGAGTCCAGTCAGCAGGGTCCGGACGCCGCATGAGATATCGAATCCGACCCCGCCCGCCGAGACGATGCCGCCTTGGGTCGCGTCGAAGGCTGCGACACCGCCGATCGGGAATCCGTAGCCCCAATGGGCGTCGGGCATCGCATAGGACGCACTCACGATGCCGGGCAGGCTCGCCACGTTGCAGACCTGCTCGAAGACCTTCTGGTCCATGACGCGCACCAGGCCCTCGTCGGCAAACAGGAGTCCGGGGACGCGCATGGCGCCCGTGGGCTCGATGCGCCAACGGGTCTCGGTGATCTTCTGAAGTCGAGTGAGGTCCATGGTTGCTCTCCGCTTCGGCTCCGAGCGTTCAGACGTCCAGAACACACTGGGCATGCCAGGTCGTGTCGGATTCTTGCCAGACACGCAATTCAGTATAGGTCGCTCCCTTGATCTCGACCGCGGGTTGATGGCGCTCGCGATCGAGCCGCTCGCCCCATCCGGTCCCGTGCAGACCGCCGTCATCCAGTGTCACGCTGAAACGGGAGAACAGCATGTCGCCTGTGGTCATCTCATAGACCCAGGCGTTCAGCCAGTCGACCAGGAGCAACTCGGGGTCGGGTGCCGTGCAGGAGACCTCGACGGCGACCTCAGGTCGAACTCGGCTCGGGTCCGTGATGACCGCAGTCATGGCAAGGGCGGCCTGCTCGAAGGCTTCGGCGAGGGTTGCGCCCTCGCCGTGCACGCCGATATCGGCCATGTGCTCGAGGTGTTGCCAGCCGGGCATGGGTCGAGTCCTCTCGTTGGAAGGGATGATGTTGGAATGAGCCATCAATGACTTGGCGGGATGCCCTGGATTCCGCTGCGCTGCATCCAGGCTACACTCCTGCGGTGCATCCAGGCTACACTCCTGCGCTGCATCCAGGCTACGTGACTGGGTCATCTCGCAGGTCGGGGCAGAGCCGGGCGATCCGGTCGTGCATGGCGCTCCAGTGGGTGCCCTTCCAGTAGACACGGTCGCAGCCGTCGCAGCGCCAATAGTCGGAGTGGGCGCGCTGGACCGCAGGCGGTAGCCGGCCTCGAATCGCCGACGGCTCGACCTTGACCAGGTGTCCGTTACAGACGACGCAACGGTTGAACGGAGCGATCGCCGAGCAGAGTTGAAGGCGTTCGACCAGATACGCGAGCTGGGCGTCCGTCGATGTGGACCTGAGATAGCAGCCGTGCGTGATGGATCTGTGCATCAGCAATTGCCGGTCGCGCGTCAGGAGGATGCGATGCTCGCGGCTGGCGAGCCGGGCCAGCTCGGCATCCCCTAAGTCGTTGTGCCAGAGCGTGTCGAAACCCAGCATGCGCAGTCGTCTGGCCAGGGCGCCCAGATGGGCGTCGGCAAGAAAGCGCAGGGTCCGCAGTGGGGCCGGTCGCAGACGCAGGGCCGGTCGGACGTCGAATGACTCGAACATGGGGTAGACCGCGATACGCGCGCCGTCGCCGACGGGTGTTTCCAGATCGATCGACTCCCCATCGCGGACGATGAGCTCCACCTCTGTGTGCGGGACCCCGCAGGTCTCGATCAGATGGCGGGCCGGTACATGGGTCGAGATCTCGAGCGTCCAGTCGCGCTGGCGCCGACCCGGCGGCAGGAAATCGTTGAGCTCGGCATAGAATCGGAGGGTCGCAGTGGCCATCGATCGTCCAGGGGCTGATGCAAGTCGACTTGGTGGATGCGCTCCGCGCCAACCGCGCCGATGGCCGGAACCATGATCAGGCCCTATCATTGGAGCACCCATAGCATTGGACTTAGAGAGGGGCTTCCGATGGAGCAAGCACGCGAGGGCCATGAGATCTGGGTCTTCATGACCTTGGTGGTTGGTTTTTCCTTGTCGTTTCTGGTCGCCTTGGTGCCTCATTTCGATGGCGCCTTTCGGCTCGAGGCGTTGATGTTGGCAGCCTGGATGGTGCCTTATGTGATCCTGTCCGTCATCGTGTGGTTCCTGCGCCGCCCCGCGCGCTTGCGCACCATCCTCGCCCTGGTGGGGATCCACCTGCTGACCGCGTTCATCGAGCGCGGGCTTCTCGGTGACCCCAATGGGATCCTGCTGTACCTGGTTCCGCTTCTGACCGCCGTCGCGTTTTTGCTCATCCTGCCACAGCTGCAGGGTCGGATGGGGGACGGTCCGCTGGGGTTGGTCTTCAATCGATTTGCGAGAAAGGTCTGACGACCAGCGAATCGAATCAGTCGCCCCCGGATTCGGCTGGGCGCCATCCGGGCTAGGTGTCGTTTTCACTGACTGTTTGACCGGTTCCGTGAGCCTTTCGACGGGATTGGCGACGACGTCTATCGCGCCGGCTGCAGGTTTTCGACGATGTCGAGATTCTCCAGCTCAGCGGCACGCTCGGGTGAGTAGCCGAGCAGGCGATAGTCCAGGATGCCGTTCGGCCTGTGGCATTCCACGCAGTCGCGTCCTTCGCTCTGAATGCCGTGGTTGACCATGAGCGAGCCCATTTGGCGCATCCAGCGGGGCTCGACGTTTCTGAGCTCGCCGTCCACCAAGGGGTAGTCGGTGCTCCAGCCTCCGCTGACGCCGAAATAGGCCATGAGCTCGTCCATCATGTAGAGCTTGAAGGGCGTTTGGTACATCCGCCGCACGATCGGGTCGCGAATCGCCTGCTTGACTGAAGCCTCGCTATCGCCGGTTTCGTAGTAGGTGGTGTAGTCGAACGGCAGGATCATGGCACCGAAGGGTCCCTTGTTGCCCAGATCCTCGTACATCATGGCGTTGAAGAGCTTGAAGGGATAGATCTTGCTCTCGCCGTCGTTCATGTGGCTGCGCAGGTTTTGCTCGAGCATCGTGCGTCGCTGCTCCAGAGACTCCGGCGAGAGCTGCGACAATGGATCGGTTGCGGCCTGGACATAGGCATCCACATCAATCGCTGGATAGGTCTCTTTCAGCTCCACTGCCTTCTTGCGAACAGCCGCGAGGATCTCCGGGTCATCGAGCCGCGCCAGTTGTTGCATCAAGGGGTCGTAATCGGTCGAGCCGTTCGGGTTGTTGCCGAGGGCGTTGGCGAGGAAGGTGCCGTTGCCGTTGAACCAGAGAAAGGTGTAACCCTTGTTGACCTCGCCCGAGCGATAGATGTCGGTCGGCTCAAAGAGCCCTTTCTCCGCGTCCCAAGTCGGGTGCACCCAGTCGCGCAGCACGACGTTGTTGTCTTGCAGCTCTTTGATATGACAGGTCTCGCAGGCGAGACGGGCGAGATGTCCGTTGAGCAGTGCCTTGTGCTCCGAGCGATTGTGCGGTGCCGCCGAATGACAGGTGACACAGGAGACCTCGACGTCGGGAAGGTCGTTGGCGACGAGATCAACACCCATCCGCCCGCGCGGGATCTTGTGGCCCTGCGGAACGTGGCAGTCGGTGCACTGAAGACCCGCTGCGGCATGCACATCGTCCTCGGGGCTGAAGGGGTTTCCGCGCTTGGCCCCGGAGTGCAGCAGTCGCCGGTGCTTCTCGCCAAGGGCTTGGGCGGCCTCGTTGTGCAGATAGGTATCGCCGCCCATGTTGTGCTGATGGCAGTTGAGGCAGTTACGGTTCGTCGCTCGGCCGACGGTCAGGGCGGCACGCAGACTGCGGTCCTGGTTCCAGCGCAGCCCGACGTCGTCGCGGATCACGTAGCGCTGGTTCATGTCGTACTCGGTTGAGTGACAGATCAGGCAGTCGATCCCATCCTTCGCCGTATCCGGTACGTCACCGATCGGCATCATCTTCTCGGTCGCCGGCTGATAGTTGCCGCCGATGTGGCATTGGCCGCAGCCCTCACTGCGCAGCTCGACCTCGCCATGCGCCGACTCGGGTCGCGTCTCGACGAGCGCTGCCCAACCGGTCCAGGAGAAGCTGCCCGGGATCCCGCAGGCGCGATTGATCTTGCCGACCGGGATCTGGCGGGCACCCTCGGCGTTGACCCGCCGACCATCGTAGCCAAAGGTCGAGAAGCCCCCGCCAGCGTCGCTCTGGAACTTGAAATGGACCGAGTTGACGATGTCGTCCAGGGTGTCGACCTCAGAGAGCCGACCTTCGGCGTCCCGGACCTGGATCTTCGCGTGACACTGGAGACAGGTTTTCGGCCCTTCGTACTGACGGATGCCTGCATCGCGGAAATATTTGATGTGGGCGGGTTCGTGCTCGCGCACCACCGATGGCGTGCTCATCAGCATCTCGATCTTGATCCGCCGCGCGAAGGCGTCGCGATCTTCCCCGACGATCGCCGTGGCCGCCTCGAGACGGGCTGACTGGGTCAAGGCGAGCGCCAACGCCTCGAATTCATCTTCGGTGACCGGTTGGCTGCTCGCGAAGGTCAAGGGTGCGTTCGACTTGCCCACGTAGGCATCGAATAGGACGGGGTAAAGCAGCTTGTAGATCGCGAGCAGGACGAGCAGCCCGACGACGGCCGCGATCAAGAGTCGGCGTCCGGTCTTCGATGCGAGCCCCAGTTGAGGTCGGCGTCGTGATTGGGGATGCCCTTGAGGCTTCGCTTGGGATTGTGCCGGGGATTTCATGGCGTTTCACGTTGGGACAGGGCGTGCTCGGATTTGGGTTGCTCGGGGCTGCGATGCCATCCGGTGACCATCGCGCGCAGGTTTGCCCAGAGGGTCTCGCCGGTGGTGATGATGTAGAGATGCACAAGGAGAAAGAGCGCCAGCAGATAGCTGACGACCACGTGTGTCATGGCGACGACCCAGATGCTACCGACCCCGAAGAGGGTCTCCGGCAGATAGATCGAATAGAGAAACGCCCAACCGCTGATGATCAGAAGCGGCATCAATCCATACATGACGCCGAGATAGCTGAGCTGCTGCAGCACGTTGAACTTCATGTCGGTGCCGACATGGAAGGGGTGTGGCTCCAGCCGGAAGATCCCATAGGAGTAATAGCGGACCTGGGCGACGAGTTGGCCGAACAGGCCACGCAGCCTGAGCCGATAGTGACGGCCGTTCTCAGTCTTGGCGTTGGCAACGACGAAGCCGATCCAACCGATCGTAAGCAGGATGCCGGCAATGTTGTGCACTACACGGGCGGTGTCGAACGGCATCAGCCAATCCGCGCCGCTATAGTGCATGCTGACCCCCGAAGCCATCAGTGCCAGGAACAACAGGGCGTTGGTCCAATGCCAGAGCCGTAGCCACGCCGGGTAGAGATACAGCGACTTCATCGGGATCTCCTGTTAGACCGCGTCCAGCATGGCATGCCATGGTCTCGTCCGCGCTCGAGCTCCCATCGATCCGGGGGCCGTATGCTCATGGCCTGAGGTTACGAACATCATCATGACTCTGTATTGCGTCTCGCCGAGGCCGTGGTCGGGATCGAGGCTTGGCTCGCCTCGACAGCATTCATCTCACTCCGGACGCGATCTGGCGCGGTGTACCAGATAGCGACCGATGCCGTGCGCCGTGAGCAGCAGGACCAGGAGGCCCATGATGATCAGGCTGATCCGGTCGAGTGTCGGACTTCGACTCATGCCGACCACATAGGCCTCGTTGAAGATGGCCTTGGCAAGTAATCCGCTCCTCGCGATGTCTTCCTCGGACCGGAAGCGATAGAGACGCGCAAGGAGCTGCGGGGTGGTCGAATGACAGCCGACACAGTTCTGCGCGCTCTCAGCCGCCGGCAGGATCTCATGATGCGCGTGACCCACGGTCGGGGTGTGGCAATCGACGCAGCGCACCGAGCCCCAATGGGCGTCGCGATTCGGCAGCCAGTCATGGCTTTGAGTGTGCGGCGCGATCACGTCCTGGTGGCAGGACATACAGACCGCATTGTGCCGACTCACGATGTCGCGGATCGGCTCGCCAACTGCAGCCATCCTGAATCGATGTGGATCGTGACATGAGTGGCAACTGAAGTCCGCGGCCTCGGGTGCATCCGAGATCGCATGCACGCTGCGCTGAAACTCCGCATCGATCCCGTCCCAGTGATGGGGCAGATCCTCGCCTTCGCCGCGGTGACAGCCCACGCAGTCGAATTCTCTGGGCGCCGCACGATCCGGATGTGGATAGCGCCGATAGCTGCGACGGTGGCAGTCCAGACAAGCCATCTCGCCGTGCGCTGAATGTGCGAGCGCCTGTGGATCGATGGATAGATCGACGAGGAAACCGCTGTCCGGGTTGCGGTAGGCGAGTGTGGTCATGGCATGGCAACGCAGGCAGGCGCGCCGGTCGGCCGCGGCGCTGGAGACTGCCTGATCGCCACCGCCGTGGTCGTGATTCTGGGCCGCAGAGGTGGTGGTGTCGGCCTTGATGCCGAACGCGAAGATGCCCACCAAGAGTCCGATCAGGATACAACGATACTGGATCTGAGCCGCAGTGGCCGAGCCTCGGATCCCCACGCGAGATCCGCCACGGGACCATGGATGGCGCGCCCGTGGACTGTTGAATCTGCTCATCTCACGACCTGCTTGACTACGGAGACGCCTTGACTGCCAGAACGTCCTGATCGTCGCCCGGGTCGCAATGTCAGGCCATCGGACAGCTACAGGCCGTTGGTGGATGCGGTGCCGGCGATCGCCTGAGGCTTCATCCCGCTCGCCTTATCGGCGGTTCTGACCCGTGCCGGCCCGGATTGTTTCGACAGAGAGCATTCGGAGAGAATCTCGAGCGCGAGCACGGGGTTCGAATCGGGTGGAGTCGCCGCGATGATCCGGGCACGGCGGTCAGGTCCGCGACTCAGCGGCCTGGGATGGAGGTTCGTCTGAGATCGCGGGACCGACTGAAGGAATGCGTCGCGCCGGCTTTAAACCAACCGGTAACGGCTCTTCATATCGAGGTAGACCAGGTTGGACACCCTTCGTATGACATTGCCTCGGTTGGAGATCCAGCTCCCGTAGTTTTCGGCACGGCTCGGACGCTCGATGATTCCGACGAGGGTATAGGCATGACGGCGGCCGCGTTGATCCGGGATCTCGATGATTCCCATGTCTCCGCAGCACATCGCAGTCGAGCCTGTCTTGTTGTAGACGCGCGTGGCCTCGGGAAGTGCGGCGACACCCTTGGACAATCGGTTACCGCTCGGCAACCCCATCAAGCGCTTCTGCTCCTGACTGTTCGGGAGGCGATCGTTCCAGATCGAGACCAGAAAGCGGCTGTAGTCGTGCGCCGATGCCTGGTTGCGATAGGTCTGGCCGGTCGTGGGGATCTTTTCGACAATCCGGGTTTCCTGGAAGACGCTCGGTGCCCGCTGCTTCAGGACCGCCTCGACATCTGCCGCGCCGCGACGGGATTGGCGCTCGCTGACCAGATCGATGATCCGGTTGGTGTCCGGGTTGTTGCTGCGCTGGATCATCCGCTCCATGGTGTGACGGACATCGTCGCTGTAATGGACCTGACCGCGCGAACGATCCATCTCGAAGAAATAGGCCTGTGCTACGAAGGGCTTGATCATGCTGGCCGCTTGGCGCGGCGTGCCTTCGTTGATGGAGACCAGTTTCTTCCGGGCGGTGAAATCATAGACGGACCAGGAGGTCTTCTCGTTGGGGTGAAGGAGACCCTGTCGGCGCATGCTGGTGACTAGGTCGACGACCTGCCGTTGCAGCGATGTCCGGTTCGACGCGGCCTCCGCGAAGCTGGGAGCCCCCATCAGCAGCCCTGCGGAGGTCGCGGCGAGTGCAGCCAGAAAGGTACGTCGATCAGGGCAGAAGACGTGCTCGTCTTCGCTGATTGGTTGGTCTACGGGTTGGTCTGGCGCGTACATCATCGGTTCCCCCTTGGTCCGGTCTCGGTCTGCGCGTATGGCGACACCCCACGATGGCGAGGTTCGAAGCACGTCTGATCACGACGACCGAGATCCCCCGGAAATCCCGACGAGCAGACGACTGCAGACTGGGCTAAGGATAGGCGGGACTCGCGCGATTGGCAAGAAAACGTCCGTCGGAAAAAGTCCATTTGTCAGCGGGATTGCTCCGCTTATTCAAGAGGCTTGGCATTAAGGTGTGCCGGCCGACGATCTTGGAGGATTGGAGTCGGGGTTGGGTGACCGGCGACGCCGATCACCCAACGCGGGTGACAAGGTTACTGGACACTTCCGAAGGACTTGTCCACGGCCCCGGACGGTGCCTGGAGACCGGCGAAGCGGCAACCCTGCGCGACAGGGCCGCCAGGGAACAGGACATAGAGCTGTTTGAGTCCGCCGCGGCTATGAAACGCCTCTTCGAGGGCGTCATGCAGTGCGCGCACGTTGGGTTTCTCGTGCCGCCCGAAATAGTCCTGCAGCGCCTTGATCACGTCCCAGTGATCCTGGGTCAATGTGACTCCGTCGGCGTGAGCGGCCGACAGGGCCTGCTCGCGTGTCCAGTCTTCCGGCGCGTTCGGAAAGTCGGGGTCACGGACCACCGAGCCCGGATTCATGATCTCGCCCATGCTCTGTGCCACGATGTTCACCTCCTGTTCTGAGTGTCTGGATTCGTTGCAGCCGCTGCTGTGCGATGCACCTGCATCGGCAGCGCTGTGCCCGATGCTGTGCAGGCGCCCGCTTGGGAGCAAGGCGTCGTCACGCTCGGCAACCGTGAGTGTCGAACCTGACGGCAAGCCAGTCAACCGGGAAAGGCACCAAGGTGCGCCAAGCATGGCGTCTTTCTCCAGACGGCGTTTGCCCCGGGGGATGATTTGTGATGAGGTTGAGCCAAGGTCGCAGCAACCCATCTCGTTATTCGGCGGGGTGACATCCGCCCATGGTCCGTTCGATGCCGCGTAGCCCATCCTTCCGATCCTTCGATCCTGTCCGAGACATCTACTCGGTCGCGCGTCTGGCGAGTGAGGTGCGTGCCGTGCTCGACGGCAGTTTCCCCTTGCTCTGGGTCCAGGGCGAGATCTCGAATCTTGCGGAACCCGCCTCGGGTCACATCTATTTCACGTTGAAGGATGCCGCGGCCCAGGTCCGTTGCGCCATGTTCCGGCCCAAGCGGATGCTCTTGAATTTTGCTCCTGCGAACGGCCAAGAGGTCTTGGTCCGGGCCCGAGTGACGCTCTTCGAGCCGCGCGGTGATTTCCAGTTGGTGGTGGATCACATGGAGCCGGGCGGCGAGGGCGCGCTCCGGCTCGAATTCGAGCGGCTCAAGCACAGATTGGCCTCTGAATGCCTGTTCGACGAGGCAGCCAAGCGTCCGCTCCCTTCGTTTCCCCAACAGGTCGGCTTAATCACGTCACCCTCGGGTGCGGCCGTTCGTGATCTGCTCGCCGTGCTCAAGCGCCGGTTTGCCGCCTTACCTGTGGTCATCTACCCGGCACAGGTGCAAGGGGAGACTGCGCCTGCGTCGCTGCTCGCAGCCCTTTCCCTGGCGAATGCCCGAGCGGAGTGCGATGTCCTCATACTGGCGCGCGGCGGTGGCTCGATCGAGGACCTGAGCGCCTTCAACGACGAGACCTTGGCACGGGCGATACGCGCCTCCGCGATCCCGGTCGTGACTGGAATCGGTCACGAGATCGATATCAGCATCGCCGATCTCGTGGCCGATCGGCGTGCCGCCACACCATCGGCCGCGGCTGAGCTGGTCGCGCCGTCGGGCGAGCATCTTCGCCATCGCCTCACGGCCTTGACGACGCGTCTGTCCGCGGTCCAAGCCCGCCAGCTCATCGCCGCCCGCCAGCGTCTTAACGCTCTCGCGCGCCACCTCGAGCTACTGCATCCGGCGGCCCGCCTGCAGCAGCGGGCACAGCGTCTGGATCAGCTTGAGCAGCGCCTGGTTGCGCTCCTGTCGAGTCGCGTGGCGCGGGCACATGCGCGCTTGCGGCCCCTGGCCTCGGGGTTGGCGCTCGCCTCGCCGCAGCGGCGGCTCGAACGGTCCGGGCTGGCCGTCGCAGCGCTTTTGCAACGTCTCGCTCGTGCGCGGTCGCGGATCATCGAGACCCGTCATGAGCGTTTGATGCGAGCCGTCGCCGGTCTGGAGGCGCGGAGTCCTTTGGCGACGCTCGCCCGGGGCTATGCCATCGTCACCCGTCTGCCGGGGGG
>RRYU01023036.1_pt1 | contig 25460 bp, 21 predicted proteins | sample 2162651 | NCBI WGS metagenome assembly RRYU01 (sample SAMN10267283, study PRJNA491782) | microbial mat metagenome | isolation source: biomat in the production well | place: Japan: Minami-Kanto gas field, natural gas well KTG3 | collected 2017-06 | reverse complement strand
CTGCGGATTATCAATGGTTTTCATCCCTGGCTGCTTGTTTCTCATCGGAAAAAGAAAGAAACCGTATTTCCTCTGGACATGGAACTGACTGAGGACGAGCAGGTTCTTGTTATCTCGGGTCCGAATGCCGGTGGGAAGTCGGTTGCGATGAAAACAGCGGGTCTTCTGTGTTGCATGCTGGGTCATGGTTTTCTTGTTCCCTGCAGCGAAAGTTCGGTATTCCCGCTGTTTGAAGAGGTGTTTATCGAGATAGGAGACGAGCAGTCAATCGAGAACGATCTTTCGACATTCAGTTCCCACCTGGAACACATCCGGGAGATTCTCGATGCGGCGGCTCCGGGGTGTCTTGTGCTGATCGACGAGTTGTGCTCCGGAACGGATGTCGAGGAGGGGAGTGCTATTGCGCGATCGGTTATCGAGGAACTGCTGGCAAAAGGCGCAAAGGTCATTGTTACAACGCATCTCGGAGAATTGAAGGCCTATGCTCATGAACGGCAGGGGGTGGTAAACGGGGCCATGGAATTTGATCGTTCGTCCTTACGTCCATCATTCCGGTTTCTGAAAGGATTGCCCGGTAACAGCTTTGCTTTCGCAATGATGCAGCAAATGGGGTTCAGCCGGGAGATTCTGGACAGGGCTGAAGGTTATCTCGATAAAGGCAGGACCGGTCTTGACGGTTTGCTGGATGATCTCAGGGTTTCTCTTGAATCCAACAGAGAGATACAGACGTCGCTTGAACAGGAACGGGAAGCTCTGGCATCTGAACGTCAACGCCTTTTCGTGGAAGGAGAAGAGTTGAAGCGCAGCCAACGGGAGATGAAGATGACAGGTCGGAGAGAGCTGCTGCGTGAGATTGAAAAAGCGAAAAAGACGATTCGGGAGATTGTTCACGAGGTGAAAAAACAACCTGAAGATGTGGTTATCGAAACTGCGCGAAACAAACTGGACAAGCGGAAGAAAGCCGCGTTACGCGAAGAGAAACGTGTTACTGCGGAGATAGAGCGTTCGCTTCGGCCTGATAGCACTATCCGGGAAGGAGATACGGTTCGGGTTCTTACAACCAATACCACCGGCGAGGTTGTGTCTTTGCAGGGGGAGGATGTCGTGGTGCAGTGCGGAACGTTCCGTTTGTCGACGGCGCTGAAGAACCTGGAGAAGATTTCAAGAACAAAAGCAAAAAAACTCGACCGTGTCGCACCTGTTTCCGCTACAGTGCTCGAATCTACGAGGCTCGATCTTCGCGGTCTGCTCGGAGAAGAGGCTGTCGGGGAGGTGGAGCGGTTTGTGGATAAACTACGGCTGAACAGGATTAACACAGCGACCATTATTCATGGTAAAGGAACGGGTGCGCTCCGGCAGAAGGTAGCCGGGTGCCTGAAGCGGCATCCTGCAGTAAAAAGCTTCAGGCTTGGCGACTGGTCGGAAGGCGGGGCAGGAGTGACAATTATTGAACTGTAGAAATGTTGATTTGTTTATTTGTTGATCTGGTTTGAGATGCCGGGTCATCGGGCTGTCGAGCCGTCCTGCCTCAGTTGAGAAAATGAAGAGGATGCATTATCTTGAGCGCACATAGAAGACTTTTTTCAATACTCGTCACTTCACTGTTTGATGACGGATACGGTATGCGATATATGACTTTTCCAAACCTGTTGACGACATTGCGAATACTGCTCGTCCCGGTTTTTATGTTTCTGCTTCTGCTTGATTCGCCGTATATGAAACTGCTGGGTGTGGTTGTGTTTATCATAGCTTCGCTTACCGATATTTATGATGGTTATCATGCCAGAAAATATGGGCTTACCAGCAGGCTTGGAGCGTTTCTCGATCCGCTGGCCGACAAATTTCTTATTACCGCGGCATTCCTGATCTATGTCTGGGAAGGATATCTCGCGTTGTGGATGGTGCTGCTCGTTGCGCTGCGTGATGTTGTCGTGACGGTTCTGCGGGTTTATGCAGAGTGGAAAGACAAGCCTGTCGTGACAAGCAGGGAGGCAAAATACAAGACGCTCACACAGAACATTTTTGCGTATGTCATTATGCTGTTTATCCTTCTCAGGGAAAGGGATTTTACCGGCGAGAAGATTTCAGCATTTATGAGCGAGGTTCTTCATTCTGATTACCTCGATTATACCATGCTCCTGATAACCCTCTACACCGTCTATACCGGGATATCGTACCTTGTCCAGAACTGGAAAGGGTTATTGAGTCCTTTCCCTTCACGTTAATGTTGCCGGGGGAGTATCGCATGAGGATATTTACAGCTAAATTTCTGGGGAGCTGTGCGGGACTCGGCTTTTTCCCCTTTGCTCCCGGTACCCTGACCAGTCTTGTCGCGGCCATTTTCTTTGCAGCAGTTCCTTCGCTTCTACAGTTGGAAATCGCGATTCCGGCTATTGTTGTTGTTTTTGCTGCAGGTCTGTGGTCCGCCGGAGTTATGGAGGAAATCTATGGACACGATCCGCCACAGGTTACCATTGATGAGGTTGCAGGGCAATGGGTCGCGCTGCTGTTGCTGCCCGCTGGATGGTTCCCTGTATTACTGGGGTTTGCTGCGTTCCGTTTTTTTGATATTCTGAAACCGGAACCAGTCAACATCGCTCAGATGTTGACCGGAGGGTGGGGGGTGATGGTTGACGATCTGCTGGCAGGTATTTATGCCAACCTTTCTGTACGGATTGTGCTCTGGCTGCTTTCGTTTTTTTCCGTTGCAATACCATTGTAAAAATTACCGATACGTTTGCTGATGTTTTCAGCGTCCAGTTCAAGCAGTCGGTAGAGAGCGTTCATGCTGCCATGAGTGACAAACTCGTCGGGCAACCCGATAGTCAGTACCCTGTTTGAAAAACCTTCTTTTCGGAGATAATCATTGACGGCGCTTCCAAGTCCGCCGATAACGCTGTTTTCCTCGACGACAACTATTTTTTCATGACGTTCCGCGATAGCGTGGACCATTGCCGTATCGAGAGGTTTAAGAAAACGCATGTTTGCGACAAGCGCCTCGATGCCCTCCTGCTCAAGCAGGTGAGAGGCCTCGAGCGATCTTTTCACCATGGTGCCGATTGCCAGTATGGCAATGGATGAGCCGTCACGTATGATTTCGCCTTTTCCGATTTCAACTGCTTCGAACCCGGCTCGCAGGAGCATACCGGAGCATACGCCTCGCGGGTAACGGATAGCGACCGGGCCGCCAAGGTATTGTGAAGCGGTATACGTCATGTCACGGAGTTCCTGCTCGTCTTTGGGCGCCATGACGATTATATTGGGAACCGGTTGAAGATAGGAAAGATCGAATGATCCGTGATGGGTCGGGCCATCTTCTCCGACCAGCCCGGCACGGTCGATTGCAAAAACAACAGGAAGTTTCTGCAGGGCGACATCGTGAATGAGTTGATCGTATGCCCGCTGCAGAAAGGTGGAATAGATGGCACAAAAAGGCTTAAAGCCTTTGGCGGCCATTCCGGCAGCGAACGTCACGGCATGTTGTTCCGCAATCCCGACATCGAAAAAACGCTTTGGGTGGGTGTTCTGGAAAATATCGAGAGACGTTCCTCCTGGCATTGCAGCGGTAATGCCGACAATTCTGTGATCTTTCGAAGCAAGTTCAGTAAGGGCGCTGCCAAAGATGTCCTGATATTTCGGGGGAGGTGCTTCACCGGGTTTTTTCAGGGACTTTCCCGTAGTGATATCGAACCCCCCGCTGCTTGCATGCCATTTGCTCTGATTGTCTTCGGCGGGTTTGAAGCCTTTGCCTTTCGTGGTGATGACATGAAGAAGCTTGGGATGAGGCAGCTGCTGCATTTCCTGAAAAGCTTTAACCAGTTTTTCCGTATCGTGCCCGTCGATAGGTCCGAAGTAGCGGAAGCCGAGCGCTTCAAAAAAAGCTCCCGGAGTCAGCGCTGCTTTAATACCGTCCTCAATTTTGTGGACGGCGTTTTTAGCTGTTTCTCCGAGGTCGTTGTTGATCAGGGAAAGGGAGTCCCAGATAAATTTTCGGACCTTGTTGTAGGTTTTGTTCAAAGAGATGTTGACAAGATAATTTTTAAGTCCGCCGGTGCTGGGGGCGATTGCCATCTGGTTGTCGTTCAGAACGACAAGGACGTCGCTCTTGGTGTCTCCAAGGTGATTCATGGCTTCAAATGCCATTCCCCCCGACATGCTCCCGTCTCCGATCACAGCGATGATTTTTTCGTCGCTGCCGGACAGGTCGCGGGCCGCTGCGAGGCCGGCGGCAGCAGAGATCGATGTTGATGCGTGGCCGGTTCCGAAAGCATCATGAGGGCTTTCGGGAATTTTCGGAAAGCCTGCCAGACCTTTGAATTTCCTGTTAGTCTGCATCAGGTCTTTTCTTCCTGTCAGTATTTTATGAATGTACGCCTGGTGCCCTACATCCCAGATGATCTTGTCGTTCGGAGTTGTATACACGTAATGAAGCGCCACCGTCATTTCAACCACACCGAGGCTTGATCCGAAATGGCCGCCGTTTTCAGCAACAACATCAATAAGGTAGGCCCGGCATTCATCCGCTATTTTCTGAAGATCTTCCGGTTTGAACTTTTTGAGATCGTCAGGAGAATCGATTGTTGAAAGGAATGCGTATTTCCCGTTTAGTGATTCGGGTGGCGAATTTTCCATGTACGGTGTTCTTCTTGACCTATGTTGATGTTGTTCAGGTACTTTCATCTAACCCGATTCCGGTGTTCCCGGTTCCGGGATGCGAAATTTTTGAGAAACCGGCTTATCAATGGATATCCGGTTTATTATATGCCTGAAATCTGCATGAGAAGTTTACGCTTCGGTCGCGGACCGTCGAGTTCCACAAGAAAAATTGATTGCCATTCGCCAAGCAGTAGCTTTCCTGACTCGAACGGAATGGTTTCGGAACTGTTCATGAACAGGCCCATGAGGTGTGCGTGTGCATTGTCCCGGCCGTCTACCGGTTTGATATTGTGCCGGTAGTCTCCATCCTTCGGCACCAGGCGTTTGAGGAAAATCACCATGTCTTCAAGCAGGCGGGGCTCCTCTTCATTGATATTAACGAATGCAGTCGTGTGCTGGCTCACAAGGGTTATCTGTCCTTTTTTCAGGCCACATGAGGCGACATATTCACTGACTTCGTCGGTTACATCGATAATCTGGATGGGATCGATTGTTTGCCGGACAATTGACGTGGTGAAGTATTCCATGGTGATAACGGGATTCTGAAGTGTAAGGCAGGGTTACTCTGTTGTTGTGGTGTTTGTGAAAACCAACCAAAAGGTACGAAGATCATGGTCGGATAGCAATACGCACGGTGGCTGAAAGTGTCCTGAACGCTGTTCAGCGGAGATCTTCGTGAAGCAGGTTAAAAAGACGTTGCAACGTCCGGGTCATTTGGACGGATATGTGTAATTTTCGTTTGGTTTTTGTATAATAAAGCAACTGAGAAGAATTCCCGACCATTTAAACAGCTGACAGTGATGATCCATGTTAGAACCGTTGTCGCCGCAATTCTCTTTTCCGGTTTGTTTCTTTTTTCACCAGCGGCTTCTGCTGATACCCCTACACGGGTTCATGCGTTTACCGACCGTTCACAGCCGGTTAGTTTCAATGACCTTACATTCAGCTCCGGATACGTATGGGGAGAGCTGAAGGGTAACGAGGATCTTGAGATCATACCTTTTTCCGTCAGAGTTGGTTTTGATATCAATGACTTTGCGGGAATCCGTGGCCGGAGCTCGCTTCAGCTTGGTATCGAGCCTTTTGTCAATACCATCATTGCCCCGGACAGAGGTATCGAGGCCGGAATCAACATTGGTTTACGATATCTGACTCCGGTTGCCGATGGTGTTTCTGTCTTTGGCGAGATCAGCTCGGGACCTGCCTATTTCGGTATCGACACCGTCGAACAGGGTGACGGGGGATTTAACTTTTTGAGTCAGTTCGGGGCAGGGCTGCAGGTTGTCGTGACAGACAGGATGGCGTTCAATGCAGCCTATCGTTTCAGACACCTTTCCAATGCCGGGTTTACGCAGCCAAACGACGGAATAAACACAAACGCGATTATTGCCGGCCTTTCCTTCAGCTACTGAGTTGTGACATTGCAGTCTTGCTGACAGTTGCCTCACCTATGCCATGTGCGGGGTCGTTTCCCGCACGTACGGTTATACTTTTTCCCCTTAGCTTTTTTGATGTTTGTTTACCTGTTGTTGTTTTGCCGGTCTTCTTCCTGCTTGTGGTTTGAAGAATCCTTAATGAACGCTTACGGTGAAGGTATGCCCGGCATGTTTTCATCTGTCACGGCATGAACTTATTACAGGCCGGAATGTGTTACATGAGAAAATCGCCAGGGCAGAAACAGTGGCAATGCATTGTTATCCGAGAAAACGAAGTGAAGGAGGGTTTACTATGGCCATGGTGCTTGATACAGAGGGAAATACTATCGACCTTCATTCGCGTACATAAAAAAGCAACAAGAGAAACGATATATGAGCCAGCAGTATTACGAAACCAAAGATCTTCAGGACTTCTCCAACATCGATGAATTCGCTCCTGAACAGGGGAAAAGGTTTTTCGACTACTACAGTTCCTCAACGTCATCGGGTGCGTTGACGGAAAGAGAAAAAGCATTGATTGCTCTTGCGGTAGCAACGGTGAGGCATTGTCCTTACTGTATCGATGCGTATACCAACAAATGTCTTTCTCTGGGAGTGGAAAGCGATGAAATGATGGAGGCAATCCATGTCGGGGCAGCGATGGTGGCGGGCGACACTCTCGCGCATGCAACACAGATGCGCAAGATTGTCAAGCAGAAAGAAATGTAGATGACCCGCATGGAGCAAGAGGAACTGCTGGAACACCTGGATTCTTCAGCATCTTTTGCTGAACAGCTCAAAGCCTGTTCGGCGTACCCCCTGCATGCGCAGAAGGTGGAGACACTGCAAATGAATATCACCCGGCGCTGCAATCTGTGTTGCAGGCATTGTCACGTCGAAGCATCGCCAAGCCGTTCGGAGGAGATGAGCCGGCAGGATATGGAAACCTGTCTGAAGGTGGCCGCTCATCCTGAAATACAAACGCTGGATATTACCGGAGGCGCTCCGGAAATGCATCGACATCTTGCGTGGTTTCTCAGGGAAGCCGCCGGAACGGGGAAGCGTATTCTGGTGCGCAGCAATGCGGCAATACTTCTCGATAAACAATATCGGCACTTTCTCGACATCTATGCGGAGACAGGTGTTGAGGTTGTTGTTTCCCTGCCGAACCTGCATCGAGACCGGACCGAGCGGATGCGGGGACAGGATGTTTACGACAGAATTATAGAGGCTCTTGGCGAACTGAACGCCCGTGGTTACGGTAAGAAAGGTAATGGTCTTGTTCTTGATCTGGTTCATAATCCCGTAGGTGCTTTTCTTCCCGGGTCGCAGGAGGCTCTGGAAAATGAATACAGGAGCCGGCTTCTGAAGGAGCACGGTATAGAATTCAACAGCCTGTATTGTCTGGTCAACTTCCCTGTCGGCAGGTATCTCGATTTTCTTAAGCGTAGCGGAAACCTCGAGGAGTATATGCAGCTGCTGAAAGAGGCTTTCAATTCGGCTGCTGTCGGCAATGTGATGTGCCGCTCAACAGTATCGGTTGGCTGTGATGGTCGTTTATTTGACTGTGATTTCAACCAGATGCTCGATTTGACGCTATCCGATAAAACATCCGCCCATATTCGTGACTTCGACTATGAGAAACTTGCTTGCCGCCAGATCGCAGTTCGCGGTCACTGTTATTCCTGCACGGCGGGAGCCGGTTCTTCCTGCCAGGGAGCACTTGAGAAATGAAACACTTCAATTCTTCCCTGTATGGCATTTGAGGGCTGAACAACCCTGCATTGCCGTTGCGATTATCGGCAATATTCCAAAGGTTTCAGCGGGCTCTGCCTGCCCAGACCATGACACCAAGAGACAAAACGCTGAGCACGAGAAAGCCTGATACCAGCGGAAGGATCGTGCCGTTGTAACTCTGGCCGATAGCTGTGCCGATTGCCAGAGCGGTGAATGTTGAGAGGGAACCGACCGTTGAGGCTCCTATGCCCGCAATGTGCCCGAGAGGTTCCATTGCAAGGGCATTGAGGTTGCCGAACAGGATGCCGATGGCAAAAAAGATGAGCATCAGATACAGTATGAACGACCAGAACGGAGGATGGCCGCTTTCTGCCAAAGCGACAACAAGAAAAATCGCGGAGAGAAAAGCAAGAGCCTGCATGGCATGCCGGACAAGCACATGCATGCTGAAGAGCATGACGAGTTTCGAGTTCATCAGGGTTGCCGCTCCAAATGCAATAGCCAGAATACCGAAATAAAGTGCGAATCTCTCTCCAAGCTCATACTGTAGTTGCAGAATTTGCTGTGAAGAATTGAGATATCCGAGAAACGAACCGAAAATAAGGCCGGATATGATGGTATAGGCAAGAGCCTGCCGAATACCTAAAACTTCGCGGACAGCGGATACAATCCTCATCGTGGTAAAAGGAACGCGTTTTTCCTTGCTCAGGGTTTCGGGGAGGCGTAACGAGAACCAGACAAGCGAGAAAAAGGAGAGGAAGAGAAATATACCGAAGATCGACCTCCAGCCAGAAATGGTAAGCATGTACTGTCCGAGTGCAGGAGCGAGAATCGGTATGAGAATAAAAATCGTCATGACAAAGGACATCACACGTGCCATTTTCTGTCCTTCATACTGATCCCGCACGATTGCGATTGAAACAATTCGGGTGCTGGCAGCTCCAAGGCCCTGGAGGATTCGGCCTATGAGCATCATGGTGAAACATGAGGCAAAAAGGGAAAGGAGTGTTCCCGATATGAAAATGCCGAACCCGGTGTAAATGGCAGGTTTTCTGCCGATAGCATCGGAGAGAGGTCCGTAGACTATCTGGCCTGCAGACATACCGAGAAAAAGCAGGGAGATAATCAACTGGTTTGTATTCTCGTGCCGGACGTCCAGCTCGTTGCCGATTACCGGAAGAGCAGGTAGCACGGCATCGATCGATAAGGCGGCAAGAGACATCATCATCGCGATCAGCGCGACGGATTCTGCGAATTTCAGGTTGCTCTTGCTTGACTTACCGGACATGCAAATCCCGTCCTTTATAAAAATCGATATCTGCGTTGAAAAGGTATTTGCAGAACCAGGTGAACTGGCCCGTATGATGGCTCAGATGCTCGGTTGCATGAATGAGAATCCCGTAGCCGGAATGTTCGAATCCCTGGACTTTGTGCATCCGGGAGAGTTGCTCTTCGTTGAGCGAACCGGCGATAGCATAGCACTCTCTGATGGTTGCAGCAAACATTTTTTTGAGCTGTTCCTTGCTTAAACCGGGTTTGTCGCAAAACTCTTTTGCGCGTTCACGATGAAATTTTTTGTCTCCAAGTGTTTTCAGGACGTACTGGTTGAGGTTGCCGATCAAGTGAAGAACAAGGTTGCCGGGGCTTGAAAGGTCCGGGGTGAAATCGACCCAGAGCTCTTCATCGTCAACGGCATCAAGGCATATGATGAGGCGTTCTGCTATGGTGTTCAGGTGTTCGTTGATTGACACGCAGAAAGGGTGGGGCATGGTTGTACTTGTAGGGTTTCGGAATTTCAGCATACGTCATATTTGCCCAGGGCAAGCTGTTCGATGAATACCCCGATGTAGGCAAGTTCGACCTGGATGATCGAAGCAACGTCTTTACGAACATCGTCAAGGTGCATATCCTTTTCGAGGATGAGCTTGGCCGACGCCTGTAAAGGTTCGTCAAGGGGGCTGCCGATCTGGCTGCAGAGGTAAACGGTGGCTTCCCTGACGCCGTTTACTTCCTTGTGAATACGCCTTGCCATTTCATGGCTGAGTACATTGTAGATTTTGCCGACGTGATTAACCGGATTTTTACCTGCGGCAGCTTCGAGGCTTTGGGGCCGGTTAAAGGTTATCAGTCCGTTTACACGGTTGCCCCGGCCTACCTGTCCACCGTCTCCGCTCTCTGCAGAAGTTCCAAGCACGGTAAGGTACATCCCGTCCTGACCGCGTTCGGGATCATCGAGTGTGTTGATCTGAACAGTGATGTTCTCGATAGATTGCTGTTTACATCTGATAAATTCGGTAAGGTTATCCTGAATGATCTGTTTTTTCTCGAAATACATTTTCTCATCCCGTATATAACGGTCAACAAAGGCAATGGCAATGGTCAGGGTCAGATCACGGTTTTTCCGGAATGCCATGATTTTGATGTCCTTGCCCGTTTCAGGGTAGGCATGTTTGAAAATGTTCGAGTTGAGGTATTGCTCTGCCTCAAGCACCAGGCGTTCCGTTTCGGTTTGCGGTGCATGGCCGACACCGACCGACGTGTCGTTGGCCCCGATGACCGGTCGAGAGAGTGCGTCGGTAAGTTCAGGTGAACCGGGTTTGATTTCGTTCTGGTAAATAATGTTGACTTCGGGGTCGACAAACCTCAGGTTCTTGCGAAGCCATTTTTTTGCGGTTGCCTCGGCAATTTCTCCCACGGGAATAACGGTGCCGTTATGGGTATAGGTGGCTCGATCGCCGAAAATTATTTTCATCGGTTCAATGACCCTGCCGCCACCAGGCTGAGGCAGGGTATTGCCGGCAACCAGCATTCCTTTATCGATGTTGTTGTGCAGGATACGACCGAAGCGGTCAGTGTATTCCCTGCAAAGGGCAATGCAAACAGCTTCCATGATTGAGTCGCACATGGTGTCGGGATGGGCAAGGCCCTTGCGCTCAACAAGTTCTGTCTGCTGTTCTTCAACGGGAAGAGATGAGCATAACTCAACAGCAATATTTCTCTGCTTTTTCATGGGAGGCGGAACAGAATGGATTTATAAATGCTTTCCATGTACATGGTTCGGGAAAATCGTCTTGGATTTCGCTTTTATTGTAACAGGTTTTTGCATCTAAAATGTTTCCTTGACATGGCTTTCGATTACAGTATCCGGTATGCGACTGCGCACTCCTGTTTGGGGGAAGTGCTGATAGCGGCTACGGAGCGAGGGGTTTGCAGGATTACTTTCGACGATACGCCTGAGATTCTGCTGCACTGTCTTGAAGATGCCTTTCCGGAGGCAACACTTCTTGCCGACGATCCGGCTTTTTCGGATAGGGGACGTTCACAACAAATTAAACTTAATTTGATTGATCATTTGTTTAAATTGTTTTGTGACCGTCATTCAGGCACTTGTTTACAATTCAATATTTTTCTATGCCAAGAGGAGCAAGACTTGATGCGCCTGGAACCTTACACCATGTGATGGTTCGGGGAATAGAAGGGAAAAACATCGTTAATGACGATGAAGACCGTGGATTTTTTGTGTCCCGCATGGGTGATGTTGCTGTCGCAACTGAAACCTCAATCTATGCATGGGCACTTATGAGCAATCATGCACACGTTCTTTTGAAGAGTGGCTCACCAGGACTGTCAACATTCATGCGAAAGCTGCTGACAGGTTATGCTGCGTGGTTCAATCGGAAACATCAAAGGCACGGACATCTTTTTCAGAACCGATACAAATCGATAGTCTGCGAAGAGGAGCCCTACTTTTTGAGGTTAGTAAGCTATATTCATCTCAATCCTTTTCGGGCAGGTCTTGTAGAGTCAGTGAATGAACTGGGGCACTACAAATGGAGTGGTCATGCCGTTATAATGAAGAGGCATCGGCATGAATGGCAAGATTGTAAGTATGTTCTTGAGTATTTTGCGGAAAATGAGTCATTAGCCAAAAAGGCGTACGAGGAGTTCGTGATATCTGAAAGTGAACTGGGTCGTCAGCCGGAACTAACCGGTGGTGGCCTGATACGGTCGATCGGTGGGTGGTCTGAAGTGAAGTCACTTAGAAAACGGAGCCAAAAACAATTTAGTGACGAACGGATATTAGGAAGTGGAGAGTTTGTTCTTGGGATGCTTGATGAAGTAGAAGAAAAGGTAAAAGAAAGGTTGCCTGCGATTTCAATAGAAAGGGAAGCCGAAAAACGTCTCCATCGTGCATGTGAAGTGGCAGGAATAATGGTTCAGGCTTTACAGGGTGGTTGTAGGACGCGGAAATGCTCGGAATTGCGAAAAACCCTCACATTGGAATATGTGCAAGAGCTTGGAATGACCTATGCTGGAGTGGCGAGGCTTTTGGGGATATCGGCGGCGGCAGTCAATCTGATTCTTCGACGGAGTTGATTTTTTGGGTTGGTAAGTTTAAATAGTTGTGAGCGTCCCCTAATTCTAATTTCTAATTTGATTTTGGGGTTTATTGGTTATGAAAATAGGTATTTCCTGTCACCATACGTATGGCGGTAGTGGCGCGGTTGCGACCGAGCTGGGCAAGGCTCTGGCCGAGCGGGGGCATATCGTGCATTTTATCAACCGCTCGGCGCCGTTCCGTCTCGGAGCGTTTTCGAAAAATATCTTTTATCACGAAGTCGAGGCGATGCACTATCCGGTGTTCGAGTGCCCGTTCTACTCGCTTGCCCTCGCAACGAAAATCGCCGAGGTGGCGGCTTACGAAAAGCTGGATGTGGTCCATGCACATTACGCGATACCGCATGCGCTGAGCGCTATGCTTGCTCGTCAGATGCTTGAAGATTCGTGTTCCGAGGTGAAATGTTTCAGGTTGGCAACAACCCTGCATGGTACCGATATTACTGTGGTCGGTGCGGACAGCAGCATGCATGGCGCTGTCCGGCTGGCCATCAACAAGTCCGACGGGGTGACTGCTGTTTCGGAGTTTCTGAAGAAAGAGACGGTGAAACTGTTCGAACCACGACGTGACGTCGAGGTGATCCGGAATTTTGTCGATACCGAACTGTTTTATCGTATGCCACAGACCAGGGAAATTCGTGATCAGCTTGAACTGGACAGCGAAAAGGTTTGTATCCATATATCCAATTTCAGGCCGGTAAAGCGGATACGCGATGTTCTGAAGACGTTTCATGCTATTGTCCAGCGTGTCCCGGCTACCCTGTTGCTTGTCGGGGATGGTCCTGAAAGAAGTGATGCCGAAATCTGGGTGAGGGAAAATGGTATTGCAGAGCATGTCCGGTTTCTCGGGAAGATAGACGATATCGTTCCGCTGCTCTCCGTTGCCGACCTGATGCTGATGCCGAGCAGCGGAGAATCGTTCGGTCTTGCGGCTCTCGAGGCTATGGCTTGCGGAGTGCCCGTTATCGTTACGAATATGGGCGGTTTTCCTGAATTTATCGGAAACGGCAAGCACGGCTACCTGGTCGAACTCGGCAATGTCGGGCGAATGTCCGAAAAAGCCCTCGAACTTTTGGTCGATAACGATCGATGGAAATCGTTTTCCCGAAACTGCGTCGAACAGGCCCGGAAATACCATGTTTCGACGCTGGTCGAACAGTACGAGGCGTTTTACTCCCGGTTGGTTGAAGAAGGAAAGCGTGAAGGCAAAAGGTAAAGGTCAAAAGTCAAAAAGAGCAGTAAGGAGCAAGCTCGCTTCGCGCGCAGGACCAGGACTCAGGAGTGGGTTATGAGCAATAAGTGTCTTTTCTGCGGTCAAGATTTTCTGTAGACTGGTTTCTTCCCCTGCGACTCAATAATTCAACATCTCAACAAATCAACAATCTTCTTCTAATATCGTTTTGTCGGGAGTAGAACGTTCCGGTAATTTTCCAGGTCTTCAAGCACTTTGCCGGTACCTCTGGCAACTGCGGTGAGTGGATCTTCACTGATGTGAACGGCAAGTTTCGTCTCATCGTGAATTTTTTTGTCGAGGTCCTTGATGAGCGCGCCGCCTCCGGCGAGAAAGAGGCCGCGGTCGAGAACGTCAGCCGACAGTTCCGGCTTGGTTACCTCAAGGCACTTCTTGATGGAGTTGATGATCTGACTGATAGGAGTCGATATGGCTTCCCTGATGGTGGGGGAGTTGACTTCGCGTTCTTCCGGGAGTGCGGTCACGAGGTTTCGGCCCCTGACCATCATGGTGAGTTCTTTATCCAGCTTGTTGGCCGAAGCGATACGTATTTTAACTTCTTCGGCTGTCCGTTCTCCGATCGCAAGGTTGTAAGCTTTTCTGAAATGGCGCACGATCGAGTTCGTGATATCTGTGCCGGCGACACGAAGTGATTCACCCGAAGCGATGCCTCCCAGCGAAATAACCGCAATCTCGGTTGTACCGCCGCCAATATCGACAACCATGTTTCCCATGGGTTCTTTCACATCCAGACCTATACCGATTGCCGCGGCCATTGGTTCTGCGACAAGATAGACCTCTTTTGCCCCGATATGTTCGGCGGAGTCACGCACGGCTCTTTTTTCCACTTCAGTAATGCCCGAAGGGATTCCGATGACCATTCTTCTTATGCCGAATGAGAACTGGTTCCTGGTTTTTTTGATCAAACCCTTTATCAGTTCTTCAGTGGCTTCATAGTCTGCTATGACGCCGTTTGCAAGGGGCTTTATGGTGACGATTCCGGGGTGTGTTTTTTCATGCATCAGGAGTGCATCCTGTCCGATCGCGACAACTTTACCGGTACTGCGTTCCCTGGCGACAATGGAGGGTTCATTAAGTACAACACCTTTATCGCGAATAAATACAAGTGTGTTTGCTGTTCCGAGATCTACGGCAATGTCTCTGAATAGATAACCTAAAAAGCTCATGTCTGTCCTGAATGTAATGTGTCTATGGTGTCGTTGTGCCTTGGAAAAAGGCGGACGGGAAGGCGTTTTTCCGGCGCTTTCACTGAAAAAGTAAGGTAGGTAATGGAACAGTTTTTTCAAATGAAAATCGTCGTGGAACCATGAGTTTTTTCCCGGGCAAAACCGGTCATCGGAAACAGGCGCCGTGTTTCTTTAAATGGCCTGTTTGTTTACATTAGGTGAAAAGCCTTCTGATCGTGAAATAATAAAAAGAAAAGTGCCGTGTTAAGGTTGTTTACCTATGCCCGGGAAAAGTCGGAACTGCAGCGCCACCTCAGCCGCAGTGTTACCTTCGAGCCGGAAGTCGGGGAAGTGGTTCGGGATATTCTGAAAAACATAGAGGAGCGAGGGGATACAGCGCTTTTTGAGTATACCGAGAAGTTTCAGGGGTTCAAACCGGGAGAGTGTGTCGTATCGGCGGAAGAGATTCGCGATGCTTACAGCAGTACTGACAGGGATTTCATATCGATTCTCGAGGAAGCGTATGCGAACATAACAGCATTCCATGAGCTTGAGTCTGAAAAGAGTTTCTTTTATGAAGGGGAAAACCGCGTTATTCTCGGTCAGAGGGTGATGCCGATTGAGCGTGTTATGCTGTATGTCCCCGGTGGCAAAGCAGCGTATCCGTCTTCTCTTCTCATGAATGTTGTTCCGGCTCAGGTTGCCGGTGTTCCGGAAATTTACCTGACGACTCCGTGTGATCCCGGGGGAAAGGTCAGCAGCCATATTCTGGCGGCCGCTCATGTGGCCGGGGTGGATAACGTGTATAAGTTTGGTGGAGCACAGGCCGTAGGAGCTTTTGCATTTGGTACGGAAAGTGTTCCGAAGGTCGACAAGATTACAGGGCCGGGCAACAAGTATGTTGCGTTGGCGAAAAAGGAGGTGTTCGGGCACGTTTCGATAGACAGTATTGCAGGGCCCTCGGAGGTTGTTGTTGTTGCCGACGATTCGGCTGATCCGGAGTTTATCGTGCTGGATCTTTTCGCCCAGTCAGAACATGATCCCGATGCTTCTTCGGTTCTGATTACCGACTCTCCTGATCTGGCGGCTGCCGTCAGAACGCTTGCGGATGAAATGGCCCCGACCATGGAGCGGAATGATATTATAGAAAAGGCTTTCAGTGCCAACGGAGCAATCGTTCTGACAAAAGATATCCGGGAAGCATGCGATGTTTCGAACATGATCGCACCGGAGCATCTTGAACTGCATGTCCGGGACAGTTGGGAAATCCTCCCCGATCTGAAGCACGCGGGAGCGATTTTTATGGGCAGTTATTCCTGTGAATCGGTAGGCGACTATTTTGCGGGACCGAATCACACCCTGCCGACAAACGGAACCGCAAGATTTTTCTCACCGCTTTCCGTCCGTGATTTTATCAAACATACCTCTATTATCTCTTATTCAAAGGAGCAGCTCGCGCTGTCGGGTGAAAAGGTTGCGCGGTTTGCCGACCATGAAAACCTTCAGGCACATGCTGAAGCGGTCAGGGCCAGGTTGAGGAAACTTCGCTGAAAAAGTTGAAAACCATTCATGAAGGTCAGTGATTACGATTATGAGCTGCCGGAAAGCAGCATAGCGATCTATCCTCCCCATGACCGTGGAACAACAAGGCTCGAGGTGCTGAACCGCTCTACGGGATCCATTCTGCATACGGCATACTCGGAACTCGACCGTTTTGTCGAGCCGGGTGATCTTCTGGTTCTCAATAACAGCCGGGTGATGCAGGCAAGGTTGTTTGCGCAAAAAACAACCGGTGCAAAAGTTGAACTTGTTTTGCTCGAAAAGCATGATGATCGACAGGATCTGGTCATGTACAGGGGAAAATTGAAGGCGGGGGATGTTCTTCTTGCCCATGGTGATACGCTCGTTGTTCTTGCTGTCGAGGGGCAGGGTGTCGCCAGGATATCATGCCCGGACGGGAGAGCCGTTGAGGATTTTTTTGCCGAATATGGTGAGGTTCCGATCCCGCCTTACCTGAAAAGGGCGGCTGAAGAGGTGGATCGTGAGCGATACCAGACGGTTTTTGCTGAAATACCGGGTTCGGTTGCTGCGCCGACTGCGTCGTTGAACATGACCCATGAACTGCTCGGTTCCCTGAATGCCAAAGGTGCTGCAATGGCATATGTCACGCTTCATGTCGGGCTCGGCACGTTTTTGCCTATACGAGGGGACGACCTGGATTCGCATGTCATGCACCGGGAGTATTATACCATCCCTGCCGAAACCATAAGGAAAATCCGTGAGACAAAAGAAAAAAAGAAGCGGGTTATTGCCGTTGGAACCACTGTCACCAGGTCGCTTGAACATGCGGCATTGTCTATCCTGCGACAAAAAGCGCCGGGAGAAATTGTTGGTGAGGCCGATATATTTATCTATCCTGGCTACTCGTTTCGGGTTATCGACAGTCTCATTACCAACTATCATGCCCCCCGCTCTACGGTTCTGATGCTCACTGCGGCGTTTGCCGGTTGGGACAAACTGAAACACGCCTACGAAGAGGCGCTCGAGAGGGGATACAACTTTTTAAGTTATGGGGATAGTATGCTGATAGTGTAGCGAAGAGTGACAAGAAACAAGTGACAACAAAAGCCATCCAGCTATTCGGCATTCTCCCCACATCCGCATTGCTTTTTTTTGAGAAGTATGCTAACTTAACAGCTTTGCCCGCTACATAGCGGAATACTACCCTTCCTTATTGTAGAGAAAGATTTTTCACAAGCATTAAAAACCAGAAGGAGATTGACGTAATGGGTCTTATACAAGAATATCGTGCGCATACTGACGAAAGGGCGGGAAGCGGCATTCCTCCGCTTCCTTTGACTGCCGACCAGGCACGTGAACTGATTGAGCTGCTGCAGCAGAATCCTGTTGCAGAGCAGGAGTACCTGCTGACACTTTTTTGTGAACATATCAGCCCGGGTGTCGATGATGCTGCATTTGAAAAAGCGGCATTTCTTGACCGTGTCGTTAAGGGAGAAGCAGCGTGTTCCGTGATATCCGCAGTTGACGCTGTAAACATTCTCGGTACGATGCTGGGTGGTTACAATGTCAAGCCTCTGGTTGATGCATTGTCGAGTGACAACGCTGACGTTGCATCTGCTGCAGCCGACATGTTGAAAAAAACTCTTCTTGTCTATGAATCATTCGATTCTGTCGCAGAGCTGGCCGGCTCAAACAGTTACGCCAAAGAGGTTATGGAATCCTGGGCACATGCCGAGTGGTTTACCTCGAAACCTGTTATTCCGGAAAAAATGACGCTGACGGTTTTCAAGGTTCCCGGTGAAACCAATACCGACGATCTCTCTCCTGCAAGTGAGGCTTTTACCAGAAGTGATATCCCGCTGCATGCTCTCAGTATGCTGGGTTCAAAAATGGATGATCCGATCGGGACTATTGCGGAATTGAAGAAAAAAGGCAACCCGCTTGCATTTGTCGGTGATGTTGTGGGTACCGGCTCCAGCCGCAAGTCAGGGATCAATTCAGTCCAGTGGCATATCGGCGAAAATATTCCGGCCGTACCGAACAAGCGTACCGGTGGTGTTGTTATCGGTGGTATTATCGCCCCGATTTTTTTCAACACGGCTGAGGATTCCGGCGCTCTGCCGATTCAGGTCGATGTTAATGCAATGGAAACAGGTGATGTTATTGACCTGTATCCATATGAAGGAAAAATTGAAAAAGACGGTGGTGTTATTGCCGAGTTCAAACTTGAGCCGAACACTCTCGGTGATGAGGTGAGAGCCGGCGGGAGGATTCCGCTGATCATAGGACGCACCCTTACCCGCCAGGCTCGTGAAGCGCTTGGAATGGGTGAAACAGATCTCTTTGAAAGCCCCGACCAGCCTGAAGATTCAGGTAAAGGGTATACCCTCGCCCAGAAAATTATCGGTAAAGCCTGCGGACTGCCGGGTGTAAGGCCCGGAATGTATGTCGAGCCTGAAACCCTTACCGTTGGTTCTCAGGATACGACCGGGGCAATGACCCGGGATGAAATCAAGGAACTTGCCGCTCTCAGCTTTGGCGCCGATCTGGTTATGCAGAGCTTTTGCCATACGGCGGCTTATCCCAAGCCTTCCGATGTGACACTTCACAAGACGCTGCCTTATTTCATCATGAGCAGAGGTGGTGTTGCTCTTCGCCCCGGCGACGGCGTTATTCATACCTGGTTGAACCGCATGGTTCTTCCCGATACCCTTGGTACAGGTGCCGACTCGCATACCCGTTTTCCTATTGGGATATCATTCCCCGGTGGTTCGGGTCTGGTAGCGTTTGCCGGTGTTACCGGTTCCATGCCGTTGAATGTTCCCGAATCGGTTCTTGTTCGACTCAAGGGAGAACTTCAGGAAGGGATCACCCTTCGGGATCTTGTTAATGCAATCCCTTATGTTGCGATCAAACAGGGACTGCTGACCGTTGAGAAAAAAGGGAAAAAGAATATTTTTGCCGGTCGGATTCTCGAAATCGAAGGTTTGCCGGAGTTGAACGTCGAACAGGCATTCGAACTGAGTGACGCTTCGGCAGAGCGTAGCGCAGCAGCGTGTACGGTTCGCCTTGACAAGGAACCGGTTGTCGAGTATCTCAGCTCGAACGTGAAGCTGCTCGAACAGATGATCGAAAACGGTTATGGTGATCCGGAGACCCTTCGCCGCAGGATCGCCAAGATGCAGGAATGGCTGGCTAATCCTTCTCTTATGGAACCTGACGCCGATGCGGAATATGCAGCGGTCATCGAGATCGATCTGAACGAGATCAAGGAGCCTATTGTTGCCTGTCCGAATGATCCGGATGATGTCATTACGCTTTCCGAAGCATTGGCTGACAGCAACCGTCCCCAGAAGATCGACGAGGTGTTCGTCGGCAGCTGTATGACCAATATCGGTCACTTCCGTGCCCTTGGTGAAATGCTGAAAGGAAAAGGGCAGGTTGCAACCAAGCTCTGGGTAGTACCGCCGACAAAGATGGATATGAAGAAGCTTGTCGAGGAAGGCTACTATTCCCTTTACGGCGCAGCAGGAGCACGTGCAGAGATGCCCGGTTGTTCACTCTGTATGGGTAATCAGGCTCGTGTTGCCGACAATGCGGTTGTATTTTCTACCAGTACGAGGAACTTCAATAACCGGCTTGGTAATGGAGCCCAGGTTTATCTTGGTTCAGCGGAGCTTGCTGCAGTCTGCGCGCTTCTCGGAAGACTTCCGAGCACAGAAGAGTATTTCGAGGCAGTCAGAAGCAATCTTTCCGGCAACGAGGATCAGGTATACAAATACCTGAATTTTCACGAGGTCAACAACGAACAGCTCGAAATTCTGGTTGACTAAGGGGCTTTTACGGAGTAACCTGCAAGAAATTATGCAGGTTACCCGTACAGGTCGGCTTTTGAAAAATCACTGTTTTTCTTTAATATAGTGTGGCAGAACAAGCTGCAAGATGTTGGAAACGTAACCATTCAAACCAGAGTTTTATTATGAAAAAACTGTTCATTTTTCTTTTCCTTGTGAGCTCCGTATCAGTTTTCGGCTGTGCTCCAAAAGCAGAGCAGGCAAGTGAAGAAGCAGCTCAGGAAGAAGCGGTAGAAGCTGTTGAAGAAGCAGCGGAAGAAGCCGGTGAAGCTGCAGAGGAAGCAGCTGAAGAAACCGAAGGTGCTGTTGAAGAAGCAGCAGAAGCAGCCGCTGAAGCAACGGGTGATGCTGCAGAGGCTGCTGCTGATGCAGTGGGCGATGCAGCAGAAGACGCTGCCGACGCAGTGGGTGATGCAGCAGAAGACGCTACTGATGCAGTAAAAGACGCTGCGGGCCAGTAAGGATCAGTCAAAGCAGTAAACAAAAAAAGGAGATAAGCGAAACTTGTCTCCTTTTTTCATGTCCATTTTTAATTGCTTTCGCTACAGTATGAGCAGATGGATGTGGGATATAAGGCTTTGGCGCTTTGGCGTTGCTGAGGAGGCAGGACTCGAACCTGCAGTTGCCTGATCCAGAGTCAGGTGCCTTACCAATTTGGCCACTCCTCAAAACAGAGGTCTCAATATAGGGGAATAATTTTTTAATTACAACCGGGAAGAGTTGTTTAGTCGTTGAACTGTTGATAAACCGACCAGGCACAGAGCTCGTAAGGATATTGAAGCCGGGAGAATTGAGAGGTAAATAGCCGGATAACAGGAGATGACCTGCCGTTTTCGAAAAGGAGCGGCATGGTACACCCGAGAGGAATCGAACCCCTAACCTTCTGATCCGTAGTCAGACGCTCTATCCAATTGAGCTACGGGTGCAGGAAAATATGCTGCGGAGTGGTAGCGTGTACGGGATTCGAACCCGTGATCTCCGCCTTGAGAGGGCGGTGTCCTGGGCCACTAGACGAACACGCCATTTTTCTTAGGACAGAGCCTTGTGGGCCCTGTAGGACTTGAACCTACGACCTAGCGATTATGAGTCGCTTGCTCTAACCAACTGAGCTAAGGGCCCGGCAAAAGCCCGGCTTTCAGAGTCAGTTAATATAAATTTTTCACGTAAATATGCAAGTCTTGGCGCGTTTTTCATTGTTTTCTAAGTAATTATGCAAACTCCTGATAGGATTCTCTTTTAATTGCCGCGCCGAGGCTGTTCAGTTTTTGCTCGATTCGTTCGTACCCCCGGTCAAGGTGGTAGATTCTGAGTACTTCCGTAACATCTTCCGCAACCAGTCCGGCCAGTACAAGAGATGCTGAGGCTCTGAGGTCGGTGGACATGACTTTTGTCCCCGTCAGCTTTCCGGGGCCATGTACTGTCGCTTCGTTGTGACGTATTTCGATATGTGCACCGAGGCGATTGAGTTCGGGAATATGATTGAAGCGCTCATGGTAGATCTTGTCGATGACATGGCTCGCCCCTTCCGCCTGGGTCATGAGAGCGATCCACTGTGCCTGCATATCGGTAGGGAAGAGCGGGTAGGGGTTGGCGATGACATCGGTTCGGATAAGCGTATCAGGGCTTTGCAGGGTAATGGCGTCAGTATCGGAGATGATGGTGCATCCGGCCTCTTCGAACTTTCCAAGAACAGCGCTCAGTTGTGAAGGATCGACATCGGTTACCGTAATCGAACTTCCGGTAATGGCACCGGCAGCCAAGAGGGTGGCCGCCTCTATCCGGTCGAATATGTTTGTGAATGCCGTTGCATTGAGCGTTGCAACACCTTCGATTTCCAGAGAAGTAGTGCCGGTTCCGTGGATATCGGCCCCCATAGCATTGAGGAAATGGCAAAGAGTTACTATTTCCGGTTCAACGGCAGCATTCTGGATGGTTGTTCTCCCTTTTGCAAGAACGGCAGCCATCAGCGCATTTCCTGTTGCTCCAACCGAGGTGATGGGGAAGTCTATGGCGGCTCCTTTGAGACGGGCTCCCGTTGTTCGTGCTTCGATAAACCCCTTGTCGATTGAGATGGATGCGCCAAGCTTTTCCATTGCCATGAGGTGCAGGTCGATGGGTCTTGGGCCGAAGGCACAGCCTCCGGGAAGCGATACACTGGCATGACCGAATCGTGCAAGAAGAGGGCCGAGAACATAAATGGATGCCCGCATCTGCTTGACGAGTTCATAGGGTGCCTGAACGCTGCGAATGCCTGCGGTGGAGATGTTCAGGGTGTTTTCGCGGTACGATGTTTCGGCTCCGAGATAATCCAGCAGTTTACTGAATGTTCGGATATCTTTAAGGTCGGGAATACGGGATAGGTTCATCTCTCCACTGCTGCAGAGCAGCGAGGCAGCCATGAGCGGCAGCGCCGAATTTTTCGATCCGGATGCTTTTACGGTGCCGCTGAGCCGGCACTTTCCCTGAATGACAAGTTTCTCCATTCTGTTTTTCAACTGACAGCAAAAAGCATTATTTAATCATTTCAGGGGGAGAAAAAAAATTTAATCTGACACGCTTAAATTCATCGAAACAAGATAGCCGGGTAAACATCGGGCAATCCCTGTTTTTGGTTCGGCTCTGTATATCAAAAAGCAGATATGGTTCAGGCGAACTGGATATTTTACAACAGCTTGTTGTTCGCAGAAGGGCTTAGCTCCTTGAGGCGTTGGAGCAATAAATTTTCGATAGCCTCTTGCTGTTCCGCAAATTGCTTTGTTTGTGGAAGCTTGGAAAACATTTGCCGGATATATCCACGGGAGAGTATTGCCTGGATTGTCTGTGGAAAATAGACATCAAAAACCCAACTGATACGAAACAGGCGCATATCAGCCATTGTTCTAGTTGCCGCATATGGGATTTTTTGAAATTCACGTAGCCGCTCCAGGTTTTCAGGAGAAACCATGTTGTCAATCGGTTTATTCATATCCTGATTAATGGTCACCTTCCATATATCTAATTTATCAGCATCTCTGAGCATATGAACCAGGATGCGTTCAGTATTGTCAAGGTTTTCCGGGACCATTTCATGGTTATGGAGCATGATTGCCTTTCGGATAAGCTTTTGCTGATTTTCAGGATGTAGAGCCAAAAGCTTGAAATTATCAATGATAACTACGCCTAGGGCGGCATGATTTATAGACGTACGATCATCATATGTTCCGAACGAAGCATACTGTTGGAACCTTCCGATGTCGTGTAGCAAGGCCGCACATTTGGCAATATCTGGGGTAATACGGTCCTGATTGCTGTGCTCAGCAAGAAAACGAATTTCGCGAACTACGCGGAGTGTATGAGCTATTTTAAGTTTTATAGGGTTTGAAAATGTGTTGTTTTTACTTTTAAAGTGCTTCAGGTAAATTTTGAATGCTTTGTACAGCAATGGATAAAATTCTACAGCTTCTTGTTTCTGCATTGTGGTGCTTTTTTGTGGTAACTCGGTGCTTGTGCTCTGTCCTCTGCTGTATGTAAAAGAATAAGATTTGTTGGTCGAAGTTTTTTATTGTAAACAAAATGATGATGTGTCGTTTGACTTTTTTTCTCATATTTTCCTGAACTGATGCAATAACCCTGTTTTGCGGATATGTGCGTATGAACGAACGTGAATGGTTTACGGGTAAGGTGTTTCTCTTATTGAGAAAAACAGCTGCTGTTTTTTTTATGGCAATTGCAATTGGTCTGGTGACCGGTGCGGATGCTTTCGGCAACCCGGAAATCGACAGGATTATGAAGGAACGAAAAAAACTTGAGCAGGATCTCACGGGTCTGAAAAAGCAACTGAAAGAGTATCAGTCCAAGCTGAAGCAGACGACAAAGAAAGAAGAGCAGTCCATAAAAGCGCTGAAAAATTATAACAGACAGCTCAAGCTGCTTGAGGAAATGATTGCGAAAAATAACGCAAAGCTGCGGAGTCAGGACACGGAAATCAGGCTTCTCAAGGATCAGTTCGCGGAAAACCAGAGCAGATATGAGAGGATTGTGGAAGATTTCAGGCGTATCGCGGTAGCTGTTTACAAGAGCGGCTCGAAACAGGATATCGAGTTGCTGTTTGCCGCAACATCTCTGAACCAGGCTATTGTCAGGTCTCGCTATATCGGTTTGTTTTCGGAAGCTGTCGTCATGACTGTAGATAATCTGCAGCAAACCGCAAGAAGACTCGAAGAAAGCCGCACAGCCCTGGAGGAAAGTTACCGTAAACGGTCGGGGGTTGTAAAGGAGCAGCAGGGGCAGGCGCAGAGCTTTTCGAAAAAGAAAAAAGAAAAACAGATTGTCCTCAATACGCTGAAAAAAAACAAGAAAAAGTTCACCGGTGAAATACAGGCCAACCAAAAAAAACTGCAGAAACTGCAAGCTAAAATCGAAGAACTGATCAGGGCCGAGCAGGTTGCGATAGAAAAAGAAAGAGAGCGGCAGAGGCTTGAAGCTGAACGCCGGAAGAAAGCAGGGGAGGTACCCCTTCCCGATACTTCTGAAGCGGATCTGGCAAAAATATCCGAAGATTTCGATAAAGCCGTCGGTTTACTGCCATGGCCTGTTGAGAATGGTGTGGTCGTCAGGAAGTTCGGAAAAGTACATGATCCTGACCTGAATATTGTAACGACAAATAACGGGATAGATATTTCTGTCTCTTCCGGTTCTCCGGTTCGTGCTGTTTCGGGTGGAAAGATCGCACAGATTGCCTATCTGCCTACCTACGGTAATATTGTCATTATCCGGCACGCCAAATCATACCTGACGGTGTATGCGAATCTTGCAAAAATCAATGTGGCTAAAAATGACGCTGTTACAAGCCGCGAGGTTATCGGCTTTTCCGGCCCCATGCCTGAAGGCGGTTCGCTGATCCATTTCGAGGTATGGAAAGGAAAGGTGAAGCAGGATCCCCGGAAATGGCTGAAAAAAAGATGACCATGAATACACAATGCCTTCATCTCAACTATACTCTGGTTGAGGATATTCTGCTTGCTTTCATCCGTAACGAAATAAGCAAATTCGGGTTTCAATCTGCCGTGCTCGGGCTTTCGGGAGGGATTGATTCTGCTCTTGTCTGTGAGCTTGCTGCAAGGGCGTTAGGCCCTGAAAACGTTCTCGCGGTACTGATGCCTTACAGAAGCAGCAGTCCCGAGAGTGTCCGACATGCACGGATGATGGTTGAGAAGACAGGGGTACGGTCTGAAGACGTTGATATTTCCGGTGTCGTCGATGCATTTTTCAAAGGGATCCCCGATGTGGATAGGCTTCGCATGGGAAATGTTATGGCCAGAACGAGGATGCTCTATCTCTATGATATCTCGGCGAGGGACAACAGGCTGGTAATAGGGACAAGCAATAAAACGGAGCTGTTGCTCGGTTACGGCACCTTGTTCGGCGACATGGCGTCTGCCGTCAATCCGATCGGGGATCTTTATAAAACCCAGATCTGGGG
>RRYU01009800.1_pt1 | contig 25483 bp, 22 predicted proteins | sample 2162651 | NCBI WGS metagenome assembly RRYU01 (sample SAMN10267283, study PRJNA491782) | microbial mat metagenome | isolation source: biomat in the production well | place: Japan: Minami-Kanto gas field, natural gas well KTG3 | collected 2017-06 | reverse complement strand
GGGGGGGGATGTGGTATGTGGTGTATAAACTATTATACCTGACTCCGTCGTTCTAGCTCTGTAGCTACTGGCAGGGTAAATGAGAAGATGCTTCCTCGTCCCAGGGTACTCTCGACCCAGATGCGCCCGCCATGTAATTCAACCAGACCGCGCGTAATACTTAGCCCCAGGCCAGTACCACCAATCCGGCGTGTGTTAGTATTGTCTACCCGATAAAACCGTTCCCAGATACGTGACAGATCTTCTGGCGCAATACCGATCCCCTGATCTCGCACACTGACTATCAACCAGCGACCAGGGGCATGATCGTCTGGAAGGGCAATGCCCTCTGGAAGTATGCCTGGTTCTTGCACAACCAGTTCGATTTCCCCTCCCTGCGGACTATATTTTATCGCATTTGTGAGCAAATTGAAGAGAATCTGTTTGACTTTATCGCGGTCGACATATACTGGTGGCATACGATCGGTCATACGGATCAGTAAGCGATGACGATCAAGCTGGGCATTTAACTGGTTTGTCAGCTCGGCGATTACCTGACGCAGGGCAACGACCCAGCGATTCAGTTTCACTTTTCCGGCATCTAGTCGAGATACCCCCAGCAGATCTTCAACCAGTTGTGACAGGTGGGTAGCCTGATCATAGACGGTTTTGATAAACTGCTTCTGTTCAGATGGCGCAAAATCACGTGCGATCAACAGTTCGGTGTATCCCAGAATCGAAGTCAACGGCGTACGTAGTTCATGCGACACAATCGATACAAACTCATTCTTGAGCCGATCTACTTCGCGCTCGCGGGTGACATCACTCACTGCCCACAATCGTCCGGTATGCTGGCCCAGACTGTCGCACGTTGGCACAGAGAGAACCTGAAGTTCCTGCGTCGGATTGCTCAGACGCACCGTGGTTATTTGCACTTCGTTGGGAGTACGTTGACCATTTGCACAAAACTCAGTCAGACGTAGTGGGTCGGTCATGCGCGGCAACAGATCTTCCACAAGATCAAGGGGTACATAGAATGGTCGTTCCAGGTCGAGGGAAGCCTGTGGCAAGCCCCAGGTTGTTGTCCAGGCCGGATTCGTGCGTAAGACACGCCCGTTGATATCTAGCAATGCCAATCCTGTCGGCAAGCTGGCAAAGACCTGCCCAAGCTGGGTACTGGTCTCCAGCACTTCCTGGTACCGCAGGGCACGGCGGAGCGGCTGAGCCACTCGATCACAGAGCGTGCTGACAAATGCCAGTTCCTGGTCGCCAAAGGCTGCTGAACGGGGACTATCCAGTACAAGAACTGCCAGGACATGCCCATCAGTCTTGATCGGAGCAGCCAGTTCTGCGCGCAGATTCTGCGCAGTCGTCAGACGCAAGTCAGGATCCAGGGTGACATCCCGTACCAGCAGTGCTCGCCCACTCTGGGCCACCCGCCCTGCCAGCCCGTGGTTCCAGGTGCGTCGCTGATGCATCTCGGTTGGTATGCCTGGCATACAGTTCTGAGCATAGCCTTCACACACCTGGGGCAGCAACTCGCAACGTTCGTGGTCAACCAGACTGATCGCCCCCGCCTCTGCGCCGGTCGCATCGAGCGCCCAGCGTAAAACTATGGTTAACAACTGGTGCAGATCAAGGTGACCTTCTAGTTCGCGTTCCAGTGCTGGCAACAGATGCTGAGGGTGTGCAGGGGCAGATCGCAACGCTGGCAACCCTCCGTCAGTTTCGTGTTGCTGACCTTCATAGGCAATGATTGCCGCCAGTTGGGGCAAGAGTGCGGTAATAAACTCTTGTGATGCCAGATTGAGTGCATCCAGATCATCCGCCCGCAACTCCAGAACCCCCCACAGTCGCCCCTGCCATATAATCGGTGCACCAAGATAGGCAATTTGAACGGCTGGCAGGCTACTTTCAGTAGTACCAGACGACCGTAAAACCAGCGGACGGCGTACAACTTCGCCCTGGAGGGCCGTCTGGCGCGTGAGTGTTTCGTTCCAGGGATACGACCAGGTATCTGGCGAACAGAACTGGCGGCGCAGCGTCCCCGGTTGGGCCGATTGAAACCAGCAGGTCAGGCGTGCATCTCGAAAGCGAATGATCTGATGGAGCAAACTGAAGAGCGCCTGCATACGCAACGCCAGCGTACTGTTATCATGCAGCGTGCGTGTCGCCTCGGCTAGAATAACCAGTGAATCGGTTGTGATAGGGGGTGATTGTTGCACTCTGAACGTCGCTATCTTTCAGATATAACTCGCACAGTAGCAGCAGAAAGAGAGAAGCTCCGTGCCTCCGCGTCTCCGTGGTGACTGGTGTCCCCCACACGTGAACAGGATCCGTGAGCATATTTGCACGATCTAACACCTGAACCCTATTGCTGTTGCCATTGTAGCCTATTGTAGGGGGCTGTCAACCTCTCTCAAGATACCGCTGGTTCACCTATCTTGATGCGGTAGAGCGGGTAGCTTCCCGCCTTCCAGGGGTAGCGGCGGGGCGCAGCTCCGCCGCGATTAGAGTGTTGTCGGTTTGGTATGGCGGCTTTGCCGCCACACCAAACCGACAACACTTTACTTTTTTTGCGGGGCCGCAGGCCCTCGCATGCCCCTGCGGGAAAGGGGCTGGGGTGAGGGGCCATGAGGCGTCCTGATGGGGATTCATCAAGAAAATTACCCGTGTGGGATGGACCCCCCCTGCACACGATTTTGAATAATGAGTATAATAGGGGCATGACACGTGTAAGAAAGATCATAGGGTAAGCCCGTTGCGGGCAATCGGCTGCACAACCAGGGGAACTGGTTGTTTCTGTGCGAACAGATACGCAGGTACGATCATGTGATGGCACACACATGCTGAAGCAGGCTAAAGAGGAGGTTTTCTATGTTCAAGAATGTTGATCACATCGGATTCGCAGTACGGGATATCAACCAGGCAGTTGAATTTTACGGCAAGGCCTTTGGCATCACCGAGTGGGAACACATTCCTATGCCCGAGCGGCATATGGCGGTTGCGGCCAGCCGTATGGGCGAGATGCTGCTAGAGCTAATCGCCCCCACGTCTGAAGAAGCCTCTTTTGCCAAATACCTGAACGACAAGGGGCCAGGCATGCATCATATTGCCTATCGTGTAGATGATATTAATGCAGCCCTCGACGAACTGCGTGAGCGCGGCGTTCAGCTTATCGACGAAACAGCCCGCCCCGGTATTCATAACACCATGGTCGCATTTGTGCATCCCAAAAACGGGGGGCAGGGCGTCTTAATCGAACTGGTGCAGCATATGGGCGAGCATTAGTACACATTCAAGGCAGGTGGGCGGAAGAAGATATCTTTTCCCAAAAAATGTTGCCTTTGGCAACATTTTTTGGGAAAAATGACAATTCCACAATGTGCCATCGCAGGCGACACATTAATTCAAATCATCACCACTGAGGCTATCACGCAGAATATCAATATTCTCCAGGGCCAACCCAGTACCGATCGCCACACAGTTAGCTGGCTGGTCAGCGACATAGCAGGGCACCCCAGTCACCTCGGTCAACAGTTCATTCACACGGCGGAGCATTGAACCACCGCCAGTCATCAACATACCCTTATCGATAATATCGCTCGACAACTCAGGCGGCGTTTCCACCAGCACCGCCCGTACAGCGTTGACAATCGCCTCTAGCGGTTCTTGAATAGCCTCGGTGATCTCATTTGCATCGACCTCAATCGTTCGTGGCAAACCGGCAACCTGGTCGCGCCCGCGTACCTGCATCGTCATCGGGCGATCCGAGGGCATCGCAGAGCCAATTTCAATCTTGACACTCTCGGCAGTTCGTTCGCCGATCACCACATTGTACTTGCGCTTGATATACGCAGCAATCGCCTCATCAAACTTATTGCCACCGACGCGCACCGAGGTGCTAACCACAATATCGTTGAGCGATATCACCGCAACTTCGGTCGTACCACCACCGATATCCACAATTAGATTACCCGAAGGTTGCGCCACCGGGATATTTGCCCCGATAGCAGCAGCCAGAGGCTCACGAATAAGCCAGGCATGGCGCGCACCGGCAGCCAGGGCAGCATCACGTACCGCACGCATCTCGACACTGGTTACACCAGCCGGGATACAGATCATCACCTCGGGCTTGCTTACGCGAATACGCCCGCTGGCCCGTGAAATAAAGTATTTCAGCATTGCCTCGGTGACGACATAGTCGGCGATCACCCCATTGCGTAAGGGTCGCACAATCTCAATACTCTCAGGCTCACGTCCCAACATTGCCAGTGCCTCGGCCCCAACGGCCTTGACCCGATTTGTGCGCGTTGAAAGCGCCACAACCGACGGTTCCGAGAGTACGATACCTTTTCCTTTGACATACACCAGGACATTTGCCGTCCCCAGATCGATGCCAATTTGCCGCGCCATAGTTTCACCAGTTCAGAAAAGTTAAGGACTGAAAACCGACCATGCCGACACAGCGGAGATGCTCCTGCGTCTATGCACTGATCGATCCTCAGCCCTCAGGTCTTTAGCGTCGTCGTGCTTTCCGTAGTTGCGTTACCCGCAGACGAACCATCGCCCGCCGCAGTTCCGCTTCCGCCAGGGCCATATCCTGATCACTCTGCCGCTGCCGCAGACGCTCTTCGGCAAGCTGGCGAGCGCGTTCGGCGCGAGCTTCATCAATGTCTTCGGCCCGCTCAACCGTATCGGCCAGAATAGTTACCCGGTTGGGCAGCACTTCCATAAAGCCACCAAACAATGCAAAGGGTGTCGTCTCTCCACCCTTGATGATATCCAGTTCGCCCATATCCAGGATGGTTAGCAGCGGCGCATGGCGGGGTAGAATACCAACACGTCCATCCCGAGTCGGAACATTCACCTGGTCTACCTCGTCCGATAGCACCACCTGTTCAGCCGTGACAATTTCAAGATGAAATGGCATACAGTGCCTCGTTATCAGTCGTCAGTCGTCTGACAGCTACTTCTGCTGCGACTCGTACTCGTTAATCACTTCATCGAGCGACCCCTGCAAGAAGAAGTACTGCTCGGGAATATGATCAGCCTCGCCATTCAACAACCGCGCAAAACTCTTCACCGTCTCGGCGATCGGTACATATTTGCCGGGCCGTCCGGTAAACTGGGTTGCGACCGTAAAGGGTTGGCTGAAGAACCGCTCAATCTTACGGGCACGCTGCACCGTCAGCTTATCTTCATCACCCAACTCTTCCATACCCAGGATGGCGATAATATCTTGCAGATCCTTATAGCGCTGGAGCACACGTTTGACTTCTTGCGCTATATTATAGTGTTCCTCGCCCACAATATTCGGGTCAAGAATACGACTATTCGATGTCAGTGGATCCACCGCCGGATAGATACCCTTGTCCGAGATACTGCGTTCCAGGGTAATGGTTGCATCAAGATGCGCAAATGTTGTTGCCGGGGCCGGGTCGGTATAGTCGTCGGCTGGCACATACACGGCCTGCATGGACGTAATCGACCCTTTGCGGGTAGACGTAATGCGCTCTTGCAGTTCACCCATCTCGGTACCCAGGGTTGGCTGATAACCCACCTGTGACGGCATACGTCCGAGCAATGAAGAGACCTCGGAACCGGCCTGCACAAAGCGGTAGATATTATCCACAAAGAGCAACACATCGCGCCCTTCGTCGCGGAAAAACTCGGCCATCGTCAGCGCGGTTAGCGCCACACGCAAACGCGCACCTGGTGGCTCATTCATCTGCCCAAAGACCATCACAGTCTTATCGAACACCGTGGTTTGTTCATCGATGCGCGCTTCCTGCATCTCGTGAATCAAGTCATTGCCCTCGCGGGAACGCTCACCCACACCGGCAAACACCGAGAAACCCGACTGTTCTTTGGCGATGTTGGCAATTAACTCCTGGATGACCACTGTTTTGCCCACGCCTGCGCCGCCGAAGATCGCCGTTTTGCCCCCCCGTGTAAAGGGCGCAATCAGATCGATCACCTTGATACCAGTCTCAAAAATCTGCGTCTGCGTATTCTGCTCATCGAACGCTGGCGGCTCGTGGTGGATCGGACGATACTCTACCGCATCCACGTCGCCAATGTTATCGATCGTATCCCCCAGAACATTAAACACCCGTCCCAGAGTTGGCTGTCCCACCGGCACAGCAATCGGTTTACCGGTATCAAACACTTCCAGACCACGGCGCAACCCTTCGGTGGTACTCATTGCCACGGCCTTGACTTCTTCTTCGTTGAGATGCTGCTGCACCTCACAAATAAGCCGCTTGCCATCACCGAGGGGTACCTCTATTGCATTATATATGCCGGGGATATCGCCATGCGGAAACTTTGCATTTACCACCACCCCGATAATCTCAGTTATATGACCTTTTGCACCAGCCATGCTTTCCTCCAACTTGTTTGCCCAGACGATTTAGTGATGCGCAGATGCGTGACCAGCAATACCTGCCACGATCACGACAAATTCCCCTCCAACGCCATCGCGCCCGTCGCAATCTCACTGACCTCATTCGTAATACCAGCCTGGCGGGCCTTGTTGAAGGTCAGAGTCAGGTCACGCACCAGGTCTTTGGCATTATCCGTTGCATTACGCATCGCCACCATCCGTGCGCTATGTTCACTGGCGATGCTTTCGAGTACGGCCTGGTAGAGTTGCACCTCGACATACCGGGGCAGCAATTCATACAGCACCTCTTCCTGATCCGGCTCGTAGGTATAGTCAACCTTTGATGCCCCCGTATCAAGGGGTGGCTCAATTGGCATCAGCAATTTGACTGCGGTGCGCTGCACCAGTGTATTGACAAACTCGCTATAAATCACATACACTTCATCGTACGTTGCTTCACGGAAGCCCGATATAGCTGTTGTCGCAATCCCTAACACATCTTCGAGTCGCGGTGCATCGCCCATACCAATCTGCTCGGCCACCAGTGACTGATTGGTACGCGTGATAAAATCGCGCGCCTTCTTACCAATAGTTGCAACCTCAACCTCGCGCCCCTGCTGACGCTGTTCCAGCAAAAAACGACCGCTGCGCCTGAGTACATTTGACACCAGACTGCCACACAACCCACGGTCGGGCGTTACCACAATCACACCCACACGCCGAACGGGGGTACGTGCCTCTAGCAGCGTTCCTTTGCGCGGACTATCACCAACCATACGCGCACTTAACTCGCCCATTACATCACGCAAGCGATCGGCATAGGGACGCGTTGCCAACACATTGCGTTGAGCACGGCGCATCTTCGATGCCGAAACCATCTCCATGGCACGCGTGATCTGGGCGACATTTTTAGCCGAACGTATTCGGCGGCGAATTTCACGTGTACTGGCCATAATTTCACTATCTCCGTTTTGTGCGTCTGCAAAACCGTTACGACGATGGTTCTGTTTGTACCAGACGCTCCAGAACCTGACGATAGCCGGCAAACGTAGACTGGTCAAACAAAACAAAGCGCACCAGTTCAATGTCGGCATGCCCGGTCAGGTACTCAATCACCGTTGTCAGGGCAACCTGCGCCGCCTGTGCTACCGGGTATGCATACACCCCGGTACTGATCGATGGAAACGCCACTGAACGTGCGCCATGCTGTGATGCCAGTTCGAGACTCGATCGATACGCGCCAGCCAGCAACGCCGCCGCCTGTTCAGGATTGCCCTGATAGATCGGCCCGACAGCATGGATCACAAAGCGTGCAGGCAGATCTCCGGCCCCGGTGATACGTGCTTCACCAGTTGGACACCCACCAATCTGCCGACACTCTGCCATGATCCGTGGGCCACCAGCGCGATGGATTGCCCCATCGACCCCACCGCCGCCGCGTAAACCGCTGTTGGCCGCATTCACAATCGCGTCCGTTGTTTGTTCAGTGATATCACCCTGAACCAACTCCAGACGAGCATGTTGGAGCGTCACTTGCATCATAGCCTTCCACCGATGAGTATGAACTGGTTGCTACTCGCTATACGAACTAGACTGCTTAAACTCCTGAATAGCGTTATCCAATCCGTCTTTGACATCTGGTGGGAAGCTCTTATCCAGACGCGTCTCATAGACCCGTGCCAGCAAGTCAGGATGCGCACTATGCAAGAACATCAGAAAATCATCACGCCACTGCGTCACCTTATTGACCGGCACATCCAGCAGTGCGCCACTGGTTGCAGCATACAGCAGTGACACCTGATCCTCCAGGGGCAAGGGGCGATACTGCAACTGCTTGAGAACTTCTTGCAGGCGCTGGCCACGGTCGATCTGCGCCTTGGTAGCCGGATCAAGGTCACTGGCAAACTGGGCAAAAGCCGCCATATCGCGATACTGAGCCAGTTCCAATTTCAGCCGACCAGCCACATTGCGCATTGCGCGGGTCTGTGCTGCGCCACCCACACGGCTCACACTGACACCCACATTCAATGCGGGGCGCTGACCAGCGTTAAACAGATCCGACTCCAGATAAATCTGACCATCGGTAATTGAAATTACATTCGTAGGAATATAGGCCGACACATCATTCGCCTGTGTTTCGATAATGGGCAGAGCGGTCAGCGATCCACCGCCAAAGTCATCACTCAGGCGTGCAGCCCGTTCGAGCAAACGCGAATGCAAATAGAACACATCGCCGGGATAGGCCTCACGTCCGGGCGGGCGACGCAGCAGTAGCGACACCTGGCGATAGGCCACGGCATGCTTGGAGAGGTCATCATACACGATCAGAGCATCGCGCACTGTCTCGCCATTGATCACCACCCCGTTCTCCATAATCTCCTCGCCCATAGAACAGCCAGCGTAGGGCGCGATATACTGGAGCGCAGCCGACTCCGAAGCCGAGGCCGACACCACAATCGTATGATCGAGTGCACCATGCTGCTCCAGGATCGACACCATCTGCGCCACCTGAGCACGCCGCTGACCGATAGCGACATAGATGCAGACGATCTGCTTGCCCTTCTGATTGATAATCGTATCAATCGCCACCGCTGTTTTACCGGTTTGCCGGTCGCCGATAATCAACTCACGCTGCCCGCGCCCCACCGGAATCAGCGCATCGATCGCAATAATACCTGTTTGCAATGGGGTATCTACCGACTTGCGCGTAATCACACCCGGCGCGATACGCTCAATTGGCCGCATCGCACTGGTGCTAATAGGCCCCTTGCCATCGATAGGCTGACCCAGTGGATTGACCACACGCCCGATCAGTTCTTGCCCGACGGGCACAGAAATAATCTGACCAGTCGAATTAACCTGATCGCCCGACTCAATACTCAGATAATCACCCAGCACAATCGCGCCGACTGAATTCTTTTCCAGGTTGAGCGCAATCGCATAGATCGGATTGGGGCGATTGGCCGTAATCGGAAACTCGAGCAACTCGGTGGCCATCACCTGGTCGAGACCCTCAATGCGTGCCACGCCATCGCCCACACTCATCACCGTACCAACATTAACCTGCTGGGGGCGGAGATCGACACCCCCACTAATACCTTCTTTTAAACGCGCCAGTAAAGTATCAGAAACAAGAGTCATGAAACCCTGCTCCTTTCTAGGTATTCACATAAGGACCAGCCCACAGGTGCGTGTGACGTTTCGACATAGCCATTTCCGAAACGGCCAGAAGCATAATCTGTACAGACGGATCGCGATTCGCCCGAACTGGTGCCTTGATACAATGATCCTGTGGCAAAGCCGGATCATGACGTGTACGAGCGGATCGCGATCCGCTCCAACTGGCCCTCGATACAATGATCCTAATTGCAAAGCCGGATCATGACGCTAGAAAACGGCGGGTCGGGGTTAACCCCGCCACGAGGCCAACCGCCCGCCGGATTATATTGTAGCAATGCCCACAGATCTAGCTTGACAGCATATTACGCTGGAGTGCGTTCAGGCGCACCCGCAAGCTATTATCCAGCACCTGATCGCCAACACGGATAATCAACCCACCGATCAGCGTTTCATCTACATGAAAGACAATCGATAGCGGATGATCATAGCGTGTGCGCAGTTGTGCTGTAATATACTCCTGTTGCTTCTCGCTTAGTGGTACAGCGCTGGTAACCTCGGCATCAAGTATACCGATGTCACCTTCGCTCCCATAGCGCTCAAACGCACGAATAATCTCGGGCAACTGATCAAGCGAACCTTCCTGCGCCAGGGTCATCAAAAAGTTGCGTACCTCGGTTGATGTCCCGGTTGGTACGGCCGAGCGGATGCGCTTCTGTACATCCTCTTCCTCGCCAGTTATATCTTCTAGCCTGGGCGCAGCCGTACGCAATTGTTTCGACACAGTACTGATCAGTACCTCATACAGCGCACGTGCAAACGTTTGTGCATCAGCAGATGTTGTCACCGTCTATACCCCCATAGGCCTCAGTTTTGCCGCCCCAGAGACTCGAGCGACTCGTCGATCAGCTTATCGTGGCCCTTAGCCGACAATTCGGCCTGCAACACACGGCTGGCCGTCATCGTCACCAGTTCCGCAACCTGCGCTTTCACTTCACGCAACATCTGGTCACGCTCTTGCTGAGCCTGGTCGCGAGCCTCATTGCGGATGCGTTCGCTCTCCTGGCGTGCCTGCGCTATGATCTCGGCCTCCTGCGTTTTAGCTCGTTCCTGAGCCTGGCTCAAGATATTGGCTGCCTCCTGACGCGCACGCGCAATCTCGGCATCATAATCGCTTTTGGCATTGGCCAGTTGCTGCTGCACCTGATCGGCATCTTTCAGACTCTGCTCGATCCGTTCTGTGCGGCTGCGTAGCATCTTGAGGGTTGGCTTATAGAGTAGATAAAAGAGCGCACCTACCACAACCCCGAAGTTAATCACTTGCGACAGGAACAGATTAAAGTTAATACCTAACGCTTCCATGTATGTTCCCCCAACCTGTGCATACGATTACCGGACGTCACAATACACCGAAGCCAATCAGGAACGAAATCACCAGGCCGAAAATCGCCAGAGCTTCGGTAAAGGCAATTCCAATAAACATGTATGTGACAACCGTATTCTGTGTCTCCGGGTTGCGTCCAATAGCCTGCAACGCGCCCGATACGATAATACCGATGCCTACACCCGGGCCAATCGCTGCCAGACCAATCGCCAGCGCTGTTCCGATCAGACGCAGTCCTTCATCCGTCATTGTGTGTGTCCCTCCATAACAACAAGCGTTATTCCCAGATTGTATCAACGATATGCCTGAACCGAAGCCGAAGCCCGAAGTGGAGCGCCGCTTGCTTAATGTTCGGCGTGTTCATCCTCGTGATCGGTGGTCGAGACAGTAATAAAAGCCATGGTCAACACCGCAAAAATAAAGGCCTGAATAAAGCTCACAAACAGCTCGAACACATACAGCGGCATAGGCAAAAAGAGGGGTACCAGGAACGCCAGCACCACCAGCACCACTTCGCCAGCAAAGATGTTGCCAAAGAGACGAAACATAAAAGCTGGTAGCCTGACCAGTTCGCCAATAAACTCGAAGAAGCCTACAATTGACATAATGCCATTGGTGTTGAAGAACTTTTTCAGATAACGTGTACCGAATTTTTCAAATGCCAGGTACTCGATGTAAACCCAGGCAATAGTTGCAACGGCCAGCGTAAAGTTTAGATCTGCACTGGGCGTGCGGAAGAGTGGCACCAGGATCGTTCCCGCCGGGCATGTATCATATGGGTTAATATCGCCCTCGCCTTCGGCCAACCCCGCTGGCGCATTCCAGGCATTATTCATTGCCGCTACCCGCATGGTCAGCGCTGTATTGGCCTCTTCGGCATGCAGTTCATGACAGACACCAATCGAGCCGACACCTGGTATCAAACCGAGCAGATTGGCAAACAGGATGAACAAAAACAGCGTGGCAGCCAGCGGAAAGGCACGTGCGATATAATGAGGGTTAATACTGCGGAACAGGTTATACAGCGCCTCAATCACCATCTCGGCAATGTTTTGTATCCCACGGGGGATCATTTGCATATTGAAGGTTGCCCAGACCGCAAAGCCAATGAGCAGAACATCTGCGATCAGCATGATGGTAAAAGAGTTCACAAAGGGAAAGATGGGGTTTTCGCTACTGCCGATAATGTAAAACAGCGGTTCGGCTTTTACCTCCACATGGGGTGTCCCTGTCGGCAAACAATACGTGCTTACGATAGCCGTTGTCAGGATCAAGACCGTGATGATAATGGCCCTGGATCGTCTCGCTACAAAGTCCCGAAATCGCGTTACCAACGTCATACCTCCTCGGTATATGTTAACCGGATATCCTCGCCCTGGTCTATCCGATATAGACGATCTGCTCACCAGGAATGCGCGATTTCAACGCTACAGAGCGTTACGCTGCGCGACTGAGCGCCTGAATTTAATTCGTTCCGTCTTTCACAAATACTATACTATACGAGGTCTAAAATAGCAAATTGCGAAGAACGGAAGGCGCCGATTCATTTTCTTGGTGCTGTTTTCCGCGCCGGAGTATAGCACAGCTAGGCTATGTGTGCAAGTTATCTACGTTGTGGGAAATATTTAGAGGAATGAGCATTCCGGCATGTTCCGCCGCATGCAGGCACGCCTGTGTTACCAGGATGAAACGGGGGCAAGATGCCCGTGTTCTCGGTGAAAGGGACTTTGTGCTTTCCGCTCAGATGACCATGGCGCTGCGCTACTCACGGTTGGCATGAAAATGGGCATCCATGCGCGTGGCGCACACCGTTGGGATGAAAATGGCGTGTGACAGCGGCACGATGCTGGTGCCAGGTTTTTTTTTACATCAGATGCCCATGCCGCTGCACGGCACACCGTTCGCATGAAAATGGCATGTGCCACCAGCAAGATGCCGGTGCTACGTTTCTATAGGGTTCGGCGGGGTGCAACCCCGCCGAGATTCTAGTGTTTTCGGTTTGTTTTGGCGGCTTTGCTGCCAAAACAAACCGAAAACACTTTTTTTGCGGGAGCCGGAGGCCCCCGCGCCCCCGATGTGTGGATCATGCATAGCCTGGAAGGGGAGGGGGTATTCAGCCAGTCACCGGCATCAGCGGAACAAACCTACCCCTGTAAGGAGGGGGCAGGAGTAAGGACGTATCGCCCACTAGAAAGCTAGCGTGCAGGTCAGCCAAACTATAAAGAAACCACGAACTATGTCTTAGCTCAAGACTTCCTGGAGTTCGCGAATAGCTCGTTTGGTTGAAATCCAGACCGTACCGATCTTCGAACTGGCCACCTTTTTGTTAAACACCAGCACAAGCAAGAAACGCTGGGCAATATCAAAACAGTACAGGTCGTAGTTGATGCCCTCGTGAATATAAAGCGTGGTTGCATCTTCTTCGCCAAGCTGGCGGGCCACTTCGCCGGTGGTAGAGAAACTGGTCGACAACAACGGCAAGAGGATCATCGTTGGCAAGGTATGGGTAGACCCGACCTCAACCAGCACCATTCCTGCTCTATCGGTTAACATAATACACTGCGTACCCAGATCCTGCGACAGACGCCCCATAATGGTCTGAATAGGAGTCAAATTATCTGTCGTTACCACCAGCGTTCCCCCTGCACGCCGTCGTTGCGGATGTGGTTGGGGTGCGGGTGCCGGTTCTGCCACCGGGGTTGACTGGGATCGCTGAACGGCGCTACGCAAGCTACCGCTGCTTTTACGCGGCGGCGGAGCAGGTGGAGTTCGTTTGCGTACCGGTACAGGTGGTTCCGGTTCTGGTTTGGTAGGATGCGCTACAACCACATCAGGTTGACGATCTGGCACAATTGATGCTGCATCACTGCCATTATGAGGCTGGGGCGGAGGCGTATCCCGAGCCGCAACCATTGCCGCACGCAGCGTGGTATGCATATCGCTGATCGAAGTTCCTCCCTGGAGAAACGAATATACCCCCCGTTCCTCAGCCTGCTTCTGTGCCGACGGATTATATTCCCGACTATACAGCAGGACTCTGGTTGGCACATCAAAACTAGGGATAATCTCGGCCATATCGAGACCACTCATATCCGGCAGATCGACATCGGCAATAATGGCTTCTGGCGGGTTTGATCGCAGTTCCCAGAGCGCATCATTGACAGACTCCATCAAGGTTACTTCGACATCATCACCAAGTTGTTCGGGCAAAGCGCGTAGCGCTTCATTTGTTCCAGCAATTACCAGAAGTCGGTAGGCCATAGCCTTTTTCTCACTTTTCATCTCTGCGAGTGTACGAACACCCTTATGGTACCAAATACGGCAGGGCAAAGAAAAAACGACTTCCCTCGCCTTGAACACTCTCTACCCAGGCCATACCACCCTGTACGACGGTTAACTCGCGCACAATAGACAGGCCCAATCCAGTTCCCCCCTGCTGGCGTGTCAAAGAGGCAGCAACCTGATAAAAGCGCTCAAAGATACGGATAAGCTCATGCTGTGGAATACCAATACCCGTATCCCACACCTCAATGACTATCCACTCGGTGGCATAATCAAGCCGCGTTATCGTGACCGGGACGGTTGTATGCTGCAATGCCTCGACCATCTGCTGCCCTGACCAGATTGCCACCGTAATACCAATTTTGCCATTTTCCGGCGTAAACTTGATCGCATTCGAGATCAGATTCCCCAGCACCAGCAACACTTTTTCGCGGTCGGCCACAAATGGCACCAGCCCATCGGGCACATGCAGGCTCAGAGATAAGTTTTTTTTGTGGATAGTTGGGGACAACCGCTTGACTGCCCGGGTTACTATATCCTGCACAACACAGATATCACGACTCAGGGAAACCTCACCTGCGTCAAGATGACGCAAATTAACCATATCATCAATAATATCCCTGATACGTTGAGCACTTTCAATCACGCGCTGGGCATACTCCCGCCGTTCATCATCACTCTTATCTCGCACCATTGCGGCGTAGCCCAGCACAATCGAGAGAGGAGTACGTAGTTCATGAGAGGCAATCGCAATAAATTCGCTTTTGAGTCGATCCAGTTCTTGCAGGCGTTGGAACGTCTCTTCGAGTTGCCCATACAGATGAGCATTACGCAGCGCAGCGCCAGCCTGGTTGGCTAGCAAAGCCACCATTTCCTGGGCACCCAGGCGTAGCATATCGGGGCCATTATCACACAACAACAGGATACCTACCACTTCACCTTGTGAGCGCAGCGGCATGCTCAACCCACGGTTGATCTGCATATCTTCCTGGCCACACAATGCCTGTTCAGAGTCAATGACAAGCGCTGTCCCCTCGGCAAAAGTTCGCCAGGCTACCTGGCTACCGGCAGCAAGGATCTGCCAGCGGTCATCAGGTAATTGGATCAGGCCAAGGGTATGCTGTTGATCGATGCCATAGCTATGCTCCACAAAAAATAAAAATGCGGCCTGGCAGCCAATCTGCTCAAGCGCCATCTGGAGAATAATATGCCCCAACTGCTGGCGGTCGAGTGTACTATTGATGATTGCTTCACTGCTAAAGAGCAACTGCTCTACGGCACGTAACCGCAGACTATCTTGCAGCAACTGGCGCTTATGCAAAGCCCGGTCAACTGCCAGGCGCAATTCAGCCAGTTCAAACGGCTTGGAGATAAAATCAGCCACTCCTCGCTGCACTGCCTGACGCAGATGCTCTGTTGAGGTATGACCAGTCATAATCACAATAGCAATAGCAGGATCTACCTCACGGGCGTGGTGTGCCAGATCTAACCCGCTGATCATCGGCATTTTGATATCCGCCAGAAGCAGATCAAACGAACCACGCGCCTTCAATTTCTGTAACGCGAACAATGCATCGGTTGTTGACACTACCTCATACGAGGCGTGCCGCAGCGTACGTGTACAGAGATCACACATATACTTTTCATCGTCCACAACAAGAATACGTGGAACGGCTTTATGTGTATCACCCACGTCTTGCTGTATGCCTACCGCACGATCTGGCTCCATTGCTTACTGCCTGGTTGCTGCCGGATTATGCTAATCAGGGGATGCCAGCACCTCGACGGATGTACGCGGCACCCAGAATGGTGGTGCATCATCCTGGATCACCTCGACAGCCGCCATTGGTATACCCGCTGCGATACGCCTTGGCGCAAAGGGCAGCGTGTGTACACGCGCCACCTGCCCAAGATGATCATTATCTAGCAGACGTACCGTCGCTCCGGATCGTAGATGTGGCCGTGGTAACTCAATGGGCGCACCGGTCGTGCGCGCAAGAGGCACGACGACACGCGGCCGTCGTAACGGGTAGCGAAGTTGCGTAATACCCTCGAGCAGAGCCTCCTGGCGATCCTGGGCGCTTAATAGCTCAAAGATTGGCTGTGCCATCGGGCACGATCCAAAGCCTTCTGTCACCATCAAGGTCAGGCCCGGGTCAGCGATACGCTGCGGGTCTGGTAGTTGCCAGCTTCCTCGGCCGGTTTGCCATTCACCTTGATTGCTCAATCCCAGAAATGTGCGTAATTCCGCTTCCTCGATACCGCCCACTATAACGCCGCGAACCTCTTCCTGAACAGCACGGCGCAAAGCAGCAGCAGTTATGCCTGCGCCACCGATCAGAATAGCATACGCGCTACGGGCGTCGATCAGGTTATCGGTAATGATTTCGCCTGGATCAGTGACGAGCAGGCGCAGCACACCTCCTCGCTCTGCGCCCAGGCCAAATGCACCATAGACCTGCGCCGCCAGGGTTTCGATGATTACTCCTTCATAGGGGTGAACTTCCATCACAATGCCGCGCACGGCCGAAATTAGTTCATATTCGGTCGGATCAGGGGCAATGATCACATACCCGGTTTCGCGATCTACATCGGCTATGATTCCGTTGACGGGTACCTGGCAACGCCGCCCACCTAGCCGGCTGGAGCGTGCCAGCACTTCGCCTTTTGTTACTTTGTTGCCCCGTTCGCGCCGCAATGCGCGCTCGACACGTGCGGGCGGAATGCCTATCATCTGGGCTACATTGACAACCTGGGGCGGCAAACTTAGATAGGCGCGCCCGATCACTGTTTCAGGTTCGACCCGCTCGCCAACACGCACGATCACTTCGCCAGGTTGCGGTAGAAATCGCTCGATACGTGCCATGGCACTGGCTATTAGTGGCGGTGTACCTTCTGGGATGTACATGGGGGATCTGCTGCTTTCTATCACATGCGATTACCGCCATCGACAACCTTCTGTCAAATAGTGGCAGCAACCTGCACTATTCACCAGAAGGTGATAATCTGCGGCTATTATAGCACATCTAAATACCCTTTAGCTAAGATTAAGAGCTGTCTTGTATATATTGTCGTATTACCCTGTATGCTAAAACCGCATAGTGAGAGTGATCATGTCTTGCGAGCATTCAGCGCAAGTGCTGCTATAATGGCAGCAGATGAATAGCATGGCGATAATATGTAGCGTACGAGTATACACGATGCGGTGTGTGCGAAAACGACCGCAATCCGGGGTGCTGGCTAGGGGTATGCGTGTTACCCTGGTCGTGTTGTTGTGTCTGTCGGCCTGTGTCCCGATTTCGCCTGATATAAAGTCATATCTGACGGTCGCACGTGTGGTCGATCTGACCCATGTGATCCGGGGGGATATGCCGCATTTGCCCGGACGCCCCATGACATACTTTAAGCAAAGGGTTGGAGTGTCGGATACTTATGTGACCCGGATGGGGTTGTCTAATGGAACCAGTCTGTTGCTCGTTGCAGGGGGGCATGCTATCCAACCAAGTGTTGCGCATGTCCTTCCTGCTGATCTGGTTATTCCGGCAGTTGTGCTTGATATGCGCGATCATGCGCAGGATAATGCTGACTATCGGTTGAGTATTCAGGATATTGTGGCATGGGAATGTCGGTATGGTCAGATTGTACCGGGTACGCTGGTTTTACTGGTGACAGGATGGGATATGCGTTGGGGTAGTCATCGGGACTATCTTAATCTGCACCAGGGGCAAATACGTGTGCCCGGATTTGGCGAGGCTGCCATCGAGTGGCTGGTGCAACATCGGGGTGTGCGGGGTGTGGGTGTGGATGCACCGGGTAGTCATCTTGCGGTAGCATTATCAGACCTGAATCAGACAACCACAGGTGGGACATATCACCTGATCCTGGAACATCTGACCAACCTGGAGCAAGTGCCGCCGGTTGGCGCGACGCTGGCGATCGGGGTGCTCAAGGTGGAAGCAAGTGCGGTTGCACCAGCGCGTGTTGTGGCCCTGATACCGTAATAAAAAAGTAGCACGTAGAAAGTAAAAAAAGCGGAATGTACACAGAGCAGATGCCTGCCGTGCCGCAACGATTACGGGCAGGCTACCGATTACGTCAGTTATGGTCAGCCGTGTATGCGTATGTCACCGCCGAGGAATATCAACTGGTGGCCCGCTGGCTATCACCTGGTGAGCAACGGCTTTTTCTGGCTATGCCCCGGTACGATCAGCGCCATTGCCTGGATGTGTGTTATACGCTCTGTACGGCTGGGTATCACGATCCGCTGTTGCTACGTGCGGCTATGATCCATGATTGTGGAAAAGTTGATGATACCGGGCAGCCTCTGCCGCTCGTCTGGTATATGCTGGTGACTATTTTGAAAAAAGGGTGTCCACCTCTGTATATGGCCGCTGCTGCCAGTGGGCGCGGTATGCTGCGGCCAGTGCGTATCTATGCTGAACATGCCTGGCGGGGGGCGCGTATGGCCGCGGCGGCGGGTAGTCCGCCGGAGATTGTCGATGCCCTGAAACATTATCATGATTGTGCGCCAACCGGGCGTGCTGCGTTGTTGCAGTGGGCTGATGAGCAACATTAATAATTTAGATAGATGTATACTGTTACTTTATCTGTCTTTGAAGGGCCGCTTGATCTCTTGCTGCGTCTGATCGAACAGGCGGAACTCGACATAACAATTATAGCTCTGGCGCAGGTGACGGATCAGTATCTGACCTATGTGCGCACGCTCGATACGCCAGATCCAGCAGCCCTGGCCGAGTTTGTGGTGCTGGCATCACGTCTGCTCTTGATCAAGTCACGCACACTGCTACCGCAGGTGGGGGTGGCACGTACAGGGACAATCAGTGATGAAGACGACGGAGCAGCCCTGGCACGCCAGTTGCGTGAGTATCAACAGTATAAACGTCCGGCAGCTTTCTTACGCACCCGGCAATCCGAGGGGCGGCAGGTGTTCCAGCGTGCTGCGATACCGCCCATACCGATTGAGCCAGGCCAACTCCGCCTTGACCATGAGCCGGCTGACCTGATCGCCGCGCTGGAACGCCGCGTGCAACTGGCTCTACCGCTGGCAGAGCAGCCGATAAGTCTGCCATTGCTTCGGCGGCTGACGGTTGGTGACGTGGTAGTGCGTATCCGCCAGCGGCTGGCAGAGTATGCCTGGTGTAGCTTTGATGATTTGCTCGCAGTAACCACCACCCGTCAGGAAATTGTTGTTAGCTTCTGGGCAGTGCTAGAGCTGTGGAAACGGCAGATGATTGCTGTGAGGCAAGAGCATATGTTTGGACTGATCAGCATCGAACGTGGTGCGGCGTTTGAACGTAGTCGCGTGTATGGACAGAGCTAAACGGACATGAGTATGACGCATCCTGAACCACATGGATTAATTCCACCGCTGGTAACCGATCTGGCGCGCAATCTGCCGCTGGGCGATCTGCTGGCGTTGGGAACGCAGCTCCATGCGGATATCACGCCGTCCGAGTTGCTGCGTGAGGTGGCCGAAACGCTGCATCGTGTCGTGCCCAGTCCAAGTGTATATGTGCGTTTGCGTAATGCTGATACAGACGACCTGGAGGCAGTAGCATTTGTGGGGATGCCAGACGCGCAGCAGGCCGTTTTGCGCACAACAGCGGTTGCCCCCGGTTTCTATCAGTTGTTGTTACAGCCACACTTTCGTATCAGTGAGTCGTTTCTGATCCCGCTGGAACAGGGGCGCTGTTGTGAACCTGAACCGGTTGCCGATGTGCTACGGCAAATAGCTGGTGCACAGCATGGCGATGTTTTGCTGCTGCCCTTGCGTAGCCGCAGTGAACGGTTGATGGGTGTGATCTATGTGTTGGGTTCCGATACGCCGCAGGCATTCTCACTGGCCAATATCCAGGTTCTTGAAGCGTTTGTGCGGCAGGCGGCGCTGGCGCTGGAAAATGTACGTCTGGCGGATCGTAGTTCGCGCTTGCTGGCAAAAGAGCAACTGCTGGCCGAACTGGGCCGTGATGTCAGTGCAACACTGGATCTTGATCGTATTCTGGAACAGACCGTGGCACGGCTGGAAATGGCGTTTCAGAGTGGTGCGATAGTATTGTTGACTGCGCCAGATCAATTGCGTGTTGCGGCGGCGCTGGGCACGCTGGACGATGCCAGGCGATCAGCGCGGATCAGATTGGGCGAGGGCGTGGTTGGCTGTGTGGCTAGCCAGGGGCGTCCTTATTTCTCAAATAAAGTTGGGCAGGATAACGCCGAACCGGTTTTTCGCCCTGAGATTGATGTTACGCTGGTTTTATGTGGTTGTCCTTCCAGCGCCAGTTCGTATATTGCTGTTCCGCTGTTGAGTGGCGGCAAAGTGATCGGGACGATCAATGTGGGCAATGATCAGCCAGATGTATTCTCGTATGAAGATCTCGATCTGTTAGAGGCAATTGCTGCCCAGATCAGCGGGCCGGTCAATAGTGCGTTATTATATCAAGAGTCCCAACGGTTGGCGCAACAGGTGCAACAGCGTGCTGATCATCTGACTGTGCTGAATACCCTGGCTCGTATCGCAACGGCTACGCTGAATATCGGGCATGTTCTCACTGAAGTGACAGAGCAGATCCAGCGTGGCTTTGGCTATGATATGGTCGAACTCTATCTGGTGGACGAGAGTACCCGCGAATTGATCCGCCATGCTCAGGCGGGAAATCATTCCAACCGGATTGTGGCGTATCGCCAGCATATAAGTATGGGGGTGCTGGGGCGTACTGTCCGTACCGGGCAGACCCAGCGGGTCGATGATGTGCTGCAGGATGGTGAGTATCTGGCTATAGATCGCCCCGATACACGCTCGGAACTGTGTGTGCCGGTTATGGCTGGTGGCCGGGTTCTGGGTGTATTGAACCTGGAGGCAGCGACAGTGGCGGCATTTACACAAGAGGATGTGGGGGTGCTGCATACGGCGGCTGATATTCTGGCCGGGGCGATTGAAAATGACCGCTTGCACTACCGGGCACAGGAGGCCGCAGTGCTTGAAGAACGTAATCGCCTGGCTCGTGAATTACACGATAGTGTTACTCAGCAATTGTTTAGTATGACGCTGACGGCGCAGGCGGCGCGTGCGCACCTCGAAAAGAATCCTCAGCGTACGGGGATGCAACTGGAACGCTTGCAAGAAACGGCAGCGGCTGCGCTGGCCGAGATGCGGGCATTGATTTTTCAGCTCCGTCCGCCAGCACTTAGTGATCAGGGGTTGGTTTCGGCCTTGCAACAGCATGTTGCCGTTTTGAGCAAGCGCGAGGGGTTGCGCATCGAGTTGCATACAACCGGTGATGAGCGTCTGGCGCGGGGTCTGGAACAGGCCCTCTATCGGATTGTGCAGGAGTCACTGAATAATGTGGTGAAGCATGCCCGGGCCGATTATGTGCAGGTCGTGTTGATGTTCCGGTCTGAACAGGTACTGGTGCAGGTGATCGACGATGGGCAGGGGTTTGAGGCCGATATGCCGTCGATGAGCAATGGTCGGCATCTGGGGCTGGTGAGTATGCGCGAACGCGCTGCCGAGATTGGCGGCACGATGGAGTTGCGCTCGGCCCCTGGCCAGGGAACCGAGGTGATCGTGCGCGTGCCCCGATATCGCGATGGGGGGTAGGGGGCTTTCAGGTGTGGGGTTTTGTAGTGAACTGCGTTGTGATACCATCCGTAGGGACAGGCTTCTGCCTGTCTGTGCGGACATTTTCTACATCAGGACGCCCTGCAGACGCACAGAAGTGTGTCCCTATGTAAAAAACCGTACACGTGAGAGAGATAGCGGTTCCGGTCACGGCATCGCATACGACCGATCATAAGGAGTTTGTTGCATGGAAACAATCAGTGTGTTACTTATAGATGATCACCAGGTGGTACGCCAGGGGTTGCGCGATTTCCTGGAACTCCAGGATGATATCGAGGTTATCGGTGAGGCTGGCAATGGTGAAGAAGGCGTTACGCTGGCCAGTGAGTGTCTGCCCGATGTGGTGTTGATGGATCTGGTGATGCCGGGGATCGATGGCGTCGAAACGACCCGCCGGGTGAAAGAGGTAAGCCCCAGTTCACGCGTGATTGTGCTGACCAGCTTTACTGACGATAACAAGGTTTTTCCGGCAATTAAGGCTGGTGCAATCTCGTATCTGCTGAAAGATGTGTCACCCGAAGAACTGGCGCATGCCATTCGGGCGGCGCAACGCAACGAGGCTGTGTTACACCCCGAGGTGGCCGCCAAGCTGATGCAGGAGTTCAGTGCCCCACGTGCGAATGAAACGCCCCTCGAGCATCTGACCGAGCGTGAGATGGATGTGCTACGCTTGATTGCACGGGGGATGAGTAATAAGGAAATTGCCGATACGCTGATTATTAGTGAGAAGACGGTTAAGACGCATGTGAGCAATATTCTGAGTAAGTTGCATCTGGCCGATCGTACCCAGGCGGCAATTTATGCACTACGGCAGCGATTGGTGCCGATGGATGATAATTGATACGAGTTATGCGGCGAATCCCTGTCTTTGGACGGACAACCACGTACCTCGTGTAAAAGAAAGGTGTCTGCATGGCGCGTATGATCCTGCTGGGTGTTGGTACGGGCATTCCCGATATCGACCGCGACCATACGCATATGGTCTGGGATGGGCCAGGGGGGCCGCTTTTGATTGACGCGGGTGGCAGTACGTACCAGCGTCTACTGCGTGCCGGGATTGATCCGCAGACATTGCAGGGGATTGTGCTGACGCATAGTCATGCTGACCATATTAATGGGTTGTTTGGCTTGCTGTTTAGTTTGTCGCTGGCTGGTCGTCGCATGTCGCTGCCGATCTATGGGTTAACAACAACTCTGACGCTGGTACAGACTATCCTGGCGGCTTATAGCCTGGATGAGCATGTTGCACCGGTGACGTGGGTGTCGATCAACGCAGGAGATCGGTTGAACCTGCCCCACGATACGCCCTGGATGGTGCAAACGGCGCTGAATGAGCATAGCAGGCCTTGTCTGGCTCTATGCTTTGAGCAACGGGACACCGGTCAGACACTGGTCTATTCTGGTGATACAGAACCGTGCCAGGCTGTACGTGACCTGGCTATGGGTGCAGATGTGTTAATCCACGAGGCTACAACGGCAGAGCCGTTTGCAGGGCATACAACACCCCGCCAGGCTGGTGAAATCGGGGCCACCACCGGGGTTGCCCACCTGGTGCTGGTACACTTTAGCCCACAGTGGACGATGCCGGAAGAACAGGCACTGGCGGATGTACGGGCAGGCGGGTTTGTAGGACGGGTAGATATCGGGCAAGAGTACCAGGTTTTGGAATTGAAATAGGTAGAGAGACGTGGCATCACAAGCCGAATCAACCCGGAGTGTTTCAAAACGCCAGGCTGCAGGAGATACACGATCTCGTGTGCGTATCTGGCTCGATCGCATGGGCTATGTTGTGCTGGCGCTGCTGGGAGTGGCCGGACTGGCATTTGCCCTGTATCAATTGTATTTGCCTACCCAGGCGGTTCAAGTTGACATAACTACGGTTGATGGTATACCCGCCACCGTTTTCCGCCCGGAGTCGCCCTCCGGGCCAGCGGTGGTGATTGCACATGGCTTTTCCGGATCGCAGCAACTTATGTATCCCTTTGCGTTGACATTGGCGCAGAATGGGTATACTGCCATAACGTTTGACTTTCCCGGCCATGGTCAGAACATAACACCATTACAGGGCGGCTCTAACAATAGCGAGGCACGTTATACCCAGCTTATGGCAACTATCGACCAGATCGTTGCCTTTGCCCGCGAACGTTCAAATGGAGAAGTGGGCTTGTTGGGCCACTCAATGGGCAGTGAAGCGGTAACGCGCTATGCTCAGCTCCACGCCGACGAGATGGAGGCTGTGGTGGCCGTTTCGCTGGTGTATGATGGAGTGACACCGATCAACCCGCCAAATCTGCTGGTGCTGACTGGCATGTTAGAATTCGGGTTACGACCACTGGCACTGAATGTAGCTGACCAGGCTGTCTATGGTGGCATGGGTCAGGCGGCTGTCACCTATGGGGAGTTCTCCGAAGGCACGGCCCGGCGTGTGGTACTGGTTCCCTGGGTGGGCCATATCGGTGTTTTATATAGCCCGGTGAGTATGAGCGAGACGCTGAGCTGGTTTAATCAGGCCTATGATCAATCACCCATGGCGTCACCGTACCTGGATAACCGTGCGCCCTGGATGGGGTTACTCTATCTGTCGGTGCTGGTTCTGTTCTGGCCGTTTGCGTTGTTGTTGCGGTCGATCCGTCGTCCGTCCGATGAAGCTGATCTGCGCACATTTACCTGGATCTGGTGGTCTGCTCTGGCGCTATTGCCCGCGCTGTTGACACCGGCAATCCTCTGGGGCATACGCTATGCTGGTGGACTGCCGGTGGTCGATATGCTCATACCAATTGAGGTGGGCGGCCCCCTGGCGTTGCTCTTTGCAATTTATGGTTTGCTAACGGCTCTGAGCCTGTGGTTCTGGCAGATGGTGCGGCAGCGTCGGTTCAAGCGCAATGCCGATGTACGCGAGGAGCAGTTGCTGGTGTCACCTGTAGAGGCACAGCATGCTGCGCTCCAACAGCCCGCCGAGATAGCGGAAACGCCAGCGATCGAGGATATCGATATCTCTCCGGTGACGGTTCAGGAAGAGTCCGCTGCCGCAGAGCAGCCCCCGGTGGGGGTGTATGACCAACCCACGGTTACAGAGCAGCCGCAGGTGGGGGTGTATGACCAGCCTGCCGCCGCAGAGTCGCCGCAGGTGGGGGTGTATGACCAGCCTGCCGCCGCAGAGTCGCCGCATGTGGAGGTGTATGACCAGCCTGAAGAAGAGCCGCCTTTTATGGCATCCAGTGCCGGGCGTGCAACGATTAATATAGATGAGTATGAGCTACCTTCGTCTTCCGCGCTGGCTATCGTGTCAACCGAATCACATGGTAGCCGTGACACAGATGAAGATGTAGCCACATCAGATGAGGTTACAAGTGAGCGAGAGCGCAAACGTATGCCGAGCAGGCCGCAACGACGGGGACACTCTGTCGTCCCGCCTCGCCCCGTGTCAAGCAGCCAGCTTGTAATGCCCCGGCATGCACGTTCTACCCAACAGGCTGCCCGTGCGCCAGCATTATCGCTGCCAACCAGTCTCGTATTGCCACGAGCATCTATCCATACGTCCCCTACATCGAGGCATACACGACCAATCAGTTTGCCCACACCGGTGCTGCGATTGCGCACCCCCACGTCCTTGCATTCCCATCGGCCTTCAGGATCGACGGTTGGGGAGGAACAACTGCACACGGCGCAGCCTGAAGCTATACCGGCAGTGATCTAT
>RRYU01004411.1_pt1 | contig 25500 bp, 19 predicted proteins | sample 2162651 | NCBI WGS metagenome assembly RRYU01 (sample SAMN10267283, study PRJNA491782) | microbial mat metagenome | isolation source: biomat in the production well | place: Japan: Minami-Kanto gas field, natural gas well KTG3 | collected 2017-06 | reverse complement strand
ATCGCCTGAGTGGCAGGAAAGGTTGTAACATCTATGCTTGACAATCACTATATCAACTGGCTATCATGCATACAATGAAAGGTATGTCATAGGCTGGAATGATGCAACAATCACATATACCTCTTTTTCCGAATAACAGATATTGTGTGGTTTAGGGATGTTTGAGGATAAATCCAGGCCCGCTATTCTTATTGTCGATGACGAGGAAAATGTTACGCGCTCGCTTGCACGTAGTCTGCGCGATCAATTTCAGGTGTTTACAGCCAGTTCGGCTGGCGAAGCCCTGGATATTATTGCCCGTGAGGACATTGCTGTTGTACTCACCGATCAGCGTATGCCCGGGTTGACTGGCGTAGAATTGCTGGATCAAGTGCGTCATGTGCGGCCTGAAGTGGTGGGCATTATTATTTCTGGCTATACCGACATTGTTGCCCTGGTTGATGCGATTAATCTTGGTACGGTGCGTGGCTATGTTCCTAAGCCGTGGGATCTGGCAGATTTGCGTCAGCGCCTGGAGAGTGCCGTCCATTCCTATCAGGCCAGTTTTTTGAGCCGTGAAGTGCTGCATAGCTCGGCAGAGGCCGTTACACGTATGCAGAAAGAGATTAGCTGGCTGCAGCAGGCGCTTGATATGGTGGCTAGCGGTGAGTCGGTGCAGTCGCTTTTGACGGTAGAAGCGCCCTCGCAGATGGAGCCAGCCGCAAGTACGGATACGTCGTCTACGACGAATACCTCACGCTCGGTTCGCTCGGAAGATTCTGGTAGTAGCTTGCTGCGCGAGGATATGCCCGAGACGTTTCAGCAGATTATTCAGGACTATAGTGAATTACTCGAACTGGCGCTTGATCAACGCGTCTATAAGGTGAATCATCGCATGGCCAGTCGGGTGCGCTCGTTGAGTAAGTGGCTTGGCCAGCTTCGTGCTGGTCCGCGTGATGTGGTTGAGATCCATAGTACGGTACTCAAAAAGAAGCTGGATGGCGCAACCTCTCTGCGTGAACAGGCGCTGGTTGAAGAAAGTCGATTGCTGTTGCTCGAACTGATGGGCCATCTGATTAATTACTACCGCGTGAATTTCCTGGCCCAACAAGATGTGTCTACCTCATGACAGGTGTATCGCGTAAACAGTCGTCTGTCCCAGAACAACCTGCTTTTCCCATCGAAGCGACCCGGCTCTTTCAGCAGTCGGGTCAGGTGATGCTGACGTTTGATCTGGCCGGACGCTTTACCAGCCTTAATCCGGCTGCAGCGCGGCAGTTTGCCCGTTCAGCTACCGATCTGTTGGGGCTGCCTTTCGAGACGGTTCTCGATGTGTACAGTCATGCCAAGGCACGCTTGATGCTGGAGCGTACGCTGGTCGAGGGCAGTGTTAGCGATTGGGAACTTGATCACCTGCAACCTGATGGCTCCCCTGTGCTGATTGGCTACACGACCTCGCTTCTCTACGATGATACTGGCGAATTGACTGGTATAGCGGCGGTGGGGCGCGATCTGACACGTACCCTCGATCTGACGGCGCGTCTGGCCGAAACCAATCAACAGCTCGAAGGGGCGCTGCTGCAGTTGGAAAAGATGCATAGGGCCCTGAAAGCAACTCAGGCGCAACTGGTGCAGTCCGAGAAGATGCGTGCCCTCGGGCAACTGGTGGCTGGTGTTGCCCACGAGATCAATACGCCACTCTCTTTTATTGCGAATAATCTGTCTCACCTTGCGGGTTTGACTCCCAACGTACAGCGCCTCTTTGAAACGTATGCTGCGCTCAAAAAGTATGCCTCCAATAGCGAGGCGACTGCGATTGGCAATGCTGAGGCAGCCGCTGGTTTAGCCTATCTCTGGGATGATCTGCACGACCTGGTGGCCGAAAGCCAGCAGGGCGTCGAGCGTATCAGCCATATTGTGTACTCACTACGTAATTTTGCCCGGCTGGACGAAGCCGAGATGAAAGAGGCCGATATTAACGAAGGATTGGCCAGTACGGTGCGCATGGTGCGCCCGCTGTATCAGGGGCGCGCCGAGATTGTTGAGCAGTATGGCGAGTTACCATTGATGCTGTGTTATCCGGGAGAGTTAAACCAGGTATTTCTCAATCTGCTGTCTAATGCGCTCCAGGCGATCGAGGGGGTAGGGCATGTCTGGATCACCAGTAGTTATCACGCCAGAACGATTGTGATTACGATCCGCGATAGCGGTATGGGTATGGATGATTCAACCCTCGCCCGTTTAGGTGAGCCGTTTTTCACAACCAAGCCGGTCGGCAAGGGCAGTGGCCTGGGGCTGGCGGTGAGTATGGGTATTATCGAACACCATCACGGCCAGTTGCTCTTTAGTAGTGCGCCTGGCAAGGGAACCACGGCGACGGTGATTTTGCCGGTGCGTGGGGCGTAGAGCGTAACATTTCGCGCCAGCCTTCGTTTCTAATGCGAGTAGTCCTCAGATGCTATCAGACATGTCAGCCACCTGTAATAGACACGTCACAGCCTGGTAACTTTTGTGTAATCAACAACGTCATTACAAAAGAGTATGCTATATCCACACAGAAGCAAACAGACTCTATGCATCGAAAGGAGTGTCTCATGCGCAGGCTCGTGTTCCTACTGACACCGTTCTTGATCATCTTGAGCGCACTGGCGCTACCTCAACCAACCGAAGCGCAGCGTACGCGCTGCTTCGACGAAACTGGTTATTGTGTCAGCGATCCGATTCTGGGCTATTGGGAACGCAACGGTGGGTTGGCAGTTTTCGGCTATCCGATCTCGGATCTAACCGTTGAAACCAATAACGATAACTGGACCGGCCCGACCCAGTGGTTTGAACGCGATCGGCTGGAGGATCATGGCAACGAAGGTGTGATGGCTGGACGTTTAGGTGCCCAGATCCTGGAACTGGAAGGCCGCCCCTGGACAACCTTCCCCCAGGTCGACAGTGCGCCACGCGGGTGTCTCTACTTTGCCCAGACCGGGCATAGTCTCTGTCCACCGTTTGTGGCCTACTGGCAAAACAATGGTGGTGTGGAGCGCCTGGGCTACCCGATTACGGAAAGCTTTACCGAGACCAATCGTGACGGTTGGACTGGCACGGTGCAATACTTTGAGCGTCGCCGTGCGGAACATCATGTTGAGAATGTCGGCACGCCGTTTGAAATTCTGCTCGGACTGCTGGGGCGCGAGGTACGTACTTTCAACCAGCCGCCGACATCTAACTGCACTACGCCAGTGATTAGCGAATTGCAGGGCGTCTATGACCAGGTATATTTCAAGCAAGAACTCGGCTGTCCCGGATCAGTGTTCAGGGATCGCCCGGCGGCTGTGCAGAACTTTGAGCGTGGCATTATGATCTGGTCTGATCTAGGCAACGGCGACCGGCGAATCTATGCCTACTTCCCGTGGAACGCCTACCGTCAGTATACCGACACCTGGCAAGAAGGTGAACCGGACTCTCCCGATGTTAGCCCGCCCGCCGGTTTCTACGCGCCACGCCGTGGCTTTGGCAAGGTCTGGATCAATGATCCAACCCTGCGCGACAATATTGGCTGGGCGGTGGAACAGTTCGAACGCGCCGAAACCGCTACTGTCCAGGTATTCGACAATGGTGCGTTAGTCTGGCTGAAAGGCTCGAATACGGTATATGCCTTTGGCCCGAGCGAATGGTATGCGCAGTTCCTGACACGTTAGGGTAGCGAACGGTATGTGAGTTGGAAAAAAGCAGGCGTATCTGGCTACTTAAAGCTGGATACGCCTGCTTTTTTGCACAGTTGTCCATCTGGCACTACCGGTGATGGGGCGCACGCATTTCTGTTACCAGCGCAGCTTTTGGCCGGGAAGAAAATTGGCCCGTAGGGGCGGTTCGCGAACCGCCCCTACGCTTTTTACATCAGTTCGTCATGCGCCGGGGGCACACACGATTGGGATGAAAACGGGCAACACCACTGGCACGATGCCGGTGCTACCGTCTATGCACATGAGCATAGATCGCCTCAACTGAACGTGCTGTCTGGTATGCATTGAAATGCCTCTCCACCCGCGATCGTCCGGCGCGGCCCATCGCCTGAGCGAGGTCAGGTCTATCCAGCAATTCCCGCATAGCCATTGCCAGCCTGGAAATATCACCGGGCGGCAGCAGTAACCCACTGACACCAGCCTGCACAATCTCGGGCACGCCGCCGTCGGCAAAAGCTACCACTGCTTTTGCCATTGCCATTGCCTCAATCAGCACCCGCCCGAACGGCTCGGCCTGGGAACAATGCACCAGCAGATCCAGCGCCGCCAGCGCCACCGGCACATCACTGCGATGACCCGTGAACGTAACCCGCTGTGCGATGCCCAGATCATCAGCCAGAGCGCGTAGTTCTTGCCGATAATCCTGTTCGGAGGGAAAAATGCTTGCACCGACAACTGCAAAATGTACGGTGGGATGTGTCTGTGCCACCAGTGCGGCGGCCCGTAAGAAATCGGCCTGGCCCTTCCAGGGTTGCAGGCGTCCCAGGATGCCGATCACCAGCTTATCGTCGGGCAAGCCCAGGGCATGTCGTGCGGCAGTTGCATCCAGACGAGGATCGAAGTCGGCCAGGTCAAGGCCATTGTAGACCACCGTGACGCGGTCGGGGCATGGCAGCCCTGCCGCGACCGCATGCGAAATGGCGATCACACGGGTAGTCAGGCGACACATCAGACGTGGATACCACAGGCCGCCGGGTTGGCCTGGAGCATGAATATCGCGCACATGCCACACCAGCGGCCTGCTGGTCAGGCGGGCAGCCAGAGCGGCATAGAAACTGGCACGCATCACATTGCTATGCACCAGCGCCACCCGTTCGCGCCGGATCAGGCCTGCCAGCATTACACTGCTCTGTACCAGTGCCATCAGGGCGGTTAGTCGCCCGCGCAGGCGCGGCATATGCACCAGATAGACCGGCACACCCAGGCCACGGGCGGCATCGGCCAGCGGGCCAGGATTACAGGCCAGGATAGGAGTGTAGCGGGTACGGTCAAGCTGGCGCAACAGCAGCAGCAAGCTATGCTCGGCCCCGCCCAGCGCCTCGGCATGGTCAATAAACAGGACTCGCTGTGCTGTATTCATAACGCAATGACATTGGCATAGTGGATGGTAGCTTCATCGACCGATACAAGGGTACTGGTAATTCCGCGCCAGCGCAAAATATACAGGCGATAGCCCAGGCTATGCAGAAAAGCAAAAATAGCTGCCGGGCTGTCGTCGGCAGTCTGGGCGCTCTGATCACTCACCTCGACGATCAGGCGTGGATGGTAGGTTGCCAGCGTATCATGTGCCCCGCGCAACACCTGACCGGCGGCCCCTTCGACATCAATCTTGATCGCATCGATACGGGATAGGCCGGCCTGATGTACCAGGGTATCGATTGTGACAACATCTACCTGAATGCTCTTCGTGGATGCATGTTCAGCAGGAAGCAGGGCGCTACAAAAAACTGTATCATTGAGTTCGAAGGATGCCTGGCCTGGCTGTTTACTTGCAGCCTGCTGCAATGTTGTTACATTTTTAACCTGATTAGCCGCAACATGCTGGCACAGGCGCTGGTATGATTCGGGGTGTGGTTCTAATGCAATCACATGCCCGTTGGGAACATGCCGTGCCGCTAACAAGGCATATTGACCAATATAGGCCCCCACATCGATCATAGTTGCCTCTGGCGTAAGTGTGCGCATAAACCATTCCACCAGCGGTCGTTCATACAAACCCAGGCAGTAGATGTTATAGTCTACCCATATCGGCAGACTCAGCCTGATACGCAGATTTTTATCAAGCGAGGCAACCAGATCAATCGCCGGGATCGGGCGATGGTGATAAAGCCAGGTAGATAATTGATACGTTCCGCGTATGATCGGACTATGCAACGAATACCAGCGTAAGATGCGCATCCAGAGGGGAATGTGTGTCATTGTGTCCTCGTTTGGTCTATACAAAAGCCAGGGCTTGCAGTTTGATAATGCCATTCAGGATGTGTAACGTGAAGAGACAAGCATAGGGTGGCCGTGCGTGTTTGCATTGTGCCAAACTATAAAGCTGTTTTGAAACATCCTATACGCATGTAGCCCTAAAGTGTTTGTCACGAGTGCAGCTTCAGCACAGACAGCATCTCGCGGGCAGCGCGATCCCAATTCATCTCTTGTTCGACCCACTGGCGACCGGCTTGCCCCATACGCTGGCGCAGATGCGCATCGCTCAAGAGATGCTGAATGGCCTGGGCAAGGGCAGTTGGATCTTCTGGTGGTACCAGCAACCCTGTTTCACCATCACGCACCGCCTCGGCACTGCCACCGCTACGACCAGCAACAACTGGCAGTCCACTGGCACTGGCTTCTAGATAGACAATGCCAAAACCCTCATCTCTGGCAGGCATTACAAAAATATGGGCATTGCGGTACAGATCAGGCAATGTGCTATCGAGTTGTATTCCAGTCATTGCGCCACGAAATTCCACCTGCGTATGAACACCCATAGATCGGGCCAGACCTTCAAGATGCGAGCGGTCTGGCCCATCGCCCACAATCTGATAACGCAGACCCGGAAACTCATTCAGCAGCACCGGGAGTACCTGGAGAACAGTAGCTATGCCTTTGGAAGGCACAAGCCGTGCGACTGTGAGCAGTAGCGGGGGAAAGGGCGGTGGCACTGGTGACGGCGTGAAGCGGGTTGGTGATGTGCCAGGGTGAATGACTACTGCATCCCCAATGCCCAGGTGTTGCAATCTGGCAGCATTGATCCGGGTTGTAGTAATCAGTGGACGGGAATGTCCCAGCAGTCGGTTGAAAAGCTGGCGGTGCCAGCAGTGTTGCGCGGCCTGGTAGTCATTGCCATGGGCAATTGTGAGAAAATGGCCCCATGCTGTGACCGCCGCTGGCAGGAGCAGCCGTGGATGCGCATGCCCTACCAGTACACGTTCGGGGCGTATATCACGCAAGGCTCGCCAGAATGCCAGTGGATGATCAGATGACAGGCTATAGCACTGGAAAGTATCTTGCATATGAGAACGAGGGTTATGGGGACATACCACCACAACCTCATGTTGTTGCCCAAGCCGTCGGGCCAGTTCAAAAAGATACTGCTGCACACCACCGATTGCCGGTGGAAAATCGAGTGTTATGATCGCTATCCGCATGCTTTCTTGCTTCATTTTCTTGCAGGCAAGTATATCATATTCCAGATCCAGCCTATGCCACGCCTGGTCTCGTGCCATTCAAAGATCAGCAATACCAGCGCATAGAGTATCGTAAACAGCAGCAACTTGATCAGTGCTGTGCCCCAGGTTGGTGTTGTGAGCCAGGCTATTTCTAGCACCAGCCCGCTGCCCCAGGCCAGTAGCAGCGCCAGGGTAGGCCATGCCGTCAACTGCACCAGCGAGAAGTTTATTGTCTGGCGGATTGCCTGATAGAGGACAATACACCCGACAATCAGCATACCATTGGCTGCCAGGGCTACACCGTTTATGCCACCAGCATAGGCACCCAGTATAACGGTCGGGATAAAAAAGACAAACTGAATAAGGGTGGTTCGTTGGTACTGTTGTGGTTTGCCAATCGCAAAGAGAAATGTTGCACAGAGAACAATTAAAGCATCTAGCATCGTATAAATGAGCATAAGCCGAAAAGTGAACAACATAGGCTGCCATTGATCTCCGATTACCAGGTGAATAAATTCGGGCATAACCAGGGCAAACGCGCCGGATGTCAGAAATCCACTGCGTAGAATGACATACGCTGCCCGATAGAATGCCTGTGATAAACGATGATGATCATTCTGCAGACGGGCAAATACCGGCTGAAAGACGCTGATGAGCGGGATTGCTACCATCCGGCGTGGGTAGTGCGCAAAGTCATAGGCGCGTGAATAGTAGCCCAGAGCAGTCTGGCCCAGAGTTGTGCCGATCCAGAAGTCGTCAAAACGATCCAGCAAGAATTGAAATGCACTAGCCCCCCAGGCTGCCTGGCCATACTGCCAGAAGTGACGTGCCGCAGTATCGGTCCAGCCCGGTCGAGCTGGCCACGACCGAAAAATCAACCCGGTCATGATCGCACGGGTGATCAGGCCACTGGCCTGTTCTGCTATCAGTGCCCAGGCTCCCCAGCCCAGCCAGGCCAGAGTTGGGGCCACCAGGGTCATCATGATCGATGCGGCACTGTTAGTTAAAGCAAGCTGGCGGAACTTTAGTGTTTTGCTCAGTTCTGTTTCCTGAATGGTCGAGACGCTCTTGATTATTTCCAGGATGGCCAGCCCGATCAGCACTCCACTCAACAGGGGCATGGTCGGGTAAAATTGTCCGATCAGAGGTGTGATCAGGATCAGAATGAGCGAAGATAGACCGGTCAGACCAATACGCAGGGTGACATAGGTGCGCCGAGTGCCCTGATCTGCATTCTGGTGTGCAATATAAGCCTGATCCAGTCCCAGAGTACGGATTTGAGCAACCAGAGCGACAAAAAACAGCCCCAGCGTAACAACTCCGAAATCTTCCGGTGCAAGCAGGCGGGCTAACACAACTGCGCGCAGAAAACCCAGTGTGATAGTTACGCCCGACCCGGCCAGACTATAGAGCGAGCCACGCGTGGTCTGACTGGCGATGTCTCCAGGAGCGTGAGATGACACCTGTGCTGGATCCTCGTATGAAAATAGGTGATGGACGGTCGGGGCGGTTCGCGAACCGCTCCTACAAGCCTATTTTCATCCCGACCGTGTGCGGTCGCCCCCGTTATGAACTATGTCTTACGTTGGCGCTAATCGGCAGCTATTGTAACATCAAAAGAATGCAGTATACACAAGGCTTATCGCTTCAATTCGAAGAGGGTAGCATAGTCCGTTCCCCAGACATAGCTTGCATCCAGTTCTGTTGCATCCTGGCTGTTGCCAATGATGTAAACTGTCCGGTTGGGGTAGCGCCGCGCTGCGCGTGCAAGCCAGTCTTCATCTTCACGTTCGACCATGTCGATCCATACATCAGGGCGCTGGCCTTCGATCAGGTGCAGATAGTACAGAATGGTTCCCTGTTCCCAGCGCGTCATAATCACGGCATGCGGTTCAACTAAAGTCAGCACACCCTGGCCAAACTCGTAGAAGAGCCACTGGTCGGCTTTGTTGCCATAGGGCAGGCGCGTTTGACCCCATACCAGGGTAAACGCCAGGCAGAGTGTCAGGACGCTCCCCGCAACTATGCGATGGAGTGAGGGCTTGAGTGCTCTGTTCTCGCTCTGCTTACTTTGCTGTGCATGCGGGGCGGGCATATGCTGGTGGTCATTGCGTACCACATGGGCGATTTGTCTGGCCAGAGCGACTGTGCCAATGCCAATCCAGAAGGCCCAGGGCAGCAGCAGCGGCAGCGTGAAGACCATGGCATCTTGTACAGCGCTGCCCAGGCTAGCAAAGTAGAAAAAAGTAATGCCTGCTACCCAGGCACTGGCCAGCCAGGGCCAGAGTGGTCGGCGCAACAGGGCATAGCAGCCCACCACACCCAGAAAGATCCCGGACGGCCCAAACTCGAACTGCAGGCGTTCCGACAGCGTCAGGATGGTGGCATAGAAATGACGTGGGCCGGGTAGCTCAAAAACACCGCCGCGCATGCTGCCGCCGATCACATGGCCAAGGGCTTCATCCCACGATGTTGGTGCGCCCCAGAAATAGGCCCCCGGCAGCCCATGATCCATGCCGTCAAATGGCCCAAAGCGGGCATACTGCACCACCACCAGCAGCCAGGGGGTTAGTCCCAGCAGCGCAACGCCGCCCAGTTGTATGCTTGTTGACCATGGCCGGTGGCTGGTGGCTGGTGTTTCACGCTGTACCATCCCAAACAGCGGCGCAATGCCAAACGCCAGAAACAGGGGCACGCCGGTGAAAGCAAACGAGCCATGATTACTGAAGCCCAGGCCAGTGACCAGCGCGGCGGCGGCGAGCCATCCCGTACCAGATGCCCCTTGCCGCTCCCAGGCCTGTTGCAGACACACAGCCAGCAAGGTGAGCAAGAATGTATTGAGCGTATACACCTCGGCGATCGTGGACAAATGCCAGAGACCTGGTGCAACTGCCAGGGCCGCCGCAGCAACCAGAGCGGCCAGCAGGCTATGCGTAGAGCGCAGCACCAGTATGCCCAGCAGTGTCACCGTGCCAGCCCCCGCCAGCGCCGCAACCAGCGTCACACGATGGGCAACATCGCCAATAGGCAGGAAGGTTGCCAGTTTGCCTAGCACGATATACAGTGGATAACCAGTCGGATGTGGCACAGCCAGCAGCGGCGCAGCAAACTGAAACTCACCGCTGTCGCCCGAAAGCACACTGGGCGCGGCTGTACGCGCATAGAGCAGCAGAGTAGCAGGCAGGACTATCAGGAACAGCAGGATCGTTTTGAATCTGATCGTAGCAAAAATCTTTGCATTGAGCATCTTGATAGGGTGAGACATGGGTCAGAGGGTACTTTACAGTTGGACAATCCTGTTATGCTGTCTCGTAAGGGCGAGCGGCCGCTCGCCCTTACGCCAATGATCAAACTGGAATAGCTTTTCTGAAACCATGGCTTATATCTGAATAAACACCCACACCGGCATCATGCCGGTGCTACGGGTGGTTCGGTTGATAGGGCGAGCTATCTTTTGTCCTTAAGACAAGGTTCAGGGTTACTGTACCGTTTGGTTGGACGATACGCCCTCACCCCCCATTTCCCCCACCTCTCACGATACCACTGGGTCATTCCCCAACGGGGGTAGGGGCGAATAATTAATGGAATGACCCAGTGGTATCCCTCACGGGTAGGGTTTTCTGTAGGGACGCGCTTCTGCGCGTCCGCAGGTCGTCCTGATGCGGAAAACGTCCACACTCCTCCGTGCCTCCGTGGTGAATCGTTTTTCCCACACGTGAACAGGTACCTTGTACCCCTCCTTTGCCTATGTGCCCGGTGTGCGTAGAGGCGGCACCTGCACATTGCCCTTCACAACTGCGGTGACAACCGGCCCGACCGGGGCGAACGACGCCAGCGGGCCGTCGTTGCCCAGTTGCAAGCGCCAGGACAGCGGCGAAACGCGCACATCGGCATCGCCAATCAGCAGGGTTATATTTTCACCGACGGGATTGAGAAAGGGTAGATTGGCACGCACAGGCCACAGGCGGGCGCTGGTGGCGGCGTTACTTGCTCTACACACCAGGCGGACACCGTCCCACACCTGTACACTGGTAGCTTTGGGGTCAAATTCCCACTCGAAGCGCCAGAGCTGCTTGGGCAGATGCCAGATCTCGCGGCCAGCGCGTTGCGAACGAGGATTGTCGACGGCAATATGGGTGACATATGGCCCGGGGCGGGTTTTATGGCGTACCAGCACCCCGGCGATCAGTTCGCTATATTCCAGGGTTGATCCTGGCCCGTAGCGCCAGATCGCTAGATAGCCGATCGCCAGCCCGCGTGGTAGGGTCAGCAGTTTCAGCGGGGCAGGCACAAACGCAGCCACGGCAGCCGCTCTGACGGCAAACGTGGCGGTCAGAGCGCTGCCCCAGAGCATCCAGGGTGGGGGTGGATAATCACGCGAGAGTGCTGTTGTCTGATCCGGTCTATCAGTCATCACTTTTTTCCAGCCCGGCGCGGCGGAGGGCCGCAGCCAGAGGATTATCATCTTCGTCCGAATCGGTCTGTTCGGTCGAGTAAACTGGCCCGCTATCTGTAGGTGGCACAAAATCCTCGATGTCTGCGTCAGATTCCCAATCAAGGGCCAGGTTTTCGGCCCCGGCCATGGCGATTATATCGTCGACGCTGAAACGGAGCAAGCCAATCTGTTCATCGGCGCGGTGGTGTTCAGACAGGCTGCTGATCGGGTGGATATCTGGTACAGCTTGTAGGATGTCATTCAGCGTAGCCGGAGGCCGCGGGGGTGGTTCAGGGCCAGCCATGATGTCCATAACTTGCTCGGCTGTGGGGATGCCAGTGTCCACCAGCAGAATAGTGATGGCGACCTGGGGATAGAGCAGGCGCAGAATGGCGCGTGTTTCTTGCAGCTGTGTGCTGGCACGGCGCAGGCTGTTGGCGATGCGACTGGCCTTGATCTCAAACACCCAGGCGCGACGTTGTGCCAGCACCAGCGCATCCAGTTCACGATATTTGATGCTGGCGCGCTTGCCGCGCCGTTCTTCATATTCAAGAATGCGTTTGTCCGAGAGTGTCATCTGACTGGCTAACCAGTTGCGCAGGGTTGTTTCGGCCTGGCCGCCAAAGATATCGCGCTGGCGCGGCGGGCGGATAGCGCGCTGGTTTTGACGTTGCACCATAAATTGTTGAACATAGGCCTGGTATCGCTGATCTTCCGAGGTGATCAGGCGCGGGCGCGCATAGCGCATCTGTGTCACAGTGATTTCCTTTTATTTTTTACCCAGCTCAACCGAACGATTATAGGCGGCCCAGATTGCATCGCTCAGGGTGGCGCGCAGGCCGCCGTGTTCCAGGGCGTTCAGGGCGGCGGCGGTGGTGCCGCCTGGTGACGTAACGGCGTTGCGCAACTGAGCCGGATGCAGGTCGCTCTGCTGCATGTATTGTACTGATCCCATCATTGTACGCGTAGCCAGCTCAGTGGCGATCGGGCGCGGCAGACCAAGATGCACGCCAGCATCGATCATGGCTTCGAGAATCAGGAAGATATAAGCCGGGCCGCTACCGTTGATGGCGGTGGCCATATCCAGGTAGCTTTCATCGTCTACCTGCAGTTCCGCGCCAAGCGATGCCAGAATAAGGCGTGCCTGATCGCGCTGTTCAGTGCTAACTGCGGCAGTGGCCGTCCAGACAGTCATGCCAGCCCCAATCTGGGCAGGCGTGTTGGGCATGGCCCGGATCACCAGCGCATGGCCCAACCCCTGCGAGAGCGTGTCAATCGATACGCCAGCCATAATTGATAGGCAGAGCGTGTTGCTGGCCAGATTTCCGTGCAGGGAGGGTAAGAGCCGGGGCAACATCTGGGGCTTGACCGCCAGAATAAGGATCTGGGCCCAGCAGGCTGCCTCGCTGTTATCTTCGCTGAGGGTGATGCCATAGGTGTTATGGAGTTCCTGGCGGCGTTGCAGGCGTGGTTCGGTGGCACGCAGTTGTTCAGGCTGAACCAGGTTCTGGCGCAAAAGACCGGCGATAATAGCTTCGCCCATGGCCCCGGCGCCGATCAGGGCGATGCGCAGGTTATCGAGCATAGTGGCGATCCTTTTCTGGACGATGGGTTATCTATGGTGCTGTTGGGACGATAGCACGGAGTATTCGCAATGTCAAACCTTTGTTGGTCAGGAGGGGTATCAATGCACCACGGAGGCAGGGAGGCAGGGAGGATGCGTATGCAGTTTTGTTGGAGTATAAGCCAGCAAAACGTTCATTTGTTCTAAAAAGTCGTTTATGTTATAATCAGCGTATGTATATAGCTAAATCGTAGTACATTTTTTCAGGAGAATTTCATGAATATATTTAAAGTCCTGGCATCTGGTAAAAAAGGTTTCCCGGAGGAAACTGCATCGGCTTTAATTACCTGGTTTATGCATCCGGCAATGGAGCATGGGCTGGGGTATACATTTCTGGCCAGGTTTATCCAGAAGCTTTCAGCGTTACCTGATGTACCAGAGGATTTCTGTCATGTGACGGGAAAGCTGATCAATCGCATGCGAAATGCCGAAGAATCGCAACTCAATTTACGCGTCGATCTGGAATATAAGGTATGTTCTGGTCTGAATCGCTGTATCGCATCACCGAGAGTTTCGGCGATACGGTGTATATTGGCATAAAGGGCGGAGAGCAGGCTCTGCGGAAGATGAGATCAGCAGAGATACAAAGCAAGAAGTGGCAGGTAAGCATGGAGCAAGCCAGTGCGCAATGGATCGCCGGGGTGACCTACAGCGCAATTCTGAAAGAGAAGGGTGTTTTTGCGTAAGACATGGTTTCAGATCGTCTGGTTACGTACTATGCGCGGCTACAAGCTGCGCATAGTACGCGTGCGGCTTGTAGCCGCACCTACATGACTCTCTGGTTGACCCGCCTTATTTGCGCTACCGGGCTGTTTTGTCCCTCTATGACCATGTTGATGTGCCAGATACGCGCAGAAATAGGAAACGACCATGCAGCGAGATGAGGTTTTAAGCATACTGCGAACCCACAAACACGATCTGTTCAACAAATATGGTATTACCCGACTGGGTATTTTCGGATCGGTTGCACGAGGCGAAAATACTGATGCCAGTGATGTTGATATTGTCGTCGAAATGCCGCCTGACCTTTTTCAGATGGTTCATGTGAAAGAGGAATTGGAGCACCTGCTGGTTGGGTCGGTTGATCTTGTTCGTTATCAGAAACATCTCAGTTCATTGCTTAAACAGCGGATTGACAACGAGGCGATTTATGTCTGATCCTGAACTGGTACAGGACATTCTATCCCATATTTTAATAGCCATAGCTCGTATTGAGCGCCGCTTTGAAGGGATCGATAGCCCTGAAGATTTTGTTGCTACAGATTCTGGAATCGACCGGCTCGATGGTATCACGATGATGCTTATTGCAATCGGTGAGCAACTCAAACGGCTTGATAAGGCAATGGATATTGACCTTGCCGTCGGTTATCCCGAAGTTGACTGGAAAGGTGCAAAAGGTATCCGTGATTTTCTCAATCACCATTATTTCACAGTGGATGCTGAAGTCATCTTTGACGTTTGCCAGAACAAGATCGACGGTCTGAAAAGAGCTATGCTTGAAATCATGGATGCAATTCGACCACTTTCATAATGGATCGCGCTATGCCACACGATATCAATCTCTTCGATGATACTTCGCCGCAGATCGCCGCCAGCTTATTCAGCACTGGCGTGACACTCCTCGCTATTTTCACGTTAGTCCTGACGCTTGGCCAGGTTGAGCCGGCAGATATCCTTGAAGCTGCATGCGGTTGGGCAGTCGTCACGCGGGCGTACGGGAAAGTGGCCGCTGCGTGCGCCGCTAACGGCTTCGCTGACACGCACGGTCATGGCGTCAATCGCTTCCTGGCGATTTTTGTCGGTAAGGGGGGGGCTGTGTTTGCCGCTGCCCAGGTGTAGAAAAGCGGCGCGTTCGACGCGTTTGCCCGGCGCAAGCAGTTGTTCGGCGGCCAGCAGGTAGATTGCCAGTTGCACGTCGCGTCCACTGGTGGTGAGGGTAATTGAGCGGGGGGTGTTGCTGCTTTTGTAGTCGATCAGGGCCAGGGCACCGTCGGCACGCTGATCCAGCCGGTCGATGCGCCCGGAGACGAGTACGTCGCCAGCGGGGGTAGTTAGCTTGAGTGGCTCGGCCCCGCGTTGCATGCCGAAGCTCTGCTCGACCATGGCGGGGCGGAAGTCGGCCCAGTCGGCCCCGTCGCGTAAAACGCGGCGCAGGGCGCGTTCCAGGCGGCGGCGAATGTCGGCGCGATCCCAGTCCCAGAAGGCATTGGCGGCGATACCATAGCGTTCCGGTGCGGCGGCGAGTACCTGATCGGCGGCGGTATGGAGAGCGCCCAGGATGGCTGCTTGCTGGTCGTCGGTGTGGGCCAGCTGCTGCTGGCGCCAGAGTTTGCCCGCCTCGGACAGGATGGCGTGGTAGAGCTGGCCGCGGCGCGAGCGATCCAGGCCTTCTTCGGGTTCGTTGCGTTGTTCCAGGTGTAGCAGATGGGCGGCGGCAAAGCGGAATGGGCAGGTGATATAGTCGTTGAGCTGGGTGATGCTCCAGCGATGCTGGGGGCCGAAGTAGGCCGCCAGTCTGGCGCATAGCTCGCTGTCGTGGAGCATGCCCTCGAAAGGTCCGTATGGGCCAATTTGCTCGCGGGCCAGTTCGGCGGCGCGTGTCCGCTCGACATGGGGCAAGAGGGGCAGCAGGGCCGGAGATACACTAGCACGGGCGGACAGTGCGCGGGAAGCGTTTTTTTGCTGATACTGCTCGATCATAAACGCAACCAGGTGTTCCTGGGGCGAGACGGCCTGTTCTGATGTGGGCAAGCTACCGGCGCGGATATGGCTTTCAGGGGCGCTAGCAGATTGCACCAGTGTGGCGAGGGCGGCGATATAGGGTGAGGGGGGCAGCATGTTGCCGCTTTCGTCCAGGTAGGTGCGTGTGAGCGTGATGCTCTGCTGGGCACGGGCGATCGTTTCATAGAAGAGCGAGCGTTCGTCCGCCGGGTCGGGTGCGGGCAGATTGATGCCGCGGTGGGCCAGTTGGGCACGTTCGCGGCGGCTGTAGAAGGATGGTTCGGGCATGCGGGCGGGAAATTCGCCTTCGGCCATGCCCAGCAGCAGCACATGGTCGAAGAAGAGACCACGGGCTGCCAGGTTCGGTAGGACAGCCACCTGACCGGCTTGCGGCTGTTGCATGCCATAGGTGGCGGCACTAGTCAGGGCATGCAGGTCAGACAAAAACGTGTTGTATGCAACCGGCGGCGTGTCGAGCAAGGTGGCGGCCTGGGCCAGTTCGTCCAGCAGGCTTGACCATTGCTGGTGAATAGGCGACCATGCCGCCGTCGTTTCAGGTAGAGATGCGCTGCTGGGCAGAGTATGTTCGCGCGCCCAGGCGACATATGCGCCGATGCTGGCCTGGGGCGGCGGTGTCAGCCATGCGGCAAAGGCATTCAGCAGCATCAGCAGCTCGCTAGCCTGCTCTGCAGTGATGGTCGGTATGCGCTGGTCTATATCAGCGGGGGGTGGTTCAGCGGCAGCCAGCTTTGTCAGCGTGGCTTGCAGGGGTTGCAGCCCGGCGACGATACCGGCATCGCGGCCAGCACGGTCAAACAGAGCGGCGGCCAGGTCGGGAGCGATGCTGGCAGGCGGCCATTCCGGCGGCAGCATCAGGCGACCATCGGCAAAGGCGCGCCAGGTTTCGACCAGATCGCGGCGCGGATAGTTGTCTGTGGGCAGGCGCAGCATGGTCAGATAAGCCACAATCGTCGGGGACTCGTGCAGCGGCAGGCCGGTGAAGATCGCCAGGGGCAGGCCATACTCGTGGGCAACCTCGCGCAGCAGAGGCGCATACGGGGCTGGATTGCGCAGCAGCAGAGCGATCTGTTCCGGCGGCGTAGCGGCGTGAAGCAGCATATGGACATGGCGTAGTGCGGCGCGCACCTCGCGTTCACGGTCGGCGGCGCGGATGAAAAGCAGCGTTCCATCGGCGGCGACAGGATCAGGCCGATCCAGGTCAAAGAGATGCTGTTCAAAAAAAGCCAGCGGCGCCTGGTGGTTGATCGGCGACTGGTGGGGCAGGTAGGCAATCGTGGGAATGGTGGGATGCAGCGCGTCGATCAGCTGCTGGCGGGTGCGATTGAAGCGGCGATGGGCCGGGCGATCATCGTGACTGCCAGTCAGCGTGATGATCGTGCGGACAGCGCGGCGGCTGATTTCAACCAGGAGACGGATCTGCAGGGGCGTAAACTGGTCAAAGCCATCGACCACAAACAGATCGAGCGGGCCGAGCAGGGCGGGATAAGCCTGAATAGCCGCGCATGCCAGCGCCAGGCGGCGGGACGTATCGGCCAGGTTGAGGCGTTCCATGGCAGCCAGATACGCCGCATACAGCGTACCCAGTTCAGCGTCGTAGGGCGTTACATTGGCCTCAATCAGCGCAGAGGGGGTGAGCAGCGCCTGCTGTGCTTCGGCAATCAGGTCGGCCAGATTAGCGATAAAGCCGGGCTTGAGCGCCACATGCGCAAAGATAGGCAAACGCCCGGCAGCAGATAGATCGGCGATCACCTGGCGCAGCAGCATGGTGGCGAGGGGGCCGGTGATCGGTTGGGGTGGGCTATCAGCCTGACGCAGTATTCGGTCGGCCAGGCCATAAAACTGATGAATGCTGCGGCGACGGATGCCCGTGGCCTGGGTACGTAAATGGCGGCGTTGCAGGCTATTCGCCACCAGCAGCAGCGCCCGGCCCCGTCGCGGCGCACGCAGCGCCTCCAGCGCCGCGCGGGTTTTGCCGGCGGCGGTAGGGGCGAGAAGTAATGTGATAGTAGGATCTGGTTGCATATCTAACGTGACCAGACGCATTCCATATAATGCCTGTTACAAACAGTGTACCATACAAATGACCGTACACTGGCGAGCGCAGTATACCGACACCTCAGCGACGGCGGGAGGAATCTACGGTGCATACACACTGAAGCCCCATGTCATTCCGACCGCGGTCGCCACCCCGCCGCCCGTGGACGCCAACTGCCTCAGCGACGGCGGGAGGAATCTCCGATGCACACACACTGAAACGCCATGTCATTCCGACCGCGGTCGCCGCCCGGCCGCTTCTGGACGCTCATCCGCCTTCACGACGGCGGGAGGAATCTCCGGTGGTGATTCAGCGTTGATCATGAGAGATTCCTCGGGCCGCCAGCGGGGGGGGTGGTATGACGGGGGGCGGGGTGGGCGGCCCATCGGAATGACATAGGTGGGCGCTGAAACGCCATGTCATTCCGACCGCGGTCGCCGCCTGGCCGCTTCTGGACGCCCATCCGCCTTCGCGACGGCGGGAGGAATCTCCGTTGCACGATCATGGTGATTCATGAGAGATTCCGCGGGCCGCTGGTGTGCCGTTTCTGGGCTGGACGATCTATCCATCGAGTGAAATCTTCCCCCACCCATACAGACCCGGTGCGATCACACACTGCACAAGCCAGTCTCCGCCATTTTGTACAAAATAACCAATGCAATCTTTATACGTTAAGAATATTATTATGAAAGAAGTTTGCTTTCAATCTATACAATCTATACAATGCCTACGCTGGGCAAGCCAGCATCTGCGTGTGTCTTCCAGGCTGTGCGTGGTTCATACGAACCAGAAGAGACAGGAACAAGCTATGCCTGATCATACCGGCTCACTGCTAGTTGTCGATGATAGCCAGCTCAACCGCGTGCGTATGGCATATATGCTGTCACAGCAGGGCCATGCTGTCACTGAGGCTGAACATGGCATGCAGGCGCTGACGCTGTTGTACGATCAGGCGTTTGACCTGGTTTTACTTGACATAATGATGCCAGAAATCGACGGTGCCGAGGTGTTGCGGCGCATGAAGGCGCATCCCACGCTGCTCAATATTCCGGTGATTGTAGTATCGGCATTCGATGATATGGCCTGTGTCGTGGAGTGTATCAAGCTGGGGGCGGAAGATTATCTGATCAAGCCGTTTGATCCGGTTCTGCTCAAGGCGCGTATCAGCGCCAGCCTGGAAAAGAAGCGCCTGCGCGATAAAGAACAGGCCTATCTGGAGCAAGTTGCGCGGGTGACGGCGGCAGCGGCGGCGGTTGAAGCCGGGACCTTCGAGCTATCCAGCCTGGATACAGTCGCCCAACGATCCGATGACCTGGGCCAGATGGCGCGAGTATTTCAGCAGATGGCCCAGAAGGTGTTTGCCCGTGAGCAACAGTTGCGCCAGCAGGTAAGTAGCCTACAAATAGAGATCGACCGGAACCGTATGCGCCGTCAGGCATCCGAAATTACCGAAACAAGCTATTTCAAGGACTTGCAGCAGCAGGCGCAGTCTTTACGCGCGGAGATCAGTCCAGATCATGGCCAGAACAGTGATGCGACAGGGGAGTAAGGCAACAACGATGGCAAAAATTATATCGATCCACTCGTTTCGGGGCGGTACCGGGAAATCAAATATTGCCGCTAACATTACTGCCCTGCTGGCGGCTGGTGGGCAGCGTGTCGGTGTGATCGATACCGATATTCAGTCGCCGGGCATTCATAATCTGTTTAACCTGGAAGGGCATACGCTAACCTATGCGCTAAACGATTATCTCTGGGGCAGGTGCGCAATTCAAGATGCAGCCATCGATGTGACGGCTAACCTGAAAATGCCACTTACTGGTCAGGTGATGCTGATTCCGTCTAGCGTGAATTCGGGCGAGATTGCGCGTATCTTGCGTGAAGGCTGCGATGCCCGCGTGCTAACCAGTGGCCTGCGCAAGGCGATTACCGAGTTGCAACTGGATACGCTGGTGATTGATACGCACCCTGGCTTGAATGAAGAAACGATGCTGTCGATTGCGATCTCACATACGCTGCTGATTATTATGCGCCCCGACCGTCAGGACTACGAGGGCACCGGTGTTACGGTAGAGGTAGCCAGTGCGCTGAATGTGCCGCGTATGTCGATGCTGATCAATAAGGTTCCTGCTAGCTTTGATCTGGAGGATGTGCGTACGCAGGTTTCTCAGGCATTCAACTGTGAGGTTGCTGCTGTGTTGCCCCATTCCGAGGAGATGATGACGCTGGCCAGTAGTGGCATTTTTGTGCAACGTTATCCTGACCATCCGATCAGCGCTGCGCTTACACATGTGGCCGAGACCCTGGTGGGGTAGGTTTTTTGGGGGTGGAACAAGGTTCTTTTCTCAAAAAAATTTCCCGTAGGGAAATTTTTTTGAGAAAAGAATAAAAAGTACCACGCTGCCGCAGGCGAAGCATATCTTTCGGTCGGTCAAACGCCCGGTTTGTAGACCACCGCATAACACGTGTCAATAACACGTGTTATGCGGTGGTTCATCCAAAGGCCGCTATTCGCCTCCGGCAGGATGGAAGAAAACATCGTTTGTTCGCAATTTTTTCGCCGGAGGCGAAAAAATTGCGAACAAACAATAAAAAGTACCACGCTGCCGCAGGCGAAGCATGTCTTTCGGTCGATCAAACGCCCGGTTTGTAGACCACCGCGTACCTCGTGTTATTGATAGGAAGAATCATGCCAGAAGAACCTCAAAAAAAGAACCATCTGCAAGAACTGGTTAACGATCTGACGGCGATTGCCTCGCCGTTACAGGCTTACCTGGAACAACTGCACAGCACCTATCAGCCGCTGCGCGATGGGGCTGTTGCCAGCTATATTCCCGAACTGGCACGGGCCGATCCCAACTGGTTCGCCATCTGTATTGTCACTGTGGATGGCCAGGTGTATAAAGTGGGTGATTATGAACAGGAGTTTACCATCCAGTCGGCCTCGAAGCCGTTTGTGTATGGCCTGGCGCTGGAGGATCATGGCCGCGACTTTGTAGTGTCAAAGGTGGGTGTCGAGCCAACTGGTGAGGCATTTAATGCGATTGTGCTGGATGAACATTCTAACCGGCCCTATAACCCCATGGTCAATGCTGGTGCGATTGCCACCGCCGGGCTGATTAAGGGCAGCAATCCGGCAGAACGCATGAATCGCCTGCTCGAGATGTTTTGCTGTTACACCGGCAGAGATATTCGCCTTGATGTATCGGTGTTTGTCTCCGAGCGTACCACTGGTGATCGTAACCGCGCTATCGCGTATCTGATGCGTAATTTTGGCATGCTGGCTGGCGAACTTGATGAGTCGCTGGAACTTTATTTTCAGCAGTGTTCGTTGCTGGTCAACTGCCACGACCTGGGGGTCATGGCGGCAACGCTTGCCAACGATGGGGTTAATCCGATCACGGGCACACGGGCAGTTCATGCCGATTATGTGCAGGATATGCTGAGTGTGATGTATACGTGTGGCATGTATGATTTTTCGGGCGAGTGGGCCTATCGTGTGGGCATGCCAGCCAAGAGTGGCGTGGGGGGCGGCATTATCGCGGTTGCGCCCAACCGCCTGGGCATCGGTGTGTTTTCGCCCTTGCTGGATCGGCGCGGCAATAGTGTGCGTGGCGTACAGGTGTGTACTGATCTATCGCAAGAGTTTGGCCTGCATGCCTTCAATACTCACGCCGATGACTCGCGCTTCCGTGCGGCTCTGTCCGGGCGACTACCGTGAAAATAGAATTAGCACTGGCATCGTGTCGGTGGGCATTCCAGCGATGGGTAGGGGCGACCGGCCGGTCGCCCCTACGACCCTATTTTCATCCCAACGGTGTCCGCCCTATGGAGTAGATTCACATGCCAAAGTATCTACGTAGTCTGGTCACGATGCTGCTAGTGTATACTGCCGGTGCTGCGGTGGTTTTTTTCTACTTTGCCTATATTGACCGGCAAACCTTCGATGCCAATAAGGCGTTCTGGCGCACTATGATGCAGGCTGACTGGATAACCTATTCCTGGATTATGGCCTTGCTTGGGGTGGTATTGCTTGGCCTGGCCTGGTACTATAGCCGCTCGCTCTATGTTGCCGAGCAGCGTTTGCAAGCTGGCGAGCTGCCAGCCGATCTGCCCGGGCATATTCGCCGCCGTGCCGCTACTTATCCACTGATCATTGCGCTGATCTGTCTGGTTGCATGGCTCATGGCTGGCCTGTTTTATGCGCGGGGGGGGTTGCCCTTGCTTGCACCGCATGGCTGGTTGCCCTGGCCGGGTGTCGAAACCATGCTGCGTGTTATTCTGGGCCTGGTGTTGCTAACTGGCCTGACTGCCTATACGCTGGTTTCGTTTTTGCTCGACTGCGCCGCCCAACAACCACGTCTGCGGCGTATCTTGATCGTTGCCAACATCGCAGGCTGGCTGCTGGCCGCCTGGCTGTTCGACCGTGGCACAATGATGCCGCCCCCCATCGAGACCTTCTGGCGCACCTTTATCGGCTTGAGTGTTGTCGGTGGCTTGTCTACCTCCGCACTGATCTTTTTAACTACCGACGCTTTCTGGCGCTGGTCGCTGCCGTGCTTCTTTCCCACCGGAAATCTGGCTCAATTGCGGGCACCCCGTGTGTCAGTTGGTGCGCGTCTGTTTGTGATTACGCTGCTAACCGGGATGCTGCCATTGCTGGTACTCAGTATGGCTGTGATTGCCGGGGCGGCTAATCTGGAGATGATTGTCCAGTTTGTGGCGGTCGTGGGCATTGGTAGTACGCTGGTGTTTAGTCTGCTCACGGCACGTAGTCTGTTGCAGCCTCTGCGTGATCTGACTGTTGCCCTCGATACGGCTAACCAGACGCCTGGTAGCCTGCAGATGCCGCCGCGTTTGTCGAACGATGAACTGGGCGATCTGACCACCCATTTTCGCCGTCAGATTGAAGCCAATAATCAACTGCTGGCCGAAAATATCCGCCTTGAGAGCGCGTTAAGCATCCAGAACCTGGAACAACAGGTGGCCGAACGTACTGCCGAGCTGGCACGTGCGAAAGAAGATGCCGAAGCCGCCCGCCAGCAGGCCGAGGCCGCCAACGCAGCCAAAGGGGCCTTTCTGGCTATGATCAGCCACGAAATTCGCACGCCTATGAATGCGATTATCGGCATGACCAGCCTGTTGCTCAATACGCCCCTGAACTCCGATCAGTCTGATTTTGCGCGCACGATCCGCAACAGTGGCGAAACGCTTCTGACGATCATCAATGATATTCTCGACTTTTCCAAGATCGAGGCCAATCGGCTGGAGCTTGAGATTCAACCCTTCGACCTGCGTGATTGTATCGAGGATGTGCTCGATCTACTGGCTACCCGCGTAACCGATAAAGGTCTGGATCTGGCCTATGTGATCAACGCGGGTGTGCCCGAGGCGATCTTTAGCGATGAAACGCGCCTGCGCCAGATTCTGATCAATCTGCTCAACAATGCGATCAAGTTTACACATACGGGCGAAATAACGGTTACCGTTGATAGCCAGCAACTGGCCGGTTCATATGCAAACGGCGATAGCCTCTATGAATTGCATGTGGCCGTCCGCGACACCGGCATCGGTATTCCGCCGGATCGCATGGATCGGCTGTTCCAGGCCTTCAGCCAGGTCGATGCCTCCACAACCCGTCGCTATGGCGGCACCGGCCTGGGACTGGTGATCAGCCAGCGCCTCAGCGAGCTGATGGGCGGGCGTATCCGGGTCGAGAGTGTGGTAGGCCAGGGATCGACGTTCCATTTCAGCATCCAGGCTCGTTCCGCTGGCCCCTCCAGGCACGCCTATCTGCACCAGGTGCAGGATCAGCTGGCTGGCAAACGCATGCTGATCGTAGACGACAACAGCACCAACCGGCGTATTCTGCATCTGCACGCCCATACCTGGGGCATGCTCACGCAAGAAACAGCCGATCCCAACCAGGCGCTGGCCTGGTTCCAGCAGGGCGAACGCTTTGATTTTGTGATCCTGGATATGCAAATGCCCGATATAGATGGCTTGACGCTGGCTGCGCATATTCAGGCAAGCACTAACCCGCCCGTTCCGCCCATTATCATGCTAACCTCGCTGGGCGGGCGCAGCCTGACTGGGTATGGCGAGGCCGCCACGGTTGAACTGGCTGCATTCCTGACCCGGCCCATCAAGCCAGCCCAGTTGTTTAATGTGCTGGTGAACCTCAGCACGGGCACATATGTAGAGCCAGTAACGCCAGAGCAGGTGTCAACCGATCAAAACGAGGCCCACTTTGATGCCCAGATCGGCCAGCATCACCCGCTGCGCATCCTGCTGGCCGAGGATAATGCCACCAACCAGAAGCTTATGCTGCATTTCCTACAGCAGATCGGCTACACCGCTGACATTGCTGCCAATGGCATTGAAGCTCTGGATGCACTCCAACGGCAGACCTACGATGTCATTCTGCTTGATGTCAATATGCCCGAGATGGATGGCCTGGAAACCGCCCGGCGCATTGTGTCAACCTGGCCTGTTACCGAACGGCCATATATGATTGCTATGACCGCCAGTGCCATGCCCGGAGACCGCGAGATGTGTTTGCAGGCTGGCATGCATGAGTATGTGAGCAAACCAATCCGGCTGCCGACCCTGGTCGCTGCGCTCGAACATGCCATTGCTACACCTCGCTCGGATGAGGCCACCGTACCCCCGGCAACGGTCTCATCACCCCCGGCTGATCAAAACGGGGCCATCCTCCCGCCAGACGCGATCCAGCGTCTGCTTGCTGATATTGGCCACGATAGCGTCTTTCTGCATCATCTCATCGAAGTCTTCCTGGCCGATAGCACCCGGTTGCTAAACGACCTGCGCCAGGGATGGGCCACAGGCGATATTGAGCAGGTTCAACGCGCCGCCCATACCCTCAAATCCAACGCCGCTGAATTCCGGGCCACATCCGTGGCCCAGCTCTGCAGCGAACTCGAGATTCTCTGTCGCCAGGGATCGCTAGACGGTGCGCTGGATTACATTGAACAGATCGAGACACGCTACCCCCGCCTGCAAACCGAACTGAAAACAGCTCTTGCCACCTTCCAGGCGTAGAACACACCGCGCCGCACATCAGCTGAGTAGTGACATCAGGCGGCCCGAGGAATCTCCCATGCAGGGCCAACGACACACTGCGCCCCACCGCATCCCCATGTCATTCCGAGCGCCTGTGCCCGGCCCGCTCCGAGATGCCTGCCCCCCAGACGGCGCGAGGAATCTCGCTATGCCGTGCCATGATCAAACAGCGGGGATTCCTCACGCCGCCGCTGCGGGGTTGGGCGTCCACAGGCGTTCGGGCGGCGGCAGCGTTCGGAATGACATGGGGTTTCATGGTGTTCCATGTCATGCCGAGGGCCGCCCACCTATTTCCGTCTCATGCCAACACCTCGGCTGGCGGCCCGAGGAATCTCCCATGCAGGGCCAACGACACACCGCGCCCCACCGCATCCCCATGTCATTCCGAGGGCCGCCTCCGCAATTCTCCGTTGTATTCCAGCCTG
>RRYU01004098.1_pt1 | contig 25500 bp, 29 predicted proteins | sample 2162651 | NCBI WGS metagenome assembly RRYU01 (sample SAMN10267283, study PRJNA491782) | microbial mat metagenome | isolation source: biomat in the production well | place: Japan: Minami-Kanto gas field, natural gas well KTG3 | collected 2017-06 | reverse complement strand
GCTTTGTCCTCTCAAACTTCTCTTTCGCCATGGCGAGTCGACCTCCTAAGGATCGTTGGATGAGCCGCACCTCTATCCGCGGCGCGGGATTGCAGAAAGGTGGAGCCCAGGATCAGATTTGAACTGACGACCTCATCCTTACCAAGGATGTGCTCTACCGACTGAGCTACCTGGGCATCCTATTTCAACAACGGAGCGGGAAACGGGATTCGAACCCGCGACCCTCAGCTTGGAAGGCTGATGCTCTAGCCAGCTGAGCTATTCCCGCAAAAAGCAGCTCGGTTTTATCTTCGCTGCCGGGTCGGTGGAGGGGGGAGGATTTGAACCTCCGAAGGCTTTGCCGACAGATTTACAGTCTGTTCCCTTTGACCACTCGGGAACCCCTCCAGAATCATTGCCGATCAGGAGCTGGCGAGAGGACTTGAACCCCCAACCTTCTCATTACAAGTGAGAAGCTCTACCAGTTGAGCTACGCCAGCATTCATGCGCACTACGCGCAAATGTCCCTCCCTCCCTATTAGGGATTGAGAAGGACCTCTATGCTAGATGGTTTTGTGGAGTCCGCGCCCACACCTGTCCGACTACCGGCACAAAACGCCGGAGGCGCATATTAAAGTGGAAAGTCGAAAAGTGTCAAGGGGATAGGCGAAAAAAGCTTCCAGTCACCAGCCGCCAGTCACCAGTAAATAACTCGCCCCAGTCAGCACCCGAGTAGGGTCCTGACTGGAGACTGGGGACTGGAGACTGGGGACTGGAGACCGGAGACTGGAGACCGGAGACTTATTTACTTCTTCCTCACCTGGCTCCCGCCCGCGCCATCCATGATCTCGAAGCCCGCTTCAGCCACAAGATCGCGTAGGCGATCGGCTTCGGCCCAGTCCTTGGCGGCACGGGCGGCCTCGCGATCGGCGACCCACTGCATAAGCTCTTCGGACACTTCGAGTTGGCGTTCCTTGGGCAGCCCATCCGTGAACAGTCCGAGAACACCGGCCATGGTTTCCAAGGCCGCCAGGGCAGCCTCGAGACCGCGACGATCGGCGGATAGGCCCTCATCATCCTCGGCCACCAGACGATTGAACTCCCTCACCAGCTCGAAAATGTGGCCGATGGCCCCACCGGTGTTGAAATCATCGTCCATGGCCTCGGTCCAGCGCTCCTGTGCCTGGGCTGAGGCAGCCATAAGCGACTGTCCCGCTTCGGATTGCACTTCCAAGTTCTCAGGCGCCTTGGCCAGGCGCTCGTGCAGGCCCAGGCTGAATTCGCGAATGCGATCCAGGCTGGCGCCGGCTCGATCCAGCTGCTCGCGGTCGAACTCCGCCCGACTGCGGAAATGCGTGGACAGCAGGTAGAAGCGCACGGTCTCCGGCTCGTACCACTCGAGAAGCTGGGTCATGGAAACATAATTCCCATCAGATTTACTCATCTTCTCGCCGTGGACCGTCACCATCCCATTGTGCAGCCACGCGTTAGAGAAGGTCTGGCCCGTGGCCGCCTCGCTCTGGGCGCGCTCGTTCTCGTGATGGGGAAACTTCAGATCCAGGCCGCCGCCGTGGAAATCCAGGGTTTGCCCGCAGTATTTCATGCTCATGGCCGAGCACTCGATATGCCATCCCGGGCGGCCCCATCCCCAGGGGCTATCGAAGCCGGGCTCTTCCTTGGGCGCGTTCTTCCAGAGGGCGAAATCCAGGTCGTCGCGTTTGCCGTCCACCACATCCACGCGTACTCCCGATCGCAATTCGCTGATGCGGCGGCCGGAGAGACGGCCATAATCGTCGAAACTCTTCACGTCGTAATAGACATCGCCGCCGGATTCGTAGGCGTGGCCCTTCTCGATGAGCTTCTCGATGATCTCGTGCATCTCGGCAATGTGCTCGGTGGCTTTGGGATAGACCGTCGCATGCTGGATGTTCAAGGCATCGGAAAATTTGAAAAACAGATCGATATTCCGCTGGGCCACATCCTGGTAGCTCACACCTTCTTCGTCGGCCTTGGCCAAGATCTTGTCGTCGATGTCCGTGAAATTCTGGGCCAGGGTGACTTCGAAGCCCTTGTGCTCCAGATAGCGACGCACCATGTCGCCGGTGAGGGCGGCAAGCATGTGTCCCACATGGGGTTCACCCTGAACGGTCATACCACAGAAGTACATTCCCACCTTACCGTCGACGACGGGCTTAAACTCAACCTTCTTCTTTCGGATGGGATCGTACACATGCAGAGACATGACTTACTCCTCGAGCTTTCGGACCGCCTCGGCCAGCGCCTTGGCGCGCGAGGGGTCCACAGGGTTTTCGGTACGGCCGCCGACCTTCAAAGAAGAGCCGACGATGGCGCCATCGGCCGTGGCGAGCAGGTCTGAAGCGTTCTCCAGACTGAGTCCACTTCCAATAATAATAGGAAAGGTTTGGAAACGCTCACGGAGACGGCCAAGCAACTCCTGGTCCGGAAGGGAAGCTGTGGACCTGCCCGATACGATCAAGGCGTCGGCCCCTGCCCGCTCGGCCAGATCTTCGGCCTGGTGCACGGCATCACTGTGGGAAGCCATAACCGCGTGTTTTACATCCACATCGGCGAAGATGCGAATGGAGCTGTCGAGCCTACGGCGGAGACGCAGGATTTCCGCCGCCCGCCCAATCAGAGGACCCTGGTCGGAATTGGAAATTCCCGACAGCACGTTCACGCGAATGAGATCCGCGCCGGCGGCCTCAGCCACGGCCAGCGCCGCCTCGCCATCGTTGCGCAGAACGTTCACTCCAAGGGCCATATCAGGATGCGCCAGATGCAGGGCCCGGGCGATACGCGTCATCTGGGCCACGGTCTCGGCCCCCACGCCTTCTGCGTGAAAGGGAACATCGCCATAGTTCTCCACCATGATCCCTGTGAAGCCCGCAGCGGCAAAGTGGGATGCGTCCCTCAGAGCCCGTTCTTCAATGGCGTCCAGGCTGAGCAGGCCCGAAGGGCTGCCCGGCAGCGGCGCCAGATGGATCATTCCGTAGAGCGTTTTCATGACTACCTTTCCAAAGCGTGACGAGCAATTTCCGCCACAAGGCCCGGGAAGTCAAGGCCGACGGCTGCAGCGGCCATGGGCACGAGGCTGGTCTCGGTCATGCCGGGAATGGTATTGACCTCGAGAAACCAGAGGCGGTCATCCTCGTCGCTGCGAAAATCCACGCGTCCCAGATCGCGGCAGCCCAGATCTTTGAATATGGCCAGACCCTGGCGCTCCATTTCCTCGCGAAGGCCCTCGGGCAGTTCGGCCGGGCATTGATAGTTCGACTTGCCCATGCTGTACTTGTGTTCGTAGTCGTAGAGTCCGCCCTCTGGCAAGATCTCCACACCCGGCAGGGCTCGATCACCCAGAATCGCCACCGTCAATTCGCGGCCAGGGATGTATCGCTCAAAGAGGATGTCCCCCGAGGTACGAATGGTTCGCGGAAGTTTGAGCGAGGCGTCTTCCCGGTTGAACATCACAGCCAAACCCACGCTGGATCCTTCGCGATTGGGCTTGGCCACCGATGGATAACCCAGGCTGGTCTCAACTACTTCGGCCAAATCCATGACCGTGGCAGGACTGGCGCGCTGGGAATCGTCCAATTGAAAACGCATGGATTCGGGGGTAAGCAGACCCAGGGCTCTGGCGCGATCTTTGGAAGCCTGTTTGTCCATGGCCAGATCGCTGGATGCGGGGTCGCTTCCCGTGTAGACCAGATTCATGGATTCCAACTCGGCCTGAATGCGGCCGTCTTCTCCCGCTCCGCCGTGCAGGGCGATGAAGACCAGATCGGGTTTGGCGTCTACAAGTCGCGACTGCCAGTTATCCTGGTTGGGATCCAGCGAAGAGCTTTCATGGCCGAGTTTGCGCAGGGCCGCCTCGATGGCCGCGCCTGTGGCCAAACTCACCTCACGCTCGGCAGAGCTTCCACCGATGAGAACCGTCACATTCATTCTTGCTCCTCGCAGGGTTTCCAGTCGCGTTCCTGAAGCGTGTCCAGAAAGATTTCGGCGTCGCGCGGGTGACGCAGTTCCACAAAGGGTGGATGATTGGGATGCTTCGCCAGTCGCGCGTATTCCCGCCGGCGTCTGCGCCAGGTGGTGATCACCCACCAGAGAATCGAATCCTTGCTGAGAAAGGACTGGCGAAAGCTCTCCCGGTTCCCAGCGAAGAGTTCTTCCTGGGATATGACACGCCGGGTGGTTCGCCTCAGCGCTTGCCAGAAAACCCGCGGGAAAGAATAGTTGAGCCAGATCACGGCGGTGGCGCTGCTCAGTGTGATGTCACGCACGAAACTGTAATTGCCATCCACCACCCAACAGGATCCGCTCACGGCGCGGCGTGTAAGTTCACGAAACTCATCCACCTCACGATTGCGCCAGCCCGGCAGCCAATAGAGCCGGTCGAGTTCGACATGCTGGCTACTCAAGATTTCCGAGAGAGCGGCGGCCATGGTTGTCTTGCCGGAACAGCTGGTTCCGATGACAAGCAAACGCCGCATATCTTCGGGTATCTTCAAGGCGCAGTTTCCTCCAGGGCTCCCGCAAGGGATCCTTCCAGATCGAGCCAGAATCCGTGTTCGGGCTGATAATCGTTGCCGCCAGCGGGAGCATCCCACAGTTGATAAACATTGTCCCGGCCCTTCTCGTCGATAAACAGGGAAAGGCTCGTGCCGCCATGATAGTCGTTTCCACCTGCGCGAGCGGGACCCGGCGCGTAGATGTAATGATCTCGACCGCCGCCATCCAGGAAAATACAAAGGCTGTTGTGCGCCGATGCTCCCTGGGAAAAGAAGGCCCCGCCTTCGTAACGATCATCGCCCTTGCTGTCGATGAAGAGTGTGGCGCATTCGTCCCAGGCCAATCCTTGGGCAACGCCCTGCCGGGTTTGGTAGAGATCGTCGCCACCCACTTCGATAAAGCTTCCCAAAGCTTGATGCGCCGCGAAACCCTGATTGTAGCGCGAGCCGATGTAACGATCATTCTCGCCACCGCCCGCAAACAAGATTCCCCAACCGTGGTAATAGCCGCCGCCCTGGGAAAAGTTGCCCGCTTCCATCAGGTCCTCTCCGCCGCCGTCGTAGAGCAGGGCCATGCCACCCGAGGCGAGTGTGCGAAAGCCTGTGGCGCAGCCCTGACTCCAGGCATCGAAAATTCCTTCGTCGCCATAACCGGTAGGATAAAGACCCTTGGCATAGTACTCATCGTTACCAAGGTGATCGAAGATGATGCCCACGCCTCCCGCCAGGCCGCAGGCCTGCACGTGAACGTCGCCTTCGTAGCGATCATCGCCCGCAACTTCAATGATCGAACCCGCGCCGAAGAACCCGACTCCCTGACAGAAACTTCGCCCACGGAATCGATCATGGCCCGCCATGTCCGCAAGCCAGCCGATACCCAGATAACCGGTGCCCTGGCAAAACTGGATACCCGTGTAGCGATCGTGGCCGGTCATATCAAGCAGTCCGCCCACGCCCAATGAACCGGAACCCTGATTACAAGGCGTAGTGCTTTCGTAGGCATCGTCGCCAGCCAGATCGATGCATAGTGAGACGGGAACATCCCAGGCGGAATTCGCACCGGCATTGCCTGTGTAGAAATCGTCGCCGGCCAGATCCAGGATGAAAGCGTAGTCCTTTTCGCGATACCAGTGAGTGTCTTCACCACCTATCAGAATGCGACCCGAGGCGGCGACTTCCTCGTAGAGGATTGCTGAGTGCAAGTCTTCTGCGAAATGCTCGCGAACAATCCTGGTTGCCGCCGCGACCCAGCCGTCCGCCTGCAAGGTAGATGCAATCTGTGCCGCCACCTGAAGAGCGCCTTGATCAACCTGCTCGGCCAACTTGAGTATGCGCTGATTTCTACGAAAGCGATCCCGGTCTTCGTCGAAGTGAATGTAGATGTCCCCGGCGAAAACTTCGGGAAGCTCCCAGCGATGCTCCAGGAGAAAATCTCGATCATCCTGACTCAGTTTCTGAAAGGCCTTCTCCACTTCGGCTCCAGCTCTCTCGAGGGTGGACCGGATATCCTTCAGCAATTCGTCGAAGTTTTGTGGAAGTTGACGTACAGGAATGGGCCAGTGCGGCTGTGTGGCCATCCAACTGGAGATGAAATTCAAAGAGGTCCTGGGAGAGAGACAGTTCTTCGATCGACCCTGGTAATAGTGCGTCAAACTTCCCATGCGAAAGGGCTCGCGCATGGCGTAGATGACCGGATCGAGTCTAAAGGGGTCGGCGGTGTTCTGTGTCGCGGCCAGACGTGCAAGCAGGTCGGCACGATCATCGGCCAGGCCTTCCCGATCTGCAAGGGTTTCTGTGATGGCCTCTAGAATCACTGGGGGAAAGCGAGCCGGCGGGTAGATTTCATCATTGGGGCGAGGCTCTGGCCAATTGGCCTCGGGGCGCGGACCCAGCGTTATGATCAAGTCGACAATGTCCTGCTCTTTGTCTGCCGTCGCTTCTAGCTGCGAACCATTGGGCATGTTTTCAAGATAGCTTTCAGGATCTTTCCAGAACTTCTCTTCGGCTCCACTCAACTCGCGATTCACGGCATCGCGAATCAGATGAAATCGTACAGTCTCGCCCACGGCTCTGCCAGCCATGCGTGTGCGGAAGTCTTGACGAATCTGATCGGCGGGCACCTCAAAGGGTTCACCGTCCAGGGCGAAGATGAGATCACCAGGGAGCAAGCCTCCCTGTTCCGCCGGCGAATCGGGGAAGATCACAGTTAGGCGCAGTCCGCTCGATGCGCCCAGCAGTTCGACGCGCTCAAGCCCCGACTCCAATTCAGGAATGGGCGCAACCGGGTCGTAGTAGACGCCCAACCATCCCGGCAATTCCGCGGAAACGAGCAGAGGAATCAACATGAGTAGAGCTATGGATCGCAGCATGACATCCGCCTTTCGATGCTTATGCTAACCCGATGGAAACTCGCTGACAATAGGAAGCCGGAGGGCATGGGCCCTCCGGCTAAGAAACTGGATCATCGGGCATAGTGTCAGGCCTTTCGCCAGCCTTCCAGCAACTCCGCCTCGCGCTGGGCGCTGGGGCCCGCCTTCCATTCATAGTTTGCAGGGCGCGTCTGCAACCAGTCCACGGTGCGAGCCACCGTTTCCTCTACCGAACGCATTTTGAACCCTGCTGCTTTCGCACGCTGATTATCCACGTGGAAGATGCCGCCGATTTCTGAATGAAGATCCGGCACCCACATGGGAAGACCAGCCCATGGCGCGACTTCCTGATCTTCCAGGAATGCGTCGCTTACCCATGTCCAGTGAATGTCCCCGCCAGCAGCCTTCCGGCACGCCGCCAGTAGATCGCCCATGGGATGTGGATCGCGCACACAGTTGTAAGCACCTGCGCCGCCACCTTCGAGCAGGTGGAGCATGAAGTTTGCGAGATCGCCCACATCGAGATATTGCACCAGGCGCTCGGGACGCCCTGGCGCCAAAGCTTCACCGCCACGGAGAGCGCGCCACGGCCAGTAACTGAATCGGTCTGTGGGATCGTGGGGTCCCACGATTAGACCGGGACGGACGATCATGGAGCGCCCTGGAAAAACATCCTCCACCGCTTTTTCGCAGAGCACTTTGAGGGGCCCATAGCTTTCGGCCGTGATTTCCTCGATGCTCTCGTCTTCGATAACACCCTTGGGCGAGTTCTCCTTGATGCCAGGTTGGGACAGATCGGAATACACCGACACCGTCGACACGAAAAGATAGCGATGCGCTCTCTCCGCAAGATGCTGCGCAGAGGCACGCACAACACGCGGGAAGTAACCGCAGGTGTCTACGACGGCATCCCACTGGCCATCGAGTTTATCCAGGTCGCCGTCACGATCACCATGAATGTGCTCGGCCTCGGGAAAGAGATCGCCGCCTGTTTTTCCACGATGAAAGAGCGTGAGTTCATGTTTGCGGGCCAGCGCAACTTCGACGAAGGCGCGCCCCACGAAATGTGTACCGCCGATTACGAGTATCTTCATTTCGCCGCACACTCCTTGTGACGGAAGCAGTCGGTGGTGTGATCATTCACCATGCCCACGGCCTGCATGAAGGCGTAGATGATGGTCGGCCCTACGAAATTGAAACCGCGTTTCTTCAGATCTTTGCTGATGGCGCGGGACAGTTCGGTTTCTGCCGGCATTTCCTTGAGCGATTTCCATTTATTCTGAATGGGCTTTCTGGTTACCCAGGCCCAGATGTAGGCGTCGAAACTACCGAACGCTTTTTGAACTTTCAGATAGGCTTTGGCGTTTCGACGAGCCGAGAACACCTTCAAGCGATTGCGAACTATGCCAGGATCGAGCAACAACTTCTCCAGCTTCGCATCGCTGAACCTAGCTACCTTGACCGGATCGAAATTGGCGAAGGCCTTTCGATAGTTTTCACGTTTGTTCAAGATTGTCGACCAACTCAGCCCCGCCTGCGCGCCTTCGAGAATAAGAAATTCGAATAGCAGGTTTTCATCATGCTGCGGAACGCCCCACTCTCGATCGTGATACTCCCTATACAGGCCCTCGCCGGCCCAGGCGCAACGCTTCATACCTTGTAATCCTCTCGCACCGGATGAAAGACGTCGATGATACGGCAGTCACTGAGTGCGCGGCCGCTGTGCGAAACGTCTCCGGGAATCACCGCGATGGATCCAGGTTCAACCTGCCGCGCCTTTCCATTAATCACCAATTCGAATCGCCCCTCGATAAGGTTGACCACCTGTTCATGCGGGTGCGAATGCTCGGGAATAGTTGCACCGGCCTCCACACGCCAGTAGGCCATGGTCATGTTTTCACCGTGCACGAAACGAGCGTGATATCCGGGAATAATTTCCCGTTCTTCAACATCTTCCAATTCAATCCAGAACATGTTTCTCCTTAATAAGCTGGCCTACTCATAAAGGCTGAAGGGTGGATACTTGTCGGTGACCATGAGTCCGGCATAGGCGAAGACCCTAAGATTCCACCTGAGCACGCCCTCGATGAAATTGAACAAGCCACGAGGATGATTGCCCGTGAAGAGAATCCCTAGCCAGGCGAAGAAAACGGCCATGATCATGAAGACGCAAAGCAGCGCCAACACAATGACATGGGGAATGGCCAGGAACCATTTCACAAGCGGCATCCATCGAGTAAGGTCTTTCTCAACATCAGGGTACTCCATCTGCAAATGAACCGCCTGTTCTTCGTCGGTAGACGGATACTCATCTCGGAGAAGAAAGAGGTAGGACATAACGCGCAGGCTAAAAGCCGTCAGCTCCCTATTCCAATCGAACCACCACCTGGGATACTTACCCTGAAAGAGAATCATGAGAAGTACGGCTCCCATGACGAAACCTACCCGAACAACCTCCCTGTAGTGGGCATGACCTTCAACAATTTCCTGAGTCTCTCGTTCGCCGACGAGCAAAGAAAGAATGAGGGCAATGGGTAACACTATGAGAATCCGAAAGAAGACCGACAGGCGTTGAGACTGTTCAGGATACTCCACACTCAAGCCGACAGGATAAAGCTCTTGATTATCCGTCACGATTCCCTCCAAAAGAGTTGGGGTCATCTAATCATTTTCGTTTTTTTGACTTGGGCGCTCGTTCTGCCACCGCCAGTGATTCGGCGGCCCACTCGCGAAGCTGACTAGATCCAATACGAATTCGTGAAAGTCGCTGCTCGTAGCCATCTCAACTCCGCAGGTAGGAAGCACCATTGACATCGAGAATTGCGCCGGTCATGTAGGCGGGTGCGTCTCCTGCAAGGAAAACAACCGCCTTGGCGATTTCCTCGGGAGTCGCCACACGGTTCAATGGACTTTGCGCGCGAACGGCATCACCCTCGGGGCTGTTTAAGAAATCACCTGCCATGTCTGTTTCTACGAATCCGGGTGCAACGGTAAACACCAGCACTCCCGCCGGAGCCAAGGCCTTGGCCATGGATTGCCCCATGGCATTCATACCAGCCTTACTGGCTCCATAGGCCGGGGCTTCGGGCTCACCGCGAAAGGCTCCCCGACTGGACACGTTCACAATTCGGCCCTCGCCCCTTGCGGCCATTGCGCGTCCGAAGAAGTAGGAAAGATGAGCGGGTGCCGAGAGATTTACTGCAAGAATCTCATCCCAGCGATGCTTCCAATCTTCGAAGGATGTACTCAATGGAGGATGCTCTTCAAACACACCAACGTTGTTCACCAGAACATCTGGGCAAGCTTGGTTTTCTAGAATTTGTTTGGCCAGCAATTCCGCGTCTTCGATTCGCGCGAAGTCAGCTTGTATCACACTGTGGCCGGAGCCGGGCAATGAAGCGCAGAGTTCTTCGGTCGCTGCCCCGTTCCGACTGAAGTGCAAGATCAATCTCGCACCTTCGCCGGCCGCCGCTTCCGCCACCGCCCGTCCGATTCCCCTGGACGCACCCGTAACCAAAAGAGTCTTGCCCTTGAGCTTCATTAGTCCTCCACCACGATGTTTCGGGCGCATCGAAATCCAACGGCGAAATCCACCCAGCCCGTACTTAATGGACTGCGACCATCAACCCGTAAGCAACCGGGTCCCGAGTACCAACCGCCACCGCGAATCACCCCTTGGCCACCATCTTCCGGCCCGGTGGGATTCACACGCGGCGACTCGGCGTAGTAGTTCGGGTCGTAGCTATCGGCTACCCACTCCCAAACATTGCCGCCCATGTCGTAGAGTCCGTATCCGTTAGGCGGGTAGTTTTGTACGGCCTGGAGGCCATTTTTCTTCCTGTAGTTTGCCTGGTCCTCTTCCATTTCTTCACCGTTGGGATAGGGCCAGTCTTTCGCACCGCCCCGCGCGGCAAATTCCCATTCCGCTTCGCTGGGAAGGCGTTTACCCGCCCACTCGGAGAAGGCGGCCGCGGAACTTCGACTCACTCCCACCACCGGATGGTCAGGATAGTCTTCTCCGCAGTGGTATTTTTCAGATCCCCAGAACTCGGGTAGACGGTGTCCTGTGGAGTCACAAAAGACAATGTACTCGGCGCAGGTCACCTCATGGATGTCCATATAGAAGGCGCTGATTTCCACCTCATGTACGGGAGAAGCGTCTCTGGATCCCTCGCGTCCCATATTGAAAATGCCACCAGGGATGTAGGCCATTCCGTCGGGAACAATGAGATCAAAGGGCATGGGAGAAGTGGAGAGGGGTTCATCCCCATCTTGTGCCAAGGCCGATCCGAATAGGAACATTGTTAGAAGGGCGTAGAGTATGAATTTCATCATCTTCCTTTCCTGCTTAGGGATTGGCTACTGAAGCCCCCTTCGCCTTTCCAGCTCCACGAATGCGAAGATTGAGCATCTCCACGAAAACCGAGAAAGCCATGGCAAAGTAGATGTATCCCTTGGGCAGATGAAGTTTGAAGGCTTCGGCCACCAGTGCGACGCCGATGAGCAGAAGGAAACTGAGTGCGAGAATTTTCACCGTGGGATGTTTCTCGATGAAGGCGCTGATGGCTCGCGCGGAGAACATCATGACGATCACGGCAATAACGATCGCGGCCACCATGACGGGAATCTGTTCGGCAAGTCCGATGGCCGTGATCACCGAGTCGAGACTGAAGACCAAATCCAGCACGGCGATCTGAGCAATGACAGCCATGAAGCTGGCAGCCTGTCGGCGCTTTTCCTTCTCGTCGTGCTGCTCCAGATTTGCGTGAATCTCCAAGGTGCTCTTGGCAAGCAGAAACAAGCCGCCAAAAAGAAGGATGAGATCCCGCCCGGAGATTTCCTGGGCGAAAACCTGGAAGAGAGGCTGCGTGAGCCGCATCACCCAGGTGATCGACAGCAAGAGCAGAATGCGCGTGATCATAGCCACGGCGAGGCCTAGAAAACGCGCGCGCTCCTGTTTCTCTTGCGGAAGTTTCCCGGCGAGAATGGAAATGAAGACAATGTTGTCCACGCCCAACACGATCTCGATGGACGTGAGGGTGAGAAGCGCAATCCAGATGCCGGGGTCAGAGATCCATGCCAAATTCTACCTCCTCTAATAGGGAGGTTCCGGCATGCCAGATTTCTCCCACTCTTCCTTGGCTGGTCCATAAATGCCAGGTACGGTGAGCCCGGCCAGGCGCATGAGCACAGTCATCTGCCCGCGATGGTGAACTTCATGATCCAAGAGAATTCCCACGGTAAGACCGCGCGCCCACTTCATGCCGTACAAGTCGTCCACGGTTTCCAGGCTCTCATCGCTCCACTGCGATTTCACAGCGGCCTTGAATTCTCCCACCACTGCATCGTATCCGGCGAGAATCTCGGCCACCGTATTCGGAGGCATGGACTCGGGATTCACAGACCCGATCTTAAGGCCTGTTTGGCTCATCATTTCGGGATAGGTCGCAACGATATGCCAGGCGATGCCGCCCAATTCTCGATGCCCCTCTACCGAAGTAGCTTTGAGACTTTCGTCGGTGAGGGCGGCGAAGATTTTTCGGGTTGCGCTTGTATCGTTATCGAAACGCGCGAAGAAATCATCCAATTTCCGGAACATGGTCACTCCTGGGTTATGGAAGGGCTAGGCCATATTCCCACACCCGCGGTCGCGACTCAAGGCAGAAGAGATGAAATGCTAGGCAATGGGTTCTGCAAGGGCGAGTACATGCCCATCTGGGTCAAGCACATAGGATGCACGGTCTCCCCATGGCCGATCCTCCATAGGGCTAAGCTCTTTGGCTCCCGCCTCAAGTGCCCGCTGATGATGTTCGCCAGCTCCATCCACCGATAGGTAGAGTTCCGCCCGTGGAATACCCGCCGCTAAAGCAGGATCGGGTAAGGCCTCACCGAGTAAATTTCGAATTCCCTTTTCGGGCATGAGGCCCAAACTCCCGCCACCTTCAAGTTCAAATTCCGTCATGCCGGGTACGTGTAGGCTCGGTTCGCGGCCGAGTACACAGCGATAGAATTCCATGCTGTGGTCCTGATCGCTCACGTAGAAAATGAAGAAGGTTTTGGCCATGAATTTCCTAAAGGGTAGAGAGGTCTATCTCGCCGCTCAAATACAAAACCGCCTTGCCGGCAATGGACACACGGTCTCCGCGATGCTCACACTCGAGTTCGCCACCCCGTGCAGAAATCTGGCGAGCTTTCATTTTCTGCTTTCCCAACCTGTCAGCCCAAAATGGAATTAAGGTGCTGTGTGCCGATCCTGTAACCGGATCCTCGTCGACGCCCAAGGCCGGTGCAAAGAATCGCGATACGAAATCCACTTCGTTTCCAGGCGCTGTGGCTATTAGCGCATGAGCATCCAGTGAGGCCAGGCGTGGGAAATCGGGTTTCAGCGATCGAACTTCTTCTTCGCTTTCAAAAAGCGCCAAGAGGTCACGGGCGGCATGAAGCTCTTTAGGCTTGGCCCCCAGGGCATCTTCGATGCCTGCCACGCTCGACAAGGCTTTGGTGGGACGAGCCGGAAAATCCATGCGCAACCATTCGCCGTCTCGCACCACGCGCAATTCGCCACTCATGGAATCGAAAACGATTTCGTTTCCCTCGGCCTGGCCGGTATGGAAAAGCGTGAATGCGCTGGCCAAGGTGGCGTGGCCACAAAGATCGATTTCCACCGACGGAGTGAACCAGCGCACATGCCACTTCTCACCTTCGCGAACCAGGAAGGCTGTCTCTGAAAGATTGTTTTCCATGGCGATGGCCTGCATTGCTCGATCGGGCAACCACTCGTCCAAGGAAATCACCGCTGCGGGATTTCCACCGAAGAGTCGCTCGGTGAATGCATCCACCTGATAGAGTTTGAGCTTCATGTTGTCTCCTTCAACGACCGCCGAGCCATTTGGGAATCAGGCCGCCGTCGAGAGTTCGGTATTGACTGTGAAGATCCGCCGTTAAACAGGAATGCGCAGGGTAAAGCAGAGCCAGATCGCCCACTCGAAGTTTGGACGCGGCGGAGCCCGGCAGCAAGCTTCCATGTTCTTGGGACAGGGAGATCAGTGGCGATTCCACATCAACAGCACCGAATTCATCATCGGCCAAACAGGCGAAAACCCGGCGCCCTTCCATTTCTATGGAATCCTTGGAAAAATGAACGGCACCGCCGTAAAGCATAATTCTACCCTGATAGACCGCAGTCACCGGGCAGGCGAGTGCCAGGGCGATCTCATTATCGCGGCAAACACCCAAGGCATGTTGCATGAGATCAAAGAACACGAAGTTGCCCGGGCGAATCTCCTGCACGCCTTGAAACTCGTCGGAAAGAACGCAGGAGGGTGTGTCGCCCACCGAGATGGCACAATCGCCGATGCTTTGCGCGACCCCTTGCATGCGCTTCAGGGACAGGGCATGGGAGACCCGAACCCCTTCGACATTGTCGGCGAAGTAACTGGATCCGTTGTGCGTAAGGATTCCCGCGAACTCAAGTCCGGCCTCGCCGATCTTCTTCGCAAGTTGCGCCACTCCCTCGGCACGATCCCAGGGAATCCCGGCGCGTCCGTATCCCGTGTCCACCTTGATCCAGACACGAACCGGTGCGGCCAAGGCAATAACAGCCGCCAGAGCTTCGGAACTGTCCACGAGCAAACCCAGGTCGATGGTACCCGCGAGTTCGCCGGCCAAGGATGACTCTCGGGGATTGAAGGGAAAGGCTACGGTGATATCGTCCCAGCCAACTGCCGCGAAATAGGCCGCCATGCCGAGGGAAGACACAGTAATTTTCCGCAGGCCTTCTTCGCGAAACCACTCGCCGATGGCGGCGGATTGGTGGGTCTTGAAATGCGGTCGAAATTCAAGGCCCAGCCTTCGCGCCTTGGCCGCCATTTTCGCAATGTTCTCGCGAGCGCGACCTTCATGCACTACAGGCGTAGGCCGGACAATGTCCGCGAGCTTCTTCATCAATCCACCTGTAGACGAGCGAGCACTTCCTCAGATCCGAGAATCTCAGCCACAGCGGAAAGATCAGGCCCATGAATTCGGCCCGTGATCTTCGCGCGCACGGGCATGAACAGTTCCTTGCCCTTCTTGCCCGCCGCTTTGCCCGCGGCCTTGATAGACGCCTTGAAGGCCGCAGCATCGAACTCGTTTTCCACGGACGAAATCTCCGCGCTCAAGGCGCTGAAAAGTTCATCCGCGCCGTCGATCCAGGTGCGGGCTTCTTCATCGGGCTCAGGACGTGATCCCTTGAGCAACTCCACCTCATGGGGCAACTCTGCCGCGTAGTGCAAATGATCCTGCACCGCCGCGATCATTTTGAGGATGCGCTCATCGCTCTCACCGGGCAGGAAGGGCCGAGCGGCCTCGAGCATGTCCTCCGGCCTGCCTTCGCGAATCTTCACACCCGCGAGCCAGTCGAGCTTGGCGCGGTCAAACACCGCCGGCGATTTATTCACGCGGCCTATGTCGAAGGCTTCCACAAGCTCATCGAGCTTCATGTTTTCGCGTTCGTCTCCGGGATTCCATCCCAGAAGCGCGAGATAGTTGAGCAGGGCGATGGCCTGATAACCCTGCTCGCGAAATGCCTCGACGCTCACCGCACCATGGCGTTTGGACAACTTCTGTTTGTCCTCGCCCAGAATCATGGACAGATGGCCAAAGGCGGGCACCGGAAATTCCAGCGCTTCATACAGCATGACCTGGCGCAGAGTGTTGGATAAATGATCCTCGCCGCGCAGTACGTGCGAGATTTCCATGAGGCCATCGTCCACCACACAGGCAAAATTGTAGACGGGCATACCATCTGGACGCAGCAAGATGAAATCCCCCACCGTTCCAGCGGGGAAGGTGACTTTGCCACGCACAAGATCCTCAATGGTCACGTCACGATTAGGCACGCGAAAGCGAATGGTGTGGGCCTCTGTGGCCGCACGTTTTGCCGCCTCGGCCGAATCTATGTTCGCGCAGGTGCCATCGTAAATCGGAGCCCGCTTTTCAGCCTCGGCACGTTCGCGCTTCTCAGCGAGATCTTCGTCGCTGCAAAAACATGGGTAGGCAAGATTTTCCTCCACCAGTAAATCTGCTTTGGCCGCGTAAAAATCCAAACGCTCACTCTGACGATAGGGGCCATGGTCTCCACCCGAATCGGGACCTTCGTCCCAATCCAGGCCCAACCATTTCAGGCTCTTGAGCATGGCCGCTTCGCTCTCGAGGGTGCTGCGTTCGCGATCGGTATCTTCCACACGAAGGATGTAGACACCCCCCTGCCCTCGCGCGAAGAGCCAGTTGAATAGCGCCGTGCGGGCCACGCCCATGTGCAGACTTCCGGTGGGGCTGGGTGCGAAACGCACGCGGGGTTTTGAATCAGGCATCATTCTCCTCGATAGTGGCCACAGCCATGGCGGCCATTCCTTCACCGCGTCCCAGAGCGCCCATACCTTCATTGGTGGTCGCCTTCACGGAGACCGAATCAAGGGGCAGCTTCAGGAAGCTGGCGAGACTTGCGCGGATCGCATCGACATGCGGTGAGATCTTCGGCGCTTCCGCAATAATGGTCGCGTCGATGTGCAGGGGTTTCATGTTTCGCTTCGCGAGCATTTCCAAACTGCGCTCGATGAACAAAGAGCCGGGCGCGTTCTTCCAGGCTTCATCCTTATCGGAAAAGTGACGGCCGATATCACCCAGCGCGGCCGCGCCGAGCAAGGCATCCACGATGGCGTGGGCAAGCACGTCGGCGTCGGAGTGACCCGACAATCCTTTCGCGCTTGGAATCACCACACCGCCGAGAATCAGGGGCCGACCCTCGGCGAATCGGTGGGAATCGAAGCCGATGCCTGTTCTAATCATCCCTCTCCTTCAACTCACGTTCCGCCCATTCGAAATCTTCCGGACGAGTAATCTTGAAATTGTTCGCATCGCCGGGCACGGCCCGAATGTCTCCACCCATGGCGAGTACCAGACCGCCGTCGTCGCTGGCATTTTCCTGACCTCGCTCAACAGCTTCCATGTGCGCCGCACGCAGGATGGAAAGTTTGAACAGCTGCGGTGTTTGCACCGCGCCGAGCTTACGCCGATCCAGCAATTTGCTCACACGACCATCCTGCGCCTCCACCACGGTATCCGAAATAGGAATTACCGGGAGAACGGCGTCGCAGTCTTCGAGCAAGCTTCGCCATTCAGGCAGCTTCGCGCCGTCAAAAAGCGGACGCGCCGCATCGTGCACAGCAACGAGCCCTTCCTCGTCGGCGATGGCACTGAGTCCGCGGTAGACCGAGTTCTGCCGAGTAGCGCCGCCAGGCACCAGCAGCGGCCGCGCGCCGGGCAGGAATTCGTCGAGCATCTCTTGAATGTATCCACTGTCCTCGGGAGGAATCACGAGGATGATCCTGTCGGGGTCGCCGTGATCGAGAAATGGATCCATGGCACGCATGAGCACGGGACGCCCAGCCAATTCCAGATATTGCTTGGGCCGAGCCGCGCCGAAACGCTGGCCGCAGCCGGCGGCCACGATGATGGTCCAGAATGGATAGCTCATGGGTATTCGACTCGCTTCCTTCTCATCCTGTTTAGCATGCCTGTCAGTAAATCACCAGGGTGCTAGAGTCGTGGAATTTTCCACTCCGATACGAGACTCGAGTCTTCCAGCTTGAGAATTATCGGTTCAATCGGTGCAAACCATGCTCGAAATTCTTCGGCGCTTACCCGTCCCAGTTGCAATCCATCTTCGCAGACGATCACTCCGTTTCCGGAGGCATCTTCGTTCACGGCACCTAGCAGTCCCTCAGCAGCTTGCAGGCGGAACCACTCTAATCGGGCTTCCCAGAAAGCATCGAGGTAGCTTGAAAAAATGATACGGCCGCCAGGGGCCGTGACCCGCAAAGCCTCAGCCAGTAAATGCTCCCCGTCGCCGATGGCCGCCGGACCGTTTTGCACACAAAAGACCAAGTCGAAGCTCGCGGGGGCAAAGGGCAGGAAGTGGGCATCGCCGAGGATCCATCCTATAGTAGATCCAAATTCCCGGGCGGCCAGTGTCAGATTCGGGAGGGCGTTGTCGATGCCCACTAGCCGTGAACCAGAACCGGCCAGGGCTCCCAGCACTCGAGCCGTGCCGCAGCCCAATTCCAGCACAGACATGCCCGACACGAGCCCTTCCCCAAGGAAATCCACCTCGGCCTGCAGGTACCTTCGCACCCGCGCCGGGGCGATTTCATAGCAGCGCTTGAGGCGCTCACCCGACAGTTTTTGGGCGTAATAGTCGCTCATGAGCCCACTGTACCCAGGTACAGCATGGGGAGCCACAGATTTATCTCTTTGCTATACATGGACTTAAAAAGGAAATGCGTGTGGGCGAAGTGTATTCCTTGACCTATACACCTCAGGTGCCGTATTGGGAAAAAGGTTGTAACACTGGCTGACGACGCTTCTGTCACCGCCAGCAAGGAAAGGACAAGCTGTGGGTCTGCTGATCCTTGTCGATCCGAGCAGCGGGGTACCTGTCTTCCGGCAGCTCATGGATCAGATCAAGTTCCATATCGCCAGCGGCCTCCTCGGTCCTGGAGATGAATTGCCGTCAACTCGCGCTCTTTCATCCGAGTTGGAGGTGAACCCGATGACGATCAGCAAGGCCTACAGTTTTCTTGAAAAGGAAAATGTCATCGAGCGCCGGCCAGGACGCCCTCTCGTTGTACGCGACCTGACCGGCGAAGCCATGACCGTCCAGAGAATGGACCTGCTCCGCGAAAGCCTGAGCGCTCCCGTGCGAATGGCTCTTCAGCTGAAAATCGAAGGCGAGGAAGCGCTGAAGGTTTTCAGCGAGATGCTGGACACGAGCGAGGAGGATGCCGATGAACGTCGTTGAATGCAGCGCCTGAATAACGAGACAGGCACGAACATCCTCTTCTCCAGTCACTACATGACCGACGTGGATCGCATGGCCGAGCGCATCGTCAGGCTGCACGAGGGGAAGGTGCTCACAGACGACGAGTTGGACAGTCTGTAGGAGGACTACAAGCCTGGTGGCCATGCAGCAGATTCTCATCCGCCAGGCTGCCACGGCCTTTCCCGGATCGGTATTGCTGATCTGGCTGGCGGGCATTCTCTTGGTCGCCGGTGGCTATCGCCTATGCGAAAGGCAGTTTCAGAAAGTGGAACTGCCTTCGGATGCTTCATCGAGTTGTTTCCTGGCCCAGTCGGATTAGGCGTCGCCGAGCAGTTCTTCCATGAAATTCTTCAAGAGACCTGAACCCACGCGACCCATGATGCGAAGGGCAGCCATTCCCTTCTTGGCCTTATTGCCTACGGACTCCTTATCTTTCTCGGAATCCTTATTCTCACTCTGGGTGGATTCAGGGGCAGCTTCAGCCGGCTCTTCACTGGGTTCGGGCTGAGCCATGGGCACGACGGAATCCGCCACCTGGGTACTGTGCCCGGGAACGATTTCCTCGATCATGGCCGGCATATTCTGAACCGGGGGTTCACAGGCAAGAGCGGATGCTGGAATGACAATGCCCAGAATCCCCATGCATATGACCAAGATAAGACGCCTCATAGTGCCACCTCCATGCCCTCAGAACGGCGATATGAAGAAAAGGTTTCGCCTTTCGGAAGGTTCTCAAATTTGTCATGGGGCCTGGCTCGAACTTCGATGCATTTCTTGGAGCGAGCCGAACGTGATTATAGTGTAACGTGGTTAACGGCGCTAGCCTCAAAATTCCAAATATTGAATCGGTTACCGGATTAAGTATCTGCTCAGATCATGATCTAATCTGAGATTTCACCCACCAGCGCTGTTTTGAAGGGAAACAGCTCACCTCGAAAAACCCCGCCGGCCACCGCCGGGTCCTCTTGGAGGATCCTCTCCGCCGCAGTCTCGGATTCGGCCCGAAAAATCACGATTCCGAAGCTGCTGGGGTCAACATTCTGTGTGCGCCCCGCCAGAATCATGCTGCCGGCCTTCGTAAGTTCTTGTAAATAGGTAAAATGCTTAGAAACCAGGGCGGCTTCTTCCTCGCTGGGACCCTCGGTGAGCATTTCGGGACGGGTGGGCTGGATGCGGTAGAGATACTGTCCTGCCTCACTCATGTCTCCTCCTAATCACTTGTGAATACACCACTTCCAACTTTCTCGCAAGAAACGACTCAGATCTTATCGATAAACGGCGATGATTTATTGACAAACGATAAATGCCGCGCTATTCTATCACCCGTTCTAACGAGGAGGATGAAGATGACCATGCAGAGATCTAAGATTCTGGTGTTCCTGCGCCGCCTGACATCTTTCGTCATTTGGAGCTACATCATCTTGATGATCATTTATCTGGCCATCGCCCCTACACCAGGCCTTTTCGACGCGAAGATCGGTCAGACCAGTTCTGTGTTTGCACAGGTTGACTTGGGCGAGAACGATTTGGAAACAAGACTCCCGGACGATGAAGAAAGCGGCAATCTGAGAATCGAGAATTCGAGACTGCTTGGCGGCAGCGCTGATCTGGTTATCGAAACAACGCACAAGCCCCTGATTTTAATCCACATTCTCATCCTCGTCATCTACTCGGTTCCGGCAATGATCTTCTTCATTCTCTTCAGGCGAATGATTCGCACGAGTTTGGAAGGCCGACCCTTCGACAGTCGAAACACCTCGCGTCTTAGGTGGATGGGCTGGCTGACTCTCTCCATCAGCTTCATCTATCCACTGCTTGAAAACCTGAAGGCACGCTACATCATGAGCTTGGTCGAGCTGGAAGGCCAACCAATCAGCCCAACTATTGATGTAAGCCTGGAGGGTATCTTCGCGGGACTGGTTCTGCTTGCTCTGAGCGCGGTCTTCGCCTACGGCAGCGAGATGGAGCATGACCGCTCCCTCACGGTCTAGGGGGTAGATATGCCGATCCAAGTGAATCTTGATGTGCGAATGGCAGAGCGAAAGATAACCCTCACCGAGTTGGCCGAGCGGGTGGGCATCACTCTGGCCAACCTGTCCATCCTCAAGACCGGAAAGGCTAGGGCGATTCGGTTCAGCACTCTTGAGGCGCTTTGCCGTGAGCTGGACTGTCAGCCGGGCGATCTGCTTGAGTTTCGCTCGGAAAGCTAGGGCTTCAAACGAGAGCGGCGGAAATAGGCGTCCACCACCGTGAGGCGACCGGCGAAGTTGAGGGTGTGCACCCCCATCACCCGCGGATGCCAGCCCGGCTCGATGCGGCTCCAGGCCTCTTCCTCGAAACGCTCGTCGTCCAGCGCGGTCACCTGGTTGAGGGAGAGCGCGTAGCCATAAAGCCGCGAGGAATCCTGGGACGGGCGAAACAGCCGCCCATCGCGCTCGAAGAATCGACCGGCCGGGCGGGAAGATCGCACATCGGATAATACGGGATTGCCGGAGTGCGGCGTCCAATCGCGACTCAGGGGATCGTGGGACGTGAAAATGTAGAGTTCATCCATGAGCGAAGCGCCAGGGTTCTCCACCATGTTCGTGAAGAGCCACCACTTACCCTCGTGCTTGAGCAGGGTGCTGTCCACCGCGTCCACATTGTCCATGAGCTTGCCGGCCGATTCCCAGCGATGGGGAAATTCCACGCAGCGATAAGCCTCGATGCTGCGATCGGCCAGGGATTCGGGAATCATGTAGAGCTCGCCACCATGCTCGAAGAGGAAGGGGTAGCTAAGGTGAAATGGCTGCTCCAGCACCACGCGGGCGGGCGTCCAGTTACCCTTCCCGTCCATCTCGATCACCGAAATGCGGCCGCGCTTGTCCTGGTAGCGATAGTCCTCCACGAAAATGTACCAGCGGCCATCGCGTTCGATGACGAAGGGGTCGGCCCAAAAGCGATCCTTGGGTGGCATGATGGCTTTGTAGCGCCACAGCGACGGACTGGGACTGTCACCGATGTGAAAAAACAGAACCCATTGTTCGATGTTGAAGAGCTTGCGAACTTTGAAGGCCAGGTAGCGCGCCGCATGGCCCAGCCAGAGGCGGATCATCTCAGCGTTACGCGGCTCCTTGAACAGACGTTCCGAATAGAACTCCGGTCGACGATTCAGCGCTTCGGCTCCGCGGAAGAAAGCCTCGCCGCCGCGCTGATGCAGTTCCTTCAGTTTTCGCGGGAGGAAAGAGAGAGTCTTCCAATAGTAGTTGTTCATGCTGCGTGTCAGAAAAAGACGATCAGTGCTCGACCAGGATCGGCATAGCACGAGACCGTTGTCGAGATCCTCGTTGAGAACCTGCAGGACCGAACCGGTTAGATGACGCCCCTGGAACAATTCCCAAAATCCTGGCGCACCGCCGCGCACAAGCTGATTGTCACCATGATGGAAGGACCAAACTCCGTGCCGCGCCGTGCCGAGAATGCCGCCCTTGAGAATACGGAATCCCAGGCGAACGATGACGTCGAGTTTCTGCTCGCTGATGGCGGCAAGATCTTCGGAAATGAAATGATCGGAGAAGCGCTTGCGTTCAGGCCTGGCCGTAATGCGCTCCACACCTTCGAAGAGGGAGCGGGCCGTGCGTGTTTCAAAGGCATCGGGGCCGCCCAGGTTCAGGGCGCGCAGAAAGGCACGCTCGCTTTTTACATAGAGGCGAAAAATGCGCGTGCCCCATCCGGAGCGAAAGCGCTGGGCGAAACTGGGCTTGTCGGGCGCCGATCCGTTCATGATGAGGAAGCTGATCTCGGCATAATCCGAATGCTGGATTTCCTCGATCATGCGAATCTGCCAGGCTTCCAGCTCGAGGGAATCGAGCATGAGCCCCACACGAAGCTTCGCCTTTTCCATCATGGACTCGCGCCCTTTCCACTTTCGGCGGCGCAGAAGTCGACCAGGGCAACCACACCGTCCACGCGGCGAGCCAGTGGCGGAAGATCGCCGGCCTCAGACGCCACCACCGCCCGCGTAAATCCAAGCCGCTGGGCCTCGCGGACTCGATCGGCCACCTGACTGCCCGGCCGCAGATTTCCGCGCAGGCCCACCTCGCCCAGGAAGATCGTGGCTTCAGGCACAGGCTTGCCGGTGAAACTGCTGGCCAGGGCGGCGAGCAAGGCCGTGTCAGTGGCGGGGTCATCCAATTTAAGGCCACCGGCAACGGACACGAAAATGTCGCTGCCGCCCAGCTGCATGCCGGTGCTTTTTTCGAGCACGGCCACGAGCAGGCTCACGCGTTTGTGATCCACACCCTGCACCACGCGCGCGGGCGTGCCGTAGCGCGGCGATGAAACCAGGGCCTGCACCTCCACGGCCAGCGGGCGCGTGCCGGTCCAGGTAACGGTGACGGCGCTTCCCACTTCGCCCTGCAGATGCCGGCCTCCGAGAAATCCCGAAGGGTCGCTCAGGGCTTCCAGACCCTTGCCCGTCATTTCAAAGAGAGCCACTTCGTTGGTGGATCCGAACCGGTTCTTCACCGATCGCAGAATGCGACCCGCACCGCGCTCCTCGCCTTCGAAGTAGAGCACCGCGTCCACCATGTGTTCGAGGATGCGCGGGCCCGCGATCTGACCGTCCTTGGTCACATGCCCGATGAGCACCAGGGGAAAGCCGCGGTCCTTGGCGAGGGCCGAAAGCCGAGCGGTCACGTGGCGCAGCTGGGACACGCCCCCCGGCGCGCCTTCCTGCCCCGGATCGGCCATGGTTTGCACCGAATCGACAATGACGAGACCCGGCTGAAGATTTAGCGCGGCTTCGCGGAGTTCATCCAGATCGGTGGAGGCCAGGAAGAGCACCTTATCTTCCAGCGCGTCCAGGCGTTCGGCGCGCAGGCGCACCTGCCCGGGGCTTTCCTCACCGGAAACGTAGAGTACGGTTTTACCCTGCGCCGCCAAGGCGCTTGCCACCTGCAAGAGCAGGGTGGATTTGCCGATGCCCGGGTCGCCTCCCACCAGCACTACCGAGCCGGGCACGAAGCCACCCCCGAGAACACGGTCGAGTTCGTCCACGCCGCTCGCGCTGCGGCTGGCCGATTCCGCCGGAACTTCGCTGAGGGGAACGGGGGCCAGGCCGCGCCGCTTCACGCCATCCAGGGCACGTGCGCCGGCCTTGCCGATCACGCGATTGAGTTCGGTGAGGGAATCCCAGGCACCGCAGGAGGGGCACTTGCCCATCCAGGCGGCGGATTCCGCACCGCATTCCTTGCAGAGATATCGTGTCTTCGTTTTCGCCATGGGACCTCACCTTAGCATAGCCGAGGCTCCATGCAAAAGCTATGCTTCGCGGTCGCTGTCAGGCGATCTGCATCAGCGCATATCCTTGTTGCCTTGCCCCGTGATCAGTCGCGTGATAAACTCTATTACAATTGATACTTTAAAACTGATTACTGCCAAATTGTTACACGCGGATTGGAGGGTTGTGACTCTGTATCGACCTTTTCTACACAGGACTTCGATAGTCGCACTTCTGGCGTTGCCGCTGCTCTTCATCTCAGCGATGGCCGAAGGCACCCGAGAAGATGACTTTGGGATCATCTACCACGACGGCATTCCCTCGGGTGCTGACTATCTCTACCCAAACGCAAACGGGGCTGTAGGGGCCTTCGTGTTTGATATTGATTTACCTGGTTGGGTGGATTTCATCGAGTTCACGAGAGTGCGCTTTTATCACCAGGAAGAGACGGGCCGCCCATTCAAGATTCTACTTATCAGAAGAATCCTTGATGAAAATGACTACTGGATCTATCGGGAGTCGGATATCAAAGAGACCACATGTACGGACTGCTGGGAAGAGGTCGATCTAAGCTTCCCCGAGTTGGATATCAGTTTGTCGACTTGGAATTCACGCAACTTCTGCTGGGGTCTCTTTGTAAACATCGTCCACGATGATGAGGTGGATCCTCTCGACTATTTCTCGATTTGGCGGGACGCTACCATCGACCACCCGTTCTCTTCAGCTTGGTTCTGGAGCTTGCACAGCGGCGACGATTATCCCAGTCACCCAGAGTATCTTTCTGAAAGCGGCCTTGGAGAGTATCTCATCAATATCTATGCCACGTACTATGGGTATTCGCCGACTGGCGAAACGACCTTCTCGGAGATTAAGCTTATGTATGGTGATCGGTAGGGAGAGCCGTGGAAGCTCATCGTGACCACTATAGATCGCTAGCAAAGCTGAGTATTCTGCTCGTAGTCGCCGCAACGCTGGTTTTCTACTCCCCTGCTTCCGGCCAGGAGTGGATAGAGTTCGTCTACCACGATGAGGAGCCATGGGGAGCGTACATTCAATACCCTACCTTCAATGGAGCAGCAGGATTCTTCATCTTTCCCATTGACGACCAGGGTTTTGCCGAAGCGATCGATTTCACGAAGCTGCGCTTCTATCATCAGGAGGAGGCAGGGCGTCTCTTTCGAGTCTTGCTGGTGAAGCGTGATTTCGAGGAAGAGGAGTATCGGATCGTTTGTGGAGAGCACCATTACTACGAAACTACATGTACGGACTGCTGGGAAGAGGTCGATCTTTATTGCCAAGAGCTGGCTTTCCTCGGCACCTTCAACAAATGCTACGGCCTGTTCATCAACATCGTACCCGACGAGAGCCAGCCACTTGAGCCATTCAACATCTGGTATGATCGCTATGTGGATCACCCCTACTCCACTGCACGGTTTCACAATCTAGTGGAAGACTCATATGGCAACATCGGCCCCCCTTCTTACAATTCAGAAGGGGGGGGGG
>RRYU01000181.1_pt1 | contig 25516 bp, 18 predicted proteins | sample 2162651 | NCBI WGS metagenome assembly RRYU01 (sample SAMN10267283, study PRJNA491782) | microbial mat metagenome | isolation source: biomat in the production well | place: Japan: Minami-Kanto gas field, natural gas well KTG3 | collected 2017-06 | reverse complement strand
GGCACGCGACCGGGTGATTGATATCACAACAATTGGGCGGAAAAGCGGCCAGCGACGCCGGATTGAGATCTGGTTTCATAATCTGGATGGACGTATTTATATCACAGGACTGCCGGGCCGCCGTGACTGGTACGCGAATATACAGGCGTATCCCGCAATGACGTTTCATCTGAAGGAACGAGTAACGGCTGATCTGCCAGCACAGGCACGCCTGATTGAAGATGCAACTGAACGACGCCAGATCCTGGCACGCATTCTGGCCAACCTGAACCAGTCTCAGGCACTGGAAGCCTGGGTGGCGCATAGTCCGCTGATTGAAGTGCTGTTTGCGGCAGGGGATGGGGCAGGTCAATAAGGAACGTGGCATGGAAAAGCATCAAGAAGATATTGGCGCACACCTGGATCGTTTGCTGCGTGAAGGCCAGGTCAGGCTTGAAATCACCGGTGGCATACGCACCTGGCGACTGCTACCAAGCCTGCGCCACCAGAAGATGATCGACCGCATCCGTGCCACAATTCGTCCCCTACCAGAGCGAGAGTCTGGCTGCGGCTGCTACCATGTCAGCGATGTCAACCTCAAATTCCCCGATGGTTCGCTGAAACGGCCTGACATTGCTATTTTTTGTGTCGAGCCACCGGACATTGATGAGTCCTGGGAACAGGTGCCCGAGGCGGTAATCGAGATCGTTAGCCTGGATTATGAAGCGAAGGATCTGAGTATCAATCCACCATGGTATCTATCACAGGGTGTAAAGGATGTGCTGGTGGTTAATCCACACACCGGGCAGGTGACGCACTTTCAACACGGACGTTCATCGTATGTATGCGCTCTGCCATTGACCGTTGATCTTCAGTGTGGTTGTCAGGTGACGGTGTAATCAACAACGGCATGAACTGTTTGACCATGGCCCATTTCAAGTCAGGGCGACCGGTTGGTCGCCCCTACTGTCTGTCGGTTATTTTGACCTTAGACATGGTTTCAGGATGACCAATTTTACTGTACAGTTTACAGACAGATTGGTCACGTGAGTCACCCCACCCCCTAGCCCCCGCCCCTGCACGGGGCGGGGGAAGACGGACACCTCGTTTTCTCCCGCCCCTCAGGGCTTGCATTACCCACAATTGTACCGCATCCTGATGCGGTACAGCATATGGCGTGCCGCCTCCCCGGCGGTTGGGGCGGGGCTACGCCCCGCCGAGATCATAATGTTGTCGTTTCGTTTTGGCGGCAAAGCCGCCAAAACGAAACGACAACACTCTATTTTACGGGGGCCGGAGGCCCCCGCACCCCCAACGTGTGGGTAATGATAAGCCCTCAGGGAGAGGGGGTGAGAGCGTATCGTCCAACCAAACTGTAAAGTACTTATGAACCTTGTCTTACGCCCCATTCACCAAACAGAGAGTCTAGATCCTGCCCGCTGGCGGTTTCAAAGGCATGCTGCACATCGCGGGTCGTGGCAACACCATACCGATGGGACTGATAATAGCTCTGCAAGGCGGCAAAGAACGCTTCATCGCCAACAACAGTGCGTAGAGTGCGCAAGAACACTGCCCCCTTGCCATAGACTGTGCGATAGTAGACATTGAAGTTGGGATAGTCGCTAATCGCCCAACCAACCGGCAGATCACCATCCGCCAGTGCCCCGCGATAGCGCTGCAACACCTCACGTTCCCAGTCGGCCTCGGCAACGACACTGCCAGCATGTTCTTCGGCATAGATAATTCCACTGTACTGGGCAAAAGCTTCATCCAGCCATGGCTCACGATAGATGTCATTGCCAACCAGTGCAAACCACCACTGGTGTGCAACTTCATGCGCCGTGACATAGCGCGCCCCGGCGTCGATGCCGTCGGTGTAGACAAAAATCAGGCCCGGATACTCGTCGCCACCGTCAAAGGTGTAGGGCAGCAGGTGCAGATCCAGCTCACGGTAGGGATAGGCGCCAAAACGCTGCGCAAAGACGCTGAGCGCATCAGCGGCGACCTGGGCAATCGTCTGTATGTCGTAGCCGTTGGCACGTGCCTGATACACTCGCACCTGAACATCTGCTGCTGATGTTTCTGCAACCGCAAAGTCGCCTACGGTCAGCGCAAACTGGCGCACCGGGCCAGTACTGGCATAGTACGTGGTATAGCCGGTATCCCAGGCTTGCGTATCAGTGATCTGCCCGGAAGTGACAACCGTCAGATGTGCGGGGACGGTGATCTCGGCGGTGTAGAGCGCACTCTCGGAAAAGACCCGATCCGGAAACTCGGTCACATCCAGCCGCCAGGTCTCGTTTGCGGGGTCATGCACAGCCAGCATCGGGTAATATGACGGCAACGGCCACGTGCCGTCCGACCAGGGCGTCATTGCCGCCCGGAAGCCAACGTTCAGGTGAGTTGTCTCGCCAGGCTGCAAGGGATCTGGCAGAGGCAGGAGGATCGCCGTATCCTGGGCCAGATAGCTGGCAGTAACTGGTTGCCCATCGATACTGCTATCCGTAATTTCCATCCAGATGCCACCACTCTTGCCCAACAGGTCACGCGCGAAATTGGGGTACAAACGCAGGGCTACATCAGGCAGCGGTGTGCCAGTCGTATTTGGAAAGGTAATCTGCACCCGGCCCGCCAGCAGGCCAGCAGCGGGATCGACCTGCATCTGCAAGGCATAACGCGGCAGGTTGGCATGCGCAGCAATATCGTCAACAAAAGCGGGGCGCATATCTGCCGCATACACAGCCAATGGATCAGGCGTAGGCGTCGCTGTGACGGTTGCGGTTGGTGTGACTGTCGCTGTGGGCTGCGGCGCGGGAGTTGTGGTGGGGGTGGATGTGCGCGTTGGGGGCGTGGTTACGGTTGCCACCTGGGTTGGTGTAGAGAGCAGGACTGCTTCTTGCTGCGGCGCAGGGCTGCTACAGGCGATGAGCAGGAGGAGCAGGGTGGAGATGAGGAGATGTTTCATGGGTATGGGTTAGAGCCTGTTTGAAAAGGGAGGAGTGAACCAGACGGGAGCGTCCTACGACGATACCCCACCCCCTGCCCCCTCCCCTTCCAGGTTGAAGGGCGGACAGAACTTTTGTACGATAGGCGGATAGACCGTCCAGACGCGGCGTGGCCCTCTCCCCCCGGCCCCCTCTCCCATGTTGGGAGAGGGGGAGTACCGCATTCCCATGCGGTGTATACGAACGAACACATTTTCTGTCCGCCCCTGAACCCTTCCAGGGGAGGGGGTAGGGGGGAGACTCACAGGGATAGGTTTTTCGATGGAAGACGTTCTAACGCGATCCGTAGGGACAGGCTTCTGCCTGTCCGTGCGGACGTATTCCGCATCAGGACGCCTTGCGGACGCGCAGAAGCGCGTCCCTACGGAAAAAACCTATCCCTGTAAGGAGAGGGGCCATATGGCGTCCTGATGCACGATTACAAAAAAAACCTTTCTCTGGGCACTGCACCCGCCCCCTTTTCAGACAGTCTCTTAGATATAACAGGAAGGACGTAGGCGGTTGTCTATCACACATATGTGAGCAAGAAAAATACTTGCATTTTATAGACATATGTGCTATTATCAAACTGCATCATTACACGTTTTAGGGTATATTTCAATTAAAATATAATGAGTATTGTGCCACAGCATCATACCCTGTTCCACCAGTCAGGTCAACAGATCACGAGAACATAACGGAACTGGTATCAATACGGTATGAGAAGCCTATTAAAACAGTATGGTACAATTGCGCCAGGCAATGCGCCAGGAACCTACCACAGGTATATTTCCAGTTGCGCATAGCAAAATACAGAGAGGCTGTAGCTTGAGGCTGATCACTTGATCGCTTAGAAAGGGTTAGCTCAAGAGCGGGGTTGCTCTATGACAGGGCCGCAAACAACAAATATCTTAATACAAGAGGCACAGGCTGCTTTTGCGTCACTGTCTGAAACATATCGTGATGTTCGTTTTCCTTCCATAAATGGCAATGACGATCCTCTCACTGTTCCTGCAGTCTGGACACTAGATGGAACCCGTCCACGATGGAATAACCTTGCCATCATCATCGGTGAGCTTGACCCTGCTGCCAATCATGGTCTTGAGTTTTGGCGTAAAGTTAGTACTGCATTTGCTCCACGACTTACGGCATTAGCGAGTGACGATCAGTATACTCTGCTTATCCAGGATGATCAGCATACGTCTGCACAACAAACGGTTCTTCCGGCTAACCTACGACAAACACTTGCTGAGAAGCATAAAGCCTTATTTGCACCGGGCAGATTGGCCGCTATCCGTGGTGGACAATTAACCTTTGCTGATCTTGATAGCGTATTGCCGAAAGATAGCATTCATTTTCGGCATCGGGTGAAACTCGATGAAGCATTAGAAAAAGCGCTCATGGGCGCTCTTCAGGCGCAGCGTGAAGCCACAGAGAGTACTGAAAATCAAGATGCTGCCGTTATTGAGGTGGCAATTGCCTACCTGGCCGCACGTATTCTCGCTGACAAAGGCTTCTTTTCTTCCTATCCGTCCTCAGTGAATGATCCTGCATCACTGCTCCAACTGACTGTTGAGCATAAGAACGGGTTTTTCAGTCATGTGATCAGTAATCACCTACGAACTTTGAAGGGTGCGGCTTTACAAAAGCTTGCAGCGCATCTCGGCTCGTCTGTCACCTTTGCATTGATTGACGATCGAGATGTTGGTCACCTGTATGAGCGAAGCATTATTGTCCTGAACAGCCACGCAAAAAGCAGCACACAAAGATCATTAGAGATCAAGATTCCCAACCTTCAGCAGCACTACACACCAATGGCCATAGCAGAACGCATGCTCAGATCCCTTCCATTAGAGCGCCTGCGTCCCGAAGAACGGATCATCTTCGATCCAGCGGCAGGATCGGGCACACTGCTCCTGGCTGCAACGAAGCGCCTGGCGACAATGCCTGATATTCACCTGCTTGATGCGGAGAACCGACGTGATTACCTATCCAGCCATGTTCTGGGAAACGATATTGACCCGAATGCGGCTCTTATAACCCGATTGCGTTATGCGCTCGTTCAGGAAACGCTTAGCGAAACTTTTCCAACTCCTGCCCAGTTTACAGGAGAGAATTACGAGAAGGAAGAAACGTGGCCTTCATCACCACGTCCGCGTGTCATTGTGGCCAATCCACCTTTTGAAAAAGTAGAGGGTGAGCAAAAGGCAGTTACATTCGTAGAGCAAGCACTGAAGCATCTACAGAAAGGAGATCAGTTTGCATTTGTTCTTCCTCAGAGCTTTCTAACTGGTACATTCTATAAAATGCGAAATGTTCGACAATCCATTGGAGATCACTGTCATATTCTAGAAACTTGGCAGCTACCTGAAGGAGTTATTGGTCTTAAAGCAAGACAACAGACGTGTGTTATATCGGGCATTGTTGGTGAAAGAAAGATGTATTCAATAGCTCGTGCCATTGTATCTGGTGCCCAGCAAGAGCTGATTCGGGAAAAGGGCTTCCTTGGGCAGGCATGGATAAGTAGTGTAGCTTCGGCACAGTGGCGAGAAGCAACAGCCCGAGTGCCAATAATTCGTATGCCATCCATTTTGCTGAGTCACTTATTTCATATATCTACTGGAGTAAGTATTCAGACGGGGGTTAAGCCAATTGCCTATCAACCGCAAGACATAAAAGTCAAACCTTTTTGGCGAGATGGATGGAGAAAGTCTTATTCGATGTTTGCAGATAGCCGACGCATAAAACCCGAAGAACGATATATCCGTTATGGTCACCCATGGTTACGTCGCCAACCAGAAAATGAAGATGTGTTAGACTCACCCAAAATTTTGGCAACCCGCTCAATGAATCGTAACTCGAAAGAACCGTTCGCTGCATATCTGGATATGTACGGTTTCTCACCCACGGGTGATATGTTTTGCATTGTACCGAAGACTTCTCCAGAGTTTCCAGAGGTATTTGACACAATGCACTGGAAAATCTTGACAAATCATGAGCGAATGTTATGGTTAATTGGCATTTTAAATTCGCCTATTGCTGCTGCTATTATCATGTCGAACCGCAATCCAAGACATATTATTAAAGAACACTTAGGCAGTTTTCCTATCCCAGAAACCATAGATCGAGATATCATTACACTTGTTGATGACATCATCCAACGAGAACAGCGTAATGCTTCTGAGGATGAGTTAGCTCTTTTACGCGCACACTTGAACGAAGCAGTCAACCATTCATATGGCAATCCATATATTCCTCCCCAGCTAATAAGAACAGGCGAACTTCCTGAGGTTCAGGAATGGCAGCGAGAGCGGGAAGAGGATGCGCTCTCCGTCACTGGCCAGGTGCTGGAGGTAAATGCAGAACAAAACCAGATATTCTTGTATCTGGAAGGTCTGCTTGATGAAGACACCGAAGCGTGGGTACCCCTGCCACCTGAACTGCCTGGCTGGGCACTGGATGGCACTGTGTTCTCAGCCGACCTGAGTGAAACAGTCGAAACGTTTGCACATCTGCGGGAACGCCCCTGGGCACTACGCAATGTGCGTCACACACCGACACCGTATCTATCGTTAAGTGATATTCAAGAACAACTCTCTGCAAGCCTCAAGGATGCAGTGTGACTCTCAAACTGGCTTTTCTTGATGTCGGTAACGCCGATTGTATCGTCATCTTGCCACCAGACGATCAGGCGTTGATCATTGATGTCCCCAAGTCTGGTCATTTGCGCAAGTGGTTATTCCAACACCACATTAGTCGCATTGAGAGCATCTATATCACGCACGGTCATCGCGATCATCTCCCCTATCTTTCAGAGCTAGTGACCTTTCTTGAAGGATGGTTTCAAAATAGTCAGCGCACGTTGGGCACACTCTATCTACCAACTGAGATTACGAGACCGAATTCTCAACTAAACGAACTCCTCAAAGCAAACAATAAACAGAAGTACGATCTCTATCAACATGCAATGGCAACGCTCAATAACTGGGAGCAAGATGGACAGATCACGGTGGCTCGTAGCGAGCATCAATCGTCTGCTGTTCAACATGGGCATGTATCGATTCGTGCGCTTCATCCAACACCACTGTATGTAGATTCCTACTCGTATCAACATCCAGGTCGTCTCAACGACCTCTCACTTGTCCTTCGACTTGAGTATGGTACATTCTATGCTCTTTTCCCAGCCGATATAGAGCGAGATGGACTGCGAAATATGCTTACACGATGCGCTGACGAAGAACTCCGTTGCCATATTTTGAAGATACCTCATCATGGTGCATGGCAGGCAGATACCCAGGCCACTGAAACCTTTTTTAACCGCTCAAACCCCGAATTAGCTATCTTGTCAGTTGGGAGCACGAATCCGTATGGGCACGTTCGCCCTGGTTTGTTTCGAGCGCTTACTCAACTTCAAGGCCATCAGCGCCTTCAACGGTTTATCTGTACGCAGATTACGCGAACTTGCAAGCACACCGCACAGGAACGTGCTGAGATGGAAAAGCAAGGATTATCATCGCACCAACCCTGTGCAGGCACTATTGTCATTGAAGCCAGGCAGTCGGGTGAATGGTTGGTACGTGACCAGGCAGCACACGAGGATCGAGTGGATAAAATCGAAAGAGCTGCCTGTCGCGGTCTTGCCGATTTAGCAGACGACAAGATCAAAAAGCCACATGAAACGGAATAAAATAAGATAAAGGAGAAAGTAGTGCCCTACCTTCTCCTTTATCTCATCTGGTATCAGATCTATCTCACTATCTGTGAAAGCCTACAGTGAAGTGGGAAGAACCCCTAAATATCCAGATTCCTCACCTCACTCGCGTGTGCCTGAATAAACTTGCGCCGGGGTAGCACCAGGTCGCCCATGAGCATGGTGAAGGTTTCGTCGGCGTTCTGGGCGTCTTCCATGGTGACTTGCAGGATCACCCGGTTGTTTGGGTTCATGGTCGTTTCCCAGAGCTGGTCGGGGTTCATTTCGCCCAGACCTTTGTAGCGCTGAATGTCGGCTTTGGTATTCTCCGGCAGCTTGGCGAGATATTCGTCGCGTTCGGCATCCGAGTAGACATAGACCTGTTGTTTGCCGTGCTTGATGCGATACAAGGGCGGTTGGGCAATATACAGGTGGCCGTTGACGATCAGCGGGCGCATATAGCGGAAGAAGAAGGTGAGCAGCAGCGTGCGAATATGGCTGCCGTCCACGTCGGCGTCGGTGTTTTTGACCGAGATGCCACCCAGACCACAGATAAAGTTCTCGTCTTTGTCGACCGAGAAGTCGTAGACTTTGCGATTCGATGCCGCTACCTGACGCACGGCGCGTACGGGCAGACCCACCAGGTTGCCAGCCAGCGCCATAACAGCGGGCTGCCCCACGTCTGGTGTGTGTTCTAGCCAGCCAGACAACTCGGCGGCATCAGGATGATCGCGCCAGACCGCTGCGCAGGCCAGGAGAGACTCAGCTCCAGCAATCTGCACCTGGTAGGCTATGTCAGGCTGGTCGATCCTGGTAAGATCACCCGGCACGCCATGCGCCAGCAACAGGTACATCAGCTGGTTTGCCAGGGTTTCTGATGTCGTTGTAAAGCTAAGGGTTTTATTCCGCGAATGAAGCGTGCCCTGAGCCAGGAAATAGCCGCGCAGGAAAGCCAGTTGCAAGGGTTGCCCCACGTTGAAAACCAGGTCGGGAATGTGTTTACGCGCTGCATCGCTACCGTCGAAGCGCAAGATCTGCCGGAACACGGCTGTAATCACGCGGTTCACTATGCGCAGTTCATGTTCCCCGTGGCGAATCGGCTCCAGACCAGAGACCTCACGCACAGCGGCACATAGCTCGTTGATCTGTTCCTGCTGAAGCTGGCCAATCATCAGGCGCAGGCCGTCCTGCTCGCTGAACGAGCCGCTGGCCGCAAAAACACCCAGCAGGGTCATCAGCGCCGTATTCACAGGAATATAACGCGGAATAGCCTGGTCGGCATAGTGGCGCGGCGTGAGGGTCACCTCATCGCCAAACAGCTCCAGGTCGGCCATGGTGAGCGCGTTTAGCGGCACACTCTGCTGCGATGTCTGCGGCGTCTGATTGGGACGACCTGGGCCAACCGTCACTTTGTCGAGCAGCGTGGTATGATCCAGGCCGAGTGTTTCAACATAGCGCACAAAGTGATCCAGAGTTGGGCGGGCATCGCCGCGCTCCCAGGCATAATACGCCAGTGGCTGGCGCATGCCCACAGCAACACCAATCTCGTGCTGACGCAAGCCCAGGATCGTGCGCTGCTGCTGCAGTTGTTCGCCCACAGCCAGCGGTATAGTGACACGTGGCGCGACCGTCCAGGGATCGGGGGCCTGTTCGTCGCCCACATGGGCGCGATACCATGCTGCCACGCCCGGCCCACGCACGACCAGGTCGCTATCCAGCACCTCGCCCAGTTCAACAAAAGCACGCAGCAGGTCGATCACAGGTGCGGCCTGGCCCTGCAACGGCAACTGGGCTGGCCCGACTACCAGATCGCCCACCTGCACCTGCTCGCCCCGTTTGAGTACAGGCTGCCCATCAGCCCCTACCACGTAGATGCTATGCTCACCGGTAACGCGCACCATACGACCATAAGCGGTCTCAATCTCATACATCGGCCCCAGGTGATCATGGCTGATCACCCCCTTGAGCGGCTTAAAGCGCGTCTCGCCGGTTGCGCTGTCGAAGCACAGCACCTCGTAGCTACGCGGATCACTATCTGATGCATAAAGCTGGTCGATAAAAGGACCGATACGCACAGCCGCGATCTGGCCATCGGGACGGCGGACAAAAGTCAACTCCTCACCATCGACACTCATCAGCAAGATACGATGATAGCGCAGCTTCTCGGCACTAAACTGCTCACCGATCGTTGTACCAATCGCCGTGATCATGGCCTTGACCTCGTTATTCGAGAGCATCTTATCGATGCGGCTCTTCTCGACATTCAAGATCTTGCCCCGCAGCGGCAGAATGGCCTGAAAGCGCCGGTCACGCCCCTGCTTGGCGCTATTATGCACAAAAACACCCGCCGCCAGCGCAAAATTATGATAGCCCTCGACGGTCAGATCATACACATCGGCACGCTCGGCCAGCGCACGGACAGCCACCACCTTGCAGTTATGGTTGGCTGCCGCTTCTAGCATCTGCGCCTCATCGTAAGCAAAATACGACTGCATCAAGCGGTCATAGCTAACTGCCGTACGGGTGCTCTGCAGACGCAATGATTCGTAGGTCTGGCAAATATCCTCGGCAGCGAGTACCTGATTCAACAAAGACAACGCCTTGAGCCGGTGGCCATCGCGAATGCATGCGCCCTTCTGCTCACTGGTTGTCGATGCCCGCCAGTCTGCCAGATGATGTGTAAAAACCCACTGACTGCTACCATTCATCCAGACCTGTTCATAACCAGGCCGAGGAGATGATTCCAGCACGGTATGGCGTATTTTCAAAGCCATAAGACTAGCACCTGGCTGAAGCTGATCAGCACGTTGATACGAACCATCGCGCATACGGAAGGGATGATCCGGCGTGCAATGCACCACTTCGCCATTATCCAGTTCCACCTCAACCAGTTCCGCATCACGCCTGGTCAAACGTGGATGCACCAGCGGCACCAGACAGACATCCCCCTCATCATTTGTAGCATAGCCAAAATGCTGAATTCCCTGTTCCCAATCTACCGCCAGATCCTGCATTGTCCGAATTTCTCCCGAAGAAAGCTTTACACTTGTATATGCTTCAAGGCAACCACCTGCGCTGTCGCCCTCCACTATGTAAAGTTCACAACGGGCCGGATTAGTATCCGAGCAGTCTGCCAGCTTACCCGGCAGCGCCATGCCGTCCATCGCACTCTTACGGGCCGTTTCACGCACCTTCTGCACCGCCAGGCGTGTACGGGCAGCAGAGATCGTCTTCTCGATAATCCGGCGCGACTCGCCCGGGTTCTCGTCGAGCCAGGCTGCCAGCGCATCACCAACCACCGTAGCCACCGCACTGGCCGCTTCAGGACTAACCAGCTTCTCTTTGGTCTGTGAGCTAAACTGCGGATCCTTCAGCTTGACGCTAATCACCGCCGTCAACCCCTCGCGCACATCGTCGCCAGTGAGGTTGGCCTCATTCTCTTTGAGCATACTCTTGCCACGCGCATACGTATTGATCACACGTGTCAGCGCCGTACGAAAGCCGGTCTGATGTGCGCCACCGTCGGTATTGTTAATATTATTGGCAAACGCATACACCGAATCGGTATCATACGACTCGGTATACTGCATCGCCACCTCAACCGCCACATCGTCGACCGTGCGTTCGACATAGAACGGCTGGCGATGCAGCGCATTGCGGTCTTTGTTCAAGTGGCGCACATACGAAACAACGCCGCCCTCAAAATAGAAATTGACTTCCTGATCACTACGCTGGTCGACAAAGTGAAAGCGCAGCCCCTTGGTCAGATACGCCATCTCACGAAAACGCTGAGCCAGGGCACGGAAGTTATAATCCAGCCCATCTTTGAAGATTTTCACATCGGGCAGGAAACTAATCGTGGTTCCCGTGCCTTCGGCTGACCCCACCGACTGAACCGGTGTGACTGGCTTGCCAGTGACATATTTTTGCACCCAGAGCTGGCCATTGCGCCGTACTTCGGCGCGCATCCACTCGGACAGGGCATTTACCACAGATAAGCCCACCCCATGCAGGCCAGATGACACCTTATAGCCACCCTGACCAAACTTGCCCCCCGCGTGCAATTTGGTTGCCGCCAGTTCCAGGGCCGACACATTATGTTTGGGATGGGTATCCACCGGAATGCCACGCCCGTTGTCAGACACCGTCACCGAGGCGTCCGGAGCAATCGTGATCGTGATCGCATCGGCATAGCCAGCCAGTGCTTCGTCTACAGAGTTATCGACCACTTCGCGAATCATATGGTGCAAACCATTGATATCGGTAGGGCCGATATACATCCCTGGCCGCAGACGCACGGCTTCGGTTTCTTCCAGGGCTGTGATCTGGCTCGCATCATACGAGCCGTCATCAATGGGGCGATTCATTTCTGTTGCCATATAGTCATTTCTCTCCACAGCAAGCGCGACAGGCGCAAAGCCTCTCGGCGCAAAAAAAGCGTACTTTCTGGTTTGACGCACCAATGTAACGTGAAAATAGGAGGGGCGAAAGATGTTCTAGCACGAATAACTCCTGGGTTAACCAGACGCCCTCACCCCCCTGCCCCCCTCTCCCTCAGGGAGAGGGGGGAAACGGGGCGTCCTGGCGGCACACGCTGCGCGTGTGCCGCCAGGACGCCCCGTCCAACTCCCCACCTCTTGCAGGGGCTGGGGGTGGAGTGATTCAGATGCACGTTTCGCCGACCTGATGGTTGGGTGTCTCCACCATCTCAGGGCTTTTTCGTGCTCATAAGATGTTTCGCCCCTACCCGCTCGTTTTCATCACCCGGCCCATTTCAACAGGCACACGCTGAACCATGCACGTTGCCCACTGGTATGCAGGCATACCAGGTCAGACGAATGCATCTTCACATCCACATATATGATTCAGATCGATTATTATTATTGAGGAAGGGCATACGCGTGTCAGAACCCTTAAACCGAGGCAATGTCGATCATTGGCAATGATCCAACCTGCATATGTAATGCCCCGCTACCGCTTGAGCGGTGCAGCTTCTTGCGACCCGCGCTAGAAAAACGCCTTTCGCACCAGTATGATGGGGAACCACTTTAATACTATCGTCATCTTCGACCAAGTCTGTGCCAGGCCAGAATAACGCATTGCGAACGAACAGGGCCAGAACGAATAGAAACCCCGCTTTACTCTAGCCGTTCAAACGGCATGGCATGCGGGGCAGGATCGATGCAGTCATAAAACCGGTACTTCCCGCTTTCAACGGCTGACCCAGAGAGTTGTTCCAGGGCTTTGCAACGATGAAGATGACCACTTGAACTGTTTATATTATACCATATGCCGGGCATTTTGGGAAGAAAAATAGTACATGCGTGTTGATAACATGGAGGGGGTACACAACAAGCGCATGGTGAGTTATGATAACATCTTTGGCGGCCCAATAAAAAGCCGGGTGTTGCCACTGGCAACACCCGGCTAGACCCTGTGCGCTGTGCGTTTTATTTACCCGTCGTAATACAGGAAGAACTCATAGGGATGCGGGCGCAGCGCAATATCAACCGTTTCCGTGCGCTTGTAATCGAGATAAATACTGATCAGATCCTCGGTAAAGACGCCACCCTGAAGCAAAAAGCCATAATCATCTTCCAGGGCATCAAGTGACTCAGACAACGAGCCAGGCGTACCACGGATATTCGCCTTCTCGGCCGGCGACAACTCATAGATATCCACATCCAGCGGAGGTGGGGGCTCGATCTTATTCATCACCCCATCGAGGCCAGCCATCAGCATGGCTGCAAACGACAGATACGGGTTACACATTGGATCCGGCGCACGGAACTCGATCCGGCGCGCCTTGGGCGACGATGAATAGGTGGGGATACGCACAGCCGCCGAGCGATTGCGCTGCGAATAGACCAGATTAATCGGTGCCTCGAAGCCAGGCACCAGACGGCGATAGCTATTCGTGGTTGGCGCACAGAATGCCAGCAAAGCCGGCGCATGCTTCAAGATACCACCGATATAGTAACGCGCCATATCAGACAGATAGGCATACTTGCTCTCATCAAAGAAGAGCGGCTCACCATTCTTCCAGAGGCTCTGGTGCGTATGCATACCGCTACCATTGTCACCAAACATCGGCTTGGGCATAAACGTCGCCGTAAAGCCCAGCTCACGCGCCGAATTCTTCACAATATACTTATACAAGATCAGCTTATCAGCCATTTCCAACAACGGCTTGAAGCGCAGATCGATCTCACACTGACCAGCGGTAGCCACTTCATGGTGATGTAACTCAACCTCAAGCCCTGCCTCGATCATATTCAACACCATCTGCGAGCGCACATCCTGGAGCGCATCCAGTGGTGGGCAGGGAAAATAGCCCTCTTTGTGGCGTGGGCGATAGCCCATATTCTTGCCACCGCGATCAGCCCCACTATTCCAGATTGCCTCATCACTATCAATAAAATAGTAACCACTCTTGCTCGACTGGTCGAAACGCACATCGTCAAAGAGGAAAAACTCGGCTTCCGGGCCAAAATAGGCAGTATCGGCCAGACCTGTTTGCTTAAGATACGCCTCGGCCTTGCGCGCCACATAACGCGGATCGCGTGAGTAGGGTTCGCCCGTGATCGGATCACGAATATCGCAGAAGATCGCCAGCGTGGGAATCTTCAACATCGGATCGACAAAAGCCGTTGTTGGGTCAGGGATAACCAGCATATCGCTCTCGTTAATCACCTGAAAGCCCCGGATCGACGACCCATCGAAGCCCAGACCATCACGAAACTCGCTTTCGCCCAACATGCCTGCTGGCAGCGAAAAATGCTGCCACGTACCCGGCATATCGGTAAAGCGCATATCGACCATTTGAATGTTTTTCTCTTTGATCAGCTCTAATACGCCCTTTGCGTCCAACGCCATGGTAAACTTCCTCCTTAACATTGTACAGAACAGACATGGTCCTGTGGCCGTCAACCCATACTTTCATCAGAACAGTGACGACACCCAATCCGCAAAGGATTCGGGTTACTCGAAACCGTTCAGACACCCATACGGCTCGCATCTTGAGTAACGTACCAGGACACCGATTGGAAGCCACAACCGCATGCGCACACGGTTACGCTATTTTGCATCTCACACTACATCATGATGCACACACTGGCGCTTACCTGGAGCAGTATCTGCGCCAACAAGCAACACTATGGCTAAAAACGCCACCGATCATACCATACCTGGTTAGAACTACTGATTGGACTCCAACGGTGGGGTCAATACGCAGAAAATACCGGCTCGCTGCTTCTTCGCCGAACCGAGGATAGACGCTGCCGTGCGAGCCATCGACGGCAATCTCCTGGAAATCGTATAGTATCAGTTATGATATATCCCCTGTTTGGGAACTAACCTTTATATTACTGCGCCAGCGAGGGTATGCGCTACGGTAAGGTTATACAAAAGTTAAAGAGTTTTAATTGGATGGTTTAAACAAGATCCCTCTGCTGCCTGAATTTGCCGCGTCCGGCAGCGTATGGTACAATCGCAAGCAGCTTACGATGGATCTGGCAGGCAGTTTCTTGCTGCCTGCCATCTTCATGTACAGAAAGGATGACGGTGGGATATGACACAACAGATATTAGAAGAATTAGGGCAGCGCCATTATAAAGAGAATCTTCCTGAGTTTCGGGTTGGCGATACCGTGCGCGTGGGCGTCAAGGTGGTTGAGGGTACGCGCGAACGTATTCAGGAATTTGAGGGCGTGGTTATTCGCCGCCGTAGCGGTGGGATTAACGAGAACTTTACCGTACGGCGCATTGCTTCGCATGGTATTGGCGTCGAGCGAACATTTTTAGTGCATGCACCACGTATCGAGTCGATCAAAGTGATTCGGCGCGGTAAGGTACGGCGTGCCAAGCTGTACTATCTGCGTGGACGTACCGGCAAGGCCGCACGCATCAAAGAGCGCCGCTAAGGCATGGTTTATGGATACTTTACAATTGGTCAATCCATTCATGGCGTCGTGTAGGGGCGACCGGCCGGTCGCCCCTACGCCAACTGTCAAGCTGGATCAGCTGATTTTGAAACATGCCTAATAAGGTATTGATCTAGACCATGCCTGAAACGCGCTCCTGGTTTGCCTATGCCAGCCTGCGCCTCTATGCGCAGATGGTGCGCTGGGCCTTTGCACGCTTTTATCGCGAGTTCGCCTGGACATATGACACAGTGGCATGGCTGGTTTCGCACGGCCTGTGGCAACGCTGGACGGCAACAGCCCTGCGCTATGCTGGCGCAGGGCGTGTATTGGAATTAGGCTGTGGAACGGGGTATGTTCAGTATGCACTGGCCTTGCAGCGCCCCGGTGATGCCGTAGGACTGGATGCCTCACCCCAGATGATTGATCTGACCCGGCAGCGCCTGCAACGGGCCAGCTTGCCTGTACCACTCTTACGTGGCATAGCCCAGGCATTGCCTTTCCGGTCAGATTGCTTCAATACGGTGGTAGCCACGTTTCCCAGCGAGTATATTCTGCATCCTGCTACTCTGACCGAAATACAGCGTGTCCTGCGGCCCAATGGACGCTTTATTCTAGTCGATGGCGCTCAGTTTACCGGCAATGGCCTATATGAACGCCTGGTCGACCTGGCTTATCGCCTGACCGGCCAGCAGTCAGTACGCCAGACATCACAGACATCAGTGCCAGATGTCTATCTGCACCGACTGGAACAGGCTGGATTGCATTGTACTTATCATTGGGAAACGGTTGGTTCAAGTCAGGTAATGGTTCTGGTTGGGCAGTTCGTGCTACCATAATCATAAACAGGTACGCCTACGTTGAAAGCACACTATGTCACCAGATGGACAGCAAGAGCATATCCTCCATCAGGCCGGCTATTGCTACGTGGCTGGTATCGATGAAGCTGGCCGGGGATGCTGGGCTGGCCCGGTGGTGGCTGGCGCGGTTGTGCTGGCCCACCATGTATTGACCTGCTCAGATCTGCCAGTAGCGATCAATGACTCCAAGCTGTTGAGTGTTGCACAACGTGAAGCCAGCTATGCCCTGCTACCCACGCTGACCAACGGTATCGGTATCGGTATTGTTCCGGCTTATATTATCGATGCGCTGGGCATCGTGCCAGCTACCCGACTGGCAATGACCATCGCCCTGTTGAATCTGCCTTGCCGCGTGGATGCACTCTTGATCGATGCACTACCACTGGCAAATCTTTCCCTACCACAACAGGCAATCATCAAAGGTGACACTCAGTGTCTCTCGATTGCTGCTGCCTCAATCATCGCCAAAGTGACACGTGATCGCCTGATGCGCCTGGCCGATCAGGTGTATCCTGGCTATGGCTTCGCCGCACATAAGGGCTATGGTACCGCCGCACATCAACGTGCGCTGTATGCCCTTGGCCCCTGTGTGCTGCATCGGCATACTTTTCGCCCGGTGCTGGATTGTTCTGCATAAGACATGGTTCGTGGATACGTTACAATCTGGCTGACCTGCACGATGGCTTTCTGGTAGTGGGGGCATATGCGGGAACCTCCGGCCCATACGCATCAACTTGAGGGCGGCAGCCCTAAAAAAACCACACGACAAAGACATTCTTTGGGGGCCTCCGGCCCCCAAACCCCTGCCGGGAGGCGTACCTTGATGCATATGGGGCCTCCGGCCCCCGCAAAAGAATGTTGTCGGTTTGGTGGGGCGGCTTTGCCACCCCACCAAACCGACAACACTAGAATCCAGGCTATGCAACTACACACACATCTCTGGACATCAGTACTGACCGGGTTGGTTTTGTATCGGCGACACCCTTTGAAGGCTGCGCTGCTGGTCGGGGCAGGTGTATTGATCGATCTGGATCATCTGGTACTTTATTGCCTCTATACCGGCGATTGGAGCATTGTGGGGGCATTGTGCTATGATCGCTATCGCCATTATAAACCCGTACCTGGTGATACACGTCCCCGCTATCGCCAGTTGCGCTCCTGTCTCCACCAGCCACTCGTGTTGCTTCCGCTGCTCTGGTGGCATGGACGCCAGCAGCGCTGGCTACGCCCGGTAGCAATGGGGGTGACCCTGCATCTTGCGCTTGATACGGTTGATCTGGCACGTAAAATAGTGACATTACTTCATTCAAGATATTGAAATGAATGATACACTACTATAAACAGGAGCTATGGGTGTGACGTATAGTTTCGGGATGCCAGGTAGCTGCTGTAGCGCCGTCACATTGGGGCGGCATGCTCCTATCTCCTACGGTCGCTCGGCAGAGCCTGCTGGCACATTTCCCGAAACTTTACGCCGCACCCAGGAGCTATAGCTAGGTTGTCATTTTATACGAAATCGTGTATACTCGTTTTCATCATGAACACATGTATACGCGCACACAAAATACGTCTGAACCCGACGCCTGAGCAAGAGATCTACTTCCGCAAAGCTGCCGGTATCAAACGATTCGTGTACAATTGGGCCTTAGACCGCTGGAAGCAGATGAAAGCACAGGGCGTTACCGAGTACGGCATGATGGCTGCGAAAAAAGATTTCAACGCCATCAAGCGTACCGCGTACCTGTGGGTCATGGATGTGGCAAAAGATGTTGCCGAGGGCGCATTCGCTGATCTTGGGGCAGCCCTCAAGAACTATTTCGATTGGAAACAAGGAAAGCGCACAGGCCAGAAGGTCGGCTTTCCAACATTCAAGTCGAAAAAGAACACACGTCAATCCTTTCGCCTGAATAACGACAAATTTCGCGTTGATGGGCATACCATCGTCATGCCGAAACTTGGATCCGTCAATATGGCCGAGCCGCTGCGGTTTACCGGCAAAATCATGGGCGCCGTCGTATCGAAGGTGGCAGACTGGTGGTTTGTGTCCATCACGGTCCAGATGGGGCGACCACAACCGCGCCGGTTCCCGAAACAATCCACTGGCGTTGATGTCGGTATCACAGCCCTGGCAACCCTATCGGATGGCCGCACGTTTGAGAACCAAAAACCGCTGCGCCGTCAGATACGGAAACTCCGCACGCTCAGTCGCGCAGTGTCCAGGCGCACGAAAGGCAGCCATCGCTGGTGGCGAGCCAAACGCACGCTGGCCCGGTTTCATACCCGGATCGATAACCAGCGGGCCGACGCACACCATAAGGCCAGTCACGCGATTGCGTCAACCTACGCGATCATCGGGGTAGAAGACCTGCATGTAAAAGGACTGGTCAAGAATCGTCATCTGTCACTCGCTCTCGCTGATGTCGGTCTGGGTGAATTTTTACGCCAGATCAGCTACAAATCAGACGCATTCGGCGGAACAGTCGTGACGGTCGGACGGTTCTATGCCAGCAGCAAGACGTGCTACGCATGCGGGCACATCAACCAGCACCTTGTCCTGGCTGACCGGACATGGACCTGTGATCAGTGCGACACCACGCACCAACGTGATTGGAATGCTGCACGGAATATTGAACGCGAAGCGTTGCGGCTGATCGCGTGAAAGCCGCCGCCCGGGTGTGGCTACGTCGGGCGTTATCGCACATGGACAGCGTGTAAGACCTGACGATCAGGCAGTGCTGGATGAAGTGTGTATTTTAATCGTGATCACACGTGATCACGTAGGAAGTAGCAGGTTGGGTATGGAAGAAGAAAACGACTCATTTGAAGAGAATACCAGTACCGAACTAGCTCGTCTGGCTCAGGAAACAATTGCGGCACAATCAGGTAGCTCTGATATTGCGCAGACCCGTATACGCTGTCAACGGGTGATCGACTTGTATGCCAGAGGAGATATTCAAGATGGGCAGGACTATTTTCATGCCGCCCTGATTTTACTCTATGGCGAAACGGTGGCACACTTTGAACTGGCCCGCACCTTTGCCCGCCGCTCGACCGAGCTAGGCGATACACGTGCCTGGACAGTTCTGGCTATGTCGTGGGATCGCTTGCTGCTGGCCCAGAAAAAGCCCCAGCGTTTTGGTACCCAGATTATCAAAAAAGATGGCATCTGGTCACTTGGCACTATCGACGCTACCGTTAACGACAACGAACGTGCCCTATATGGCGTTCCGCCACTCTATGTGCAACGACAACGCGCAGAACAATTACAACGTCAGGAAAATGAATGACAAAATGGCAGGGAGGTATCTCCTTGCCATAACTTACAACCAGGAACGTCTATTCCACCGCGTAGCGAAAACGTGTGTGTAGATGTGGTAGATGTAGATCTACATATCCGCATCAGCAGGCTCTTGCAGACCATTATACAGCGTTTGCAACAGACAACGAAGTTGCTGGACTTCGTTTTCCGACAGTGAGCGCATGCGCTGACTGACACTGGCATGATGACGTGGACGAATGTTGCGTAGCTTCTCTGCACCAGCAGGTGTCAGGCAGATCAGGCTCACACGCCGATCCTGCGGATCAGGCCTGCGTTCTACAAACCCCTTACTGATCAAACGATCCACAATACCCGTCAGGTTGCTATTATCGCATAACATGCGCACACTGATTTCGCTCAAGGGCACTCCGTCAGGTGTTGCATGGCTCAGGATGGTAAACTGGGGGACAGTCAACCCCTCGCCACGTAGATCGTAGCGATTATATGTATCCATAATGGAGTTAACCTGCCTGAGCAGAGCATAGGTCTCAAGTTCAAGATTTGCTGCCGTTGTATCTATCGGAAGAATCGTGGTCATAGCTTGTGTTGTCCTTAATTCGTTGCTCTCTGTCTGGATTTACTGTAGCATGTTGCTATCTAGCTGTCAATGCTATGCACAGAAATTCATGGCATATCTTGAAATATCAATACTTTGCACAGTTTTTTTGGAAATAATGGAGCAAAAGTGTGACAACTACACCCATTCCGCGTTATGATCGGATTATCTCACTGGCGCTGATTGTCATCCTGGGGCTGGCGGTGGTCTTATTGATTGACAGCAATCCGAATATTTTACGTGCCAGACTGGGGGGAGACCTGCCAACAGTCACGGTTTCATGGCTCCTGATGAGCGTTCTGGTTGTAATTGCCAGTGCCGGGGCCGATCTCATGGCACGTGGGCATCCTCAAATGCAGAACCGAGATCTGCCCACACTTCGTCTAGGTTCTGCCCAGATTGAGATAACGCCGGGGTTCTGGATTCTACCATCATTCAGCGTGATTGGTTCATTTGCCTTCTTCCGTCTGTTCAGCGCAAGCCTGCCGGGGTTGGCTTTTGCGCTGGTGCTAATTGCTGCGGGGACGCTGCTCTTTGCGGTACTGGTAGCTCAACACTATGCGCTGGATCGTGATCCAGTCATTAGCCAGCGTGCGCGCCTGATTTTACAGATCATTGCCTATATTCTGGCATTCTGTTGTTTCAGTGCAATCTATTTTGTGCATTTTCGTACCCTCTATGCGGCTGCCCTGATCGGCGCAACTGGTTCGCTACTGTCTTATGCGGTTTTGCGCTGGAGTGGACACCGCCAGCTTATCTACCTGGCTCTGCTGATTGGACTGGTGCTAGGGGAGGCAATATGGGCATTTAACTACTGGCCGCTGTCATTTTTGCCCGGTGGTACGGCCCTGTTAATTCTATTCTATGTTGCTACTGGTATCGTACAACAGTATCTGTCTGGCACACTCCAGCGTCGCTTTTTGATTGAGTATGGTGTCATTGGTACAAGTCTGCTAGCGGTGGTTATGTATACAGCATTTGCATGGTAGCGTCTGGTGGGCAAAGTCAGTGTACGCAGGAGCATCACGTGGACATATTTCTTGAGACTCGCATATGGGCTGTTGACCCTGACTACCCCGATCCCAGAGTAATTGCACTGGCTGCTGAACGCCTTCGCCAGGGTGCGCTGGTGGCCTTTCCAACCGAGACAGTGTATGGATTAGGCGCAAATGCACTGGATGCGCTGGCAGTAGCCCGCATCTTTCAGGCCAAACAGCGCCCGGCGTCTGATCCGCTGATTGTGCATATCTATGACATATCCTGGCTTGAAAAGGTGGCACGCGAGATACCCGATCAGGCATGGATGCTGGCCCAACAGTTCTGGCCTGGCCCACTGACGCTGATTCTGAAGCGGCATATGCGCATTCCAGCGATTGTGTCGGCTGGTCTGGATACAGTCGCGGTACGCGTGCCTGGCCATCCGGTAGCGCTGGCTCTGTTAGCTCAGGCAACGGTGCCGATTGCCGCTCCGAGTGCTAATCTATTTGCCCGAACCAGTCCTACAAGCGCACAGCATGTGCTAGAGGATCTGGCTGGTCGGATCGATCTGGTGCTGGATGCCGGATCGACCAGCATTGGTCTGGAGTCCACAGTGCTCGATCTAACGGTTTCTCCACCGATGATGCTGCGCCCTGGAGGTATTTCCTTGGAAGCATTGCAGCAGGTACGCTCAGACGTTGCCTACTGTCCCCGCCATATTGCAGCCGACAGTATCGTCGAGGCAAGTGCTTCACCAGGTATGTTATCGCGACACTATGCGCCTGCGGCCCGGTTGCTGCTCTTTACGGGGCCATCCGACAGTGTGCTGAATTCTATGTATGCAACGGCCCAACGCCTGATTGCTGATCAGCAGACAGTAGGCATACTCCTGCCAGAGGAAGAACAAGCCATGTTTGCCGATATGTCGGTTGAGCTGGTTTCGCTCGGTTCATACACCGATCTCGCCCAGATCGGACACAATCTGTTTGCGAGTATGCGTGAACTGGATCGACGCGGCGTCGATGCCATGCTAACGCATGGATTTGTACAACAGGGCGTTGGGCTGGCGATATGGGATCGCCTGTTCCGTGCCGCCGATGGGCATGTTATTGAGGTGACTACTGCTACTTCTTGAAAAAGTGAGTTTCCAGGGCTAATACTCAGGGAGAGGCAGGTTGCAACCTGCCTCTCCCTATATCCATTGATCTACACTACACATTATAATCCACCGTCTCTTGTGGCCTCAGGCGGCTTCGCGAAAGTACTGGCCGCTCATCAACTCGAAGACTAGCTGATCGAGCGTGACTTCAGCTTCCTGGTAGGTACGTGCAAAACCAACCAGTTCTCCGTCAAGATACATGGCGAAATCATGCGAATCAGGATCATAGATTATCTCTTTGCGGTACATGCCTGTTACCCTTTCCTGGCGGTACATAGCTGTCATAGTAGTATATGTCGATGAGATCTGGACATGCTTGCCTGGCCCACCTGTGACCTGTTGCCCATCCTGACCTCTGCTAAGCTCTTGTGACACATGTATAATCTGTACCATGTGAATGCCCGGTGAATGCCTGTTATTGTGTGGGGCATCCACAACTATTATAGCACACGCGTTCTTTTATTGCAAGTCCTTTGATCAGGGAAACTGACATATTGAACATGCCCTATAATGTACACAATTAGGATAGAGGGCATATACGTATGCCTTTGAAACGTATTTAAAGGAGCCGACATTGCGAAGCTGGAAGTTCGGGATCGGCCTGCTGATTAGCATCGTCTTCCTCGCTGTGGCCTTGCATGGCCTGGATCTAGAGCATTTCTGGCAGACGTTGCGGGGGGCCACGTACTGGTGGTTACTGCCGAGTATCGGGGTCTATTTTGTAGCAGTACTGCTACGCACCTGGCGCTGGCAGTATATGCTTGGCCCGGTCAAACGCGTTCCGCTAACACGGCTATTCCCGGTAGTGGTAATCGGTTATATGGGCAACAATGTATATCCTGCACGTGCTGGCGAGGTATTGCGTAGTTTTGTGCTGCGGCGCACCGAGCGTATTCCGATCAGTACCTCGTTGATGACTGTTGTTCTGGAACGGTTGTTTGATGGTCTGGTGATGCTGCTGTTTGTACTGGCGACTCTGCCATTTGCGCCACTGCCGCCAATTTATCGTACGGTGGTTCTCTTCTTTAGCGCCCTCTTTGGCATTGCCCTGCTGCTGTTCCTGGGTGTAGCTGCTTATCCGCAACGAGTGAGCTGGATCTATACCTGGGGCGTTGATCACCTGATTCCTCCACGCCTGCGTCCGATGGTGCATAGCCTCTTCGACCGCTTTATTGAGGGGCTGCAGTCTTTACGTAGCCCACGTGATGTTGCGCTGATTTTCTTGAGTTCGGCCCTGATCTGGCTGACTGAAACGGCCAAATACTGGTTTGTGATGCAGGCTTTTCCCTTTAGCGTATCGTTCCCTGTGCTGATGCTGATGACGGCTGTGGTGAATCTGTTTACAACCATCCCGTCAACACCCGGCCATATCGGAACGTTTGATGCACCCGGTATCGCGGTTTTAACCAGTTTTGGTGTCGATCATGCGATTGCCACCGGATATACGCTGGTGCTGCATGTTGCCCTGTGGCTGCCCATTACGCTGCTGGGTGTCTATTATATGCTGCATCATAGCTTATCCTGGGGCGATCTGCGCCAGGCTTCACGTCCAACTGATAGTGCCACTGGTTCGTCGACCCCACAGACGCCCTCCACCGAATCGGCGCATCTGTCCGAGGTTGACCACGATGATATTGCCACAAGGGTTGCGCCATGAATATAGGCATTATTGGTGCAGGCGTTGCCGGACTAACGGCAGCGTATGATCTGTCCCGCGCTGGCCACCAGGTGACGCTCTATGAGGCGGCAGCGCAGACGGGCGGGCTGGCTTCAGGGTTTCGTGATAGCCGCTGGGAATGGCCTCTGGAACGCTTTTATCACCATATCTTTGAAACCGATACAGCTATTCGCACGCTGGTTCAGGCGATTGGCTACGAGGATAAGCTTTTCTTCCAACGATCGGTGACAGCCCATCTCTGGAATAATCAGTTTTATCCGATTGATGGGGCGCTGCGCGTGTTGCAGTTTCCCGGCCTGCCCTTTGTTGATCGTCTGCGTTTTGGTATGGCAATGGCCTATCTCAAGTTTGTTACGCGTAACTGGCAGGCGCTAGAGCAAACGACAGCTCAGGCATGGACTTCGCGCTGGATGGGGCCACAGGTCTACCAGGTGATCTGGCAGCCGTTGCTGGAAGGCAAGTTTGGCGCATATACGCCCGAAGTCAATATGGCCTGGCTGTGGGCACGCGTGCGCGCCCGTTCGTTTAAACTGGGGTACTTTGTCGGCGGCTTCCAGGGTTTTGTCGATGCGCTCACGACGGCTGTGGAACGTCAGGGTGGCATTGTGCGCCTGCGTACCCCGGTCGACAGCCTGGAGCAAACTGGCGACGGCTGGGTGATCGGGAGCGGTGGAGAGAGTCAGGCATTTCAGCGCGTGATTGTCACCGGCTCTCCGCGCCTGCTGGCGAAATTGGTTCCCTCGCTGCCCGACGGGTATCTTGACCAGCTTGCCGAACTACGCTCCATGGGCGCAGTAGTACTGGTTATCGCGCTGCGCCAGCAATTGACCGACCGTCTCTACTGGATCCAGGGGATGCGCAAGGAAGAGTTTCCCTTTCTGACCCTGGTTGAACACACGAATTTTATTTCGCCCGAACACTATGGCGGCGATCATCTGCTCTACTGTGGCGATTATCTCCCGCCTGATCATGAATATTTCCGGCTTAGTCAGGACGAACTGCTGGCACGTTTTCTGCCCGAGTTACGCTATTTTAATCCTGCCTTCGACCCTGCCTGGATCCGAGATACCTGGCTGCATCGTGAACCCTATGCCCAGCCAATTGTTGGATTGAACCATAGTCGCAAGATACCGCCGCTGGCTACCCCGCTGCCCGGCCTCTTCTGGGCCAGTATGAGCCAGGTATATCCCTGGGATCGCGGTACGAACTTTGCGGTTGAACTGGGGCAGCGCGTTGCCCAGACAGTGTTGCAATAGGCGGATAGGCCGTCCAGACGTGGAGTGGCCCTCACCCCGGCCTTTCACGGGTGGTTTTTTCCGCATCCTGATGCGGTAGAACCAGCAGTTTCCTGCTCTCCATGGGTACCGGCGGGGCTGCGCCCCGCCGAGATCA
>RRYU01004030.1_pt1 | contig 25522 bp, 24 predicted proteins | sample 2162651 | NCBI WGS metagenome assembly RRYU01 (sample SAMN10267283, study PRJNA491782) | microbial mat metagenome | isolation source: biomat in the production well | place: Japan: Minami-Kanto gas field, natural gas well KTG3 | collected 2017-06 | reverse complement strand
TGAGTATTAAGGTAGCCATAATAGTAATTTAAAAATAGTTATAAATATGTTTCTGTGAAAAACTTTAAAATTTTTCATTATTTTGTACAACCCGTTGTAGGGCGTACTTTTGAGTAAAAATTAATAATTTACACTCAAAACTACTTCCCTCTGATTTCACCACCCATTTTTTCAAGATTTTTGAATACTTTGTCTTGTGTTTCGGCCATTTCTTGGTCGGTTAGTGTTCTGTCGTTGGATTGTAGGGTTATCTTGAAAGCTACGGCTTTTTTGGTATCTTCAATACCTTGTCCTTCGTATATATCAAATAATTGAATGTTTGAGATTAGCTCTTTGTTGGCTTTGTTGATGCTTTCTTTGATTGTTTGGATTTCAGTATTTTTGTCTATTAAAACTGAGATATCAAACTCTATTGTTGGAAATTTTGATATAGCTTTGTATATGTTTTTTTTGCTAGCTAGCTTCATAAGTTCTGTGAAGTTTAGCTCAAAAAGTCCTATAGAATATTTATCTAGTGAGTGATTTTTTGTAACTAGAGGGTGTGGACTAAATACATGAGCTATTGTTTCTCCATTTTTTGCGATATATGTAATTGCTTTATTTGGATGTGCGTATGGCGCGTTTTTTATTTCTTTTACTGCTTTTATGCCTGTGATTGCAAATCTTTCAAATATTGTTTCTACTGCTCCTTTTGCTTCGTAGAATGGGTCTGTTGTATTTCCTTTTTTAACAATTGCACCTGCTATTTTCTTTTCTTCTAATGGGAATAATTGTCCGATTTCTTTGTAACTGTGGCCGATTTCGTAAATGCCAAATTCATCAAAATTTTTGATATTTAGTTGGATGTTTTTTAGTATGTTTGGAATTAAAGTAACTCTTAGGTGAGTTTGTTCTTCTGATAGGTAGTTTAATAGTTTTAGGTGTGCGTCTTCGCTCATTAGGCAGTTGTCTAGGTCTTTTTTGCCGTAAAATGAGTAGTTGTAGACCTCATCTAAGCCAAGCCCTAGAGATAGTATTTCTCTGGCTTTGTGTTTGAATGTCCTTTCTACATTTGGTATTGGGAGTTTTGCGGGTAATTTTGGCAATGTTGTTGGTATTTTTTCGTATCCGTAGATTCTTGCGATTTCTTCTATTAAGTCGTCTTCTATGTCTATGTCTTTTGTTCCTCTAAAACTTGGGATTGTAACTACTAAAGTGTCTGCATTTTTTTCTTTAATTTTGAATTCTAGTTTTGTTAGAATGTCTATTATTTCCTTTTTTTCTATTTCTACTCCTATTTTTGAGCATGCTTTTTTGATTGAAAGTGTTGTTTCTTTGTCTTTTTCGTCAAAATTTTTGATATCTGTGATTGGTCCTGATATTTTTGCGCTTGGGCAGACTTGTAGTATTAATTCTGCTGCTCGTTTTATTGCAAGCTCGGCTAGGTGTGGATCTAGTGATTTTTCAAATCTTTGTACTGAGTCGGTTCTTACTCCAATTGATGTGGAGGTTCTGCGTACGGATTCTGCGTTAAACGTTGCTGATTCTAAAATTATTGTTGTGGTTTTGTCGTTTATTCCGCTGCGTTCTCCTCCTATTACTCCGGCAACTGCTACGGCTTTTTGGCTGTCGGCTATTACTAAGTTTGTTTCGTCTAATTTGTAGGTTTTTTGGTCTAGGGTTGTGATTTTTTCGCCGTCTTTTGCTGATCTAACTACGATGCCGTCTTTGATGTATCCTTTATCAAATGCGTGCATTGGTTGTCCTAGCTCGGTCATCACGTAATTTGTGATATCTACGATATTGTTGTGAGTGCCGTGACCTGTGGCTTGTAGTCTTTGTTTTAGCCATTGTGGTGACTCTTTTACTTCGATGTTTTCTATAATTAATCCGCAATAGCGTAGGCAAAGTTTTTTGTTTTCAACTGTTACTTTTATTGAATCTCCGCTTTTTGGGATTTTTACGTCTGGCTTTAGTTCTTTAAATTTTTGACCTGTGAGTGTGGCCAATTCTCTTGCTATTCCGTAATGTCCCCATAGATCTGGTCTGTGAGTTAGGGTTTTGTTGTCGAATTCTAAAATTATGTCATTTTTTTTGAATAATTCTGCTAATGGTTGTCCAACTTTTGGTTTTAACGGTGATAGGTCTAAAATGTCGTGTGGTCCTGAGTCTAGATCTCCAAGTCCGATTTCTGTTCCTGCACAAATCATTCCTATGCTTTCGATTCCTCTGATTTTTACTCTTTCAATTTTTACTTTTTCGCCTTCTCCGTGCCATTTAACTAGTGCGTCGAGTTTTGCTACGGCTACGTACATTCCTTCTTTTAAATTTTCTCCACCACAAATTATATTGAGGTCCTCTTTTTCTCCGATTGATGTTTTTGTGATTTTTAGTTTGTCGGCATTTGGGTGTTGCTCAACTTGTATTACTTGTCCAACTACCATTTTATCAAATTGCTCGGATTGGTCTTTGAAGCCCTCTACCTCTGCGGTTTTTTGTGTAAATAGGTCTGATAGTTTTTGTGGATCTTTTTCTTTTATATCTACAAAATCTTTAAGCCAGTTTAGGGATATATACATTGTGTTTATTAGTTAAATTGTCTTGTAAATCGGATATCTCCGGATGATATTAGTCTAATATCTGGTATTAGATGTTTCATCATTGCAAGTCTTGTAAGACCAAAGCCAAATGCCCATCCTTGGTACTCTTCTGGGTCTACTCCTCCAGCTTTAAGTACATTTTTGTGTACCATTCCGGCTCCCATAAACTCCATCCATCCTGTGTTTTTGCATGCTTTGCAGCCTATTCCTTCGCATAACAAACATGAGAAATCTAATTCTAATCCTGGCTCTACAAATGGAAAATATCCTGGTCTAAATCGGACTTTTACGTCGGCGTTAAATAGTGTGCTTAGCATTTCAGCCATGATGCCTTTTAGGTGGCTTAGTGAAACGTCTTTGCCTATTAGGAGGCCTTCTACTTGGTCGAATGTTGAGTCGTGGCTTGCGTCTGTGGCTTCGTATCTAAAGACTCGTCCTGGGATTATGATGCGGAGAGGTGCTCCGTATTTTTCCATTGCGCGGACTTGTACGGGGGATGTGTGTGTCCTGAGTACAAATCTGCCGTGTTTTTCGTCGTCTTTGTCTTGTAGGAAGAAGGTGTCTTGCATGTCTCTTGCTGGGTGGTTTTTTGGAATGTTTAGAGTTTCAAAGTTGTAATACTCTGACTCAACCTCTGGTCCGTCCATTATTGAAAATCCCATATTGTTAAATATTTGCTCAACTTCTTCTTGTATTTTGTATATTGGATGAATGTGGCCTACTTTTCTCTTTTTTGCTGGAATTGTTGTGTCGAAAAATTCTTGTGATAGGTCTTTTTTTAGTTTTTGGTTTTCGAGTTCTTGTAGTTTATTGGCAAATGATCTTTCTACATTTGTTTTTATTTCGTTTGAAAGCTTTCCAAAGAATGGTTTTTGTTCTTTTGGTAGATCTTTTAGTCCTCTAAGAAGGTGTGTGAGTTTACCTTTTCTTCCTAGGTATTCTACTTCGATTTCTTTTAATGTTTCTGGGGAACTAGCCTTTTTTATTGTAGCTAGAGCCTCTATTTCAATGTTTTTTAGAGTTTGTTCCACGGGGCTTTGTTTTAAATTTAAGTATTTTGTCTCTACGAATTTACTTTTTTTATGAGTTTTTTTCAAGGGGAATAGGGGTTTTTGGGGATATTAAAAAAGAACCCCTGCCCGTTAAGGCAAGAGTTCTTTTTAAAAAAACTAGCGTTAAGCCAGCTTTTGTTTTTATCTTACTGCGTCTTTTAGAGACTTACCAGCTTTGAAAGCAGGTAGTTTCATTGCAGGGATTTTGATTTTTTCACTTGGATTTCTTGGATTAACTCCAGTTCTTGCAGCTCTTGCAGAAACACGGAAAGTTCCAAAACCTGTGATTGTTACACTTTCACCTTTTTTAAGGCTTTTTGTAACTGCGTCTAGAATTGCATCTAGAACTTCTCCAGCAGTTTTTTTTGTAACTCCTGCAGCTTCAGCAGCGTTTGCTATTAGATCTCCTTTAGTCATACGTGTATTTGGTTAAAAATACTAAATAATGCTTTTATTTAAAGCTGAGCCTATTATATCGTTTAAGAAAGGCAAATCAAGGCCTGCTCGTAAAATAAAGCCTTTGTTGTAGCCAAAAATATGTTTGATTTAGGCTTTTAACTGGCGTTTTTGGCTTCTTTTAGGAGTATTTTGATGTTGGCTGTTTTCCCTTGCCTAGTTAGCCTAGTTGTTTTGATATGTAGAAAAATTTTTACTTTTTGCTTTACGAATCCATTCAAGTCGTATAATTATTAGGAGTAATCTCAAACCAAAAGTAATATGTCAAAAAATCTTGTAATTGTGGAATCACCCGCAAAAGCTAAAACTATTTCGCGTTTTTTAGGAAAGGATTATAAGGTACTTGCCTCTATGGGGCACGTGCGTGATTTGCCTAAATCAAAGATGGGGATTGATACTGAAAATGATTTTGATCCGAAATATCAAGTATCTCCAGATAAGAAAAAAATAATAGCACAACTAAAGGACGAGCTAAGAAAAGCTGAGGTTCTATGGATCGCGACTGATGAGGACCGTGAAGGAGAGGCAATTGGTTGGCACTTGTTGCAGGTATTAAAGCCTGAAAAAAGAAAAATGCCAGTACATAGGATTGTTTTTCATGAGATTACAGAGAAGGCAATTAAACATTCTTTAAAAACTCCTCGAAAAATTGATGAGGATCTTGTAAATGCACAGCAAGCTAGGCGCGTACTTGATCGTTTGGTTGGATATGAGCTTTCTCCTTTATTGTGGAAAAAAATCCGATATGGACTTTCTGCAGGTAGGGTGCAAAGTGTGGCGGTGCGTTTGGTGGTGGATAGGGAAAGAGAAATTGAGGCATTCAAGCCAGAGGAGTATTGGAAAATCATTGGTGATTTTGATAAACAGGATAAAAAACTTAAGAAAAATGAAAAATCTTTTTCTGCTGAATTACAAAGATTTGAAGGTAAAAAAATCTCAGTGGCTAGTGGTAAAGAAACTAAAAAAATATTAAAAGATCTGACAGGGGCTGACTATAAGGTTTCGAAAGTTGAAAAAAAGACGCAAAAACGCAATCCGGCGCCTCCATTCATTACTTCTACACTACAACAAGAGGCCTCTAGGAAGCTTGGTTTTTCTGTTAAAAAAACTATGATGATTGCTCAGCAACTTTATGAAGGTATTGATGTTGGGTCTGGTGAAACTGGTCTGATTACTTATATGAGAACCGATAGTGTTAATTTGTCAGATTTGGCTACTACTGATGCTAAAAAAATTATTATAAAAGAGTTTGGTAAGGAATATGCACTTAGTAGTCCGAGAAAGTTTAAAGGTAAAAAGGGGGCGCAAGAGGCTCATGAAGCTATTCGTCCTGTAGATTTGTCTTTGATTCCTGAGCAAATTTCTAAATATTTGGAAAAAGATCAATTTAGGCTTTATGAAATTATATGGAAGAGAACTTTGGCTTGTCAGATGGCAGAGGCGATTATTGATAAGGTTAGTGTTGATGTGCTTGCGGAAAAGAAAGGTGCGTCACTTGGTTATGAATTTAGAGCGACTGGTCAGACAATAAAATTTCCAGGGTTTATGGGGGTTTATATGGAAGGTGTTGATCATGATCATGATCCTGAAGAAGAGGGAAAAGGGGAGGGAGATAAATTTTTGCCAGAATTAACAGAAGGTGAAGTTGTTGATCTTGATAAAATAAATTCTTCACAACATTTTACCAAGCCACCTGCTCGATATACTGAGGCTTCGCTAGTTAAAAAACTTGAGAGCGAAGGCATTGGACGACCGAGTACCTATGCACCAACAATTAGTACGGTGATAACTCGTGGTTATATTGAAAAAGAGGCTAGGACACTTAGGCCAACTGATACTGCGATGGTTGTGACAGATATGCTTGTGGAGCATTTTGCAAATATTGTAAATTATAAATTTACAGCTGAGATGGAGGAAAATTTAGATAAAGTTGAGCATGGTAAGCTTGAGTGGATACCAATGCTAAAGGGTTTTTATAAGCCATTCCATGCTAATGTTGAAGAAAAAGATAAAACTATAAAAAAATCTGATGTGGTAAATGAGGAAAGTGATGAGATTTGTGAGAAGTGTGATAACAAAATGGTAATAAAACTTGGTAGATTTGGTAAATTTTTGTCTTGTAGTAACTATCCTGAGTGTAAGAATGCAAGGCCACTTAAGGAAGATGGCACTGCTGGTGAACCGCCTGAGGATAGTGATGCTGTAAAAGATTTGAAGAAGAAATTTAAAGATAAAAAGTGTGATAAATGTAGTGAAGATATGGAGGTTAAAACTGGAAGATTTGGTCCATTTTTGGGATGTAGTAAATATCCTGAATGTAAAAATATACAACCAATTGTGGTGTTTTCTGGTGTTAAATGTCCAAAGTGTAGTGAGGGGCAATTGATTGAAAGACGCACAAAAAAAGGTGGACGGATTTTCTGGGGATGTAATAAATTTCCTAAATGTAAATTTGCTACTTGGAATAAGCCAGTTGGTATTGATAAAAAATCTGGAAACTTGATTGTTGAGAAAAACGGAGAAAATGTTGTGTTAGATGATGAAGGAAAATAGGCTGTAGCTCTTTATTTTTGTTGATATTTGTGCTAAAATTAGCGGATATAAATAAAAACAAAAATATGATCAATAATGTGTCTTTAAATTTACTAAAACGTTTTGGCGTTTTGATGATTGGAATTTTGCTCTTAATTTTTAGCTCGTCTGTGGCTTTTGCTGAGGATGATGTTAGTTGTACGGGTAAAATTACAGGTGTGAGTAGTACAAATCCTGCCTTGTGGAATAACAATTCTGGTAGGACATCTTTTGATGATAGAGGGTCTTTTGTAGATGGGCATTATACGGGTTCTATGCTTGATTTGGGTATACTTGGACTTGGTACTGGGTATGCTCCACCACGTGAATATGCAGGTTGTAGTGTGGAAAGTAATGTGACTGATGAGTATTTAGTTAAGGGATATGGGTGGAATACTAATCTTGGTTTTCTTTCTATGTTTTGTGATTCTGGGACTGGTAAAAATTTGGGAATAAATTGTGGGGCTTTTGATTATGGTGTTGAAGTTGGAACTGATGGAAGTGCAGGTGCGGGGAAGAGGCAACTGACTGGATATGCTTGGAGTGATAGTGTTGGTTGGGTTAACTTTAGTTGTATTGGTGGGCTAGATGGTCTTGGTAATGCTTGTGGAGGAATTAATTATGGTGTTGTGCGAAATAATGATGGAACTTTGAGTGGGCATGCTTATACAGAAGCGGATCTTTATCTTAATTTTGATGGAATAACTTTAAATTTGCCGGGTGATATAATTGTTGAAGATGGGTGGTGTGGTGCTAAGCCTTGGGCTTGTGTTGAGATAATTCCTGACTCTGATGATCTTAGTTTTGAGCTTGAGCCGGGTGCTGGAATTGATGGTGCATATTTACTTGCGGATGGAATGGAATCTTATGAAGTATATGTGTATTTGAGAAATTCTACAGGAACGGCAGCTCTTGATGAATTGGCATATGATGTGCCTGGATTTTTTGATTCTTTGGATTTTGAGTGGAAGGATTCTGTGAAAAAAAATCAGATGGCTGGGGAGATTATTGAAGGGGCTACGATTGTTGTTGGTGAGGCTAGTGATCATGGTGGAATTCCTATTTATTTTGAAAACGATGATATTACCGAGCCTATTCATTATACAAATGGAGCTGTTGTTTATAAACCAGTTGATACTCTGACTATGGCTGATTTTAAACAAGATCCTGCGAATGATGGAAGTGATGAGCTTTGGGCTCTTAAGAAGGGCATTGCTGCAATTGCACCAACTTCTGCGGGAAATGTTTCTAAGACTACTAGTTTAAATAAACCGACTTTGTTTAAAAATGATCTTTTCTTATATAATTATCCGACGATTGCTGCAGGTGTTGAGTCAAATGATCTTGTTTTGAAATCTGTTGGATTTAGAATTAAAGATATTGGTGGTACTGTTGTTTCTGAGGCACCTAAGGTTGTTTATGCAAATGGTGTTAAAGATTTGCCACTTAAATTTAGATCTATTGTTGAGCTTGATACACTTTATGCAAATGATTTTGAAGATAAAATTGAGGGGTATAGAGGAATACCTGTTAATTTTAAAGTTGGGGCTAAAAAACATGATCATAATCCTGCTGTTTCGGTTTCAAACCCAACAGTTAATTTGAAATTAGATTATGATGTGGATCAAATGCAATTAGACTGTAATACTGGAGATCCTATTGATAATACTTTTGATTTCCACTTTTTACGTGATCTTGCGGGTGAGGATTTGTTGGTTTGTGATGGAGGTTGTAATGATGCTGAAGAAATAGACATTTATTGTCCTGTTTCTGGCTGTGTTGTTGATCCTGTTTCTGTTAATGCTTTATTAAATGAACCTATTACATCATTATTGACTAGTGAGGTAGACTTGCCTGCTGTTGCAACTATTGCAGATGGAGCGACAACTCCTTGTAATATGGTTTCAAGTCCGGGTCTTATCTCTGAGTTAAACTATACTATAAATTTTGATTCTACTAATTATTCTATTAAATATTATGGAAATAAAATACCACGTTTAGGTGCTGGTGTGCTTGCAAATCCGGCAGCTGTGATACATGGTAATGTTTATGCGCAAAGTTCGTTTACGCCGAGTGCAGATGTTGAATCTGTGCAGACTGCGGGTAGTGTAAATGTAGATGTTGTACATGATACTGTTAAGGAAAATTTGGATAAAGTTTTAGCGGGAAAGGCTCTGCCTACAGGAAGTGGTAAAACTTGTGTTATAGATAGTTTGGCGGGTGGTGATCCTCAAGGTGGATGTAGCTCGGGTACTGATTATGTGCATTTTGGTATTTTGGAAAGTGCTGAGGATGTTATTTACTTTAAAAACTCTGATGTAGAATTTGGTCTTCTTGAGGAATGGGATGGAAAAAATGTAATTATTGTAGATGGTGGAAATGTATACATAGATAGTGATATTTATACATCTTTTACTGATGTTAACAAACTTTCTATAGTAGTACTAAGAAATCATGATCAAGACTATCATGAAGCTGGAAATATTTATATTCATCCGGATGTAAAAAATATTCAGGCAAATATTGTGTCTGATGGATCTATCTTTGCTTATAGCGGGAATAAAATTACTGGGATAATTAGTCCTGCGGATGATGCTGTTAGGGCGGGGGAGCCAAAGTGGGCTAATGATACTGAAAGACTTGCAACTTTAAATAAGCAGCTTTTAATTGAGGGAAGTATTTCTTCTCGTAATACGATTGGTGGGGCTGATTTGGATTCTCCAAGGTCTGGAAATTTTAGTAAAATTAAAAACTATTTAATGCTTGGTACCGGAGAGGTGCTTGAGGCGCCGATAACTACCGATGAAAGGATTAGGGCACAGTTGTATGATCTAAACTACCTGAGGCTGTTTAGGATGGTTGTGGGGGTTACGCCTGAGGGGCTTCCTATTGATCAGCAGTGTGGAAAAGGATTAACACTTGAAGATGTTATTGATATCACAAATGGAGTGCCTGTGACTTATGGTTCAGAGACTTGTAATGGAATTCAATCTACAAAAACTGTAGCTCAGAGTGGTGATCTTATTCCTCCACCAGGTATGGAATCAAATTCGGCTCAAGGGCTTGATTGGAAGACAGAGTTTAATCCAGTATATGTTTACTATGTTGCACCGGATAAAAAATCATTTTTGTTTTCTAAGCCGGGAGCTTTAAATATATCAAACTAGTTTTTGTACCAAGAATTGTCGACTTCTTTAAATTTTACGAGTTGATCGTATATGATTGTTTGTATGTCTCTTAGTTGTTCTGGGCTTTTTGCTTCAAAACGAAGTACTAAGCTTGGGCTTGTGTTTGAGCACCTAACTAATGCCCATGAAAGCTCGTCAAATTGTATTCTAACTCCATCTACGGTTATGCAATTGTAGTTTTGTGTGAAGTGTTTTACTATTTTTTCGACAACTTTAAATTTTTTATCATCGGGGCAGTGAGCTTTTAACTCTTCTGTTGTGAATGTTTTTTCGATGTTATTAAAAAATGATGAATAAGAGTTTTTTGATTTTGATAGAATTTCGGTGATTTTTATTGCTGCTAAAAATGCGTCATCAAATCCATAGTAGTTTTCGGCAAAAAATATGTGTCCTGAAACTTCTCCTGTGAGTAGAGCTCCTGTTTCTTTCATCTTAGCTTTTATAAGACTGTGACCGGTTTTGTACATGAGGGTTTCTACACCTGTTTTTTTTATTTCATTTATTACTGCTTGTGAAAATTTTGTATCAAAAATTACTAATGGCTTGTCATGTCTGCTTGCTAGATCTTGAGTAAGCAACAAAAGTGCCGTTTCTGAGCTGTGTGCAAACCCTTTTTCATCTACAACACCAATCCTGTCTGCATCACCATCAAATCCAAATCCAATATCTGCAGATGTTTCTAATACTTTATCTGAAAGAAATTTTTGATTTTTTGATTTTGAAGGGTCTGCTTCGTGGTTTGGAAATGTACCATCTGGTTCTGCAAATAATTCTATAACTTCTGCACCTATTGTCCTAAAAAGGTCTCCAATAAATGGTCCAGCAACTCCATTTGCACTATCTAACACAACTTTTATTGGTCGTTCTAGTTTGATCTTTGATGTTAAATCTTTGCGATAATCTGGCCAAACTTCTTTTTGTACTAATGTGCCTGGCGTGTCTGTTTCTATAAATTTTTGAGATTTAGTGAGTTTGTAGATTTCTTGTAATTCTTCTCCGTGGATTGAGTCGGCGTTTGTCCTTGATAATTTTATGCCGTTGTAATTTTTTGGATTGTGGCTTGCAGTGATGTTTGCTCCTGCGTCAAAGCCATATTTGCATATTGCCCAGGAAACCATTGGGGATGTTGATAGTCCTATGTTTGTTATGTTGACACCTGTTTCTCTTAAACCTTTTATATATGCTTTTTGTAAATTGAGGCTTGTAAGTCTGCAATCTCGTCCAACTACCATACTTTTTACTTTGTATTTATTTTGAATGTATGTACCTGTTGCTTTTGCTATTAAATAAATTGATTCCTCTGTGAGATCTATATCTTTTGGGTTTTGTGCATCTGCTATACCGCGAATGTCATATGTCCTAAAAATGTTTTGATTCATAGTGATTTAGTTTAATGAGCGGGGATTATGTATACGGGCTTTAATTTATGACTGTTGTTTTTTTGCAGTCTTAGAGTTTTGTGTACAGAATTTGGTGTAATACCTTTGTCTATTAAGTCTTCTCGGCTTATACCCTCATCGGTTTTTTGTAGAATTGAATCAATTTCTCTATATGGCATTCCAAGTTCTCCTTCATCGGTTTGTCCTTTTGCAAGTTCTGCTGAAGGTGATTTTTCTATTAATTCTTTGGGTAAATCTAAATGTTCAGCCATTTTAAATACTTCGTTTTTGTATAGATCTCCTATGATGTATAGGTCTGCCCCCATGTCTCCGTATTTTGTGCCGTATCCGATGGAAAGTTCACTTTTATTTGATGCGCCGATTACTAATGCGTTTCTGGTATTTGCGTAGTTGTAAAGAATAGTCATTCTAATTCTTGCTTTTGTGTTCATATGTGCCATTTCGTTTGGTCTCCATGGTAGAGTTAAAAAGTCTGGTAGCAGTTTGTTGATTTGTACTTTGTAGCTTTCTACCTCAAAGTATTGGCATAAAATTTTTGCGTGTTGAAGGTTTTCTTCTAATGAAATACCTTTGTCGGACATTATTATTGCGGTGACTTTGTCTGCCCCAAGTGCGTCGACTGCTATTTTTAGTGCTACGCTTGAATCAATACCTCCGCTTAATCCGATTACGGCTTTTTCGTATCCTGTTTCTTTGAAAAATTTTTGAGTTTCTGCGAGTATCTTTGTGTAGGTGTTGTGCATATTAGTAATTTTTAATTGCTCTTTTAATATCAAGTTCTTGGGATTTCTTTTTCATGTCGGATCTTTTATCAAAGAGTTTTTTCCCTTTGCATAGTCCGATTTTTATTTTTATTAAACCTTTTTTTCCGTATAAACTTAAGGGTATAGCTGTTACTCCTGTTTGTGAAATTGCTCTTTGTATTTTTGCAATTTCTTTTTTACTTAATAGTAGTTTTCTTTTGCGCACAGGCTGTGAGACTTTTGTGTGCGCAAATTTATATGGAGAAATATGTATGCCAGTTGTCCAAGCTTCTTCATTTGTGATTTCTAAATATGAACCTGTGAGATTTGCTTGGCAGTTTTTTATTGATTTAACTTCATCACCATTAAGTACAATGCCTGCTTCAAAATCTTCTAAAATTTCGTAATCGTGATAGGCCTTTTTATTTTTTGCGTATGAATTGGGATTTTTTTGCTTTGACACGGGTTTAATTTATTTTTTACTTTCTAAATTTACAGGGAAAAATTTTTAGTGCAAATCTAAAATTTTTTAAGTAGTGCTATATTCCAAAAAATTGATGTTTTTATTTCTAAAACTTCTGCGTGTTTTGATAGTATTTTTTTGAATTTGGATTTTGACCAGTTGTTTATGTGGCCTGGGGTGTTGCCAAAACTTTTTAAGTATTTAAATCTTAGCATGTTGCCTATGCGAAACCACGGTTCGTTTGGCACAGAAATTATAATGTATTTGCTTGAATGATCTATGAGATTTTTAATTGCTGTTTGGTAGTCTTTTATGTGTTCGATTACTTCGTTACAAAGTACTAGGTCAAAGGTGTATTCTTTAAAATTGAGAGTTAGTGCGTCCGCCTGTTTAAATCTAAGATTTTTGAGAGTGTTTATTTTACTTGCGTAGTGTGTGTTTCCTTTTTCTAGATCAGTTGCTAAAAAACGCGTATGAGGAAATCTACGTGCAGTTTTTATCGTTGTAACACCTTCGCCGCAGCCTACTTCTAATACATTTCTGGCTTTGGTTTTTTTGATAACTTTGTGTAGGTCGTTGGTAAATTTTTTTATTATAAATCTAATTGCTGGATTTTTACTTAGATATTTTTGTTGCATTTATTTTTTCTTAGTTTTTTTCATTCCACAGATGTATGAAAGTAGTATAAGTAAAATTATAACTACTGACCCCCAACACCATGTGCAAATATCTCCTATTACAAAAAATTCTAAATATCTTAGATAGATTGTAAAAAGTATGCCGGCGATGATTAATAGTAGTAATATTTTATCTAGAAGTTTGTGACTAATTTCCATTCTTAAAAATGCAAATAGAGCTACTGTTGCGTAGAAGAAAAAGCCATAAACTGACATTGGCACTCCAAATAATTTGCCGTATTGGCTGTTTAGGACGTTTGCGCACCCGTCGTCTGTGCAAGGGATAATACTTGGAGTTACCTGAAACCACCATAGATAGCCAGAAAGTGCGATGCCCATGAGGCTTAATACTATTATAATTTGGTTTGTGTATTTTTTCATATTTTTGTGTTTATACTTTGTTGTGGTTTGTATATTATCGGTATATTGAGCGTTTGTGAAATTTAAATGTTTATGATGGTTAAACTTATTGCATGGGGATATAAAAATGTGGTGAAGCGGATGCTTTTTAAGCTAGATCCGGAGCTTGTGCATGATCATATGATAAGTTTATCTGCTAAGATTTCTAAAAATAGTGTGATTAAGAGAGTGATGAGATGGATTTTTAGGTTTGATGATAAGAGGCTTGAACAGAATGTTTGTGGTTTGCATTTTAAAAATCCGGTGGGACTTTCGGCGGGGTTTGATAAAAATGCTGAGGTGCATAATTTGATGTATGACGTGGGTTTTGGGTTTGAGCAGGTTGGATCTGTAACGCTTGGGGCTTATGAGGGCAATCCAAAGCCGCGGCTTCATAGACTTAAAAAATCTGAGGGGATTGTGGTCTATTATGGGCTTAAAAATATTGGGGTTGATAATATTATACCGCGGTTAAAGGTGCGAAGTGATAAGGATTTGCTGCTTGGGGTGTCGATTGCAAAGACAAATTGTAGTGCTACAGCTGGGCTTGAGAATGGTGTGGAGGATTATTTTGGGTGTGTTAAAAAGGTTGTTGAGGCTGGGGTTGGGGATTTTTATACTATTAATATTAGTTGTCCGAATGCTTTTGGTGGCGAGCCTTTTGTGGATGTGATGTCGCTGGGGGCTTTGTTGGCGCGTTTGTTTGAGTTAAAAATTGATAAGCCGGTTTTTATTAAGATGCCGCTTGATATGGAATGGTTGGATTTTAAAAAACTTTTGGATGTGATTGTGCGATACCCGGTGGCGGGGGTTGTGATTGCAAATTTGTTGAAGGATCGTGGGAATGCGGGGATTAAGGATGTTGTGACTGATGACATGAAGGGTGGAATAAGTGGTCGTCCGACTAGTCAAAAGAGTAATGAGCTTATTAGACAGACATATAAGGAGTATGGGGATAAGTTGGTGATTTTTGGTGTTGGTGGAATTTTTAGTGCTGAGGATGCTTATGAAAAAATTAAATGTGGAGCTACTTGTGTGCAGTTGATTACTGGGATGATTTATGAGGGGCCGCAGTTGGTTGGGGAGATTAATCGTGGGCTTGTGAGGTTGATGGAGCGGGATGGATACTCGAATATTTCTGAAGTTGTTGGGACTGGGGCTTAAATCTTTGACTTGAGATACTTTTGCCTTAAAGGTTCGTCAAATTTTTCTATTGCGTATCGGAGGGTTGTGCGGGGCATTGTTTTGTAGTGTTTTTTTAGGAAGTTTTCTTCTGTTTGTTGGTCTCTTTTTCCGATTTCTCTGAGCATCCAGCCTACTGCTTTGTGGATTAGGTCGTGGGAGTCGTGGAGGAGGATTTTGGCTAGGTTTAGGGCGTCGGTAAATTGGTGGTTTTTGATGAAGTAGAATGTTGTGATTATTGAGATGCGTTTTTCCCAGAGATTTTTGGAGTTTGCAAATTTGTATAGTAGGGATTTGTCTTTGTTGATGAAGTGTGGGCCGAGGATTTTTGGTGCGGTTACGTCGATTATGTCCCAGTTGTTTAGGCCTTTGCGGTTTTTTATGTAGAAATTTGCAATTTTTTCTTGCTCGGTGGGGTCTGTTGTTTTTTCGTATTTTGTGACTAGAATTATTGCCGCGGTGAGTCGGTGTTCGTGAATGGGGGATTCTAGGAGTGGTTTTAGGTCATTTAGGGGTGTTTGTTTGTAGTATTTAGTTGCGATTTTTCTTTGGTCGGGGACTGTGATGCCTAGGAATATATCTCCTTCGCCGTATTGGCCTTTTGCGGTTTTAAAGAAGCCTTGGAGGATTTTTGCTTTTGCTGGGTTTTTTAGGTTGTTGAGGTCGGTTTTTATTTTATTTTGCATGGGGAGGGGTGAAGGTTTTTATTTTTGAGGTGGGGTTGGTGTGTGGGGTGTAAAGGTGTGTATTTGTTGATTATGGAGTGCTGTGGTTTTTTGTTTGTAGATTTTGTTTATATTATATATTGATTTGTGGTATAAGTTTAGCGGTTTTAGAGGAGAGATGGCCGAGTGGTTGAAGGCGCACGCTTGGAAAGCGTGTGTAGGGTAACCTACCGCAGGTTCGAATCCTGTTCTCTCCGCCAGAGTTTCTACAGCAAATTATCTTTCACCTTATCGGCGAGGATCTTTTTTTGACACCTACAAAGCAGGTGTCAAAAAAAGACCTTTTGATGCGGCGAAATCTCATGCACTGTAGAAACTCTGGTGTTTGATTGTTTGATGTGGTTAGAGGTTTTATATCTAGCGGAAATCTAGATGTGGTATGGATGCGAATTTTGATGCTTCAGCTGTGCTTATGGGAGTGAAATTAACTTTTTGAAGCAGGTCTTTGAGTAGGTTGTTTTCTGCTGAAAGCTTTTCTTTCATGCAGGCTTTTTGGTGTTTGACAATGTTTAATTCAGCTTCTCTTGGTTTGTGTACGTTTTTCATCTTTAGTATTTCTGTTGCATTGCCTGCTTTTTCAAGGGTAAGGATTCCGTAATTTAAAAATGAGCCTACAAACCCTTCTATTTCATAAATTACACCTGCAATCATTTCGTGTTCCACTCTAGATGAATTTCTGTGCCAAAGATTTTCTGCTCGAACGGTAAGTACTCCTTTGTTGGTTACTAACCAGACATTGTAGTGCCAATCAAAATAAAGCAGTCCAACCCTTAGCAATCCTACGACAGTCAAAATAAGAGCCATGGGCATTAAAACGGGGAAGAATACTATCAAAAGTATTGGCAACAAAAAATATATAAATTTGATACTGTAAAATTTTAAATGATAGCTCAGTGGATGTAAGTGGATAGCGTATTTTATATGCTCACCTTCCTCTAAATGCTTTCTAAATAGATAATTTTCTATAATGTAGCGTTTGGCTTTCAATGATTGTATTTATAAAAATATTGTTTCTTTGTAATCTTTTAATTATACAATATCTTTGCCATTGTGTCAATTGACTGAATCTGAAAAGTTGTCAGTTTTTCAATTAGGGCTGGTTATTTTTTCTAAAAAAGGCAAATAAAATGGATTTTAGCTATCTGGAGTTGAAATTTTATGCACTATGAAAACTCTGGTGTTTGATTGTTTTAAAAAAGCTCCTACTTAGATAAAAATCATTGTAGGAGCTTTTTCTAATAATAATATAAAATTGATTTATTGGAGTTGTGTCAATAAATCAATTTTTATAGTTTATGAGAAGCTTATTGTAGATAAAGCTTGGTTAACTTCTGAAAGTTTGTCGTATGGTACTGCAAATTCTATTCTGTTGTTTTCAGTCCATCCTGTAGGTAGGTCTGAAAATTTGATAATACCTACCGCTGCATTTGTTGAAGTTTTCCAAATAGTTTTTTCTGCATTTTTTCCATCAATAACAATGTTTTCAATTGTTTCTGGAGTGTGCATGGGTAGTCCTTTATTAAACCCCCCATTTGCAAGTATTACAAATGCATAATCGATTTCGTTTAAAGAAAAATTATGTGCATATTCTCCATTTGATTCGTTTTTTGTGTATGTCCAATATGCTGGATATGTCATTGAGATAGAAGCGTCTGTGTCGGTAAAAAAATTTGTTGACGAACTTTGTGGAGTGACAGCTCCTGTTTCGATATATTCTATAAGTCGATCCATCATTACTGCAAGTTCTGCTCTGTTTACGTTGTTTGTTGGGCCGAATGTTCCGTCTGAGTAACCTGTAATTATTCCTTTTTCTGAAAGACCTGCAACTGCTGAGCTATACCATGTGTCGGTTGGTACATCTGGAAATATTTTTCCAGCAGCAAATGTTACTGTGGAACCTAGTAGTACTCCTGCTAAGATCAGGGTTAGTGTTTTTTTCATCATGTGATGGTTAGTAAATTGGAAATATTGTTTTAACTTTAGTAAAGCATTGTTTTCAAAATGTTATTTTTTCATTCCAACAAAAGCAAGGTATACAGCAGCAGTAGCAGATACTAGGCCTAGGTATAGTCCTATACCAAATACGTTGAATGAAAAATTTGATTGTAGAATGAAGATTAATACAGATCCGGCCATTGTTGCTGATAAAACTTTATATGCTAGGTCTGTTTTTTTTGTTAATTCTCCTAGATCGATTTTAAATTTTGGTAGTGCCCATAATGCCAATGTTGCGATTGCTGCTAGATTTCCTAGTGTTATAATGCCTGTCCAACCATTTACGCCTATTCCATAAAAACTGATCCACGGTAGAAAACTTGAGATTAAAAATGATGCGGCACTGATTAGTAGGTATTTTGTGTTTTTGTTTTCTTTGTTGAATGAGGCTACTAGGTCTTGTTTTTGCTTTGTCATATGATTGAGATTAAGTTTAAATTTCATCTGATATATTCTTAAAATATTGCCTTAAAGTCAATTAAAACTGGATTTTTTAATATAATCTGTTATATATGTTTTATAATTTAATAAAAACATTATGAAAAAGACTTTATTTATCCTATTTATTGTGCTTTCAATGACAACTTTGTCGGCTTGTGATTTTTCTTTTAGTGTTGGTGATGATGATTTAGAGGTTTCAAATGAATATGTTGAGGATGCGGACGAAAGTGACGATTATGTAATTGAAGATGATATTATTGATGAAGAATATATTCAAGAAGATGAGTCTTCTGAGTTAACTTTTGCCGATTATATTGATGAAATGTATACATATCCAACTGAATCTGCAGATTTTGATACAGTTGCTATTGTTGTGCCTGGTGTTGTTTCACCATGCGCGGTAGATGCTGATGGTCCATGTGGATTTGATCTTAATATTTTAGCTTCAGCTCAGTGGGCTACTGATACTGCAGAATTTCAAAAATTTTATTTTGAAGTACCAACGGCTGTAGGAGTTCCTGAATATTATGGTCCATTTTATGGAAATGTAGCTACTGTAGTTGCACAGGCTAATAATTATTCTTTGTAATAATTTTAAGATTAAATTTATTTTATGAAAAATGTAATTTTAATTATTTTTTTTGCTTTGTTTTTGTCTGCCTGTGTTGGTCAAACGTCTGTTGATACCAGTGTTGATAATACTAAAATAAAAGTTGCTACTACTATTTATCCGCTTTCTAGTATTGCTCATAGTGTGGCGGGGGATAGGGTTGAGATTGTAAATGTGCTTAGTCCAGGTGTTAGTCCTCATGCTTTTACTTTGCGGCCGTCTGATTTTGAGGCTTTACAAGGAGCTAGTGTCGTGTTTGCAATTGGTGGACCTTTGGATGCTTGGGTTTTGGATATTGTGGAAACCGTTGGTGATGTTAAAGTTGTGTATGTAGATGATGGAATTGATCTTAGACAGTTTGAGAATGGAGAAAATGACCCTCATTATTGGCTTTCTACTGATAATGCAAACGTTATTGCAGGTAATATTTTTAATAATCTTAAAGAATTAGATAAAGAAAATGAAAGTTATTTTGAGCAAAATTTGCAAGGATTTATTGACGAGCTTAATTCTACAAAAATCTATGTGCAGGATATGTTTGCGTATATGAAAAATAAAAATATTATTACTTTTCATGATTCTTGGGGTTATTTTGCTGATGAATTTGGACTAACTGTAGCTGGGGTTTTTGAAATTTCTCCGGGTGTTGCTCCAGGTCCAAAAGATCTTAAGAAGCTTTATGATTTGGCTGATGGTGTTTATGTGAATTCTGTGTTTTCAGAATATCAGTTTTCAGATGATGTTGTTGCATCATTTGGGGATGATTTGGATTTAAATGTGGCCGTGTTGGATCCTCTTGGAGGTGTTGAAGGTAGGGATAGTTATATTCAATTAATTCGCTATAATGCGGATGTAATATTTAATGCATCAAATGAGTAAAGAGCTTGTAATTGAGGCTAAAAAAATTGGAGTTAGATTTGCTGATGAGCTTGTGTTAAAGGACTTGAGTTTTGATGTGTGTGCGGGTGATGTGGTTGCTGTTGTGGGGCCAAATGGTGCTGGTAAGACCACTCTAATTAAGGCTATTTTGGGTCTTTTTCCTGCTACGGGTTCATTGAAAGTTTTTGGAAGGGATGTTAAAAAAGTTTTAACACAAATTGGATATGTACCGCAGAGGTTTTATTTTGATAAGACTTTTCCACTTACTGTTGAGGAATTTCTGAATATGTCTTTGCTTATAGATGAAAAAAACCGAGTTAATGATGTGCTTGATGAGGTTTCTATGAATGGAAGTCGTTATAAACTTATAGGGGATCTTTCAGGTGGGCAAATGCAGCGTGTGCTTATTGCTCGTGCGCTTTTAAATAGACCAAAATTATTGATATTGGACGAACCGACAGCGGGGATTGATATGGAGGGAGAAAGTGGATTTTATGATATTGTAAAGGAACAAAATACAAAAAATGGGGTTACAATTGTTTTGATATCTCATGAAATGAATATGGTTTATAAATATGCTAGTCGAGTAATTTGTTTAAATAAAACAGCTTCTTGTATGGCTGATGTTGACGAAAGACTTTCAGATGAAATTTTTGAAAGTGTTTATGGTAAAGATTTTGAGTTTAAAAAACATTCACACTAAAAATATGATTGAAATATTACAATTACCGTTTATGCAGAGGGCCATTGTGGTTGGTGTTGTGCTGGCTGCTCTTTTGGCTTTGCTTGGGGTGTTTGTGGTGCTTAAAAAGATGTCTTTTTTCTCTGAGGGCATTGCTCATGCTTCACTTTCTGGGGTGGCTATTGGGCTTTTAACTGCGGTTACTCCTTTATATATGGCGCTTGCTGTGAGTGTTGTGTTTGCGGTGATGATTTTTCTTTTGGAAACTAAATATAAGATACATTCTGATACTGCAATTGGTATTATTTTTAGTTCTGGAATGGCACTTGGAGTTGTGTTGATGTCATTTAGTCCTGGTTATCAACCTGAGTTGATTAGTTTTTTGTTTGGTAATATTTTAGCTATTAAGCCTTTGGAGTTGTGGTTGATTTTGATTGGTGGAATATTGGTTTTTATTTTTGTATTGGTCAATTTACGCAAATTAATTTTACTTTCTTTAGATACTGAATCTGCATATATGTCTGGTGTAAATGTTAATTTATTAACGTTGTCTTTATATGTGGTATTGGCTTTGAGTGTTGTATTTGGGATTAAGGTGCTTGGAGTTATATTGGTGAGTGCTTTGTTGATTATCCCGGTTTCTATTTCAAAGATTTTTTCAAATTCGTTTAAAAAACTACTTGTTTTGAGTGTTATTGTTAGTGAGGTTGTTGTGCTTTTGGGTATTTATTTGTCTTATGTTTTAAATCTTTCTACAGGTCCTGTTATAGTACTTGTAGGGGCTGTGTTTTTTATTTTTTCACTTATTTATTCTAGTATTAAAAAGTAAAAATATGCATATTAAGGGAGTTTTTTTGTGTTTGATTGTGCTTGTTTTTTGCTCATGTTCATTTAACAGTCTGGATGAAAAGTATGAGGCAGAAGTATATTTTGATGATGAAAAGGTGCTTTTGGAGCTTGCTGATACGAGTGATGAGCGTGAAATTGGTCTAATGTATCGGGAGAATCTAGATTTTGGTTATGGAATGTTGTTTTTGTATAAAGATGAAGGAAAAAGGTCTTTTTGGATGAAAAACACACTTATTCCACTGGATATTATTTGGATTGATGATAAATTTAAAATTGTGGCTATTCAAAATGCCTTGCCTTGTGTGGAGGATCCTTGTGATATTTATAATCCTTTAGTTGAGGCTCGTTATATCGTTGAGGTTCCTTTAGGTTATGCTAATTTAAAAGGAATTGAGGTTGGTGATGAGGTACTATTGAGTGTATATTAGTTTTGTTTTTATAGAATAAACTTTTTTATGTTTTCTTCGTTTGATTTTATATATTTTATTGTTGCCCTTTTAATAACTTTGAGCATACATGAGGCCTCACATGCGCTTGTTGCCTACTATCTTGGTGATGCAACTGCAAAAAATAAAGGCAGGCTTACTTTAAATCCTATAGCGCATTTAGATGCTGTTGGTACGGTGATGTTTCTTTTGACGCAGAGGATTGGTTGGGGAAAACCTGTGCCTATTGATTCTAGAAATTTTAAAAATCCTGTGAGAGATAGTGCTTATACAGCTTTGGCAGGGCCTGTATCTAACTTTATCTTGGCTTTTATTGTTGTACTTCTTTGGAAGTATTTGGGGTCTTATATACCTGGATTTTTATTAACTGAGATACAATATATTTTTCATTTAAGTGTATTTTTGGGTATTTTTAACCTTTTACCTTTTCCTCCGCTTGATGGATCTAAGGTTTTGGGTTTGTTTATTCCAAAGCAATTTGAGAGATATTACGCAAAATATTTGGAAAATGGGGCTAAAATTTTTATTGCATTAATTTTGTTTGATGTTATAATTTTAGGGATGTTTTTAAATTATTCAGTATTTGGCTCTGTGCTCATGTATTTGTATGAACCTATAGTTGCCGTGATGTATTTGGGTACATGATCTAGTGTGTGTATAGGCGATGTATACGCGTTATTTTGTATACATTTATTGTTCTTTACTGTAGTTAAGTCCTGGTTTGAGTGCTTTACAAGTTTATCTGTCTTGTTATGATAGGGATGCTCTACTTTGATTCGTCAGAGTCTTAACTACTCTCTCTAACAAAAAACAATTGAGGGAACCTAACATCTCTTTCTGTTGCGACAGCAAGGTGCGGGTACCCACTTGAGCCTAACAGGGGGCCAGTGTCTAAGGAAAACAACGACACGGTGGAGCATCACATAGATAAACACAAATAATTTTGTGTATAGAAACATTTCTTGATTTTTTTGATTAGTCGTGTTACCTATGTACCGTAATATAAAGTTAATAATACAAACGTATGAAAAAAATCGCTATTTTAATGACACTAGCTTTTACAGCTTTTGGAATGACAGCTTGTGATTGGTTTGCAGCTGAGGAGGAAGTAATGGTTGATGACGATGTTGTAATAGAAGAGTCAGAAACAGGAGCTGCTATACCTGTTGCTTTCACAATTGGTGAGGCACCTGCAGATGAGCCAGTTGGATTTACTACAGAAATAAGTCTAGAAATTCCTGCAGCTGAATAATAAAAAATTTAACCTCTAGTTAAATTGAAAATTTGCTTGAGATGTGCTATAATTTCTTGAGTAAAAAAAGATTAATTAGAGGTTTTTATTATGATTAAAAAGAATAAATACAACATGTTTAAAAAAATTATAATAAATTTTATTGTAGTTGTGTTTTGTTTATCTTTAGGTGCTACTGTTTTTGCTGTGGATGATACGACTCCTGAGTTTATGATTTATGAGGGGCGTCTTTTGAATAGTGGAGCTATCCCTATAAGTGCTGAGCATGTTTTTAGATTTTCTTTTTGGAAAAGTGGTGATTGGACTAGTTCTGATAAAAACCTAGACGGAAGTATTAGTGTTTTTGCATTGAATTTTGGAGGATGGCAGGAGGTTCAATCTATTGATCCATATATTGATGGTACTTTTTCTGCTCGGCTTGGCTCTGTGTCACCTTTTTCAGAAATAATTTTTGATGAACATAAATTTTTACAGGTTGAGATAAAGCCAGTGGGTGCACCTGATACTGACTATCAGTTGATGGACCCGACAGGTGATGCTGGTGCTGATGCAAATGATAGACAGGTAATTTCTACAACTCCTTATGCTAAAAATTCTGAGAGATTGGATAATAAAGAAATTGGTACTTCTATTGGTAATATTGCTTTAGTTGGTCCAAATGATAAGTGGGATCCTGATTTGATTCCGGGACAGACGCAAGATGATAGTTTTATTATTGATGGTGATGATTCGGTTGTGGGTGGAAGTATTGGATTGCAGTTTGGATCGCTTTTAGGAAAGATCCTTTCTTATGATTTGATTAATGCTTATTTTAATTTTAATGATGATGTAAATATTGAGGGGGATTTGACTGTTACAGGTACTATAAATGGAGTGACTGTTGGTCCATATGATCAATCTATTGTTATTGAGCCGGAGTATGAAGACTCTGTGATGCAATTGGATGGAACTGATAATAAAGGAAAATTGGAAGTTTTTTATGAGGATGCTGATGGGGTACCTGGTAATGAAAATTATAATTATTATTTGTGGACTACTACTAAGGCGACGATGCAAGATGATAATTTGATACTTAGGATACAATTGCCGGAGGGTTTTGTGTCTTGGCAGGCTACACCTATACAATTTGTGTATAAGACTTTGGATGCTAATGTGGCAAATAATTATTTGGAATTGACAGTAGAGGATTCTAATGGTGCTGCTGTTGGTCTTGTGGGGGCTAATAATCTTGTTTCTACAACATGGTCTGAAGCTAATATATCTTTTTCAACTGTGTCAACGTGGACTGCTGGAACGGAGATAACTTTAAGTGTTAAGATGGTATCTACTAGTATAGGATCTGCATTTGCGGGTCGTATAAAATTAAACTACAACGGTAAATAAATATATTATAAAATACATTCTAATAAATATAAATCTATGAAAAAAATGATGAAAATGATTGTAACTGCTCTTGTTTTTGCGCTGATTACAGGATCAATGTTGACTGCTAATGCGCGGATACTTTTTCAAGATGATATATTTGAGGATGTTGATTCTGAGGGTATCAAACTAAATGCGGATGATACCGCGCCTGTCGATGAGGATGTTACTATTCAATTTGGTAATGATGGCACTGATGGTGTAATCATCTGGGATGATGCACTGAGTGAATTAAATATTGGTGATGGTACAAGTGGTGTTTCTATTGATTCAGATACTTGGGATATTACTGAAGGTGGTGTTGCTAGTGGATTTACTGGTATTACATCTACTGGTCCTATTAATTTTACTGGAGCTACTAGTTTGGGTATACCAACTACTGCTACAGATCCTGCAACTTGTACGGAAGGAGATATTTTTTATAATACTACGTTGGATGAGTTGAGAGTTTGTAGTGCAACAAATACTTGGGAGTCAGCTACTGAGCCATTGGATTTTGAAGATATATATGCAAATGATGCTGATAATACTTTGACAGCTTCTTCAGATTTTACAATTGATGCACAAGGTCTTAATTTACAAGGTAATGCTTTGGAGATTGATGTTACTACTACTGGTGCTTTGGATTTAAATTCAGGTGCTTTTACTTTGGACGCTAGTACAGTTGGGATTACTTCTACAACTGGTGATGTGACTATTAGTTCTGCTGATGATCTTATATTTGATGATGCTCAGTTGACTGGTATTGTGCAACTTACAGATGCTGCAACGGATTGGGCACTTAGTCTTCCGTATAATGGTATAATTGATAATATTAATGCATTTACTTCTACAGCAAATGGACAAGGTGCTTCTTTGATTGGTATTGAAGATTCAGGTGGTAATTTTACTGCTACTACAGTGGAGGGTGCGTTGATTGAATTGGAAGGTTCTATTTCTGCTGCTGGTACTGAATCTGAGCAATTAAAATTCTATCCTGAGTATGGTGATACAGTGTATGATCATGGTTCAAACAAAGGTAAGTTGGAGGCACTTGTTGATCCGTCAGAGGGTAATATGTATCAATGGACAACAACAAAAAATACTCCTCAATATATGATTACAAAGACAAGAGCTGAGCTTCCTGCGGATTATGTGGATGGTAAAAATTTGACTTTAAGATATAGTACAGCGACTGCTTTGACTGCAGATAATACTGTAAGTTTGGAGCTATATAATGTAACTAATTCTCAGAGTTGTGGTACTGTGGCTGCTGCTGCAAGTACATCATGGACAACAATGACTTTGGCTGAGGCAACTATAGAGGGTAATTGTACAGGTGCTACAGCACTTAATATTGGAGATATTATTGAAATTAGAGTTACTATGATGGCTGATGATGGTTCTAATGGAGAGGCTTATACTGGATATGTTGATTATGATTATACTAGATAGTATATAAAAAAAATTTTATTAAGAGGTCTCCTATATGAAGGCCTCTTTTTTGTTGAAGGGTTGGATGGTTTTTGGAT
>RRYU01000132.1_pt1 | contig 25555 bp, 42 predicted proteins | sample 2162651 | NCBI WGS metagenome assembly RRYU01 (sample SAMN10267283, study PRJNA491782) | microbial mat metagenome | isolation source: biomat in the production well | place: Japan: Minami-Kanto gas field, natural gas well KTG3 | collected 2017-06 | reverse complement strand
GGGGGGGCGACCGGGCTGAATTTCCGGAGCTACATGGCGCTGCAATCCGCGTCCTCGAATTGGCTGGAAATGAAGACATTATCGTCGGCGGATACGAGTCCGGCATCGATCGCTACATCATGCGTAGATACGACAGAGATGGCGCGCTGATTTGGTCTTTGTCTGGCGGGGATCTATATGATGATCCAGATCCGCCGTTTTTTTATTTTTTGCGCTATGCGCATATCACTGACGACGGATCGATCTATGCCGCTATCGGCTTCAGTGATTTCGAGCTACTTCCGAAACCCCTCGAAACTTATGATGAAATCATCGCGAAGATATCCCCAGCAAACTCTGTCGTCTGGGCTTGGTGGGCGGACGGGCGCGTCTCTAGCTTCTCCGTAGACGGGAATGCCCTGTATTTCGGCGCTTCTTTTGGCCTGAGATCTGTCGCCCCGCTCTTTCGGCCCGGCGAAGCCTTGCAGGCCAGATATTGGCTCGACGGGTCCCCTCCGAGTATCGGCGGGGACCACGACCGCGCGTGGGTCGGGGAACTTGATGCCGCAACCGGACTGCCCGTGCGTGGAATCTTCTATGATCCGCTCACAGACATTCAAACACCGCGCGGACAAATTGTCCTAATGGGCGGGGATATCCATTTTCTTTCCCCGGGAGATGGGCAAGAAAATTTACAGACCGGGTATCCCTGGAATTACCGCAGACTGCTTACATCGGATCTATCAATAGCGTATGAGGGATATTGGCCTTTTGGCCCTGGCGTTATCGCGGCTAGCGATGGGGTGGTGTATTGCAATACGCGAGAAGAATTTGAAATCCCGGGCACCGGCGGGCAGCTAAACACGTACCATTTTATTGCGCGCGATCTGAGCATCGATATCGGATGGAACAACCCGGCGGAAAATAACGTCTGGTCCGGATTAGCAGCAAGGCCAGATGGTGGCCGCGATTTCAATAATGAGCTCAGATCCGACGCAGAATATACCGCCAACGTCTATCGCACGCCCTACGGCAAGGACACCGGGCCAGATTTGACTAGGCGGGCAGGTGGTCTTCCGATATCGACGGGGTATTTCGCGGCTAGCCATATTTCGATCGCAGAAGTGACATCGATCCCGTCGATCCCTTTCGCGATTGCGCTTGGCTTATTCGCATGGGTCGGCGATACCTATACCTCAGCGCCAGGAATTCCATTCCCGCTCGGTTTCGGCAGCCCAAGCATCCGCCGCGAGTACGTCGGCGCGCTCCAGCTCCCGGGCATCTACCTGCTGATCTTTGCGGGCGGCCTCACCCTGCCAGTCAGCTCAGTCAGCATCCGGCGGACGCCGGCAAGTGACTGGATGAGTGTGGTCTGCCCGAGCGCCTCATCAGAGATCGTCGCGTCTGTGCTCGCGCAAGAAGGCGCACAGATGGAGCTTCATCGGGGCGTGATTTTCCCGGACGGCGCGACACAGCTCTCAGTGATGCTTGCCGTCCCGCTGTCCGACATCAGATACGACATCGGCAGCCGATCCGGTGCTATCTCGCTGTTTGGGTCGGTCGCGGTCGCGAGAGGGAAGTCCCGTGTGCGAGCCCTGCGAGGCGTGAGCTACCGAACTGGGCTTGCTGGCGCTCGGCGCGTGCGGTGCGCGGTTGACACGTTCCTTTCGCCCGGTGATGTCGCTCTGCTGGGTGGTGGCGAGTCGCTTGTGGTGTCCAAGCTGGCGTATTCGATCGCCACCAGCCGTAGCGTAATGGAAGTGTCGGAATGAGCATCCTCCTGGGGCTTGATCGTACCGCGTCCGCTCCGGTGTCGGCGGCAATCTATCCGTCAAATGGGTCGTCGTCTCCAGCGTGGAGCGTCGACCTTGGCGTGAACTCCGACGTGAACTCCGTCGCGGTCGACGCGGCTGGCGATTGGTATCTCGGCGGCACACTCTCAGGTGGCCAGACGACGCGCAAATACGGCCCTGGCGGCCTGTTGTGGGAGCGAAATCACGGCGCAACGGTGTGGTGCTTGGACCTCGACGACGCGGGGAATCTCTACATCGGCGGCGATGCCAGTGGGTCGAATTCGATCAGGAAATACAGTCCATCAGGGTCGCTTTTGTGGTCAGAAGAAGCACAATTCCTGGTATTCGGTATTGCTGCTGGCCCCTTCAATCGAATAATGACCGCTGGCTTCGGATTCGGCGGGCAATATGCGCTGCAAAAGCACAATGGGGCGACGGGCAATCGAGAAAGTTTTAAGTCAACGAGTACGGGCCGACGCGTAATTTTTGACTCTGATTCTGGATTTTTTTACGCGGGGACTGCCACGGACGTATGGAAATTCGACGTTAATTTTCTAAACGGATGGACAAGAAACTACAATGTGAGCGCGGCCCTGGCGATCGCAGTCGCGACCAACGGGACAACTTACACGTCTGATGGTGCGATCCTCAATGCCCATGACAGCTCGGGCGTGCTCCAGTGGTCCATTGATCATGGCGCGTTGATCTGGGATGCCGTGGTCGAGGAGAACGGAGATGTGCTGATCGCTGGTGTGCGCAACAGCACGGATGGCGCAAGCGTGCGGCGCTTGAGCTCGGCGGGTATTGAGGTCTGGTCTCTCGACGTCGGGACAACAGCATTTTCGATTGCGATCGTTGCTGATCTTCCGATCGTGACAGCAGCGCCGGGAATGCCTTTTCCGGTCGCGCTAGCCGTGCCGTATTGCGCGAATGTGATCCGCTTCCATTCTCCCGCGCTTGCGCTGCCGATCGCGTTTGCTGCGCCGTCTGTGTCCGAGCAGCGCCCGCCGGATACGGCATTGCTGCCAGGGAGTCCTATTTATCGACTGTATCTAGTCGATGGAGATGGGCTGATGCAGCTCCCATTCGCATCGATACAGTGTCGTCGGAGACTCGGTTCCTCGACGTGGATGATGGCACGGGTTCCTGTCTGGACTCCACTTCTGGAGTCCGCGATCTCGGGAATGGTCGGCGCCGAAATGCTCGTGTATTCCGGACTCTCGACAGATCACGATGAAGTCATCGGCGAATTCCTGCGCGCCGTGCTAACGGCCGTCAATCCTGTGCGCGCGGCTGGATCGGCATACTGTGATTTGACTGGCCGAGTGCAGACTCCGAGCTATGTCCAATCGACTCGCGCCCTAAGGGGAGTCCAGTCGCGCGGTCGCGATGTGCGCGGCCGACCGATCGCCCGATGCGCCGTAGATGCGCTGATGCGGCCGAACGATATCGTCTTTGATGGCGATGGGTCATGGGTTGTTGGTTCCATAAGCTATCGAATCGCTCCGGCTTCTGCCTGGATGGACGTTGAGGGCGTAGTAGTAGATGGGTAAGGCTACGATTACTCAGTCGCTTGGTGCAGGACTGCATCGCATCAAGCTGATGATGAATGTCAGCTCGATCGAAGCTGAAGTCGATATTCTCCAGGAGGGGAATACCGGATACCTGGAGCTATTGCTAAGCGCGATATCTACCGAACGTGCGTTGCGCGACGGGGTGCATGCCGCGCGTCTTGGGATGGATTCCGTGATCCAGCAATGGAAAGAAGCGGTCATATCCGAGACCCAGCAGCACCCGCCTGATCTGCCGCTTGATGACCCAGGCGAGACCGTCGAGAGCGAGCAGCGAGCAAACCTCCTAGTCGCTCTGAATTCTCAACGCGCTAGCGCTGTTACGCGCGATTCAGCACTCGACTCGGCAACCAATCTGGTGCTGAGTGTGCTCGCCGCGACGCGCCGAACGACCGACATCAATTCGTCTCCGGAAAACCGCGCCTCATCTGCTGGATATGCATTCGACGCTGATCACGGCGTTGAGATGGTCCTCCAGTTCGGCGCGATGGACGCGGAGACTGCCGTCGAGCGGATGATGCGCATCGCCAGATATGCTGGCGTTATCCAGGGCGCCGAATGGACCGAATGCGGAGTGGGGTATCTTTACGCCCCGCGCAATCCATATTCGTATCTATGGGGCGCGATATTCTCGGTTCCGGGCGTAATGACTGAAGTGATTCGACCCGCAGATGATCCGGCAAAAGAAACGGCAAACACCCAAGGCGACGAGCTGGAAAAAATCGAACTGCCAAGCGTCGAGACATTCCAGCCTGAGAAGCTCGGGGAAGTCAGTGCGGCTTACGGCGTCGCGATCCAGATGCATCGGGCGGCAGCGGATGAGCTCGCGCGGCTCCGAAGCGAGCAGCAAGCCAGGGAAAAGCGGCTCGCAAGACTGAAGGGAATCCTCGCGGCTTCGGAAGAAGAAATATGGGCTTGGGCGTGCATCGATGTCGATCTTCCGGTCGGCGCGGTAGTCGATATAGCAGAAGTCCCAGGTTGGTACCGAGACAATCCGATACAGCGAATAGCGGTCGTGGATGGGGCATCCATCACATATGATGAGCGCCCCATAAACATTATTCCGGTTACAGAGTCTGGGCAACTTACTCCCGCCGAAGGAATCTCTGACGCAATGATATTTTTCAATATCGCGATGGAACCGGGGCATCTTAAGTGGGCCCCGAAGTGGCGATATGGGGTAGTGATTTCTGTCGATGAAAATGGGGCCGTGTGCGATGTCGAGCTGGACCCGATTGAAGCGCGCACAATATCGGGGCTTGGCTCGGACATGTCGCTACTCGATCGGTCCATCGCGCGGGATGTCCCGATTCTTTATCAGTGCGAAAACGTCGTTGAGGTCGGCGACGTAGTGCTTATCGAGTATCGAGATCAGGATCGTGAGCGGCCTCAGGTGATTGGGTTCAGGCGCGAACCCAAGGATTGTTCTGGGCGAGTCTCCTGGGGTTGATTCTCCGCGCCAGGTCGGCATAGCAGCTCTTGCATTGCTGGGATGTTTTGTTGTGAATGTCGTGATGAGTCATCTGATTCAATTTCGTCAACCATCGTTAACGCGCACCGCTCATAAATGTCTGAGGTAATCGACAAAATTTGTCCTTATCTCAGCCATGTTCACGCCGTCATCACCATTGCGGCCGTGGCCGTCTGACATGGCTCTTGCGTGCGTTTAACGTCCGGCCTGAGCGCGTCCAGACGATCCAAACCATAGCGGTCGAGGTTCAAGGCGGCGTTGATGTCGCGGTCCATGACGTGTCCGCAGTCGCAGACCATTGTCCGCTTCTCAAGCGGCATGTCATGGAGCTGACCGCAGGCGTGGCACATCTTCGAGGATGGAAAGAACCGATCCGCAAAGACCACGGTAACGCCGCGAAACGCCGCCTTGTATTCGATCTGCCGCCGCAGCTCGCCGAAGCCTGCATCAGAGATAGAGCGGGCGAGCGAGTGGTTGCGCACCATCCCTTTGACGTTCAGGTCTTCGATGGTGATGACCTGATAGGTGCGGGTCAGCTTGTCGGACAGCTCATGGAGAGCCGCCGCACGTTGATTGCCGATCCGCTGGTGAAGCCGGGCCAGACTGCGCTTGGCTTTCGCGCGGCGGCGGCTCCCCTTCTGCTTGCGCGACAGGTTGCGAGACCGCCGCTTGAGAGTCTTCAAGTTCTTCTTGAGCTTCTGGTTGGCGGGGATCACCTCGCCGGTACTGAGGACGGCCAGTTCCTTCACACCGAAGTCCACACCAACGGAGGGCTCCATCGGCGCGTGTGGGTTGTAGTCGTCGGTCTCGACCAGGATGGAGGCGTAGAACCTCCCTGCCGCCTTGCTGATGGTGACCTGCTTGGTCCGGCCGGTGAAGCGCAGCTCCTGGCGCATGGGGATGCGGCCGTGCAGCTTCTCGATGCGCAACCCGCGACCTTCCACGTCGAACTTGGTCTCTTCGCGCAGCGCGAAGGAATCCCGCGCGCCTTTTTTCTTGAACTGCGGATAACCGGGCGGCTTGATGCCGGCCTTCACCCGCTTGAAGAACCTCTTGAACGCCGCGTCCAGGTCATCAATAGCGTTGCGGGTGACTCGACTGGATACATCGGAATACCACGGGAACGCGACCCGCAGGACCGTCATGTAGTGCTGATAAGCCGCCGCCTTGGACCACATCACGCCCGGCTGACTGAAATGATCCAGCAAGTGGTTGTAACAGTGCCGTCGCGCGCCGCACGCCTGATTGAGGTAATCGGCCTGCTCGGGCGTCGGGCGAAGTTCAATCTTATGGGCGATCAGCATGGGCCTCGACCGCCTGTTTTACGTCGTCCAACAGTTTCCGATTCTTGCGCGAGCGACTTCCGTAGAGCCGGGCCGAGAAGACGGTGATGATCTCCAGCACATCGTTGGCCAGGTCTTCCTCGAACGTGGTGTCCTCGCCCTGATTGAGAATGACGACTTCGACCTGCTTGGCTTCGCAGATCGCGAACACCAGTTCCGCGCCGAAGCGCAGCAAGCGGTCTTTGTGGGTGATGACCAGCCGCCCGATGCGCCCTTCAATCACCTCGTCGAGCAGGCGTTTCAAGCCTTTTTTGTGATAATTCATCCCCGACCCAAGATCGGCGATGACCTCGAAGGTCCAGCCCTGGCGGGCGCAATACAGTTCCAGCACTTGCTTCTGGCGCTCCAGGTCGGCTTTCTGGTCATGGCTGGAGACGCGCGCATAGGCGATCGTGCGCCGGGCGCTCTCTGGGGCGCGAAAGCACTCCGGGCGCAACCGGGCCAAGTCATAGCGTCGCCGCCCGCCGGCGGTGCGCTCATCGGGAATCAGCTTGCCTTCGCGTTCCCAGCGCCGCAGCGTTTGCGCCGCAACGCCGAGAAAATCGGCGGCCTCTCGGATGCTGACCAGTTTGCGTGACATGGTTAAAATATAAATGACTGCGCAAAAATGCGCAACTCATATTGAAACTGTTCGAGCCCAATCGAGTATCTCGGCCAAGTCATGCAGCCACTCGCGCACGTCGTGCTCACGCTGCAGGATGGGTGAGTCGGCGAGGGCGCGCAGCAGCATCGCGTGGCGAGCGGCGTCGACGATGTGCGGCTCTTCAAGTCGCTCGATCGCGCGCAGGATGGGGTCAGCGGCGAGTCGTTCGGCGTCGGTCTGTGTCATGGCGCGGTCTCCGTGTTTGACGAGTGTGTAGCCGTAGGCGGGCGGGGCCTCGTAGCTTGCTGGGCTCGGGCGTGAGTAGGTGATAGGACCGTATGACATTCGAGAGACTCCTGAGTGAAAAGGCTAGCCGTCGATGTCGGACAAGTCGCAGGACAGAGCCTCAGCCGCGTAAGCAACGTGGCCGAATCCAGCGCGCAGTGCTGGCCGCAGCCTCTGAGCCACATCATGGGCACTGACTCCGCCCTCCAGGGCGGCGATAGTCATGTGCAGCAGGGAAGCCAGATCCTCTGTCGTGGTTGAAGAAATGAACTCGTTGGGCGTCAGTGTGGTCATCTTGGTCTCCGGTTGTTGTGTGCACACTTAAAATCATGATCTTGCTCGGCTTGCCGAGGGCTCGCCGCGACAGGTGAACTCCGGCGGCGAAGGGCACGCAGGCTCTTTGCCAGCGCAATTGACCGGTGGGAGACGATCTCCGGCGCCTCGCCCGCGCGGATCAACCGTGAGGCTTGCATCCCCACGGCTCTGGCGTCGTCTGGGGTGCAGCCCATGCGGCGCGCGAACCTGATCGCGGCCTATGGCATGTCGGCCTTGAATGGCGATACGGAAGGCGTCCAGCGCGCGCGCGTCAAGATCCGTGAGTACAACGCCAAGAAGCCGGCATTGCCAATCGATCAAGCGGCCTTGCGGCGCAGCCTGAAGGCGCGCGCCGCCTACCGCGAAAAGGCCGATGCCGGGATCTACCTGAACCCGAAACTCGGGTATGTGCGCGACATGACGAAGGTGCCGATGTGAAACGACTATGGTGGGCGATAGCGCTGGTCTCGGCGCCAACATGGGCGCAGCGGGCGAGCGAATATTACCCTGAAGACTATGCGCCCGCGCCGGACGGGCCGATGTCGATTGTGGTCTTCGCGGCCGTCGCGGTCTACCTCGCTGGGCTGTGGTGGTTCGCGGTCGGACCTGGAAGCGGATGGTCATCCGAGCATCCGTGGTCGGCGTCGCGCTCTTGCCCGGCGGCTGTGGCGGTGCGCGCGATGGCGGTGAGGAGCTGTTTCATGCGGTGGCCTCCTGGGCGCGGTTCTGGGTAATGTTGGCGTGGCGGCGCGGGACGGACAGGATCTCCGCGCGGTGCAGGGGGTCACTGGTTGGCATGGCGGGTCTCCCGGAGCCGCGCGACCTCCCGGCCGCGCGGTCCGCGCTAGGGTTGCGAGAAGGTGCCCAGGTGGACGCGATCGCTGATGTCGGCGAGGCCGTTGGCCAGCTCGGCGCAGACGCGGCTGCTGAACTCCTCGGCCCAGTCGCGTTCATGCTGCTCTTTGCGCAGCAGCCGCGGGCGGATGCCGGGTGGATCGCTCGGGACGTAGACCAGGCGCACCTCCAGATCCCGCTCGGCCAGATCCTCCAGCGGGGCGGCGCGCAACACCATAAGAGCCGGCGGCTCATTGGTGATGGCCGCGGTCTCCAGCAAGGAGCGCTCGCGGCGGGTGTCGGTCTCTTCCGAGGAGGCGACGCGCGTGGCCTTGCTGTCGAGCTTGCGCAGCCGCTGGACCGCGGTGGCCTGGGTCATCGGGACGTCTGGACCGGCAAAGAACGTCAGCTCGGTCGACCAGTCGAGGATGTAATCCAACAGCTCCCCCTGGGTCTTGGTGCCGTTCAGCAGCGCCACCAGGGCCGCGTAAGCCGGGGTCTGGCGCAGCTTGAGCACGGCGCGGAAATCCCCCCACTCCGGGTCAGCATCGCTGCCGTGGTTGAGTCGGGCGGTCGCGGTGAAGCGCTCCGGATCCAGGAAGACGCGCGAGCTGGGTCCAGACAGCTCGGTGACGTAATCCGCCCAAGAGCGGAGGCAGTCGGTGGTGTAAGTCCCGGAGGCGCGCGGCGGGTGCAATGCGTGCCGATCGAGGGATTCCAGACGGTAATCCTTCGGCAGCACGCAGGTGTTGGCGGTCGGGTTAAGCCCGGCGATCACTAGATCGCGTAGCTGTTCGAGATCAATCATGACTGGCCCTCGAAATCAAAATGGGTCTGAGTTTCCGGCAGGACGCTCATATGCCCGTTGCTGTAGACGTAGACCAGGGTTTCGCCGTCGCTCTGATCGGCGGTCTTGCCCTTCTCCGTGGGTCGGGTCACGGACACGCGGGAGGTCACGAGGATCTGTCCGGACCCTTTGGAGCGGTCGAAGGTCAGGTCGAGCGACAGCCGGCCCTTGACCTTGCTGTCGTCGATGTCGCGCATCGCTTTGGCGACGGCGACGGCCGCGTGGCGGAATTGAGCTTCGACGCTGCCGCCGTCAAGCTCGGCGAGGGTGGCCCAGATGTCTGGGACTGGAGGTGTCATATCAGTGCCCTCCTGGGGCGGGTTGGATCAGTTGGTAGTCAAGTTCTTTCATTGATTAACCTCTTCAATTTGAGCAGAGCATAAGACTTGCCTATGCTCTGCTAGGCTATGCCTTAAGCCGCAGCAATCTGCTTTTTCCGCTCGTCCGCCGCAGCCTCAAGCGCGTACCGCTGCCCCTGCGTGACAACGACTTCCCTTGCATAGTCGAGCCATTCGTCGACGGTATCTCTGTCTGGAGCCGCCAAGATTCCGCGCTGGATCTTGGCAAAATTGCCCGCGTTATCGCTTTCCGGCTCTTCTTGATCTTTTGCTGGCTCCTCGTTGTCGGCGTCCTGATCAACATCGGATGGCTGCATTGCTTGCGCTTCCAGCCGATCAATCTCGGCCTTATCTACCCCGCGACGCTTGCGCCATGTTCCGTCGTCATTGCACGACTTGCTGGCTGAGTGCGCGTCTGCGATCCATGGGCAGCCGCGCACGTCGACAAGTTCGCCATCTGCATTGGCTTGTGGCCACTCTGGCAAATCTGCAGCTTGCTGCGCTTCTGGTTCGTTCTGCTCTTCTGCCTCATGGCGTGCAATGTCTGACACAGAAGACAGGCGCTTCACTTTCGGCTGGTCAATGACCATGGCGTTTGCATAGATGACCTCGGAGTCGTCTTCATCCTTGATCCCTGCAAATCCAAATGCGTAGCGGATGGCTTGAACCGTTGCGCGATGTCTTAACATGCGTCGTGGGTGAGACCGCCAAGGATCAGTACCTCGACGGCACTCGACCATGAATTCAGTCACGACGATGGGGCGCGAGCGGTCCTTGCGGTAAATCTTGCAGGTGCACGAAACACACTCGCCTTTTTCGTCGTGCTCAAACTCATGCTCCATTCCGTCGAACTCGGGGCGTCGCTGCGCAAGGTTAATCCAGCCGTCAACGCCCACCATGGGCGTCACGCCTCCTCCCTTTGCCGGGAAGGCGTAGATCTCCTTGGTGATCGGGTTTAGGTCGTACTCATGCGCAACCAGCAGGAATGCAGCCATCTGCTCGTTGGTTGCGTTGCTTGGCATCACTGTCGCCTTGATTGTCGCCTGAAAGGCTGCCGGCTCCATGTGATACTTTGACGCCATGGCCGCGATAAGCGAAACTTTTTGCGGTTGCTGTTGGTTTAGCGTTGTTAGTTGATTGCTCATTTTTACCTCACCTATTGTTGATAGCGTGGTGGAACGGTCATCGACTGCACTCCGGGCCAATGTCCGGTACGCATGCAGTCGGCGATGGTGTCGAGGTCTTCGCGGTACTCGGCGCTGGAGCGGTCGACGGCGGCGCGGTTAAGCTCGATCACCTCGACCGGGTAGCGTCCCATTGCGCGCTTCTTCCCGACGACGATGAAGACGAAGAAGTCGATAGGGAAGCCGGCCGCAGCTAGTCCATCGGTATAGAACGCTTCTTGAACGTCATATCGATAATCTCTGGCTGACCAATGGAATTTCGTGATGTCGTCCGTGGTCTTGAGATCCGCAACCAACCGCTCTGGCTGCGACCACCAGTCAGGACGGCACCGGCACAGCAATCCTGTGCGCTGATCGATCCAATAGACAGACTGTTCGGCTCGCCCGCTTTTTAGCCCAAGAATCGCCGCTACCTCGGGATGCGCAAGCGCCGATTGCCGCATCTCTTCCAGCTTGTCGCGATCGTCGATCGACAATGCATGGCGATTGCCAAGACTGGCCTCAAATTCTTCCCATCGGGCCTTATTGGCATTTGATCGCCTGTCGCAGTCCGGGCCGACGGCATACAGCTGGTCGAACGTCTCCGGCTCCAACAAGAGCGCATGCAATGCCGTCCCAAGGTTCGCCGCGTCGCTCTGAGAGCGCGGCGCATGCTTTGACCACTGGACCAGGGCGGGAGCCTTGCGCGCAAGGTCCAGGGTCGATTTAGAGACTCCTGGGCCGGCATGGTATGCCTCATTTGAGATCGTGTAGACACCTGGCCCGGCCACGATCTCTTCGCTTATCGTTGTGGTCATAGCCCGCACCGTCTCATCTTCTGCAGCGCCATCATCTGCCGACAGTCGTCAGCGTCGGTCGGCTCTGGCGGCTCATTTTCCGATTCAACAATCCGCGCGGCGATTTCTGTGAGCAGTTCGTCGACTTGGCGCCCAAGATCGTCAGGCGCTGCCGCGATGAGCTGCGTGACGGTCCCGGCCGCAAGGCGCTGCGCCTCGCGCTCGATCATGCGTTCCTGTCGCGCCTCGCGGTCGAGTTGGGCTTGGTAGCGACCAAGGTCGCTTGAGACTGCGCAATCCATTTCAAGCCTCCTGTGCGGAGTAGCACGCCCGCTGTGCGGCGAGCACATCTTCAAACGTACGCCCGTAGCGCTCGCGCGCTGTTCTGATGAGCGATTGAAGTCGCTGCGTCGCAAGCGCACGGCGCGGAGCGCGCACAATGCACCTGCCGGTGATAGCGTCCGTGACGCGCCATGGATTAGCGATGTCCATGTCGCTGATTTTGTGGAGCGCGAGGCCACCTGGAAGCATGACTTCAACAGTTGTGCGAACGGATCCTTTGTTTGTCGTGATGGTAATTTCTTGCATCCTGTTAAATTCCTAATATGTTATTGATACGTGAGGGATATGGCCTTTTGCGATCTCTCCGATTAAGATTTTTGCCTGTGCTTCTGAGAATGCGCGTTCGGTGAGTGCGCTAAGGATTTCACGGTTTATTTTTGCCTTGTGCTGCTTATCTGCGGCGCGGGCCTCGGCCTCCGCTTGGGCGCGCTGTTGCTCGACGGCGATGCGTTCGCGCTCGGCGCGGGTGGCGGCTTCGGCTGCGGCTTTGGTCCGCTCCTCGGCCTCGAGTGCGCGGCGCTCGGCGTCCTGCTGGGCTTTGACGGCCGCGAGGCGCGACCGCTCCGCCGTTTGGCGCTCCGCTTCGGCTTTGACCTCCGCCTCTCTGGCGGCGCGTTCGGCGGCTATCCGCTCTGCGGCGGCGCGGGCATCGGCCGCGCGCGTCGCTTGCTCGGCCGCTTCGCGAGCAATGCGCGCCTCGTGCGCTTGGCGCTCCTGAGCTTCGCGCGCCTGGCGCTCCGCTTCCGCCTTGGCTTGGGCCTCCTCCAATTCCTTGGCGAGGGTCAGTTGCTCGGTCAGCCGAAACAGCGCGGCGTCTTTGGCTTGCGCGGCGTCTGTGATGCACTCGCCCCAGGTGGCATCAATCGGGACCGAACGGATCTCGTCGACTCGAGAAGCGATCGCCTCCGCGCTCGCTTGCGGGTCCATCGGTCGACCCAGTTCCGCAAGACGCGCGGCCAACTGCGCCTGGCGCTCCGCCTCCGCTTGCTCCCATTCGGTCAGCGGCTGGCGGATCTCCTCTTTCAGCGTGTCCAGGCGCTCGCGCATGGCGCGACGCTCCGCGTCTACCATGGCGGATTGGGCCTTGATCTTGGAGACGAACTCTTTCCCGAGACCATCCAGGTAGGTCTTGGAGCGCGCCACGTTGGCCGCGGCGCTGGCAATGGACTTACGCCCCTTGGTCGTGCTGGTGTCCGGAACAATGGCGCGTGCCTCGTGCTCAATGCGGGCGAGCAGGTCATTCAATCCACCCTCGGCAAACAACACGGCGGGGTTCGGGTTGTCGATTGGTACGAGATTCTTCATGGGGTACTCCTGCCCGGCGCGAGGCCGGGCGGCTGGTTGTTACTGGAGCAGGTCGGCGACGTTGCGTGAGACTCGGGCGGATTTCATTGGGTGGCTCTCTATTCGGTGGTGAAATCGACGAATAACACTGTCGATCCGGTGGAGTAATGGATCGCGACGGCCGGCGGTTTGCCGTCATCGTTGAAAATCATTCGGTCGTCCGGGATGTTGGCGATCAGCTTGCGCAGATCGCCGATGGTGGCCGGGCGCGCTCCGAGCACGCATGAGAAGGTTGGATCGCTCATCCCGGCCTCCGCGCCAGTGTTCCGTGATAGATCGGCTCGACTCGCTTGATGACCTGCTCGATCTCCTGGGAATCGAGTGTGTCGAGCATTTCGTGAAGGTATCCCTTCCGCGACATCGGCTCGCGCGGCGGAATTCTCCGGATGGCTGACTGGCTCAGTCGGTATTGGATGTCCAATCTCATTTCGTCCTCCATTCGAGAAGAATCCCGCACCGAGCGGCCTCGGCCACCAGGGCGTTGGCTGTAATCGCGGCCAGTCGCGACGGGCACGCCTGGATGTGCGGCTGGCCGTTGATGCTGTGAGCGGCGAGCACTTGACAACCTTCGCGGGCCAGGCGCGAGCAGGCGCGCATCGTTTGATGGGCGGCGGCGCGGTTCATGCGGCGGCCCTCGTGCTTTCGATCGAGCGGGCCAAGGCGTCCATTAGGGCTGTGCCGGTGTCGGTCAGCGCGGTCAATGTCTCACGCATCGAGCGGTCGATGGAGGCTTTCTCGAGCGGCGTGACGGCCCGCAGGCGAGCCTCATGGAGCAGATGCACACCGAAACGGGCGCTCTCGAATTCATCGAACATGCCTTGCAGGTTCACGTTTTCCACCGGCGTCACTCCAAGATTGATTTCAAGGTTCCGATACCACTCGTCGCTCATGCGCTGCGGGCCGCGTCTGTCGTTCATTTGTCGGTCTCCTCCTCGGTGTCCAAGTCTCGGTAATAGCTCGATTTGGCCTTGGCAATCACCTCCTCAAGAGCGGCGCGCAGTCCGCTCGAATCAAGGCCGCAATCCATGATATCGATCGCCAGACAGTCAGCCTCGGACTTGATCGCGGCGGACAGCTCGCGCCTGAGCTGCGGGTTCTCGAATGAAGGCTTGCCTGGGCTCATGCCGCGATCTCCCGGAACGCCTGAGCTGTGGCAATCCGCTCGCGGGCGTAAGCGATCTGGCGCTGCAACTCGTCAGGGTCCGCCTTGTGCGTGGACAGGGCATCCAGAAGGGCAAGGCCGGTCGGATGGTCGATATGCCAGGCCCGGATGTGATCTTCGTAGACCTGAGCCACGATTGAGCCTGGAAAGAGCCGGTGGTCTTCGTCCAGCTTGGCGAAGAGCGGCTCAAGGGCCGTCATCTGCTCTGGCGTCAGTTCGATAGTGAGGTACTGCTTAGATAGCTCGTTCATGACCAGATCCACCAGCCAATGCCTACGCCGATCAGGATGTAGACGATGGCAATGGCTCCGAACAGCAGGAGCGCGGGCAGCGGGCCGTAGTCAGGAATGTCCTGGCTGTCGTCGTAGATGATGCGGGGGTCGAATGGGGTCATGGTGGTAGTCTCCGGTTGGGGTTGGTCGGTCAATTCATCGCGCGGCAACTGGTGGCAAAGGCTTACAGCGCCTTGTAATAATCGCTGGCCATGTAGTTAAGAAGCCTATTGGCCGCATCCCGAACGCGCGTCAAGGCGTCGGCCGTCATGGGTCCGGTGTCCTTGTAAGCAAAAGCGGCTGATGCGTGAACTGATGCGCCATTTGCCACCAGGGCGCTCATGGCGAGCGCGGATGCCAAATGATCGGCCAGCAAATCATCGGATGGATTGTCGCCGTCATCGAGGCAATCCATCAGTGTCGTCGAGTTAATAAGACTGGCGTAGGCTTTCGTTTCGCAAATTGGCATGTCGTCAAACATTGGGGTGGCTCCTGGTTGGTGTGGCGGTTAAAGAATCGAGCGAACGCGCCGCGCGGCGGTGTTGCATTCGATGGCGCACGGCTCATTACCACGCGCGTCCGTCTGGTCGATCCGCTCGCGGGCGATCTCTTCGGAGAGCATGACGGCGGCCAATTCCTTGCCGCTCATGTGCTCGCGCAGGTTGCGGTCGAGGGCAGAGACCGTGATTCGGTCGAGGAAACGGAAGCGGGCTTGCTTCATGTCCTCGATTCGCTGGCCTTCCTCAACCCAGTCCGGCGATCCGATCTGGGCGTCGCGGTAGCTGGCGGCGGAGGTGGTCATGCGTCCTCCTGGGCGGCCTGGTCGTGGTCGGCACCGAAGAAAAATACCCAGTCCTCGTGTTTGAGCATGAGAACTTCATCCACGTTATCGGCGAGAAACTCCGCCCACACGGCGTAGTCCCTGGCCTTCGATTCATGCTCTTTGATTTTCTGGTGACACTCTGCGATCTGCTGCTGCAACTCAGCGTTGATCGTGACGGTAGGCTGACGCGCTATGGACGACTGGCCGTAGAGAGCCATCATGCTTTCGCTTACATCGATGCCGCCGTCCTTGATCTTCTGCATCACGACCGTCTTGCTGTCTTCCCACCAGCGGGCGCGCCGCTCGTGATGCTGCTGACTTTTGAGCGCGGCTTTAGCGACGGCTGCGGCTCTGACTGGGAATGCCCAGATGTGGCGATTTGATTGGGTGTCGGTGCTCATGCTGCTTTCCTCCGCTGCCGCAGTGCAGCGAAAACATCAGCCAGCAACACGTCATTGAGACGAAGGTGAATGGTCTCGGCCGCGAAGTCCCAGGCGCTCCCTGGCGTTGCAGGGTTGTCGCGCTCGACTGCAAGTCGAACGTCTTCGAGCGTGATCGCGTCCGGGTCGCGGGCAAGTGAATAGCCTCCCCGGATCCCGGGACGCCCGACGATCAGGCCGGCAGCGACGAGGGCGGCGCAAATCGTTGCGAGGCTAGAAACAGCACGGCCTTGCGCGGCGGCAAGGCGCTGCAGGCTGACCGGCTGATCCTGGGTAAGCGCCGCCATCAGCGTGACGGCTGCTTGGGTTCGGGAGGTGATGCGCATGGGGGCGGTCTCCTGTCGGTTGGGTGGTTGGTTTGGCCGGTCACGGGGCCGTTCGATAGCTCCCGCACGACCGGCATGAAGCAACTTTCTGGCTCTCGCTGGCGTGCAAGGCATCAATGGCTTTTTCGTGCTGCTCAAGACAAAAACTCGGTTGTTCATCGGTGCTCCTGCCCTTACGGGCTTCTCGCCTTGCGGCGGTTAAGGCCTCCTCGTCCAGATCGCGAAGGTCGTTCAGCCTGATGGTCGGCGGTCTGTCGCGGCCTACCGTGTCCACTTTGGCCTCAGAGCGCCAGGCTGGAGAAGCACCCGGCGGTGAGTCGATTTCTCTTCACTTCGCGTCGTCTGCTCTTGCGAGCGGACTGGTCGAATCACGGGAATCTCGAAGTCACTCAGGACGAGTCACGGAGAGATTCAAGGCGACGACTCGACTTCGATGTGCTCAAGCAATGCTGCGCGGATGTCTTCTTCGCGGGTTTGGGTTACCTGTGCCAATACTTCAAAGCCATGATTAAAAACGAAGTTAACTTCGTTTTTAGATCCAATCGCATCGTAGACAGTAATGAGCTTTTGCGCGGTTCTCACTCCAACCGGACATTCAGCCGACTCACACCACGCGGTAAACAGCGTCCCGTCTTCTTTGCACACACGCTTGGCTTCGCGAAGGTCTTGACGGGGCGCGCGATGTTGGACGGTGACAGCATCGTCATACCGTCGCTCAGGTTGGTTGCGAGATCGGTCAGGGCCATGATCTCGGCCTGTTCCTCGTGCAGCATTCTTTGGTTCCTCGAAGGGCCGGGTGGGCTTCGGATTGCATTATACGCAATTCTTCGATTGCGTCAAGCGCAATTTCGCACGCAGTGGTAAGCGCCTGCCGCATCTTCGCCTTGACACAGGATTGCGTCTGGCGCAACATAGGCGCATGAACACGAGCATGAAACATATCCGCCTCTCCCGTGGCTGGATGCTGAAAGAAGCTGCTGAGCGAGTGGGCACGGATGCCGGGAACCTGTCGCGCATCGAACGCGGACAGCAAGACCCGAGCCTCTCGCTTGCTCGAAAACTTGCGGCTCTATACGGCGTCAGCCTCGACGAGCTTTTCGCCCCCACACCCCCCGCCGAGGCCGCCTGATGCCCGCCGAATCCTCGCCCTGGATCGCCGTCACTGATCGTCTGCCGACCGATTCGGCGCATGTCCTCGTCTGCTTCGCCGCTCGCGGGCTGTTACCGCGCGTCGCCTTTTTCGACGCGGATTTCGGCTGGGTGATCGGCGGCGGTCGCACGCAATTGATTCCGACCCACTGGATGCCGATCCCGGATGGGTCGATCGCGCTCGTCGGTGCCGCCATGGTGCATGGAGCCATCCGCCGATGACCCGCGATCCCGAGACCGTGCTGGCCATCTACATGCAGGCGTGCACCGATCTCCAGCGCCTCGTCACCCTGTCGCATTCGCCGCGCCCGCTTCGCGCCGTCTGCGCGCGCACGTTCCAGGCCGCGCTCGATGCCCACGAACGCGCTGATCGGATGATTCACGGCGAGCGATTGGCGCGTGCTCTCGAAGCATTGACTGGGGTCGTCGATGAGTAACGCGCCGATCGTCGCCCTGGCGCTCGGCTCGATCACCGCCGTCGGAATGGTGCTCGGGGCCATCATCATCACGGCGCGCCTCCTGCGGGAGATCCGCTCATGAGTTTCGCGATCGGCAGGGACCAACAATCTCTTGCGGAGATGGTGTTTAACACCCTGCCGGTCGCGCCCTTCAATGCCGCTGCCCGGAATCCTTCATCGCGCGCAAGATTAGCGGTGCGTCTCCGATCACTATGGAGACCCGCTATGTCTGATCTAACCCCCATTTCCTCGCTCGTCCCCGTCGCCGCCCGCGACTTCTCCGGCGAACCGATCCAGACCATCAGCGCGAGGGATCTGCATGCCTTTCTGGAGAGCAAGCAGGACTTCTCGACCTGGATCAAGCGCCGAATCGAGCAATATGCGTTTGCCGAGTCGGTCGATTACGTCATCATTTCCGGTCCACAAGAAAATGGAGCCTTAGAAACAGAGGCTTACGCTCAAGGACGGATCGAGTATTTCATGACCCTCGACATGGCCAAGGAACTGGCGATGGTGGAGCGCAACGACAAGGGCCGTGAGGCGCGGCACTATTTCATCGACTGCGAACGCCAGCTTAAGACGTCCGCCCCGCAACTCCCGCAAGACTACCTCTCCGCGCTCAAGGCGCTGGTCGAGTCCGAGGAGACGAAGCAACTCGCCCTGGCCCAGGCCCGCGCGTTGGCCCAGCAGATCGAGACCGACCGGCCCTATACCGAGCTGGCCCGCGCGATCACCGGGCAGTCGACCATGACTCGGCGCGACTGGTGCGCGCTGATGAAGACCGATCACGGCTACAGATCGGCGAGCGCGAGTTGACCGCCTGGCTGATCGACGGCGGGTATTGCTACCGCGACGCGCTGACCCGCGAGCTGCGCGCCTACGCCCATCATGCGGACCTGTTCAAGCTGGAGGTCCATCTGATCTCCGGGTTCCCGCGCAAGCTGCTGATGGTCACCGGCGACGGCGTGTTCCAGTTGACGCCTGTCGTGGTCGCGGATTTTTCGCGGGAGGATGCGGCGTGATCGAGTTCCGTCCCTACCAAAGCCGATCCATTCAGACGACGCGCACCCGAATCGCGGCCGGCGTTCGTCGCGTTCTGATCAACGCGCCCACCGGAGCCGGCAAGACCTGCATCGCCGCCGGCATCGTCCAGATGGCCATCGCCAAGGGCAAGCGAGTCCTGTTCCTGGCGCATCGTCGCGAGCTGATCGATCAGACCGTCAACAAGCTGGTCGATGCCGGGGTGCTGAACTTCGGCGTCATCATGGCCGGCAACCGACTCAACAATGCGGCGGCGCCGGTCCAGGTGGCAAGCATCCAGACACTCGTCCGCCGCGAGCTGCCCGATGCCGATCTGATCGTGATCGACGAGTGCCACCGGGCGGCCTCGCGCAGCTACCTGTCCATCATCGCCAACTATCCGCGCGCGGTCGTCCTCGGGTTGACGGCGACGCCTGAGCGCACGGACGGCAAGGGCCTGGATGATCTATTTCAGGAGATGGTGGTCGTCGAAACGGTCCCGAACCTGATCGAGCAAGGCTATCTGGTGAAGCCGACCTGCTACGTCGGGCCGACGGCGGACCTGACCGGCGTCAAGATCAAGCGCGGCGACTACGACGAGGCCCAGCTCGCCGACGCGATGGATAAGCCGAAGCTGACCGGGGACATCATCGCGAATTGGAAGCGGCTGGCGAGCGGGCGCAAGACCGCCGTGTTCGCCGCTTCGGTGAGCCATGCCGAGCATTTGCGTGATGAGTTCCTGGTGGCTGGCGTCTCGGCGGCGATGGTCACGGGCGAGACGCCCAAGGCGCAGCGCGAGGCGATCATTGCCGACTGGCGGGCCGGGTACATCACGGTCTGCGTGAACGTTTACGTATTCGTCGAAGGGTTCGATTTCCCCGAGCTGGAGGTCTGCGTCCTGGCCCGGCCGACGCAAAGCGTGAGCCTCTACCTTCAGGCGGTCGGGCGTGTGATGCGGCCAGCGAAAGGCAAGGAAACGGCCATGGTCATCGACCACGCCGGTTGCTGCCAACTGCACGGCCAGCCGCACCTGCACCGCGAATGGACCCTCGAAGGCATGGCGAAGAAGCGGAAGGACAAGGACGCCGAGGCTGGTAATCTGCGGGTGTGCGAGGCGTGCGGCATGGCCTTCGAGTCCGACCCCAAGCTCTGGCTCGAAGAGACCCAGCCGACCCTCCGGGATGCCTTCAAGAAGTCGGCGACCGAGATCATGCGCGGACCCGCCAAAGGGCGCGCGATAGACGCTTGTCCCGGCTGCGGGGCGGCTGGCTGCAAGGTTTGTCTCTCAACGTTCCAGGCCAAAACCGCCAAGCGCGACATCGACGGAATCGCCTGGGACAACGCCTGCTCTTGCCCGTCGTGCCTGGCCGTTTATGTAGACTCGCCACACATAGTCACCGAACCGACCGAAACCGAGATCCCGGAAACCACGGACGATTCGCTCGTTTTGATGGGCGACGATGTACCCGTCAAGGTGCTGGTCCTCAACGACTACAAAAAGCTGATCAACGAGGCCAAGCAGAAGGGGCGCAAGCGCGGGTGGGCCTATTGGCGGCTGCGCGAGAAGTACGACGAGGAGGTGATCAAGGATTGCCTTCCAAGACACACGGGTAGCTGGTGGAAGGCGCAGGCATGAGCACGGACAACGTCTATGACGCGATTGCCAACGCGGGCTATACGGCCCCAGAGCAGATCGTGTGGGACAGCAAGTTGCACCGCTTCGCCACCGATCCAGCCAAGAAGCACAGCAAGGACGGCTGGTACATCGCCCATGACGACAGCAAAGGGAAGATCGCTCAATTTGGGTCTTTCCGAGATGGCGGCAATCACATCTGGAACAACGGATCCGGGCGCAAGCTGACCGAGGCCGAGATCAAGGAGATCGAGGCCCAGAAGAAAAAGGCGCTGGCCGACGAGAAGAAGACGCGCGAGCAATCGGCCCTGCGCGCCCAGCGGATTTATACCGAAGCCGCCACGGACGTGGACTTCTCGGCCTACCTGAAGCGCAAAGGCATCGATTGTCCCGATGGCGTTAGAGCCGTCCAAGGTCTGTCGTCGAAAGCGTTTGGGTTTGATGGTGCTGAATGGTCTATCTCCGGCCTGGTCGTGCCGATGTGCAACAAGGCCGGCGAGATCCGGTCGCTGCAACTGATCCCGGAAGACGAAGGCAAGAAGAAGCTGTTCATGAAGGGCGGGCAGGTCGCCGCCTGCTTTCACGCGCTCGGCGGCGAGATCGGTAGCGCCAAGCGGATCCTGATCGCCGAGGGCCTGGCCACGGCGCAGAGCGCGCGCGCAGCGACAGGTGATGTGGCCCTGGTGGCGTTCTCGGCCGGCAACCTTCCGGCTATTGCGGAGATCGCGCGGTCACTGAACGCAACAGCAGAGATCGTGCTGCTCGCCGATGACGACGAAGCCGGGCGCACCAAGGCCGAACAGGCGGCCAAGGCCAGCGGCGGGCGCGTGGTGTTGCCAGGATCGGGCGTGAACGACTTCAACGACCTGCACCGCGCGAGCGGACTGGCGGCGGTGAAGCTGGCCATCTTGGGGCCAGACCTGGAGGAGGACGAAGAAGAGTCGGACGGCGATTGGAAGGCCGACCTGATCGTCAAGCACAAGGACAACGGGGACCAGATCATCCCGTGCCGGGTGCATAACTTGATGACGATCCTTCGGCACGCGCCGGAATTTAAGGGGCGGGTGCGGATGAACACCTTCTCAGCGCAGGTCGCCATCGACGGCAAGGATCTCGACGACGTCGGGCCGATTGAACTCAAGGCCACGCTGGAGCGCCATTGGATCAAAGAGAAGGTGCCGACCGGCGACGTGATCGAGGCCCTGACCGTGGTGGCCAGCCGGGAGCCGTATCACCCCATCCGCGAGTACCTGGACGCGCTCCAGTGGGACAAGATCGAGCGCATCCAGGATTTTTTTGCTGACCACTTTGGTTGCTCGAAAGACCCATATCACATGGCGGTCGCCATCAGCCTGTTTGTCTCGGCCGTGGCTCGGGTTTACAAGCCAGGCGCGAAGGTGGACACGATGGTCATTCTGGAGTCGATCCAGGGCATCGGGAAAACCAAGCTGTGGCTGGCGATCTTTGGCGAGTGGTGCGCGGAGGTCACCAGCTCGCTCAACGACAAGGATTTCTTTTCCGGTCTGCGCGGCGTGTGGTGCGCGGACTTCGGCGAACTGGACCAGTTCAGTAAGGCCGAGACCACGCGCATCAAGCAGGTCATCACGCAGACCTTCGATCACTACCGCCCGCACTACGGGCGCGCCCACCAGCGGTTTCCCAGGCAGTGCGTCTTTGTCGGCGGGACCAATCAGGACAACTGGCAGACCGACGCCTCTGGAGCGCGCCGGTTTTTGCCGGTGCGCGTCAACCACGCCATCGACGTCGATGCCATCGCGGCCATCCGCGACCAGCTCTGGGCCGAGGCGGTGGTGCGGTTTAAGCGCGGAGAAAGCTGGTGGAACATTCCGGACGCCGCCGAGCACCAGGAGCAGAGCTATGCTGGCGACCCATGGGAAGGCCCGATCCATCGCCACCTGACCGATTTGTATCAAGCTGTGGCTCGGCGCGAGTACGGTGCCCTGATGGAGACGACGACCGAGTACGTTTTGCTGGACGTCCTGAAAATGGACTTCGGCAAGCAAACACGCCGCGAAGAGATGCGCGTGTCCGCCATCCTGAAGCGCGCCGGGTGGGAGCGGCGCAAAAAGGGCAAAGCCTGGCGCTATGTCCCATCCGACCAGTGGCTCGCCGAGAAAAAAAGTGAATAGCTGGGCGCACCCAACCCCCCAACCTCGCCCCAACCTAAAGTACAACCTTTTTTATAGAGGGATCAGTGCTTTACCCAACCTTCCCAACCTTTTTGGAAATCTCAACTTTTCACGAAAACCGCTGAAGAATCATGAAGCCATCATTCAATAATCTTTATTTTAGGTTGGGTAGGTTGGGTGGGTTGGGTAAGTGCTTGATGGGCGAGAAAAAAAACGCACCCAACCCCCTGTCCAACCTACACCCAACCAAGCAAAAGGCTCAGGTATGACCGAGCATGACCACCAACGCCTGACCGTCGCATGGTTCCGCGACCGCTACCCGCACCTGGCCGGCGTCTTCTTCGCCATCCCCAACGGCGGAAAGCGCGATCCGGTCACGGCGGCCAGGCTCAAGGCCGAGGGCGTTCTTCCTGGCGTCCCGGATCTGTTCTTGGCGGCGCCCATTGGCGGCAAGGCGGGCCTGTGGATCGAAATGAAGCCCTTGCTCAAGGGCTCGGCGTCGAAGGCGCAGAAGGCCATGCACGCCGATCTGGCGGCGCAGGGCTACGCGGTGACCGTCGCGCATGGCTACGAAGCGGCCAAGGCCGCCATCACGAACTACCTGGAGAACTGAACCCATGGCCAACTACGCCTCCATCACCATCGTCGGGCACCTCGGACGGGATCCCGAGACCAAGACCCTGAACAACGGCGATGCCGTCGTGTCGTTCTCGATCGCCACCAGCCGCAAGCGCGGTGACAACGAAACCACCACCTGGTGGAACTGCTCGCTGTTCGGCAAGCGTGGCGAGGCTCTGGCCCGCTACCTCAAAAAAGGAGATCCGGTCTTGGTCCATGGCGAACCCTACCAGCGCAAATATCAGACCCAAGACGGTCGCGATGGCGTATCCCTGGATGTCGTCTGCTCTGACTTCGCCTTCATCGGCGGCAAGGACGCACAGAACGGCCGCTCAGGCGATTCCGACGACCGGGGCGCGTCATCCCATGGGCAGGTCAGCCGGGAGCCTCAGCGGGCTTCTGGTGGGGCGGGAGGCGGATCAGGGCGGGGCGAGAGCTTTGACGATGATATTCCCTTCGTTTCGTTGATGAGGGGAAATGAATATCTAGTCTGATCGATTGACGGCGGTTAAAAAATCGACATTGCGAAATCTCGCGATCTCGCTATATTAGCCGTGCCAACAATTAGCACGGGATATCACAATGCTCGAAACCACCACCGTACCTGACGGCGATAACGTGCCGTCTGTCTTGGTCTCAATCGAAGACATGCAATCTCAACTGGCTGTTGCCGAGGAGCAGGCCGAAACGCTGCGGCGTGAAATCGCCGAGCTGCGGCAGGCTGAAAAATCCACCGTCATCGACGAGATCAAAACCCAGATCGCGGACTACGGGATCACGGCGGATGATCTGTTCGGCCGACCCAAGGCTGGACGATCGGCGGATAAAGCTCCCCGCGCGGTGTATCTGGATACTGTCACCGAACAGCAGTATCGCGGCGGGAAATTCCCGGCCTGGCTCGTCGAGCGCCTGGCCGTGACCGGCATGGATTACCCGACTTACCGCGACGAATTCATGCATCGCGTGAACTGATCATGCGGCTGACATGCAAATCATGCGTCTATTACCGGATCACCCATTGCCTGTCGTGCCTGCACTGGACGCGCGACAGGTGCCTCAAGGGCGGCCCCGGGTGGCCTCGAATGCTGCTGGATGACTGCCGCAACGCCAGTTACGAACCTGGAAGCTTGGAGTCCGCCCCTATGGAACAAACTATGTAAAACAATCGCTTACGAATGAATCAGGCGTGTATTCTGCAATTTTCGGAAGCACCAAGGAAGAAGCCAAACCGTTCAAGCGGTGGATCACTCACGAGGTCTTGCCGTCGATCCGCAGGACGGGCGGTTACTCGGTTCAACCGACAGGCGAAGTCCGGCCACTGATCGATGCCAACCGGCTCTTCCGCTCAAACCTGACGATTGCCAAGGCGATCTTTGACGGCAATCAAGCACTGCTCTCCGCCAACGCGGCCACCTTCAAGGCCACCGGGACGGACGTACTCGGCAATCTCGGGGCGACGCATCTACTGGCCAGGGAGCGCGACGCGCTGTTGACCGCTTCCGACATTGGCGAGCGGCTGGGGTTGTCTGGGCAAAAGGTGAATCTGTTACTCGAAGAAAAGGGACTCGTCTTGAGCTTCCGCGATCACAAGAACCGGAAGCAATACGAAATGACCGAGGACGGCGCCAAGCTCGGCGAAGCGCTGGACACGGGTAAGAAGCACGGAGACGGAACGCCCGTGAAACAGATTAAGTGGTATAGCCGAATTGTCGATCTGCTGAAGGGTGAGCAGGCCGCTTGATAAACCGGGCGCACTCGCTTGGTGGGTGCGCCTTCTAACAAAACTACAGCAAGGTTTTATTGTCTACCTGAATTGACAGATCATGATCACGATCCAGCTGGAAGGCATCGCGGCATTAGAACGGCAGCTACGGAATCTGCCGGCTGTCCTGAATGCTGGCGTTGCGGCAGGGATCAACCGCACCGCGCGCGCGATCGAACAGAATTTGCTGGTCGAGATGGAGCGGACTATTGATCGACCGACGCCGTTCACCATGAATGCGATCCAGGTCTTCGAGGCGCGCGTCAAGCCGGACCCGAGCGCGATCATTGCCATCCGGCCGATACAAGCTAAGTATCTTGCTGCGACAATAAGGGGCGCGCGGCTGCCGACCATCCTCACGCCGATCAACATTAAACTGAGCGCTCACGGGAATATCCTTGGGAAGCGTGGCGGACTGGAATCGATCAAAGCCAGGGGCAAGAAGCGATTCATCGCGACGATCAACGGCACTTATGGCGTGTGGGAGCGCAGCGGGCGCGGCGGGCGCAAGATCAAGTTACTGGTCATGGTCAAGCGCGATCAGGAGCGCAAGCCTCGTTTCGATTTCTATGGTGTCGGCCAGCGCGTGGCTGGTCAGCGGTTGACGCGCGATGTTCTCGAGGCGATTCGGGCGGAAATGGCACGGGCATGAACATTGATTATAAAAGGGCTGGGTCCTTCCGTTGGTTCCGTACACCGAGGGTTTTCGCGGCTCGGGCATCGGCTATTTTTGCACC